>ERZ780212.1488-NODE-1488-length-18158-cov-15.761145_pt1 | contig 18158 bp, 17 predicted proteins | sample MGYA00511364_ERZ780212 | MGnify/ENA primary metagenome ERZ780212 (study PRJEB29588, sample SAMEA2147991) | human gut metagenome | biome: human gut; feature: human-associated habitat; material: faeces | place: Denmark | collected 2008/2010 ...
GATTAAGATTTGTCTACGAAAAGAAAAATTGTAGCGTATCTATTGATACTTTACAGTTCATTTCCCAAAAGGGGTTTTCCTAATACCGTGTTAACTAAATCTACTCTCTCTTCATAAACCAAAATTATGAAGTCAACCTGAAGCCCGCACCATTCGTGACGAACCGTGCGGGCTTATTTTATACCAGTAAGCATCAGAAATACAAACAGATAACACTTTATTTTCACTTTACGCATAATAAAGTACCGCTTTATCAGTAATAAAGCAATGCTTTAACAGCAATAAAGCATTGCTTTAAAGCGTTTAAAGCACCGCTTTAATCCGTGTAAAGCAAATACATCACCCACTTTCAGGCACCCTCCCCCATCCTGTAATAGAATTTTATGCCCGTCCGGCGATACAAAACCAGCCGTTAATTGTTAACTTTGTCCCACAAATTCAAGCAAGATACTATCATGAAATATTTTTCTACCCTGCGCCAACGTTGGCACCACTTCCTGCACAACGAGGAGCTGAAGCAGAAGATCTTCTCCATCGTCTTCGAGTCGGACACGCCCCAGGGCAAGCTGTTCGACATCATCCTCATCGGGAGCATCATCCTCAGTGTGCTGCTTGTCATTCTGGAGAGCATGCACATCTTCCCCCACTCGGCCTACCTGGTGCTGAGGGGGCTGGAGTATCTGCTCACGCTGATCTTCACCATGGAATACCTGGCACGCATCTACTGCCTGAAGCAGCCGCGGAAATACATCTTCAGCTTCTTCGGCATCGTCGACCTGCTGGCCACGCTGCCCGTCTACCTGAGCTTCTTCCTCCACGGGTCGCACTACCTGCTCGTCATCCGCGCCTTCCGCCTCATCAGCGTCTTCCGCATCTTCAAGCTCTTCACCTTCATCAACGAAGGCAACCTGCTCCTGCGCTCCCTGTGGATCAGTGCGCCCAAGATATTCATCTTCTTCTTTTTCGTGCTCATCCTCGTCACGTCCATGGGCACGGTGATGTATGCCATCGAAGGCGATGCCCCCGGCTCACAGTTCAACAACATCCCCAACAGCATCTACTGGGCCATCGTCACCATGACGACCGTAGGATATGGAGACATCACACCGGTCACGCCCACAGGCCGCTTCCTGTCGGCCGTCATCATGCTCATCGGCTACACCATCATTGCCGTACCTACCGGCATCGTGTCGGCCACCATGGTGAGCGAACACAAGAAACGCGAGATATTGCAAATATTGCGGCGCCCGCCTGAGGAAAGCCGAACCCGATACGGACAAGCCGCAGGAGCAACGCGACGACGAACACTTCTGACCGCCTGCCCCCTTCACTGAACCCAAGATATATTGACGCCTTATGAACAAACAGAAGATAGCCCTCGTACTCTCCATGGGCGGCGCCCGTGGCATCGCCCACATCGGCGTGATAGAAACCTTGCTGGAACGTGGTTACGAAATAGCGTCCATCACCGGCAGCTCCATGGGAGCGATGGTCGGAGCCATGTACGCAACCGGAAAGATGGACGCATGCAAGGAATGGCTGTGCAGCTGGGACAAGCGAAAGATGTTCCAACTGGCCGACCTCACCCTGAGCCGTGACGGGCTGGTAAAAGGCGACCGCTTCATTCGTGAACTGAAACGGATTGTCCCCGACATCCCTATCGAGGACCTCCCCCTGCCCTACGCCGCCCTGGCTACGGACATCCTGAACGAACAGGAAGTGAAGTTCACCTCGGGCAGCCTGTTCCACGCCATCCGGGCCTCCATCTCCATCCCCATGGTGTTCCGCCCCGTCCGCTCCGAAGGCCGCATACTGGTGGACGGCGGACTGCTCAATCCCCTGCCCCTGCGCCACGCCATCCGCACGCCGGGCGACCTCCTGGTGGCCGTCGACGTCAACGCATCCATCGACAACGGCAAACGCCAACGGATGAATCCCTACAAGCTGTTGTCGGAATCGTCACGCCTGATGATGCAGCAGATTACCCGCTTCGACATCGAACGCTCCACGCCCGACATCCTCATCCAAATGTCCGCCCGCGACTACGACATGATGGAATTCAACCACGCCAGCCGCATCATCCGGAGCGGAGCCGAAGCCGCACGCCGCGCATTGGAGAAGCTGTAACATTTTCTGCCAGATAAATTTCCCATAAAAATTTCAGAGCAAAAGAACCATTTCTCATAAGAAGTCGTTACATTTGCAAGAAACAATCCAATAACACTAACCTTTAAAAAGAAAAAAAACGATGCTGACTCAGATTATAAACGGCCGTATATTTACTCCGCAAGGATGGCTGGACGAAGGTTCCGTACTGATGCGCGACGGAAAGATACTGGAAGTAACCAACTGTGACCTGGCACTGATCGGTGCCCGCATGATTGATGCCAAAGGCATGTACATCGTGCCGGGCTTCGTATCCATGCACATTCATGGCGGAGGCGGACACGACTTTACCGAATGTACGGAAGAGGCTTTCCGTTCTGCCATCCATGCCCATCTGCTCCATGGCTCTACCACCATCTATCCCACCCTGTCCAGCTCACCTTTCGACAAGCTGCACGAAGCGGCCTCCATCTGCGAAAAGCTGATGCAGGAGCCGGGCAGCCCTGTAGCAGGACTCCACATCGAAGGCCCCTACCTCAATCCCAAGATGGCTGGAGAGCAATTTGCCGGACAAGTAAAGGACATTGACGAAAAAGAATACAAGGAACTGGTGGAAAGCACCTGCTGCATCCGCCGCTGGGACGCGTCCCCCGAGCTGCCGGGTGCCCTCGACTTCGCCCGCTATCTCCGCCAGAAAGACATTCTGGTCGCCATCTCGCATACCGAAGCCGAATACGACGCCATCAAGGCTGCGTATGAAGCCGGATTCACCCATGCAGCCCACTTCTACAACGCCATGCCGGGCTTCCACAAACGCCGCGAATACAAATACGAAGGCACCGTGGAAAGCGTCTACCTGACAGACGGCATGACCATCGAACTGATAGCCGACGGCATCCACCTGCCCGCCACCATCCTGAAGCTGGCCTACAAGCTGAAAGGCGTGGAACGTACGTGCCTCGTCACCGACGCCATGTCGTGCTCGGCCAGCAACGGTAAGGAAATCAACGACCCGCGCTACATCATCGAAGACGGAGTCTGCAAGCTGGCCGACCACTCGTCCCTGGCAGGTAGCATCGCCACCAGCGACACGCTGGTCCGCACCATGGTAAAGGCAGGCATACCGCTGGGCGACGCCCTCCGCATGGCAAGCGAAACACCGGCACGCATCATGAACATTGCCGACCGTAAAGGCTCTCTGCAGAAGGACATGGACGCCGACGTCGTCGTACTCGACAAGGAACTGAACATCCGGGCCGTATGGCAAGCCGGAAAGTTGGTGGAAGAAACCAATACGCTATTCTAATAAAAGAAATAGCAGAACAATATCCTAATCCAAAACTTATAGAAAGATGAAGAATGTGAAATTAATGATTGGCTTGCTTTGTGCAGGCATGTTGGCCAGTGGTTGTGGAACCATGAACAATACGGCTAAAGGAGGTATCATCGGAGGTACATCGGGAACCGCAGCCGGCGCCCTCATCGGAGGACTGGTAGGCAAAGGCAAAGGAGCCGCCATCGGTGCTGCCGTAGGAGCCGTGGTAGGCACCGGAACCGGTGTCATCATTGGCCGCAAAATGGACAAGAAAGCTGAAGAAGCCGCCAAGATTGAAGGCGCCGAAGTGGAAAAGGTAACCGACACCAACGGACTGGATGCCGTCAAGGTATCGTTCACATCGGGCATCCTGTTCGGATTCAACTCCTCGGCGCTGAGCAACGATGCCAAAGCCTCGCTCCGCGAACTCGCCCAAATCCTGCGCGACGACCCGACAACAGATATCGCCATCATCGGACACACGGACAAGGTGGGAACGTATGAAGCCAATGTGAAAGTCTCGAAAGACCGCGCATACGCCGTAGAAAACTATTTGCAGGAATGCAACGTGTCGCCCGCCCAGTTCAAGGTAGTGAAAGGTGTGGCTTACGATGAATACGACGAAAGCAAGTCGGCCGACGAAAACCGCCGCGTAGAAATCTATATGTATGCCAGCAAGGAAATGATCCAGCAGGCAGAAGCACAGCAATAAAAGGGGAGACACACCCCACATCTGTCAAAAGACGGGCCGCAAGCATCAGTGGAATTTCCACCGGAACTTGCGGCCCGTTCTTTTTTATATCATCGGCTGTCACCGACCCAACTGCTCATATTCGACAGACGCCATGATAAAGGTGCCTATAGCCTTACCCTCATTTTCGACAACCGTCACGTCCTTGCCCACCAGATAATAGTTGGCTGTACCGGTACGCGAAGGGTCCTTGGCCGGCCCCAGACCGGCTGATGCACACGTCTGCACAATGTCCAGACGACTGTTAGGCTGTTCATGGATGAACGTCTTGAGCAGTCCCTGATAAGCCTTCTCGGCCACAGGCAGGTATACCTCACGGTCGAGCAAACCGAGGCGGATGCCTTTCAGATAGGCATACGTGAAAATGCCCGAAGCCGAGGCCTCCAGGTAGTTAGAGGCCGTTCCTATGTTATAGACCTGTCCGTTAATGGTATCACCCTTGCCGTCGGCCCGCATCTGTCCGTTGTATTGCAACAACTGATACCAGACACCCGAGGCAGGATCCTGCCAACGCTTCAGCCCTGCAGCCACCTGACGGAAAATGGCCAATACATCCGCATAGTCGGGATGGTCCTGAGGCATGTACTCCAGTACATCGGCCAAAGCGGCAAAATACCACCCCATGCCACGTGCCCAAAATTCCCGGCTGCATCCCTTGAACGGCCCGTCCTGGCGTGCCCAGAACGAATTTTCATCCTCGGGAGTGGCCGACCACGCATGATAGTTCAACTGCTTGCCCTCGTCGTACGTATACCGGTTGATGGTCTTGAACTGCAAGGCTATGTCGGACCAGCTTTGTGCATTGTCCTCGGGATGCTCCTTTCCGAACACATGTTGCCACTGGGCATAAATCGTAGAACCCATGTAAAGACCGTCAAGCCACATCTGGTTGGGATAAACCGCCTTATGGAAGAAGCCTCCCGCTCCCGGAAGCCCTTCGGCAATGCGCGAATGCTCATACTTCAACTTATTGCGGATAAGCGACGCCGCATTCTTGTACCGCTCGGCATCCTGGACGTTTCCTTTCTTCAATTCCTCCTTATATAAGGTAAAAAAGACATTTCCTGCAGGCAGATCGTCGATGTTGCTTGGACGGAGGGCCGGTTTCCCTTTGGCATTCAAGATGACGGAACCGTCAGGAGAAGTGCTGTTGTCGGCGAAAGCCTTCACCGCATCGTAATACTCGGTTTTCTCCGGATAGAGCAGCCATGCCTTCAAAACCGCATTGGCCACCAGCCCCGAAACATAATCCCAGGCGGCACTGTCCAGCTCCGTCTGATGGTGACGGTTACAATAGAAATCGACCAGCCCGTGCGACTCCACCATCCGCTGGGAATACTTTTCCGGTTGGCGCGTTTGCCTTCCCGCGCCACAACCTGCCATGACGGCTACCAGAACCGCCAACAGTAGACAATTTTTCATGCTATATTCATTTAAAGTTCATCCATACTCCACTCACACAGCACACCGTTTTTCCCATCGTCTTCCCACACAATACAGGCATTTCTTCCGGCAACCGTGTTCGTTAACGGCACAAATATAACACTCCTTATCCGAAATAAAAACTTTTGGAACTCATCTTTACAAGGATAACTTTCCTCATACAAAGAAAAAACCTATTTTTGCACCTTCATCATACAAAAAAGACAACCTCAATATGAAATTCAATCATAAAGTTTGCGTCCTCACCGGAGGAGCGGCCGGTATCGGAAGATGTCTGGCCGAAAGTTTCTGTGCCGAAGGAGCACGAGTTTACGCCATAGACAAAGACCCAGCTCCGTCCTCATCTGCCGGCATCCGGTATTATCAGGGAGACATCTCCGAACAAGCAGTGCTCGACGCATTTGTCGACTGGGTATTGCAGCAGGAAAAGCACGTCGACATCCTGGTCAATAATGCCTGCCTGACGAAAGGCGGCATTCTGTCCGGCTGTACGTATGAAGACTTCCTATATGTGCAGCGCGTCGGAGTGGTTGCCCCCTTCTGGCTGGCCAGCCGGCTGAAACCTCATTTTGCCCCCGGAGCCAGCATTGTCAACCTTTCGTCCACCCGCGCCTTCCAGTCACAGGCCGACACGGAAAGCTACTCGGCTGCCAAGGGCGGCATCACGTCCCTGACCCACGCCCTGGCCATCAGCTTGGCCGGTATAGCCCGCGTCAACTCCGTAGCACCCGGCTGGATTGAAACGGCCCGTTTCCACACCGAGGCTCCCATCCCCTCCTATTCGACGGCCGACCTGCAGCAACATCCTTCGGGACGGGTGGGTGAACCTGAAGACATCGTGCGTGCCGTATTCTTCCTCTGTGACGACCGGAACAGCTTCGTCAATGGCATCAACCTGACCGTAGACGGCGGCATGAGCCATCTGATGGTGTACCACAACGACGAAGGCTGGACATTGGACAGGTGACAATCTTTCCGGAAAAATGACAATCTGACGCCCGGCTTCCCGGTCCGTCACACCCGGAAGAGCTAACAAAGTATGCACAAGTTTAAAAACGCAGGGCATTCCGATTAAAATTGTTTTCACAAGTTTAAATGGCACATAGCGGGAACTGACATTCCGGCAAGCGGCACGGTATTTGCCAATCCTTAGGCGAACAACGAAACCGAAAGGTGGAGGGGTTCAGAAGAAAATTGATAATAAACAACTTAAAAATAGGAGATTACAACTATGATGCCGATTAGAAAGTACAACAATCAGAATTGGTTACCGAGTATCTTTAATGATTTCTTTGATAACGATTGGATGGTAAAAGCAAACGCTACTGCCCCTGCAATCAACGTAATAGAAAACGAAAAAGATTACAAAGTAGAAGTAGCTGCTCCGGGTATGACAAAGGATGACTTCAACATTCATCTGGGTGACGACAACGAACTGGTCATCACGATGGAAAAGAAGAACGAGTCCAAGGAAGAAGACAAGGAAAACAAGAAGTATCTGCGTCGCGAGTTTTCATACTCTAAGTTCCAACAGGCTTTCGTTCTGCCTGACGATGTTGAAAAAGACAAAATCAGTGCCAACGTCAGCGATGGTGTACTGACCATCGAACTGCCGAAGAGCACACCCGAAGAAAAGGCCAAAGTCAATCGTGTGATTGAAATCCATTAATATAAATCAGCCTTTTAAATGAAAGAGAGCGTATTCCGCTGAGGAGTACGCTCTCTTTTTTTATGTCCGTATCCTGCCTATTCCGGCTGCAGCTCGTTGGCAGATGAAGGTAGCTGCTTCCACCCTTCGCCAAAGGCGTCGTAAGCATCGGTCACCACCACGAACGCCCGCGGATCGGCCTCCTTGATCTTCAGCTTCACGCCACTCACCTCCTTATAGCTCACCACCAGAAACAACATTTCCTTCTCGGCTCCCGTATACAGGCCGCTGCTCTTGATGCATGTGGCCGTACGGTCCAAATCCTCGAGAATATACTTGTGCAGGTCGGTCATCCGCTTGTCGCTGATGACAAAAATCAGCTTGTCGTTCTTCGCCCCATTGATCATGAAAGCGATGACACGCGAGCAGACAAAGATGGCGATCAGCGAATAGAACGACAGGAAAAGCGCCGGCTGCTCCACGTCCTCGGCACTGCCGATGCCAAAACCGATGACGGCCAGGCCGAAGCAGACCACCGCTCCGTCGGCCAGCAGGATGGCCCGGGAGAAGCGGATGTGGCAATACTTCTGGAGCAGCATGCCCACGATGTCCGTGCCACCCGTAGTGGCCTGATTGCGGACTACGATGCCCGACCCGATGCCGATTACCGTGGCGCCGATAACGGACGTCAGCATCAGATGGTCCGACAAGTCCATGCACCCGCCCAGCAACTGCGACGGGTCGAGCGCTTCGAGTGCCTCCTGCGAGGGATACACCGCCCGCGAAAGCAGGTTCATCAGCAACGGCGTGGTCAGCGCGGCAACAATGGTTCGCGTACCCAGCCGGGCTCCCAGCAACACAACCGACAGGATGAGCAACGGCACGTCGAACATATATCCGAACGTACCCACCTGGACGGATGGAAACAGATTATGGAGCACGATGCTCGCCCCATATACTCCGCCCGGCACGATGTTATAAGGATTGATGAAAAATACGAAACCGGATGCCAGAATAAAGCATCCCAACAGAATACTGATCCAGGAAGTGATTGTTTTCTTCATACGGTTAACTTTTTATCTTTATGCAGCAAATATACGAAAATCATCCGCATACACGGCTATAAAGGAAAAGAAAAATCGCATGAGCCCGCCTCTTCCGCCGGCCGGTACATCACTTCAGCCCGCGTGCCTTGTAGATGCGCTCCTTGGCCTCGTTGATTTCCTGGAACTTCTGCTCGGCCGCCTTTAGGATGTCCTCGCCCAGCGCAGCCACCTTGTCGGGATGATGCTTCAGGGCCAGGCGGCGGTAAGCGGCACGCACTTCGGCGTCGGTCGCGTCGGGCGACACTTCGAGCACCTTGTAGGCATCCTCCAGCGAACTGCCGCGCAGGTTGAGCATCGACTCTACCTCCTTTACCGACAGGCCCATGGCGACCGCCACTTCCTTCAGCGCATCGATTTCGGCCTGACACACGTTGCCGTCGCTCTGGGCTATCTTCACGAGGAAGTCCAGCAGCTGCAGACGCTGCTCATAGGTCAGGTTGGCGGCAATCTGCACGCCGCAGTCGTGGATGGTGTTCTTGAATGCCATCGGATTGGTACGCTCCATCTGCTTGCGCCGTTCGAAGAGGTTCAGCAGAATCTGTTGTCCCTCGTCCACAGCCCCCTCGCCGAAGTTCACCCGCAGAAAGCGGCGCACAAACTCCATCTCGCTGTGCATGATGCGCCCGTCGGCCCGGATGATGTACGAAGCCATAACGAGCATCGCAAACAGAAAACTGTTGCGCTGTCCCAGGTCCTCGCATCCCTCCGCCGTAGGGCCGTAATACTCGTGCCCCGTAGCTCCCTGTGCTTCCTCATCCGTCGCCTTGTCGAACAGCGACCCTATCGCATATCCGGCCAGCGCACCCAGAGGCCCCATGGCCATGAAGCCCACCACGCCGCCTATCCATTTTCCGTATCCCATAGCGTTACTTATATGATATTAATGTATAGATGATTGAACAATTCAGCGCAAAGGAACATATTTTTCGTCGGTCTGCCAAGCCGGGCAACAACATTTAAAACAAAATTGTACTTTTGTAGCTGTCCGGTCTCTGCTCCGGACAATCCTTACTGTTACCGCTATACATCAATTAGAACCAATTTCCCATGAGACACCCCAACAACGATTTTATGGTCTATCTGTCTGCTGTAGCGTCCCGCCTCCACAGCATGGAACGGCTGGGTACGGCACACGTCTACCGCAGCACCTTCAACCGTGTCAACGATTTTGTCGGCGGCAAGCCACTGGCCTTCGAAGACATCACCCCCACATGGCTGCAGGCCTTTCAGAACTATCTGTTAAAACGCATGCTCCACTGGAATACTATTTCCACTTACATGCGCATGCTCCGGGCCGTCTATTACCGGGCCGTCGACGAAGGGCGGGCCCCCTTCCGCCCGCGGCTTTTCAAAGGCGTCTATACCGGCACCCGGGTCACAGTGAAGCGGGCCCTCGACGAACAGGTACTCTGCCGGCTGCAGAAGCCCCTTCCCTCACCCGGCCGCCTGGAACAGACGCGCCAGCTCTTTATGCTGCTCTTCATGCTGCGCGGCATCCCCTTCGTCGACATTGCCTACATGCGCCGCTGCGACCTGCACGGCGATCTGCTGACCTACCGTCGCCGCAAGACCGGTGCCTGGCTCACGGTGCGTATCGAGCCAGAAGCCATGCGTCTGATAGAGAAACTGAAAAGCCGCGACCCGGACTCTCCTTATCTGTTCCCCTTCGTGCAGGCAGCGGGAGCGGAAGGCTACAGGCAGTACACCAACGCCCTGCGCCACTTCAACCACCAGCTGAAGCTCCTGGCCGCCCAGTTACAGCATCCGGTCCACCTGAGCAGCTATGCCGCACGCCACAGTTGGGCCACCCTGGCCAATTACCACAATTTCCAGCCCGAACTGATCAGCAATGCCATGGGCCATTCGTCGGTCAAAGTGACAGAAACCTACTTCAAACGCCATGCGGACGAGCGTATCCACGAAATGAACAGAAACCTTCTTTCGTACCTGCTTGTCTGAAGAAAAAGAAGAAAAAAGGATAAAAGGATATCAGAGGGAAAAAATCCGTTACTTCGTAGGTAACGGTGAAGCATATTGTTTGCGTGTGCAAAGTACGGATTATTTTACATAAAAAACAAATATCTATCAAGATTTAACACTATCCAAATAAAATTCGAGCCTCAAACTTTTTCTTTCGCTTGCCCGAAAGAAAAAGATATCAAAAAGAAAGTGCCCCGTCTGCACTTCCGAGGCTACTACAGACGACTTTCAGGCTAAAGGACAGAAACTCGCTACGCTCAGACAGCCTGTCCTTCTTGACGCCTGAAAGCCGCCTTCCGCTTCACGCCTCTACAGTGAGGCCGGACCACCCTGCGGCGTGCCAGCCTCGCCCAAGGCCAAGGTACATCATATGCACTCCATGCGCAGCCCCGGGCCTAATCGGAGGGACGTAAAGCGGAGTCCCGCTTTTTGCGTCAAGAAAGGCAGGCTGTCTGAGCGTAGCGAGTTCTTGCCTTTTAGCAAAAAACGGGAACGGAGTAGTCCCGGAGGTTCAGCCCTTGACTTTTTCTTTTGGTATCTTTTCTTTTGCGTTAAGGCAAAAGAAAAGTACATACCGTTACCTACGAAGTAACGGTATTTTTCATTAACAAAATTTTGAAAAAATCTATATGAAAAGGGCATGGCATTCCTTCATACTCGGCTCCTTCCTGTCGCTTTGCGGCATGGGGCTTCAGGCACAGCCTGTCGCTGCAGATTCGTCTGCCGGCGTGCAGTCCGATTCCGTCATACTCTTCCGGTTCGTACCCGGCCGGTTGATGTTCTACTCCCCCTACCAAGGCAACGACGAGGCTATCCGCGACGCTGCGGAGCTCATCGACCGTAACCGCCGGCTCATCACCGACGGGAAGGCCTGGGTCGTGGTCCGCGGCTTCTGCGGCTCCTACGCCAGCCGTGCGCAGAACCTGCGTGCCGCCAGGAACCGCAGCAATCAGGTGAAGTCGTGGTTCATCACCCACCACGGCATGAAGGAAGACTACTACCGCACCGTCAACTCCGACTCCGCCTTCCGCGGCAGCCACGATGTGGTGGCCTTGCTGGGGCTGATGTATGCCCCCGGCTACGAACCGAAGCCCGCCGGCCCCACTCCCGAACAGCTGCAGGCCCGCCGCGACAGCCTGGAGCAGCTCCGCGTAGACAGCCTGCGGGCCATCGAGGCCGCCCGCAGGGAGCAGCTGCGCCTCGACAGCCTGAAGCGTGCCGAAGCCTTGCAGCAGCTGACACCGTTCCGCCTGCCGAACCCCGCATACGCATCTATCAGGCCACGCCCTGGTATATCAAGTCCAATCTCCTGTACGACGTCCTGCTCATGCCCTCGCTCGAAGTGGAATACCGCTTCAACGAGCGCTGGTCGGCCGCCATCGAGGGCAACATGGCCTGGTGGCACAACAACGGCAAGCATAAGTACTACCAGCTGGCCACCATCGTTCCCGAAGTGCGTTACTGGTTCAAGCCGCAGGGCGCCCGCAAGGGCCACTACCTCGGCCTCTTCGGCGGACCGGGCTGGTACGACCTGGAGAACGGCAATACCGGCTACCGCGGCGAGGGCGGCATGGTGGGCCTCAGCTACGGCTACATGTTTCCCGTGGGCAAGTATTTCGCCTTCGAGGCGGGCATCGGCCTGGGCTACGCCCACCTGAAGTACGAGGAATACCTGCCCATCGACGGGCACTACGTCTACCAGCAGACCGACCGCACCCACTACTTCGGCCCGCTGAAACTGAAATTCGCTTTCGTATGGAACATCGGCCGCTGGACGGAGAAAGGAGGAAAGAAATGAAGAACCATCAGCTGAAAATAAAGAATTGGGCCTGCCCTTCACTCCTGGCCCTGCTCCTGCTGACGGCCACCGGCTGTCGCAAGGACCTGTGCTACAACCACGATGAACATGCCATCGCCGTGAAAACCGAAGTTATGGCCGACTGGGAACAACTCTGGGAACGCCATTACCGCTTCGACTGGGAAGAGCTGTGGCCCGACGAGTGGCCGCGCGACTACGAAGAATTCCTGCCCGAGCAGGGCAGCGGCATCCGTGCCCTGGTCTATACCGACGACCAGGTGGCCACCGGCAACCTCGACCAGGACGGCGGACGCCTGCCCATGAGCGAAGGCCGCCACACGCTCCTCTTCTATAACAACGACACCGAATACATCGTCTTCGACGAAACGTCCAACTCGGCCACCGCCACTGCCTCGACGCGCACCCGCACCCGTGCCAGCTTCCAGTCGCTGCACGAAGGCGAACGCACCGTGACCCCGCCCGACATGCTCTACGGAGCCTTTGTCCGCGAATACATCGCCGAACGGACGCTGGAGACCGTGAACCTCCCCATCGAGATGCGCCCCCTGAGCTATTCGTACCTCATCCGCTACCGCTTCGCCTCGGGCCAGCAGTACGTGGCACAGGCACGCGGCGCGCTGGCCGGCGTGGCCGACAAGGTGTACTTGCAGGACGGCCACACCGACGAGGTGTCGTCCACCGTGCTCTTCGACTGCAAGGTGGACGAACAGGGCTGCACCGCCCTCCTGAAGTCGTTCGGGGCGCCCAGTTATAGCTACACCGACGGATATACCGTTGACCCTGCCACGCAGAACTACACCCTGAGTCTGGACGTGATGCTGAAGAACGGCAAACAGCTGACCTACACCTTCGACGTCAGCCCCGGCATGCGCGCCCAGCCCCGCGGCGGCATCCTGCTGGTAGAGGACATCGTGGTGTCCGATGAAGACGGCACGGAAGGCTCCGGCAGCTTCGACGTGACCGTGGACGACTGGGGCGACGAGATAGACATTCCCCTGCCCATCGATTAACGGATAATTGAGAATAAATCTATAAACTAACATTATTTACTACTATTTTAAATCATTGAGATTATGAAGAAAAGCTTATTGATGCTCGGCGCAGCTGCCATGATGCTGGCCAGCTGTACGCAAAATGAAGTGATGGAGGTGGCCGAAAGCCGCGCCATCGGATTCAATGGAACTGGTATTGACAACATTACGAAAGCGGATATTACGTCAGCTGCTTTCACACATTTCTATGTGTATGGAGGTTACAATGATACTCCTATCTTTAACGGAACTGAGGTAAGTTATAATGGTGGTAACTGGACATATGCCCCCACCCAATACTGGGCTGCAGGAATATGGAGATTCGCAGGTTATGAAGGAGGAGCTGGAGTTACACCAGCATGGAGCTATACCAATGGCTTGACACTGGAAGTAAATTCTGACGCTTCAAACCAAAGCGACGTGGTTTATGCAGCAACAAATTCTGATATTACAATCGAAGCAGAAAATGTAGCAACCTACAGTACCCCCGTTGCGCTTAACTTCACTCACCTGCTTTCCAAAATCCAGTTCAAGTTTTTGAAGGATGCACAAAGCCTTGATGGTGTAACAGTTACATTGAGTAATTTTGTCGTTAGTGACATTACGACCAATGCCAAATGGGTAGCTGGTACACAAGAAAATGCTACTTCTCCCGTTACAGGTGCCTATAGCGATTTCTCATCTCCTGAAGAAATTGTTGCGAACACCGGACTTACTACAGAGGCATTCTATGTTATTCCGCAGACAGTCGGAACCTTTACTATCACTGCTGATGCAGTCGTGACAGATGCAGCTGGAACCGAAGTTCATAGCGGTAAAATAACTGCTATTGTACCTACTACAACTATTACAGTTGTCTAAAGACATATCATTCCTTCTTACTCATTGAAAACAAAGAACTTACAAAGATTGTTAGCTTGACAGGTAACGATTTGGAAACCAGCGGGCTTCTCTATTCTGCAATGTTCTGCATCAATCAAAAGAACGCTTTTCTCATTTGCAAAAGTAGTGTTTTTCTCTTTCATTGCCAAAGTTATTCTTCTGAAAAATAGAGTAAATCAAACATCTTATCATTATTGTACATTTGTTGCACATCTTGCTGATGAAAATCGGTAGTACTGTCTTTCTTTTAATTCCATACCGTTTCCACATCATATTTGAGCCTGCCCGTTTGCGAATAGCCTGTCGGCAGGTTCGCCTGTCTGTGTGCCGACAGGCAGGCACGCCGGCAGACCGGTCGGCAGGCAAGTTGGACGGCAGGCAGGTTGGAGCGCGGGCAGGCTTGCAGGCCAGCGTGCGTATGCCTATATGCTTTTGTTTATTGCACCATTCTTTTGTTGCTTTATTACTACGTTGATAGACGGATGTATTGTACCACCGATTTATATCATTCAAACTCCACCTCTCTAAAGCCACAATCCATTGCTGATACCTTTATTTGAAGTTTCGCTGTTGTAAACCTGCACAACAGCACGACAGCAAACCAGCATATCATTGAAACCATGTTGCTTCCTATCTGCATTGAATTACTTTTTTGGTTGTCGGGTTCTGTTCTTCATTGTTTTAGCAAACTATTGGTTCGCTGAGCTTGTAAACAAGCGAGGCTGTATTTGCCCAAAATAGCATTTCCTTATTGGTCTAATGTCTGTTTTGGCTGTGATTGGCACATATCGACATCGAATTGACACTATTGTCTGTTTTTCAGAAGGATGAAAATCCGGCTTTGTTCCCCGTAATCTCAATAAGGTGCAGGCTTACACACCGCCCTATTCCCTTTCTTCTTTTGGGCAGCTTGGGCATCGGGAAACGATGCTTTGAAAGCCGAAATAACAACACTTGTTCAAATCCATTTATTGACGGATTTCTTGTGCTCTCAAAAGCACAGCAGCAAGGTGTCCTTCGAGTTACCCGAAGGCTTTTCGGTTACTGCCGAAAATGGCAGCTGCAAGGTATGTTTCGGGTTACTCCCGAAAACTTTGCCGCCGGGTTGCCTCTCCGAAGTCGGGCAACCTGTCTTAACCTGCGGTATTTTTATTCTGTTCCTTGCTGTCTATGCCAAACAATTTCATTCTGCTGTACAGAGTAGTGCGCCCGATACCGAGTAGTTCTGCCGCCAGCTTACTGACAACGGGGTTACAATGGCAAGAAAAGGCTGTGGTTTCAACAAGGCCCTTACCAATAGAGTGTTTTTATGCCGAAGTGATTTGATGGAACAGCATCATTCCACAGCGCTGCTCACATCCACGTAATAATTCGTCGGGTCGTTGCGGTCCACATACACGCGTACCTTCTTTTTCGGGTTTATTTCGTAGCTGTCATACCAGAAGGAACCGCTGTGGAAGAAGTGTACCCGCCCGTCAGGCGCGGTGTAGCGGCATCTGAGCACGATGGGGTGGCGCCTGTTCATCGATTTGCCCGTGTCCTCGCTGATTTCGGTGATTTCCGCTTCCACCACTTTCCCGGTGGCCAACAGGCGGCGGACTTTCCGCTCATGCCTGCGCTTCACCATCCACACAGCCGCCCCCGACCCCACGAACACAAAGCCAACAAACGCGAAAATCAATACCAGCCAGTTGCTTGAATCCAAGTAACGCACTTCCTGCGGATTGCCCTTCTGGTAATAAACGGTAATCCGATTGCCCGGATGCATGGAAGACGTGGCTACGCTGAGCGTGGACGTATACGTTTTGCCGTCCACCGAATATTCCACGACGGGCGTGCCCAGCGATTCGTGGCTCACCCCGCGCATGGCCAGGATGACGGCCTCCACCGGCTCGGCCTTTTGCCGAAAGGAATGGTCGCTGACACTGACGCCGATGCCTGCGATGAGCAGGATGACACCCACTGAAATGAATGCGCCGCAAAATACGTGGATGAAAGTCTTCTCTCTCCGCTTGCCTTTGGCCAATGCCTTTTCTCTGTCGTAATGCATAATGAATATGTTTAAAAGTGAATAGTCATGGAAGCGTTTTGTCGGTATCATCCTTGTCTTTGATTAACTCGTCCAATCGGTCGCGATAGCTTTCGGGGATGAGTAGTCTCGGCGTATTTACCTCATTAGGTCGCGCCCCAAAAGCAAAAGAGAAGTCGTATTGCAGCTCAAGAGGCTCGCTGCACTGGCTGTCATAACGCCAATCCTTCGTCCGTGTCACGCCAAACTCATCCAAATAGTAGCTCCATTCGTTGGTTTCGGGGTAGTACTGATAGACCTCCGTAGTTCCTTTGGAGGAAATATATGCGCCGAAAGGAAGCTCAATGGGGTCGTGGTGCATGTTCGGCACCAGGAGGGCAATGATTCCCGTCAGGATAGCAAAGGGAATCAGTATCATTATATAAGTGATGACATAATACGACCACATCGACTTTCTGGGTTTCCGGCTTCTCCACTGCGGCGTGTACGAGTCTTTGTTTTCTAACTTTTGGAGGTATTTGTCGAGGATGTGGCTATCCGCGTCTTGAACGCCAGGCATCTGTTTAAGCTCTTGCACCGTGTATCTCGAGACATCAGGATTCGCCAGATAAAAATTGAGCGGATTATTTGGGTCTACAAAGATGTCAAACTTGGCACCCACCTGTATGGCTCCCATTAGGCCGGCAATCGAGCTGTTGACAGGCCTTTTGAAACGGTGTTCTTCGCCTCCGGACAAGGTGAACCTATAGACAGCCACCGTAATCAAATCGCCATCCAAATCCGTTTCCTGCTTCAGTTCCACCACTTCGGCTTCGGTCCGGTATCCTCGCATGATCAGGTCACGCCTCTTTTTACATTTCTTCCGGAAGACATAGATGTAGCGGCAAATCACGATGATGAAAACAAGCCCAATCGCACTGCCGAAGAAAAAAGAAAACTGACCGAACCCAAACGCGGCAAGCATGCCCACACCCGTTGTCAATACGCTGAAAGTAACCAACTTCGACTGTTTACTATCCTTGTATTCTTCGAAGGTTTCCTGACGTATGTCTCTTTCTCTCATCATACGAATGTTATTTTAGAGATTTGTTAACAAAAATAGCGGTTTGTTGTTTCATTCCGGTTGCATCGCTATGAAATCTGGAGAAAGCCTAAGACAACAACGCCAATTAACGCCAAATGCTTCCACGAAACTGCCAATCCATTGTCTGATGCCCGATACCCCTTTACTTTGCAGGCAAAACCGAGTATCAACAATAAAAACAGTATCGACAATGGAAGTTTTGATTATTCAGAAAGAAGCGTTTGAGGAAATGACGGTGAAGTTCAGCCGTTTCACGGAACGGGTGGATGCACTCCTCGAAAAGCAGGGCGGCAAGTCATTAAACGGGTGGATGGACAACCAAGAGGTGTGCCGACAGTTCAACGTCAGTCCGCGAACCTTGCAGACACTGCGCGACAACGGCACGCTGGCTTATTCGCAAATCAACCACAAAGTGTTTTACAAGCCGGAGGATGTGATGCGCATCGTCAAACCCGCAGAACACAAGCGGGCAGACAGAGCCGTTTGATTATGATTGTACCACTAAATCCAATGCAGCAATGAGTGAAATGATTACCAAGAACCATGCGCTGGTCGCCCAGTTCGGCGACACGCTTGACCGTCTGCTGGACGGCATCGAGAACTTTGTGGCGAACAGCCGTCCGACTTTGGGCGGTGAACGCTTCCTGACGGACAGGGAGGTGTCGGCACGGCTGAAAGTGAGCCGCCGCACCTTGCAGGACTACCGCAATACAGGGATGATAGCCTACTACCAGTTGGGCGGCAAGATTCTCTACAAGGAATCGGACATCGAACGGATGCTTGCCGCCAATTACCGGGAGGCGTTCAGATAACATCATAAAAAGGAATACGACCAGAGGGCATCAGGTCGTATTCCTTACCGTGTCTGGTCGTATATCCTTTGTATCAACAGCTATGACCCTTTCGGGTATATTGACCAATTATATCATTTCATCGTGCGCATTGCTTGCCATAGCACTTGCCC
>ERZ780212.1501-NODE-1501-length-17952-cov-4.011622_pt1 | contig 17952 bp, 15 predicted proteins | sample MGYA00511364_ERZ780212 | MGnify/ENA primary metagenome ERZ780212 (study PRJEB29588, sample SAMEA2147991) | human gut metagenome | biome: human gut; feature: human-associated habitat; material: faeces | place: Denmark | collected 2008/2010 ...
GTACAGGATGCCGTCAAAAACAGAGCGCAGTGAATATTTTCTGAATCTTTCTTTGTGGTCCAACATATTTTTTATAACTTGCTACTGTTTATCAGTCAGGTTGGTTGGGTACTTATGCATAACTTTAATGTTTTGATAATCATAAAGTTACGAAAAATATTCCAATTAACCTACTGATTTACAACTAATTACAAATAAATTTAAACAGATTCTTAAACCCTATTGACCATGAAACATATTCACCACTATTGCAAAACAATTATCACCGCAACAGTTCTCTGCATCATCTTAGCATCCTGCCATACAGCAGGAGACAACAGCGGCTCTGCCGCTATAGAGATTGCGGTGACTCCTACGGAGGGAGTCCTCAGAATGAGCTCCCTGTATGATGGCTATGAGATGATAGTGCCGGAAGGCATCGTGATATCGGGTATCGCGGATGTGGCTGTCACGGACAGTATGCTGATCGTGCTGGGAAACACGGACTCAGGGCTGGTCAGTGTATTTGACCGCAGCGGACGGTACGAGAGGTCTTTCCTGACGCGCGGACGTGGACCGGGAGAGATGACCGATGTCACGGCTATGTCGTACAACAGTGCGGAAGGGACTGTAGACGTGCTCGGCAACTACGGTATGGACGTATACCGCTTTAATCCGGCAACAGGAGACATGACCGGCTCTTTCTCCATAAAAGGCAGCGAGATGACTTGTGCCCGCGACCTGCTGCCGACTGGAGACGGACGCTATCTTTTCTACAAGGACCTGCCCTATACAGAAGCTCCGGAGTACGAGGTCTATCTGTACAACCCCGAGTCAGGGAAGTTTGAGGGCAGATGGCTGCCGCTGGACAAGGAATTTGCTGATGCGGTGGGATTTGCACAGACCAACAATCTGGCCGGGTACGACGGAAGGTATTTCTTCTACTCCGCGTTCCTCGATGGAGTGTACGAGTTTACGGGGGACACTCTTGTACAGTATATACGGTACGCGGACAACGGGTACAACTTCTCGGAACAGACCAAGGAGAAAGTTTTCTCACCGGATCTGATGGAGTTTGTGGAGAACTGTAAGGATTGCGGCAGGATATGGGGCAATGTGGACCTGTACATGCTCGGTGACAGAACTCTGTCGGTGTACAATTACGGAGACGGAGACCGGTACGCTCTGATTATGGAGCCGGGAAAAGCCGTGAGCACGTCCTATAACGTCTTTGAGGACGACATGGTGTGGGGCATAACATCGGACAGCTTCTTCTCTCCATATTACCTCAGATACACTGACACTCAGCACGCGGTATACCTTGTCGAGCCATTCGACATCATGGAGAAGGCGGAGAACTGCCCTACGGACGACCCTGAGATCATTGCCAACAGGGAGACAGTCAGGCAGCTTCCATACGAGTCCAACCAGATAATCCTGATGATGGATATACGCCGATGAGACTTACGAGAACAATATTATATACCTGTGTCATTGCACTAACGCTATGCTCCTGCGTAAACCGCAACAACACAGGTAATTCTCCAGATATTGCAGAATCCATAAGGGCAATGATAGGGAAACAGGTCTGCGTTCCGGCACTGACCTCCACTTTCTTGGGACGTGACTCCGCAACAGCACATCAAGAAACTATTCTAGCACGACTCATAGTATATTACGACTCCACGTCCTGTCAGACCTGCCGCGTAAACAATTTATACGAATGGAAAGACATAATATCTCTGGAAAAAAGCAGTGGCGGGAAAAATGAAAATAAAGAAGTATGCCTTATGGGAAATCCTATAAGAGACAAACATCTATGGCGCAGGTATACAAAACTGATTGAATCTTATTAATAGTCAACCGATATGAAGAACATTATCCTACAGACAACCGTCTTCATCTCATCTCTGTGCCTGCTCTGCGGCTGCAGGCAGTCTCCGCAGCCGTTCAGGGAAGATTTCACTGACCTGACACTGTATGAGATCCCCACTGTACATGCGGAGAGAACCGATTGCCCTATCGACAGCCTCAGAACCTTAGGACTGACCGATGTGAGAATCCTGTCGGACTCACTGGTGACTGTGTCAAGACAGTTCGGAGACCATCTCGTCTCCGTCTTCAACGGACGGACAGGGGAAGTTACAGCTGATCTACTGCATATGGGACGCGGGCCGGGAGAGGCCATCAATGCTTACTACATTGACCTCTCGGAAGACGGCAGACAGTTCTGGACAAAGGACATGGGGCTGAACGTAATAAATGTCTTCAACGCGGACAGCGTCCTCAACGGAAGCGTCATGCCGTCCGAAAGAATAGTACTCAACAACATTATTGGCCCAGAGATAAGCTATCTGCTGACAGACAGCGCCATATACTCCTGTCCTACGATGTCGGACGGCGGAGGACGGTTTTCAAGATACAGCCGTGACGGAAGTCTGGACTGTCTTTTCGGGGACTTCCCGGAGCTGAGTTCCGTCAAGAACGTGGACGGGCACGCGCTTCCGGAGATATTCTATACTAACTTCTGCCCCGACTACACGAATCACCGCCTTATAACCGCAGACGGTTTCATCTCTCTCATAACGATATACAGTTTTGACGGGAACGTCATCCGCAATATATGGGGACCGGAAACGGTGTTCCCGTCCTTCAGCATCAGAAATGAGGAATCAGAAGCCGTAAGTTTCGGCACCGTGGGCTGGGACAACCCGACAGAGACCTATTTCTGCGTCAGATCCTACGGCGGCTTCATCTTCGCCCTTTATAGGGGAATGTTTGAAAAATGGAAAAATGGAGCGGTCATCGTGCTCAGTCCTGACGGAGAACCGGTTATGGCCGTCGCCCTGCCGGAAAAGATTAACCGGTTTGACATTGACCCTGACAAAGGCATCATCTACGGAATAAACGGCAACTTTGACTTATGTAAGTTTCAGTATAAGCGGAGCAGACGGACTTAAAACTATTGACATCGCCCGGGGACTACGGACGGAGGCGGACACACTCGGGCTGGAGGCCCTGGCCGGGGATGTACGGGCTATTGAGCTGAAGTGCGACAGTCTCTATGATATCCGGATATTCGGGGCGCACGACGGCAGGCTCTACGGAAGAAGTGCTGACAACGTAATCGCCGTCATGGACGAAAGCGGGAACATGCTCTGCTCATTCGGACGGACAGGACGGGGTCCCGGGGAGTATGTCAGCATCGCCAGCATCGAGTACGACCCGTTCAACGATGAGATTGTAGTCCTGGATGCGTGGAACAAAGTACTGCGGTTCAGTCCGGACGGCACTCTCATCGACGAGACCCGCAACAACACAATCTCCACACTGGCCTACATCATACCCGGCTTCATTGACGGCAATGTAATGTACTGCTCATTGCCGCAGGATGACGGAGGCACCACTCTTCTCAGAATTACTCTATAGAAGCCGCCAAGACAAGCCGGGCAGCAGATAAATATCAACGTGCATAATCTTAAGATTTATGAGAAAGCGATTGAATATGAAAGCGTCTAACGACAGCAGATACTTCGGTTTCGTTCCGGAAGATTACATTATTGGAGTAGCCATGCGCAGATGATTTTATCTCATTTGCGGCACGGACGCTTGTCGCCGCTGGCTGAAAAACGTGTGGGATTAGCACTTACGGTTTCAAGCAGCCGACAGGCACGACATATATCCCGTCTTCCGGACGGCGGTAAGCATATTCCCCCGTGGCTGTCAAAATCATTTTGAATGCCGGGGCTTTCATTCGGGAGGTATCTATTTGGGCGGCCAGTGCGTTGAGTGTCACCGCGCCGTCGTTTATCAGGGATTGCCCACCGAGTTTTATTTCGATTAACCCGTACTGCCCGTTACGCAGGTGTACCACTGCATCGCATTCCAGACCGCTCTTGTCGCGGTAATGATACACCTTACCGTTCAAGGCTTCGGCAAAGACACGCAAGTCCCGTACGCACAACGTCTCGAAGAAAAAGCCCATCGTGTTCAGGTCGTTCACGAGGTCGGCAGGCCCCATGCCCAGTGCGGCAGTCGCAATCGACGGATCGACGAAATACCGTGTGTCGGCGGTACGGATAGCCGTTTTCGAGCGGAGATTGGGATTCCATGCCGGCATGTCCTCCACCACGAAAATCTTTCTCAACGCTTCGAGATATGACATGATGGTGTTTTCGTCGAGTGTCGCGGTATCGTTGTTCTTCAGGTCTTCGCGCAGCGTGGCAATCGAAACCTGTGTACCCTGATGACGTGCGTATGCCCGCATCAGGCGTTGCACCCTTTCCGAAGCCCGTTTTACGCCGTCCACCTTCGTTACGTCCTCTTTCGTTACAGCATCGTAATAGTCGAATGCCTGTTCCAAAGCGGGCTCTTCGGGAAGCCCGACGGCCATCGGCCATCCGCCGCGACAAATAAGGAAAGCGATGTCCTGCAATTTTAATGCGTTCTTTTCCAATATCTTTTCCGGGGTTGTGAACAGCGTGGCCAGACTTACGCTTCCGTTAGACTCCCCGGATTCAAACAAGGTCATCGGGCGCATCGTGAGCCATGCGAACCGTCCCGCGCCCGAATGTTCCCTTTCTTTCTCCGCTTCCTTGTCGGGAACAGCGGAACCGGTCAGGATGAACTGTCCCATTTTACGGCGGTGATCGACGGTATAGCGTACCGCGTCCCACAACTTCGGAACGGTCTGCCACTCGTCTATCAACATCGGGGCGTCGCCAGAGAGGGCGGTGTCCGCATCGATTGCCAAAAGATTGTTGAAATGCTCTTTCACATCGGTTCGCGCCAGCAGTACCTTACTCGCGGCGACCTCTTCCGCTGTCGTCGTCTTTCCGCACCATTTCGGGCCCTCGATAAGTACCGCACCTTTTGCCTGCAATTTCTTGGCCAGCAGACCATCCATAATCCTATGCTTGTAACCTTCCATATCCTAATCGTTTATAGTGGCGAAGGTATAAAGAATTTTCGCAAATTCAGTAATTTGGCGCAAAAATAATAGGGAATTTGGCAGCGATTTATTCAGTAAAATGGCGCATACGTACTGCCTTGAAGTCCTGATGATTGGAAATTTGAAATTTTTAGGAGGAGTTATTGCAATTATTCGTAATTTTGGGGACAACTTTTTTTAAAAATTGATATTATATGGAACTTCCTTTTGCAGAATCTTACAGAATCAAGATGGTGGAGACCATCCGTAAAAGTACCCGCGAGGAGCGTGAGAAATGGATTAAAGAGGCCAAGTACAATCTCTTCCTGCTGAAGAGCGACTATGTGTTCATCGACCTGCTTACCGACTCCGGCACAGGCGCCATGAGCGACAAGCAGTGGGCCGCCATCATGGAGGGCGACGAGAGTTATGCCGGCGCCCGTTCTTTCTACAGGCTGAAAGACACTATCGAGATGCTGACCGGACTTCCCTACGTGCTTCCCGCACACCAGGGCCGTGCCGCTGAGAACGTGCTTTTCTCCAGCATTATCAAGGAGGGCGACATCCTTCCCGGCAACTCCCATTTCGACACCACCAAGGGACATATCGAGTACCGTAAGGCAGTGGCTCTGGACTGCACCATCAAGGAGGCGGCCAATACCGAGCTGGAGATTCCCTTCAAGGGCAACATGGACCTGGAGAGGCTTGAGGAAGTGCTCAAGACCACTCCCCGCGAGAAGATACCGTGCGTAGTGCTGACTGTCACCAACAACACCGCCGGCGGACAGCCCGTATCCATGGAGAACATCAAGGGTGTATCCGCTCTGTGCAAGAAGTACGGCGTGAAGCTGCTGATGGACTCAGCCCGCTTCGCTGAGAACGCTTACTTTATCAAGACCCGCGAGAAGGGCTATGAGAACAAGTCCATCCGCGAGATTGTCCATGAGATGTACGAGGGCGCTGACTATATGACCATGTCGGCCAAGAAGGACGCTATCGTCAACATCGGCGGCTTCGTGGCTTTCCGTGACGAGGCGGATATGCGCAAGGCTCAGATGTTCACCATCATGAACGAGGGCTTCCTGACATACGGAGGTATGGCCGGCCGCGATATGAACGCCCTGGCGCAGGGTCTGCTCGAAGGTACCGAGTTCGAGTACCTGGAGACCCGCATCAACCAGGTGGCTTACCTCGGCAAGAAGCTGGACGAGTACGGAGTGCCTTACCAGAGACCTGCCGGCGGACACGCCATCTTCCTCGACGCCAAGAAGATACTGACTCATCTTCCCAAAGAGGAGTTCATAGCCCAGACTCTCGGAATCGAGCTTTACCTTGAGGCCGGTATCCGTGGTGTGGAGATAGGCTCGCTGCTCGCTGACCGTGACCCTGTCACCCGTGAGAACCGCTATCCTGCCCTTGAGCTGCTCCGTCTGGCCATTCCCCGCAGGGTGTACACCAACAACCACATGGACTACATCGCTGCCGCTGCCAAGAACGTCTTTGACCGCCGCGAGTCCATCACCCGTGGTTACAAGATCGTCAAGGAGCTGCCCATCATGAGGCATTTCACCATAGAGCTTGACAGGGCTGACAGATAGTCGACGGATGGACACGGGAGAGATTCTGGAGGTCTTCCGCTATCAGTATGACAATTGCCCGACATATCGCAGGTATGCGCAGCTGCTGGGAATGTCACCTGAGGGATTGACCGATATATCAGATATACCTTTCCTGCCCATACGCTTCTTCAAGCAATATGACATCATATCTTCTGCGGAGCCGCATCCGGAGCCGCAGAAGATTTTTTATAGCAGCTCTACGACGGGACAGACACCGTCAAGACACTGCGTGCTGGACATATCGCTTTATGAGAGGAGCTTTCTGGGCGGGTTCAGGCAGTTTTACGGCGGGCCGGAGAACTATGTCATACTGGCCCTGCTGCCGTCTTATCTGGAACGTGAGGGCTCGTCACTGGTCTATATGGCAGACCGTCTTATAAAGGAAAGCGGCCGTCCGGAAAGCGGCTACTATCTCTATGACCACGAGCGTCTTTACAGTACCTTGACGGAGCTGGGACAGAGGGGACAGAGGACTCTGCTTCTGGGAGTGGCCTTTGGGCTTCTGGATTTTGTGGAAAAGTACCGAATTGACGGACCGAATGACTCCTGGCTTACCGTCATGGAGACGGGCGGGATGAAAGGCCGTCGGGAGGAGCTTTCCAGAGAGGAGCTGCACCGCCGCCTGTCGGATGGTTTTGGCTTGAGGGCCATACATTCGGAATACGGTATGTGTGAACTGCTCTCGCAGGCATACTCGACCGGAGACGGAGTCTTCAGGACGCCGGAGTCAATGAAGGTGATAGTCCGTGATATCAACGATCCGTTCCGGGATGCGGTTCCCGGTGGACGCGGCATAATCAACATTATAGACCTGGCCAACCGCAACTCGTGCTCGTTTATCGAGACTGAGGATGTGGGCAGGGCATGGCCGGACGGCTCCTTTACCGTTGAAGGACGGCTTAAAGGAGCCGAGCGCCGCGGCTGTAATATGCTTATCGAATAATCAGACAGCTGTGTTGAAAAAGTCTTCAAGGGCCTTGGAGTATTCCTGGGCCTTTTCTGTATCCGCCAGACTGACTGTCTCAACAGCATACTGGTACAGTTGGAAGTTGTTCTCCAGGTCGGACCTCGACAGTACTGAGCCGTGGAACGGTTTTGAGAACAGTATGATGGCATCCATCGTCTCGTTGATGAATCTGTCAGCCAGGTCAAGTCCTTTCTCTTTCTCACCGCACTTGATGTACAGGTCAATGGCGTTGATGACCATCCACTCGTTGACGTAGTGTACTGCGGCTGATGAGTTGAGCGGGAAATTCCTGTCTGGGAATGTCTCCTGCATCCGGTCGAGCAGCTGCACGGCCTTCTCTTTCTCACCCTTGTTGTACAGGGCCTGGGCTGTCTGTACGAAGATGAACCTGTGGGACTGTACTCCGTTGAATGTAGACAGATTCTGGTAGTCCACGAAGAAGTCATCGGCAAAGCGGTCCAGTCTGAATACGTTCATCAGCTTGTCATAGAGCGCGTCCGTGTCAACCTGACTTACGTTGGTCAGGGAAGTGTTGCTCTTGATAGGCACGAACTTGTAGGTGTATCCGTCCAGCTGCAGATAGTTCCGTATGCCTATCTCCAAGGAGCCTCCCTGGGTCATGAAATAGATGGGGCGGTCCCAGTCGTAATTGGCCAGCATGTCGAGTATCATCAGCTCGGTCTTCTCCAGGTATCTCTTGTCGGCTGGTATTTCCAGGCAGACAGTGTCCACAATCTTGTCATAGTCGCACTCGGGTACTATGCCGTATTTCATGACATTCTCCTTATTGACGGGTATCAGCAGCTTCCTGGCCGCCAGGAAACTCTCCTGGTTGCCGTAGATGTTGACCTTTACACGGGGGTCGTTGAACAGGTCTATGGCGTCCTTGAGCAGAATGGGACGGTTGACGCGGTCAATGATGTTGACATAGTCATTGGTCCCGTACAGGTAGTTGATGCGCTTCGTGGTGAACTTTATCGGCTCGGCGTCATACTGTTTCCACTGCATCTGGTCGATGTACCAGTCAATGCCCAGCAGGGACGTGTTCATTACCCTGGCATCCAGACGGACTCCTTCCACCTCCTGGATGTACCAGAGGGGGAATGTGTCGTTGTCTCCGTGTGTGACGAGGATGGCCTGGGGATCGGTGGACATGAAGTAGTTGTAAGCCATGTCGCGGGCAGTGTACCTGTTGCTGCGGTCATGGTCGTCCCAGTTCTCGGCGGCCATAAGTACAGGAACACCGAACAGTAAGACACTGACTGCGATGGCAGTCACTTTCTCCGGGATGTGAATCCTGGACAATGGCTTGCTCAGCCAGTCGTAGACGGCCATCACTGCCAGGCCTATCCATATCGCGAAGACATAGAAGCTGCCGGCATAGGCGTAGTCCCTTTCACGTACCTGATAAGGTGACTGGTTGAGGTACAGGATGATGGCTATGCCGGTAAGGAAGAAAAGCAGGAAGGTGATCCACCAGTTGCGCTTGTCCTTGCCCAACTGGTACAGCAGGCCTATGATACCCAGCAGCAGAGGCAGCATGTAGTAATGGTTCTTGGCCTTGTTGTGCACTATGTAGTCCGGCCCCTCGGACTGGTCTCCCAGTCTGGCCTTGTCTATGAAGTCGATGCCGCATTCCCAGTTGCCGGATATCGGGTCTCCCGGTACCTGTCCGTGCAGGTCGTTCTGACGGCCGGCGAAGTTCCACATGAAGTAGCGCATGTACATCCAGTTGAACTGGTAGTCGAAGAAGAATTTCAGATTGTCGGCCATGGTGGGCATCTTCTCTTCTGTACCGGGTATGGTCTTGCCGCGTCCCTGTGTGTAGCTTTTGTAGAAGTTGATATGGGACGGGTCCTTGCTGTGCATCCTTGGGAACAGCATCTTGCTGTCCGATGCGTATACGTAGTCTATGGGATTGGAGGTCTTGTGGTATTTGCCGTCCAGTTTGGTATAGTAGGAGGACTCCTTGTAGTCAACCGGTACGGAGGCGAAGGTCGGTCCGTAGACCAGCGGAGTGCTGCCGTACTGCTCGCGTCCCAGATACTTGATGAGTGCAAACGGGTTGTCCGGCTGTCCCTCATTGGTAGGGGTGTTGTTGGCCGAGCGGATGACAACCATTGCGAATGCGGAGTAGCCGATAACGATCATCGTGAAGCAGAGCATCACTGTGTTCCAGATGCGCTTGTCTTTTTTCCTGGTGAAATATATGGCCCAGAAGCTCAGGGCGAGCAGTGCGAGGACGAAGAAGGCGGCTCCGGTGTTGAACGGCAGGTTGAATACGTTGACGAACAGCAGGTCAAAGAGAGCTGCTATCTTAGGCAGATATGGAATGATGCCCCAGAGTACAACGGCAAGTATGACAGCAGAGACAGCGAATACGCCGATGCTGCCCCAGGTAGTGACTTTCTTTGCTTTCTTGTAATAGTAGACAAATGCTATCGCCGGTATGGTCAGCAGGTTGAGCAGATGCACACCTATTGACAGTCCCATCAGGAAGGCGATGGCCACGATCCATCGGTCAGCGTACTCGGTGTCGGCCTGCTCCTCCCATTTGAGAATCATCCAGAACACGGCCGCAGTGAACAGGGATGACATGGCGTACACCTCGGCCTCTACGGCTGAGAACCAGAAGGTGTCGGACCAGCAGTATGCGAGGGCCCCTACGACACCTGCTCCGATGAGAGAGAATGCCTGCCCTGCGGACAGGGTCCCGTTGCCACCGTTTTTTTCAATGATGCGGCGGCCCAGATGGACTATTGTCAGGTACAGGAAGAATATTGTGAATGCGGAGCAGAGTGCGCTCATGATGTTCACGGCCATGGCCGCGTGTTCCGGAGATGCGAACATGGTGAAGAATCTGGCTATCATCTGGAACACCGGGTTGCCGGGCGCGTGTCCGACCTCCAGCTTGTAGGACGAGGCGATGAATTCACCGCAGTCCCAGAAACTGGCCGTGGGTTCTATGGTCATAAGGTATGTGATGGAAGCGGTCGCCAATACGAGGACCGAGAAGATACGGTTGATGAGAGTAAACTTTTTCTGCTCCATTTGTCGTTATTTCGTATGTATAAACCGCAAATATACTAAATTTGCGCAAAAATTACCGTTATGCCATTGGTTTACTCAACAAATCCTGATTTTAACATTCCTTCCGAGGACAATGACACCGTGGAGACTCTTCCGCCTTCCAGACAGAAACTGACAGTTTACCTGGACCGTCGTAACCGTGGCGGCAAGCAGGTTACTTTGGTCAAGGGCTTTGTAGGCAGCGGAGATGATCTGGCGGAGCTGTCCCGCAAGCTCAAGAGCAGATGCGGTACCGGCGGGAGCGTCAAGGACGGGGAAATACTTATTCAGGGGGACTGCAGGGATAAAGTCACCGGATTTCTGACATCATTGGGTTATGTGGCAAAACGCGGTAACTGACGGGAGCATAGAAAGTCTGTGGCCCGGCTCAGAGCTGCAGCGCTATATGCTGTCTTCTGCAGTTGGTACCGGGATCCAGGGTGGACAGTATTTCGTATGGACTATACTGTTCCTGATATTCCTCGGTCTTATTCTGCGCAGGCCTTTCACGGTGTATTTCGCATGGGTGGGCGGTTTTCTCAAATCCCCTGTCCGCCGTACCTATTCTGACACTTCCCCGGCGGTAAGATACGGTCTGTTGCTGTCGTTTGTCATCGCTCTGCCGATATCGGCTTTCCTGGTGTACGGCACGCAGGCGGTGGAGGCTCCGTATTATGTGATTCTGGGGTGTATATGCGCGTATTTCGCCCTGCGCTTCATCGTCACGTCGGGTATATCCTATGTGTCCGGAGAAAAGGGATTTGTAACGGTCGTAAACAGGATGGCATACGTGTTCTTCATGCTTGCCGTCATGGCGTTCTGTGTTGTCTATATCCTTGGAATGTTCCTGCCGGACATATTTCAGACAGTAGTCCATAATGTGGTCCCGGTTCTCTCAGGCGTGCTCGTCCTTATCTACCTGATGGAGCATTTAAGAATAATTTTTGCATTTAAAGAACCGCTTTTACTGTCTATTTTGTATCTTTGCACGCTTGAAATACTGCCTATAGTGATAGCTGTAGCGACAATATTAAAATTTTAACATTTAACATTGCAATGAAGATAAGCAATATCTTGGTCTCACAGCCGGCGCCGGGAAATACTCAGTCTCCATTCAGTGAGATTACCTCAAAATATGGCGTACAGGTTGACTATTTCCCCTTTTTCAGGATAGAGCCTTTGACAGCTAAGGAATTCCGTACACAGAAGGTGGCGATTCTGGATTATACGGCTATATTTTTCTCAGCCAAGTCTTCTATTGACGCTTTCTTCTCGGTGTGCGAGGCTATGAGGGTGACAGTCCCTGAGACAATGAAATATTTCTGTACGACAGAGAACATAGCGCTCTATCTCCAGAAACACATAGTGTACCGCAAGCGCAAGATATTTTTCGGCAAAGGGACGATAGAATCCGTGATGGAGGCCATAGGCCCCAAGCATAAGGGAGAGAATTTCCTGATAGCATCTACCGATACGACAAAGCCGGATGTCATCAAGGCCTTTACCAAGGCCGGGCTCAAGTTCGGCAATGCCGTATTCAGCAAGACCGTTTACAGCGACCTTAAGGACGTGGACCTCTCAAAGTACCAGATGGTGGTGTTCTACAGCCCCTCGGATGTCAAGTCACTGGTGCAGAACTTTCCAGACTTCAAACAGGATGGCCTTTTGTTCGTGACTTATGGTCCGTCTACGGCCAAGGCACTGAAAGACAATGGCTTCGTAGTAGAGGTGGAGGCACCTACACCAGAGGCTCCTTCCGTGTCCAAGGCATTGTTGCTTTATCTTGAGAACCACAAATAGCCATGTGGTCGTGTTACGGTCATAGAGCGGTTGTCTTGTGCGCGGTGATGATTGCCGCAGGTATGGCCGTGTCATGCAATCAGGAAAGTCCTGCCTATAACCGGGAGAATCTCAAGGCTACTTGGATTGTGGACACCTACGACGGCAATCTGCTGGATGAGCGTAACTATACAGTGATGACGTTTACCTCGTCCGGCACGGTGGTGTATGAGGGAGTCCTGACACTGGACAGTGCGAACTATCAGTGGGGGGAGAACACGCTCAGATACGACATCTACTGCTGCGATTTTTCCATCAGCGGAGTTTATTCGGGACTGTACGGCCATCTGGAAGATGCAAGTACACGTCAGGAATACAGTTTTGTCCTCTCGGAGGACTCGTTGATGACACTTGGTGTGGAGAGTTACACGATTAACGGTTTTGATGTTACTCCGGAATATTCCCAGATGACCATGCGCAAGATTCCTCTGGACTATGCGGTAGCGGACACTATATACGGAGTCTGGCAGTTCAATACCAGAAACGGAGAGGAGTTTATGAATTACAGGGTGCAGTTCCAGCCGGAGAACGTGCTCTCCATGTCAGTCAGGAGTGGAGAGAACTCCTGGGACCCTGTCGGTAACGGTGAGGACTACTACCGTCTCTATGAGGATTATCTGGTTATGACCCTGTATGATAACTGGGAGTTCGGCACTACTGGCAAGTGGGATGTAAAGTGTTTCCTGATAGACTCCATATCTGCGGTGTCCGGACGTATGACACTGAGTTCCGGCCCGGATGAGTACGTACTGTCGTATATATCCTCCAATTGACCTATGACGAAGGTAGAGAGGCTGCATTCCGAGGGTAAGAAATATTATTCGTATCCCTACCGCCTGTATGTGCTGGACAACACTGACGGAGATGCGGATGTGACAGTGATATCCGTTCCGAAGAAGATATTCAAGCGGGCGGTCAAGCGCAATCTGGTGCGCCGCAGGACCAGGGAGGCATTGCGTCATATAAAGAAACAATGTCCGGACTTTGCCGGCAAGGATATCCTGATGGTCTATACGGCCAATGAAATACTGGAATATGGAAAGATCGCCGAATGTCTCTCAAACGCGCTGGGGAAAGTGGCGCAGGGTGCTTAAGAAGATCCTGATAGCCCCTTTCGTGTTCCTGATCCGATTCTATCAGGTGTGCATATCTCCGTACAAGCCTGCCTCGTGCCGCTTTACGCCCACATGCTCGGCATACGCCCTGGAGGCCTTCCGCAAGCACGGTCCCATAAAGGGACTCTATCTGACGGTCAGAAGGCTACTGCGCTGTCATCCCTGGGGCGGCAGCGGCTACGACCCTGTCCCGTAATCCGCCTGCCTCCACACCACTCCCGTTATCTACGACGCCCGCACCTGTCGTCTATGATACCTTACTGCCTGCGAAAAATTTCGTGCTGGATCGGTCTGTAATTGGCAGAAAGGAAAGACCGCCCTCCGGATTAGACTGTCATAATATGTGTTGAGAGCGGCCCTTCCTGAGATTGTGCGTGTCCGTCAGAATGCGAGGCCGATTCTGTACTGGATGTACGGTGCCACGTACCAGTCGGTCTGCCATCCTATGCGTGCTCCGACGGAGAACTCGCCGAACCAGTTCTTGCCCCATACCCTCCTGATGCCGTACATGGGCGTGATGCTTACATCGACACGCGAACTGAAACTCAAATCCTCGAACTCGCTTATATCGGGGATGAATCTGTTCCCGAGTGCGGTCTGTACTTTCAGCGCGACGAAGTCGGCGGAGTTCTTGTATGTGCTCTTGCCGAGTCTTTGGCGTCTGTCGAAGTTGGTGTAGAACCTGGGCTCCACGTTGACACCGAGCTTCATGGCGGCACTATATCCAAAGGAGAAATAGTCGTTAAAGACATAGATACCAGCCGGAACGAGTCCCGCCCTGAAGACCATTGAGAAACTTCCTCCGAGCTTCTGCTCGTATCCGTACTCCAGTCCGAGAATCTGCATGGAGATTGTATGGTTGGAGACCGCAGCGGTTTTTTGCACGGAGGCGGTGTCTTTCACAGGTTCAGCCGCTGCCACCGTGAGCACGGTGGTAATGAGGGCCGTGCAGATGGTGAATAACTTGATGCGTATCATGTTTCCTAAAAAAAGCTAATAAAAGTTAATAAGTGTTTCATTTTTGAAATTGAATTTAAGTATCGCAAAATTATACGAAACGGATATTACGCCCAAATCAGAAGTCTAACGCGCGTGTTTTTAGATAACTGATATTCAGTTTATTGCAAATGGGTGTTTGAGAAAAGTCTGACGCTGTGATTATCGGGTCTGACGCAATCTGTCAATAAGCTGCCGGAGATGGGTGTCTATGTTGACATCGTGCTCTCCAAGCCCGAGTTTTTTTCGGATACCGCTGCTTACGGAGTAATGTCTGGCGAGGCCGAGATACTGCCCTATCTCGTTTCCCCGCAGTCCTAAGAGGTACAGGTTGCAGAAGTCTCTCTCCCGTTCGGAAAGTCCGTGCTCTGTCAGATACGACTCCAGTTCGGGATATGTCATGGAGGTGTACTGCCTCAGGTAGTCCAGCAGCATCTGCCTGTTGTCCACTACAGACTTTATCTCGCTTTCGGATGTGTCGGATATCTTTCCGTAGATGATGACCGAGACGAGGAGTTTGAAGAAGATCTGCATCCGCTTGGTAATCATACTCCGCAGTTCGTGGTTGTCCGTAGTCTTGCTTTTCAGCTCAGAGAGCACTGACTCGTATTGCTTCTGAATCGTGTCGTTTGCGGACGACAGCTCTTGATAGGTCATCTCCAGTGCCTGCATCCGGGTCACGGCCTTTGTGTATCTGTTCTCCGCTTTCAGTCTGGCATTGCGGGAGCGGAGTATTATCAGATAAGCCGACAGTGCGATGATGACGATGATAAGTGCCGAGGCAACGAGGGATATGGTGAGCCTGAAATGCTTTCTCTCAGCCTCCAGCTGTTCCTGCACGTATTTAGTGTCGTCGTTGATAGCCATGAGGCTCTCTTTTACTTCCAGGTCAACGTAGGCGTCTAAATATTTAAAAGCTTTGTCATAGTCGCCTTTCTCTTTCCAGATGTATGAGAGGAGAAGCCAGTAACTTAATTCTGTTTGGAAAACTGGGTCTGGAGGCGTAAGAGCAGTAAGGGCTGAGTCGGGCTGACCTATCCGATGCCAGGCTAAGGCTATGGCTATGCGGTCCTGGTATGCGGGGTCGGTGACTGTTGACAGGTATTCGTCCAACGTGGTTCTGATAAGCATCACCGAGTCTTTCGGTAAAGTGTTGAGATATTCCCCGAAGTAGTAGCCCTTCGTCTCCTCCGAGATATGTGGAAAGACCTGTCGGGCATCGTTCAGGTACTGCCGTGCCCTTATGGTGTCCTTAAGTATAAGGCTGATGTTTGCAGCAGTAATCATCCTGTCTGCATACCAGTTGGTGTCCGCAGCCTCGAGATAGTATTCCGCAGCATTAATGGAGGCCGACAGTGCGGATTCGAACTGATAAACGCTGTAGTAGATGGCTGTCATGGCCGTGTACAGTCTGCCGGCCATCCCGGCATCGTCACACTTTGATGCATATTTCTCGGCATTGACGAAACATAGCATCGCGCTTTCGTTGTCACCAGCATTCTGGTATATCCGTCCGAGATAGTACTGTGCCTTGAGTCTGTCATCCGGACTGCCGTGCCTGGCGTAGTATCTGACGGCAGGCTTTATGATGCTGTCGGTGGAGAGGTCAATCCAGTTCTTGTCGAGGGCCTGGGAGTAAAGCAGTGCGTGCCGTGCCTTGGCTCCGCGTGTGCGCAGGCGGCTGCGGTCGAGGGTATCGAGCAGGGCGAGCGCGGAGTCCGGATGAGCTTCCATGACGGCCTCGGCCCAGTCCAGTTCGGTCACGACGGCACTGTCGTCCACGCAGGACATCACAGCACAACAGGTCAGCACTGCGGCAGTTATCCTGATCAGCATATGTGACAGTCTTAATCTCACGTGGCAAATATAGTGAGAAACTGAGTGCAAAGAAAATTTATTTACTTTGCCGGGGCGCAACAGTAAATTGGATAACGTCGAAGATGGAAGACGGTCTTAGTTTGAATTTCTGGGGGGATAAACAGTCATTTTATATCTTGTGCCGGAACAGTTTCCAGTCTCGTAAATAGTTTTGCCTATCCGTTGCCTTTCAGTCCGAAGGAAGGGTCTACCTTGATGAGTGCGGTGACGGCGAGGGTGACGAGGCAGCAGCCCATGATCCACCAGAAGAAGCCGGTGTAGCCCATCCATTCCTGCAGGGCACCTGCGAACATCCCCGGAATCATCATGCCGAGGGCCATGAAGGCGGTGCATATCGCGTAGTGGGAGGTCTTGCTGGGACCTTCGGCGAAATACATCATGTAGAGCATGAAGGAGGTAAAACCGACACCGTAGCCGAACTGCTCGATGAAGACGCAGGCATTGATCAGGATGAGATTGAGGGCTGAGGCGGGGTCGGGCTGGGCCATGCTCATCCAGCAGAATACTCCGCAGGGCAGGGTGAGGGCCAGGGCCATGGGCCAGAGACAGCGTTTGAGGCCGTAACGGGATACGAGTACTCCGCCGAGTATGCCGCCGAGGGTAAGGCCGATGATGCCTATCGTGCCGTAGACCAGACCGACCTGGGCGGTACTCAGGCCGAGGCCGCCTTCCGATGCCGGATCGAGCAGGAAGGGGTTTATCATTTTCACCAGCTGGGCTTCGGGAAAGCGGTACAGGAGGATAAATGTGACAGCAATCCATACGTCCTTTTTCCGGAAAAAGGAGCCGAATGTACCGATGAACTCGCGTAGGATGCGGGATGCCCCGTGCTTTGTATTACTGTCGGTTTGATGCCAGGTGTTGTTTGAGTCCTTCAGGGAGCACGCATTCCTGCCGTCTTTCTCCGTTGTCTCGGGAACGGTTCCCGAGGGCCGGTCAGCAGCGGGCCGGGGCAGTATCCTCGAGTGGTACACGGCTACCGCGAAGAACAATGCAGACAGGATGAGGAAGGTTACCGCCCAGGCCCTCGGGACATTGCCGAAAGCCGTCTCCATCCATCCGGCCGCCATCACGACTCCGCCCTGTCCGATGATGGTCGCCAGCCGGTAGAACGCGCTGCGTATTCCCACGTACAGCGACTGGTCCGAGGAGTCAAGGGCGAGCATGTAGTATCCGTCCGCCGCTATGTCGTGCGTGGCAGAGGCAAATCCGATCAGCCAGAACACCGCCAGCGACATCACCACGTAGGAGTCCAGCGGCAGGGTCAGGGCAATGGCCGCGAAAGCCGCTCCGATAATGAACTGCGTAGTCACCGTCCACCATCTCTTGGTGCGTATGATGTCCACGAACGGGCTCCAGAACGGTTTGATGACCCAGGGCAGGTAGAGCCATCCGGTATAGAAAGCGATGTCGGTATTCGACATACCCAGATTCTTGTACATGATGACCGACAGCGTATTCACGGCCACATACGGCAGCCCTTCCGCCACATAGAGTGTCGGGATCCAGGCCATCGGCGGTATTCTTTTACTTTTCATGCCGTAAATATACGCAGAAGCC
>ERZ780212.1503-NODE-1503-length-17936-cov-36.083944_pt1 | contig 17936 bp, 14 predicted proteins | sample MGYA00511364_ERZ780212 | MGnify/ENA primary metagenome ERZ780212 (study PRJEB29588, sample SAMEA2147991) | human gut metagenome | biome: human gut; feature: human-associated habitat; material: faeces | place: Denmark | collected 2008/2010 ...
ACATTAACAATCAATCTGTTATAAAGTTTTAGCCTTTTTACGACAGTCCCTACTTTATGGTCCCGTATCGGGAAATCCGTCACGCTGACGGCTTCCATAAAACCTTTGGACTTAAAGTGTACGTCCTTGCTTAATTCCGGATGCATCTTCTCGTCCAGACTGATGTGGATTTCCGCAGAAGTCTGCGATATCCCGACTATGGAGAAGTAATCCAATATCTGTGCGGGCAGTACGATACTGGCCAACATGTTCAAATAATCGTTTTCCATACTGCAAAGTAAAGAATTACTCGATTTCCTTACAAATTTATCCCCACTAAATTTCTACTGACCCGATGAAAGGCTTTCTCGAATTTTTCCCAGTCTATTTGGGCTTAAGGACTTGTCAAGTCGTTATACTTTAAAGATATCAGTGCGGCTGTGGGTGAAGATGATTAGTAAGTTGTCTGCCGTTGCTTTTTAGAGCAGATGGTTGTCGCATCGATATATTGTCTATTTGATATAAAAATCCTTTGTGAGTTGCTGATACCATTGTGACCGTGAGTTGTCTGCATTCATGAGAGTTTGCTCGTTGATATCTGTGCGAAGCAAACGGGTAGGAGAGAAGGCCAGTAACGCACGTTTAGGCATTTTCCGAGCTACAGTTCGGATAGTGGTAATACGGGTGAGCAGAAGGCCGGAAAAAGCGGCTTCTGCCTCATATTTTGATATAATATCGGTGGGTATGATGATGCTTAGTTCTCCCCATGGTTTTAGCAGGCTTTTTGCTGCGGTCATCAGGTCATGAGGAGATAATGTGTCACTATGACGGGCAAGTGTACGATGGTCATCGGGGCACTTTAGTGAGTCTACAAAAAAAGGTGGGTTGCAGGTGATGGCATCATATAAAATAGGTGTTTTGGCTGGGTGTTCGGTTAGAAGTTCGAGCGTTTTTTGGTTATCGGATATGGTGTAATTTTCTTTTATAAAATCCTGAATGCTTTGTGGAATGATGGTGAGTCGGTTAAACCATACACAGTTTTTGAAATTGAGGGCAGCCTGTGCGGCAGCATCAGTATCAATCTCCAGAGCATCGATGTGTGCATTGGGAAAGCGTTGTGCCATCATCAGTGCAACAAGTCCAGTTCCTGTACCAATGTCAAGAATATGAGGGGTAGAGGAAAGGGTATTTTTCTGAGGGGACTGTTGGAGCGAATGGCTGTTGGTCCTTATATATCCAGATGATTGTTCTGATGGTTGTCTGGAAATATCAGAAGCGGGTTGTTTGACGATGTCAGCAACTGATTGTTTGGAGGTTCCGGAGGTTGGCAGGTTAATATGGATATGGTCTTTCTCAGATGGGAAAAGATTTTTGGGGCATAGTATTTCCGTTGGCTGTAGGGTAGGGATTCTGGCCCATGCGCCAAGGAGTACGCCGTCAGTACCGACACGCATGGCGCATCGGTCGTGACGAACGAAAAACTGTTGAAATTGGAACCCTGTGGAAGCCATAATCAGTAGAACGGCTATAACTATGTTAGTCTTCTTGTTTTTCTAAGGCATCAAGCATCATAGCTTGCTCAATTGGTCCGATGCCATAGCTTTCTAGAAGTTCTCGGTCAGCTTGAAAATGTTTGTTGAGAGTTTCCTCTGACATTCTCGATTCCCGGAAGAGTACTAAAGCTGTTTTTACGCGGTGATCTGCCCATGCGCAGTAGCCTGCATTAAGGCGGTCTGTAGCTGCTGTCGTCGCAGTAGTGTTATCTGTGCTGTTAAGATTCTGTCTGCCTATATCTACAAGTTTCATGTAGATTTTTGTGGCCTGTTCCACCTTGTGTTGCAGTAGGCTTCCCCATGCGAGTGCCCGCTGTACATTGAGGTCATCGGGGTATTCGTAATTCAGTCGGAAGAGCTCTGGCATTGCCTCTTCTGTCTTGCCGCAATGGATGAGAGCGATGGCCCCATCAAGTGCATAGCGCTTATTTGTAGGATCAGCTATGGATAGTGTTTTGAAGAGTTCAGCAGCCTTTTTGTAGTTTCCATTGAGGTAGCATGCTCGTGCGTAGTGCGCACGTAGTGCCATATCGTTGGGCCGCAACTTGCAGGCTTTACCATATTCCTCTTCAGCCTGTGGATAGAGTCCTTCCTTCATTGATAGAAGAGCACGTCCCACTACTTCATCAGCTTGTGCAGGATCATAATAAGCGTTGACGAGCAGCCTTGCTTCGCTGATGTGTCCGTTCTTTATCAGAGTCCGCCAAAGATTGCTGCACTGGCGTCCCATGACGGTTTTAAAGGTGTCAAGCGTGATGACACGGCAGAGTCCATCTAGATTGAAAAGCATGCGGTAGTCACGCGAGGCATCGTTGACATGATAAAAACGGTATAGGTCTTGTAGATAGGCGCGTCGTATATATGTGCCAGATGAAATATCCATGTTTTGATGCTGATCGAGAATGTCCGCATTAAGGAAGTGCTCGCGAAATTCGGGCGGCATTTTTCCGTAAATTTGCGACAGGCCGAGTACCATCGAATATTTGTCAGAGTCGCAGAAGGGGGCATTGGTGAGCATTGTCTGCAGGAAACGCGAATTGAGCAGTTCTTGTGGTGTCTGTTCAAGTTCGGGATGATGGATATAAAAAGGTACAAACCAGTTGACGAGTGAAGAGAAGAAGGGGAAGCGTTTCATTTGTGAGAAGCCGCTGAAATAAATATCTACGCCTTTCTCGCGCATATCCATCATGTGGTTGATGGTTTTTTCCAGCTCCTCTGCACGTTTCTCCTCCTTGTCAGGATGTAGCAGTTCGTCGAGACTTTCTTCGTCATGAATATTGATGCCGAAAGCATTGTCCTGCAGATCCTGTTGTACTTTAAGGATGTGCGGCATCATCTCGTCATGCAGCTGTTTGCTCTCCGTGTCGGTAGAGAGACAGAACATCATCTGTATAATTAATTCGCTCACGTCAGCTGGAGTACCGGTCTGATTGAGAACATTGTTGAGAACGTCTTTCACTTCGGGAAAGAAATCGAGCGGAAAATTCATCAGTGCACACATCCATCCCACCAGTGCTCTTTGTTTGAGTCTCATAGATGTCGACTGTCTGTAGATGTGAAGAAGTGCCAGGAGCTTTTCCGGATCGGCCACATTGGTAGCACCGAGAGTGATGGCAGAGGTAAGTTGTATGCCGTCATTCTCTTCGATGGTGGGTGAACATAACAGATCTGCGATTTTCTGTCCGAGATGGTGTGCCCATTGGCTTGAAAAGCAAAGTGTGATGAAGAGCCGTTGCATCAGTGTGTGATGCGCACGATAGATGCTTTTTGCGTGTTCATCTCCGTCATGGTTGTTTTCGAGTTGTAAGAGTGCGAGTTCTTGGACAAACTGTTGCAGGTCGTCTCGCATCTGTTCGACATCCAAGTTTATACCATCGGCTATGATAGCGTATCCACGCAGATAGGGATGGTTTAGCCAGTCGGAGAGTGCCAGTCGCTGTGTGACGGCAAAGGCACGGTGAAGCAGTTGATAGTAGAGTGTCTGACGATGTTCATCGGCATATCCCGATAGCATAAAGTCACACATGCGCTGGTAGTCGGCCTCTATCTCTGCCACCTCGCCGCTGACGAGCGTGAACTGAGGGTGGCTGTGAATGAGCTGCAGGGCCGCACCGAGCCGCTGTCGGTCGATGAGTTGATGATAGACCTTAGTTGTGAATATCTCAAAATTCTCTTTTTGTAGCATAGCAGCTTATTGTCAGGTGTAAAATGTTAGCCTTATTTTAAGTATTTTCTTGCAGTGTCAATATCTTTTTGTCGGGGTGCTGCTGTATGTGTATATTTGAGCTTGGGCAGGGCTTTTAGCGTCTTGGCATCAGCATCTGTGTATTTCTGTATGATGTCGTTGTAATGTGTTAGCCCAAACCGGTTGATAGAGTCGCAAACAGAGTCATAGACACGCAAGAAAGTGTCTATCTGTTTTTTTCTATCCTTGTTGTTGTATGCCTTTTGTGTGAAGGCGATGACACCAAGATTGGTATTGAGATCACGGCTGTCAGCCAGGACGGCGTTTTTATACAGGCGCGCTGTCGTAGCTTGTGGCTCGGTGAAGACGAGGGCGTCGATCTCATTGTTCAGTAGCATGTTCAGGCGCACGTGTACATCGTTTATCTGTACACGGAACACATCGTATTTAGGATGTGCTTTTTCCAGACAGCGGTCAGCGAGCCAAGAGGTAGCGGAGAACCGTGTGATGGCAATCATCTTGTCGGAGAGCTGTGAGGCATTCGTAACACGGCTTTTCCTGTTGGCAATCACCTGCCAATAAGCATTTGTTGCGGTAGCATAGTGAAGTGGCGTACCGTGGTTACGCAGACGTTCGGCGCGGATCAAGTCGGTAACGAAGCCTTCGACGTGCCCGCGGGCGATGAGTGTGTCACAGTCGAGTCGGGCGGGGCGCATTCGCAAATGTACGTTGATGCCGGCTTTGCTGAAGAGACTGTCTTCCACACCGATGAATAGCGGCAGACAATCCATAGTGGGCACAACAGCGATCTTTAGCGAAGCCGAGTCCTCACGGGCCTGTGCCTGCCGTTGCTCGGCTGTTATTCTTTGTTTTTCTTTATATGAGCTACCGCAGGCTACACACATCAGGCCAAAGGCGGCAGTCAGAAGTATGATAATGGGTCTGTTCATTCTACGGCAAAGATACAAATATATTTTCCGTTTTCTTGCGTTTTATGGCAATTATTTTTAATGTGGCGTTAAAAAGTTCAGAAGAGGGAGAGGAATCCAGGAATGCTTTTCATCCCTTTTGTTCTAGGGGCTGTTAAAGGCTTATTGTCTTTGGAAAGACTTTTTCTATTGTTTTTATATAAGTTTGGTGAATATTAAAAAACTTTGTATCTTTGCAGCCGATCGTTATATTGTGGATCAGGGGTGCTGCACTATGTGGTGTGGCTGAGATGATACCCTTCGAACCTGAAGCGGATAATGCCGACGCAGGGACACCGAAGATATTATTCCATTGGCTTTCATCCACCTTTTTCTGTGATTGTCTGTGAACGGACTCTGGGTAGTGGGTGTGGCTTTACGAAAACGTTTTATTTTAGGTAATCAAGATTGCAATTCAGTATGAAAAGAAAAGCTGTCATGCTGACTGCTCTTGCAGGAGCAGTGCTTCCTGTAGCCGCGTCTACCGGCACAGTGAAGACAGAGAGTAAGGTAGACACCACTCAAGTACACGAACTGCAGGCTGTGGAGGTGTTCTCTACGCGTGCTCACGGCCGTACGCCTATGGCCTATGACAATGTGTCGCAGCAACAGATCAGGAAAATGAATTTCGGACAGGATCTGCCGCGTCTGCTTCTTCTCACACCGAGCGTTACGATGACTTCTGATGCTGGTAATGGCATTGGATACACCACGTTGCGTGTACGTGGTACAGATCCCAGCCGTATCAATATTACTGTTAATGGTATTCCCCAAAGCGATGCCGAGTCTTCGGAGCTTTTTTGGGTGAATATCGGCGACTTCGCCTCTTCGCTAGGCTCTTTACAGATACAGCGTGGTGTGGGAACGTCGACGAACGGTTCTGCCGCTTTCGGTGCTACGGTGAATATGCAGACGGAGGGCATCTCCGCAGAGCCTTATTTGACGCTCGATGCCAGTGCTGGCTCTTATTATTCTCATAAGGAGACGATGCGCTTCTCTACAGGACTCATAAAGGATCATTGGGGGTTCCAGGGCCGGTTGAGCAACATCGGTTCGAAGGGATATCTCGACCGTGCTTGGACAAAGTTGAACAACTATTTCCTGCAAGGCGGCTATTTCTCTGACAACACTATGGTGAAGCTGGTCACCTTTAGCGGTGAGGAGCACACCTATCACGCATGGAACTATACAAGTAAGTATGAGCAGAGCCTTTATGGCCGCCGTTACAATTCTTGTGGTGAGTACTACGATGAGAACGGCAACCCGCTCTATTATAAGAATCAGACCGATAATTACAATCAACAGAACTATCAGTTGATTCTTACCCAGCGTTTTGGCCGGTTTTTCAATCTGCATGCAGCCCTGCATTATACGAAGGGTAAAGGCTATTACGAGGAGTACAAGACTGACCGTGATCTGAGCGAGTATGGCCTGACGCCGGTATCGGCATCGGCTGCATCAAGTGATCTGGTGCGTCAGAAGAAGATGGACAACGATTTCTACGGCGCCATTGCCGATCTGAATTATACGAACCATAATGGTCTGACTGCTGTTGTCGGCGGTGGTTGGAACCGTTATGATGGCGATCATTTCGGACTCGTGACCTGGGTGAAGGAAAATGTTGCCAATCTCACTCCCGATTGGGAATATTACCGTAATAATGCGGTGAAAAACGATGCGAACATATATGGTAAGGTCAACTGGGAGTTTCTGCGCGGACTTTCTGCGTATGTTGACCTGCAGTATCGTCATGTGAGCTACCGTCTACAAAATCCCACTGATGCATGGGGTTACAATGAGGACGGCCGCTATATCTACCGTGACGATTTCGACTTCTTTAACCCGAAGTTCGGACTGAACTACCAGATAGCCCGCAACCATCGTGTGTATGCATCGTATGCCATTTCCCACCGTGAACCTGTGCGCAACAATTATGAGGACTATGCCGCCAATGGCTATTCCTACCCGAAGGCAGAACGCCTGAACGATCTTGAGTTGGGTTATGAGTTTACGGGTGAGAAGTTTTCCGCAAGCGTGAATGGTTATTGGATGGATTATCACAATCAGTTCGTGCTTACCGGTGAGTTGGATGATATCGGTGAGGCCGTTACGCGCAATTTGGAGAAGAGCTACCGTCTTGGCGTAGAGTTGCAGGCTGCGTGGATGCCCGTCGATTGGTTCCGCTGGGATGCCAATGCCACTTTCTCGAAAAACCGTGTTCAGGATCTTGCTGTGACGCTCGACGATTATACCACGAAAGTGCAGATCGGTGACCAACCGCTCAGCTTCTCTCCTGATGTTATTTTCAATACGTGGATGACTTTTAAGTACAAGGGATTCTCTGCCGTAGTGACCGAGCGTTTCGTGGGCGAGCAGTATCTGACCAACACCGGTTTCAAGACGATGGAGTGTCAGGATGCCGATGGCAATACCACCTATGAGACCTTGATGCTTGGCAGTCATTGGACTGCCGATCTCGATCTCAGTTATTCGTTCTCTCTGCGCAAGCTGGGAGTGAAGGAGGTGGCTGTAGGTCTCTCTATCTACAATCTCTTCTCAGCCAAGTACGACAATAACGGTTGGGCCGCACCCCAGTTTGAGCAACGAGACGGAAAGGTCGTAGCTGTCAACACATGGGGAATCCGCGACTATGGAGCCGTCGGTTTTGCTCCTTCCGCTCCCTTCAACTGTATGGCGCATCTCACACTGAGCTTTTAAATAATTACTATCCAAATCCGCAGGAACGGAGGAGTGGGGCATAGGCTCCCTCTTCCGTTCTACGGTGTTCATAGGTTATATATTCCGTACCCGTTATGGCGGGTAGAATGAAATATCAAAGATATGACGGATTGGCTTTCTTTTCATTGGCTTGACTTGACTACTACTGTCTTGGGTCTTGTCTACATATGGCTTGAATATCGGGCGAGCATTGCTCTCTGGCTGGTAGGTATTGTGATGCCTGCCATGGATGTCGTTCTCTATTGGCAGCACGGCCTTTATGGTGATGCTGGTATGGCAGTCTACTATACGGCTGCGGCAATCTATGGCTGGTTGGTGTGGAAGTTTGGACACAAGCACAATCAGAAGGCAGGCGACATTCTGCCGATTTCCTATATGCCCCGACGACTGTACCTCCCTGCGACGGTCTTCTTTCTTGCCGCCTGGGCTGTTACATGGTTTGTGCTCGATCGGTTCACCAATTCTACGATACCGGTTCTTGACGCTTTCACCAATGCTCTGAGCTTCGTAGGACTGTGGGCTCTGGCGCGCAAATACATCGAGCAGTGGTATTTCTGGATCATCGTCGATGGAGTGAGCTGTTATCTGTATTTCATCAAGGACATTCCCTTTAAGGGGGGGCTTTATGGTCTTTATGTCGTTATTGCTGTTGCTGGTGTCTTTAAGTGGCGCCGCATGATGCAACAGTCACGTACAGCCAAAGTTGAAGACAGGATCTGAATGGCCTCTAATAAGCCGCTTTACAGGCTTCTCCTCGGCCCTTTCAAAGACACTTGGAGTTGGTTAGCAGGTTTTTATGTGCTGGCTGTATCTGTATTCTTTTTGTCTATATGGTCGGTGTAAGCCGACAGACAATCCTTTTATGACTATTTACCAGATCATTCATTAAAAAATCCCATCCTTATGCAACACTATCCTCTCCTTACCGCTGATAAGGTTTTCCCTCATGTAGTCTTGGCCGATGGCGACTTTCCGTCCCATCCCATTCCTTTCGGTCTGTTGTCCCGTGCTTCCCATCTGGTCTGTTGCGATCGTGCCGGTCAGAGGGCCATAGAGCGGGGGCTGCATCCCGAGGCGATAGTTGGCGATGGTGATTCTATCCCTGCTGATTTTCGGAGCCGTTATGCTTCGATCTTCCATCATGTGGCAGAGCAGGAGGATAATGATATGACCAAGGCGACACGCTATCTTCTCAGCATCGGGGCTACCGGACCGGTGTGTTATCTTGGCGCTACGGGCAAGCGTGAGGATCATACGTTAGCCAATATCGCCTTGTTGGAGGAGTATCGGCGTCGGTTTGGTATGCTGTCGGTGATGGTGACCGATCACGGATGGTTTGTCGTGGCGCAGGGACGTTCTGTCTTCGGGTCGTTTGCGCATCAACAAGTGAGCATTTTCAATCTCAGCTGTCGCGATCGGTTGTCGTCGACGGGTCTGAAGTGGGATGCCTATCCTTTCACGGCTGTCTGGCAGGGCTCGCTCAATGAGGCCGTGGCCGATTCATTTATTCTTGATGGCGACGGTGCCTATCTTGTGTTCCGCACGTTCGAGGCCAAGAGGTAAGGTGTGGCGTGACCGGGAAGCCTAGCTCCGCTTGCTGACGGAGTAAGCGATAAATGGAGGGACACTGCCTTTTCTTGATTTACCTAGTCGTCCCTTAAAAATCTGCATCCGTCATCGCAGTATATCTGCATCCGCCATCGCAGTATATCTGCATCCGCCATCGCAGTATATCTTCCAAGACTGAGGCAACGAATTGCTGGCAGGAAACACCCTTATCAATCTGAGGCTATGATAAAAAGTCCCTGTTTTTATTTGCAGCCGATCCTTTCCATGCAACCGATACCCGTGAGCGTCCATTCCTATCTGTCCTGAGGGTGGAGATCAAGAGGACTGTCGCATGAGATCTGAAGAGAACCGTCACAGGCAGCCGGTAGGATTCATGCTGCATGATCCAGGTTCCGTTCCCTGCGTTAATTCCATACGCACACCCCTTGAGCCCTTCCTCTGCTTGTCATTTCCGTATTTCATTTGAGCGGCCTGTTTTCCCCTATATTTATCGGGTGAGCCTGATTGTCCCTTCAGTAGCCCGTACACTGTTGATGGTGGCATTAAAAAACAAAAGACTTCTCGTCTGTCAGCTCTTTCCGGGGTGTGCAAGTGTTGTTAGGAATGAACAGACAGACGGGAAGTCTTTTTATTGCCTCAGTATCCTTTTATTAGTTGAAGTAATAAAGGAATGTAGCTACGCCTTCGAGGGCAGGCTTACGCTGTCCTTCAATTTCAATGGTGAAGGAGATCTCAGCCTTGCAGATACCGCGGAGATTCTCGATGTTCTTCAGTGTGGCATTGAGACGGATGCGGCTGCCGGTGAGTACAGGCTTGCCGAAGCGCATCTTGTCCATACCGTAGTTGACCATCATCTTCAGGTTGTTCACCTCGATGATCTGTCCCCACAGGTGAGGGAGCAGCGAGAGGGTGAGGTAGCCGTGTGCGATGGTGCTCTTGTAGGGGCTTTCAACCTTTGCACGCTCAGGATCGACGTGTATCCACTGATGATCGAGTGTAGCGTCGGCAAACTGGTTAATACGGTCCTGATCTACGGTCAGCCAGTCACTTACGCCCAGCTGCTGTCCTAGATGAGATGCGAATTCCTCGTAGGAATTAATAATAAGTTTACTCATTGTTGGTTGTTGAAGATTTATTTATGATATTGGTTAATTTCGTTATGGTTGTTGTCCCATTGCTGTCTGTTGGCAGAGGAAGTTGCCGGCATCTTTTCCTTTTTCTGTCGCTGTTCTTCTGTGCCAGGCAGTCGGGCTTTTTATTCCAGCCCTACGGGTATCGTGTGGGCAGGAAGAGAGCTCGGCAGCCTGATGCGCGGGCCTTATAGTCGCTCCACCTGCTTAACGCCTTTCACGGTTCTGATTTTCTTGATGAGCTGTTGCAGGCGGGATGTGTCTTCGAGCAGCACTTCCAGATTACCGGAGAAGAGGCCATCGTTGGAATCGATGTTGATGGAGCGCATCACGATTTTCTCTTCTTTGGAAATGATATTCGTAATGTTAGAGATAATGCCGATATCATCGTTGCCGACGACATGCAGGGTGATGCTATATTGTGATGTGCCTTTTCCACTCCAGCGGGCGCGTACGATGCGGTAGCCGAATCGGCGTCGCATTTCCGGTGCGTTGGGACAGTCTGTACGGTGGATCTTTATTCCGCCGTTGACAGTGACAAATCCGAAGATCTTGTCACCGTAGATGGGATGGCAGCAGGGGGCGAGCTGATAGTCGATACCTTTTAGATTACGGTCGATAGTAAGCACATCCTCGTTGCCGTAGGTCTTCTCTTCCTCTTCGCTTTCAAACTTGAATCCTTCTGCCGAACGTGTCTCCTTTTCTTTGCTATTGTTTTGATGGTCACGTAGTTCCAGATAGAGGTCAAGGACGTGATTGGGATCGAGTTTGTCGTCTGCTATCTGCTTGTAGAAGTCGGACACCTCTTTGAAGCCCATCTTTTTGATGAGATGGCCCATAAGGCTTTCTTCTATCTCGATCTTCCTGTTCTTGAAGCGACGCTCCAGCAGTTCTTTGGCGTAGAGACCATCCTTTGCTTGGGTTTCCTTGAGAGCCAGACGTATCTTGGCTTTGGCCTTGGGAGTCTTGGCGATGTTGAGCCAGTCGTGCTTAGGTGTCTGAGAGTTTTGTGTGAGCACTTCCACGGAATCACCCGAATGGAGTTCTTCGCGCATCGGCACGACACGTCCGTTGATCTTTCCGCCTACGCAACTGTTACCGATCTTAGAATGGATGCGGTAGGCAAAGTCGAGTACCGTTGCACCGGCAGGAAATTTATACAGGTCGCCTTTTGGGGTGAATACATAGATCTCCTCCGGTGTGAGCGAGCGGGTGAACTGGTCCATCACCTGCAGGTTGTCGCCGGCTTCGAGGGCGGCGCGTATGTTGGCGAGCCAGTCGTCGAGCTGTCCTTCAGCCTTGATGCCTTTGTAGCGCCAGTGGGCTGCAAGACCGTGTTCGGCAATCTCGTCCATGCGTTCGGTGCGGATCTGCACTTCCACCCATTTCTTCTCCGGTCCGAGCACGGTGATGTGCAGACACTCGTAGCCGTTCGATTTTGGTACGGAGAGCCAGTCGCGTAGTCGTTTCGGGTTAGGCTGATACATATCCGTGACGATAGAGTAGACCTGCCAGCACTGCAGTTTCTCCTTGTCGAGTGGTGAGTCGAGGATAATGCGGATAGCGAAGAGGTCGTAGATGCCCTCAAAGCCGCATTTTTGTTTCTTCATCTTTTGCCAGATGGAGTGGATCGACTTTGTGCGTCCCTTGATGTGGAATTTCAGTCCGGCCTGTTCGAGCCGTTCCTGTATAGGTCCTATGAAGCGGGCTATATAGGCGTCACGCGTACGTTTGGTGGCGTTGAGTTTTTCCTTGATCATGTAGTAAGCATCGTGCTCCAGATATTTGAGCGACAGATCCTCCAGCTCGCTTTTCAGCTTATAGAGTCCGAGCTTGTGGGCGAGTGGAGCATAGAGATAGCTGGCCTCTTCACTCACTTCGCGACGGGCATCAGTGTTGGGTGTGTCGCGTATCTGTCGCATGAGATTCACACGGTCGGCGATCATGATTAGGATGACACGCATGTCCTCGGCGAAGCTCAGTAGCAGGTTACGGAAGTTCTCACTCTGTATGACAGGGTTTTTCTCGTAGAGGCGTTGGATTTTCACCAGTCCGTGGATGATGCGCTGAACATTCTCGCCGTAGCAGTCGAGTATATGTTGTTTGGTTTTCTCCTCGTCAAGATTGTCGATGAGAATGCCATAGAGCAGGGTGGCCAGAATGCCGTCGCGCCGCAGTCCGATTTCGTCTACCGTGATGGCAGTTGTCTGCAATGCTCGCAGCACAGGGTTCAGATCGAACACATCACGGTAGATGTGTCCTTCTCGTAAGGCGTGCAGGACATCGGAGAGCAATTGGCGCTCATCACCGGGGTGCATGGTTGTCCCCGCCACATCGCGCAGATGGGTCACGATGTCGCGAGCCTGCTGTTCTTCTTCAGGAGTAAATTGAAGTATCTTTCTCATAGACATAATCGCTTACTGAATTGCAAAGTTAATGATTTTTCCTTGCCAAGACAAAGATTATAAGACAATTTAAAAAATCGCAGAAACCGGCGGATACCCTATTTGTCATGGAGGTCCTGCCGGTTTCGTTTTCATTCTTGGCCCTGCCGGTTGTGGCAGAGTGCTCTATGTATGGAAGCAGTTGTTTATCCTTCCATTGTATCGTCCGTCTCGTCGAGTCGTCCGTTCCATAGATATCGGTTGGTCTCGCGGGCGATGACACCGCTTAGGAGCAGGAGCGAGATGAGGTTGGGCAGTGCCATGAGGGCATTGAAGCAGTCGGCGATGTTCCATACCATGCCGAGACTTACGACGCTGCCCACAAAGAGGGCGATGATGAATAGGATGCGGTAGATGAGCGAGGAACGGTTACCTGCGAGGTATTCTATGGCACGCTCGCCGTAATAGCTCCAACCGAGAATGGTGGAGAAGGCGAATGTTACCAGTCCAATGCTCAGCAAGGGTGTGCCAACGACAGGGATTTTCGAGAATGCGGCATGGGTGAGTGTGCCGCCGTCGGTGTAATTGATGTCAGGATTGGCGATGACGGAGCTTACTACTACGATGCCTGTGAGGGCGCAGATCACCACGGTGTCCCAGAATGTGGCAGAGGAGCTGACAAGGGCCTGTCTGACAGGATTGCGTGTCTGTGCGGCGGCAGCTACGATGGGGGCGCTGCCGAGTCCCGACTCGTTGGAGAACAGGCCACGGGCAATGCCGTAGCGGGCTGCGAGCATAAGGGTGGAGCCGGCAAAGCCGCCACCGGCGGCATGTGCTGTGAAGGCGGAGGAGAAGATCAGTTTGATGGCCGGCCATACATAGGCGGAATTGACGATAAGGATATAGATGCAGCCTATTACGTAGAACAGAGCCATGAAGGGTACGAGCCAGCCGCAGACACGTGCGATGCTCTTCACGCCGCCAATGATGACGATGCCGGCGAGGACTGCCACACACAGGCCGACGATCCAAGGTGTCACGCCGTAGCTCTCGTGAAGCACGGTGGCGATGGCGTTGGCTTGTACGGTGTTGCCGATGCCGAAGGCGGCGATGGCCGTGAAAAGGGCGAAGAGGACGCCCAGCCATTTGGCGTGCAGGCCGCGCTCGAGGGCATACATCGGCCCGCCGAGCATCTTTCCTTCTGTTGTCTTCACACGATATTTGATGGCTAGCAGGCCCTCTGAGTATTTGGTGGCAATGCCGAAGATACCGGTCAGCCAGCACCAGAGCACCGCGCCCGGACCGCCGAGGGCTATGGCTGTAGCTACACCGACGATGTTGCCGGTACCGATGGTTGCTGCTAAGGCTGTGGCAAGAGCTCCAAATTGCGAGACATCTCCCTGAGCCTCTTTGTCGTGCTGTACGCTCAAACGGATGGCGGTAAAAATTTTGCGCTGAGGCAGCTTCAGACGAAGAGTTAAAAACAGGTGCGTACCTAGAAGGAAAATAATCATTGGCCAACCCCACAATAGTTGACTTAATGTCTCGAAAAATGTGCTCAATGCTTCCATATTGTCACTTTTATTTTGATTTTGGTGGCAAATATAATTAAAATATATGGAATCAGCAATCTTTTTACATTATATTTGTTGCTATATGTTACAATTGGTTCTATTTTTTGTTCAGGAAAGATAGGTAAATAGCTGCTAGATTTATCAAAGACTTTTATAAATTAAATTACTGAATCACTACTGTCCCGTTAAAGTGGACTAATCGGTCTTTGAAATAATTGAATTACAGTCTTTTACGAGTAAATCTGAGAGTCAACAGTTTTGAATTTGTATCTTTGCGGTCCAATTCAATAGACTGCAATGAATCAAGGTCAATACGTTTTCTCTCAACTGGTAGGTCATCTGGACAGAAACCACTTCAACTATCTTGCCCGCAAGTATGATGGAAACAAGTACGTGAAACACTTCTCGTGTTGGAACCAACTGCTTGCAATGATGTTTGGGCAACTCTCAAATCGTGAAAGTCTGAGAGATGTTGTGGTGGCACTGGAGGCTCACCATTCCAAGTGCAAGTTTCTAGGCATTGGAAGTAAACCGATTGCTAAAACCACATTGGCATCAGCCAACCAGAATCGTGACTACAGAATCTTCGAGGACTTCGCCTTCTACATGATGAAGGAGGCTTGTGAGAAACGGGCAACCAATCTTCTGGATATTCCTGGGAAGAAATATGCTTTTGATTCTACGACCATTCCTCTATGTCTCTCTACATTTCCATGGGCAAGATTCAGAAAGAAGAAAGGCGGTGTCAAAGCCCATGTCTTATATGACATTGAGGCTCAGGTCCCAGCCTTCTACACAGTGACCACTGCATCAAGACACGATTCTACGGCAATGTCTTCTATTCCTTATGAGCCAAATGCTTACTACATATTCGACAGGGCTTATGACTCGTTTAAGGAACTTTACAGAATACATCTGACAGATTCCTTCTATGTGGTCAGAGCCAAGACGAACTTGAAGTACAATATCGTCAAATGGAAGAGACGCATGCCTGAGAACGTACTTACTGATGCCGAAATGAAACTTACAGGTTATCTGTCGGAGAAGAAGTATCCAGAGCCATTCAGACTCATTAGGTTCTATGATGAGGAAGAAGAACGTGAATTCACTTTTCTCACCAACACCAAGCATCTTACAGCTCTTGAAGTTGCAGAACTTTACAAGAAAAGATGGTTGGTAGAACTCTTCTTCAAATGGCTAAAACAGCATCTCAAGATTAAGAAATTCTGGGGCACTACGGAGAACGCCATCCGCATCCAGATTGCCGTCGCCATCATAACCTATTGTCTCGTGGCTATTGTCCATCATGATATGAAATTGGAACGATCGACCTATGAGGTCTTGCAGATCCTCAGTATATCACTTACAGACAAAACTCACCTGACTGACCTGTTTGATAAGACTAAATTCAACAATGTCAAAGAACTCGATTGTCCCCTCATTCCGGGGCTATTTGATTAATATTTAACTCGTCCCAATTTTAACGGGACACTAATGTATTACTTTAGAACTTAGGGATGATTGTTCTGTTTCTGCATACAGACTGTAGTATTTATTGTGTCCCATTGAAGCTGATGCAGTAATGTCTATAGCCTGCTCTTTAGGCAACCATAATGTGTAATTAGCGTATGCTGATGGTGCTATGGATTGGCTATTTGACGAAACTGTACGTTTCGTTGTTCCGTATGATTCTGTGTAAGAAACATCTTGTATGGTATTGGATGTAGGTTCTGCCTGACGAGTAAAATTTACATAGGTGTTTAATCTATGTTTGCTACCTATTGAGGACAAACGCAATCGTACTGTTTGATTATTATTTTTCTTAAATTGACTTTCATCCTTATAATTACGTCCCAAAACAGAATTGTCGGAAAAGGAAAATATGTCATTTCCTTCAGTATAACTATGATCCCTATGCCAGTCACCTGTGGCTGTAATTGATAGTGTATTTCGTTTCTTGTTGAAATCAGCAAAAGCCAAATATTCCCCTGATTTGTATGCCAACCCTTCACTTGCAGATAAATACACATTGCCACCATAATTCATTTTTACTGTGACAAAATTAACCAATCCTGCCTTTCCAGCATACTTACCACTTGGAGTTCTTATATATTCAATAGTACGGATGTTTTTTGAACTAAGAGAAGCAACATCTTCAGGCAATGCCTCCATGCCATTAATGCACAATACTACCTCTCCTCCATTATGGGTAGTGATGCTTCGAGTACGTGGTGATACTTCCAATTCGGGAGTCTGCATAAGATATAATAAATTAAAACCATTAGCAGAGTGTTTTTTCTCAAGCTGGGTTGGTATCAACAAAGTCTTATTACCCATTTCAATTTGACCGTCACCAGTAATAACAACTTCTGCCAGTTTTTCGGTATGGGTACTGTCTGTTTGTGCTTTCACACCCTGTGCTGTGACAAACAATAAAAAAGAAAATATATAGTATTTATACATTATAAATCATTTTTATATCGTCTTCAAGATAAAAGCCGATAATAATAAACACATAAACAAGGATGGAGTTGTGCGGAAACTGTACTGTTTCACATCCCTATCCATTTTTTAAAATAATTTTACTACCTAAAAAATCATTAAAGGCAGTTAGTCGGTATGCTTGGCTGTGGTCTTGTTATAATGATAGGACACATGCAGTTGCAAACTGAAGTGCTACTACAATTTTGGCTACTTCGTGTGATCCACAAGAACCTTGTGCTGCTACAGTGTGAGCTTGACCTCCAAATACAAGCATTAACTTTGTATTCCCTTGCCGCTGCCGGTGACGCCAAGGGAATCAGAAATACTAAAAACAAAGTTATAAAAAAACTTCTCGTATTCATAATCTAATAAAATTGATTCTGATTTTATGTTTGTTAAACTTACTAATCCCGCCATAGCCTGCATCGCACTATGCCATGACAATCCCGGCCGTCATGCCCGGGCAAAGGAGCATGACGGCAAGGATGGGGATCATCATTTCTTCTCATGATCCCGATAAATATAGATTTATGGATTGTTGTGTTGATCATATCCTGATGAAGGACGCGCCGGCCCGCGGGACATAGCTCCGCCAGATCACGGAACATGCAAGAAATTACAAATCCTGTTTTCCTCATATTCATCATTCTTTGGTCTGTGCAAAAGTATCAAAAAGTGAAAATGTAGCCAAAGATTTCACTTCACTTTACTTCACAGATTTATAAATTACTGATGATCAGAGCAATGAATGCCATAATCTTTTTAACTCTAACCGGTCGTTAGAGGTTCGAAGAATTTTTTCCTCCCTATCATATTCTATTTCTCTTTATGGTGGTCGTAATGAATTGAGCAAGCAAAGATAAAGGGCTATGGTTAAATGTGTACCTGCTGTATGGTAAATTTATGCAATATTAATGGTTTCTGTTATGAATTGTTGATAAAAATTCAACAGACTGCATATCTGTTGTTTAAGCATGGATTTGCATGTACTTTGTATATGTAAAATATTTGTGACAAGACAATGGCTTTAGGGGTATTCTTGCGCAGTGGAAAATGGCTATAAAAAGATGGTTGAAGTAAACTTGGCTACAGAAATATTCTGCTTTCTCTGAGAAAAGATATAATTTTGCACCCCTTATATAAATGCGGTGGAACAGAAGATAACCATGCTGATTATAAGACTGATACAAGATTTTTGATTATCTGATGCAAAGATAGTCAATAAGCGAATAAAGTGTATGTGACTTGCCCTATTTTTTTAACCTCGATCCATTTGTCCGAACGGCGGGCGCGGGGCGACAGGCCGGCATGGGGCCGCCCGGAAGGGGCATGGGGACTGAAATGAAAAGCCCGCCCTGCAGGAACGGCTGT
>ERZ780212.1525-NODE-1525-length-17687-cov-4.921053_pt1 | contig 17687 bp, 16 predicted proteins | sample MGYA00511364_ERZ780212 | MGnify/ENA primary metagenome ERZ780212 (study PRJEB29588, sample SAMEA2147991) | human gut metagenome | biome: human gut; feature: human-associated habitat; material: faeces | place: Denmark | collected 2008/2010 ...
GCAGGAGCAGATCTTTATGTGACATTAGAACCGTGCTGCCATTACGGGAAAACGCCTCCGTGTACACAGGCGGTCATAGAAGCCGGGATCAGCCATGTGTTTGTCGGGGCGAAAGATATCAATCCGCTTGTGGCGGGAGGCGGAATCCGGCAGTTAAGGGAGCAGGGCATCCTGGTGACGGAAGGAGTTTTACAGGAGGAATGTGAGTACCAAAATCGGGTATTTTTTCACTATATCCAGACAAAACTGCCATATGTGAGGATGAAATATGCGATGACACTGGATGGAAAAATCGCGTCGGCATCCGGAAAATCGAAATGGATCACTGGGGAGGCGGCAAGAGAACAGGTACACCGCATGCGACATGAAATGACCGGAATCATGGTTGGGGTAGACACGGTAATCGCGGATGATCCAATGTTAAACTGCCGTTTGCCACAAACGAAAGACCCGGTCAGGATCGTTTGTGATACGACACTGCGGATACCGCTTAAGAGCCGTATCGTGCAGACCGCAGAGGAGCAGAAGACCATCATTGCAACCTGCTGTCAGGATGAAGCAAGGATCAGGGAATATCAGAAATATGCATGCCGGATCATAGTGACAGAGCGTGCGGATGGAAAAGTAGATTTAAAAGAACTGATGCGGCAGCTTGGAGCAGACGGGATCGAGAGTGTATTACTTGAGGGCGGTGCCATGCTGAACTGGTCGGCGTTAGAAGCCGGAATCGTCAATGAGGTGTATGCGTATGTGGCACCGAAACTGTTTGGCGGTGCAGATGCCAAAAGTCCGGTTGCAGGAATGGGCGTGGATCATCCCGATGATGCGTACCATCTGGTCAATCAGAGGATACAGCAGGTGGGGGAGGACATTCTGATCACCGGGGAGCTGAAAAATAAATGAGAGGGAAATAGATACATAAGGTTTGAACATACTGTAAAAAGGCAGGGAGGGGAGGAAATTTGTTTACAGGAATTGTGGAAGAGGTCGGAAGAATCATAACAGCGGACCGGAAAGGCAATTCTGCCAGACTGAAAATAGAGGCAGAAAAAGTATTGGAGGATATCAAAATTGGTGACAGCATTGCCGTCAACGGAATCTGTCTTACCGTGACATCTTTTGGAAAAAACTATTTTACCGCCGATGTGATGCACGAAACGCTGCGGAGGTCATCGATTGGAGAAGCAGCGTCAGGCAGCCCGGTGAATCTGGAGCGCGCGATGGCGGCGAACGGCAGATTTGGCGGTCATATCGTGACAGGACATATTGACGGAACCGGAACGATCTGTGAGGTCAAATCAGACGAAATCGCGATTTGTTATTCCATGAAAGCACCGGAGAAGATCATGCACTACATTGTTGAAAAGGGTTCTGTCGCGGTGGATGGGATCAGCCTTACGGTTGCAAAAACGACACAGACGAGTTTTATGGTGTCTGTCATCCCACATACGGCGCAGTGTACAGTTCTTGCATACAAAAAGGCGGGAGATACGGTAAATCTGGAAAATGACTGTATCGGGAAGTATATTGAACATTTTTTGAACTGGGAGAAAGAAAAAACAACGGAGAGTAAGATCACGAGGGAATTTTTATTTTCTAATGGATTCTGATAAGAAAACAAAATGCAGTTTTTGGCACGGAAAGGAAGAAGTACAATGAAGAAATTTGATACAGTGGAACAGGCATTGGAAGAATTGAAAAGAGGAAAGATCATTCTTGTGACAGATGATGAAGATCGTGAAAATGAAGGGGATTTTATCTGCGCGGCAGAGTTTGCAACGACAGAAAATCTGAATTTTATGGCGACATATGGAAAAGGATTGATCTGTATGCCGATGTCAAAGGAGATTTGTGAAAAATTAAAACTCCCGCAGATGGTAACTGACAATACGGACAACCATGAGACTGCATTTACCGTATCGATCGATTATGCCGGTACAACGACTGGAATTTCAGCGGAGGAACGCGGTATGACAGCAAGGCATTGCATCAGTGAGGATGCAAAACCGGAAGACTTTCGCAGACCGGGACACATGTTTCCTCTGCTTGCAAAAAAGAATGGGGTGTTAGAACGCGACGGTCATACAGAAGCAACCGTTGACCTGATGCGTCTTGCCGGATTAAAAGAGTGCGGTTTATGCTGTGAGATCATGCGTGAGGACGGAACAATGATGCGTACAACAGAACTCATGGAACTGGCAGAAGAATGGAATATCTGTTTTATCACGATTGCCGCCATCATTGAATACCGCAAAAAATATGACAGGCTTGTGGAGCGTGCAGCAGTGGCAAAACTCCCGACAAAATATGGAGAATTTAAAGCGTATGGCTATCAGAATATTTTAAACGGGGAACATCATGTTGCGCTGGTAAAAGGTGAGATTGGAGACGGAGAGGATGTGCTGTGCCGTGTACACTCCGAGTGCCTGACAGGAGATGTATTCGGATCCCTTCGGTGCGACTGTGGGGAACAGCTTGCGGCGGCAATGGAACAGATCGAAAAAGAAGGCCGCGGAATCCTGCTTTATATGCGGCAGGAGGGAAGAGGCATCGGACTTTTAAATAAGCTGCGTGCCTATACATTGCAGGAGGAAGGAATGGATACGTTAGAGGCAAATCTTGCGCTCGGTTTTGCGGGGGATGAGCGGGAGTATTATATTGGAGCACAGATCTTAAAAGATCTCGGCGTAAAAACACTGCGGCTTCTGACCAATAACCCGGATAAAGTTTACCAGTTGAAAGATTATGGCATGGAAATCAAAGAGCGCGTGCCGATCCAGATGAAGGCGACACCGTATGATCTGTTTTATCTGCGGACAAAACAGGAAAAGATGGGGCATATGCTTCGTTTTGAATAAGAGGATAAATATAATATTAAGTATCTATGGTGTCAACCTGACATCAACATTATAAAAAAGGAGATAAAAAAAATGAACGTTTTAGAGGGAAAATTAACAGGAGCAGAGGACATTAAGATTGGGATTGTGGCAGCGAGGTTTAATGAATTTATCGTGTCAAGGCTGATCGGGGGTGCACTTGACGGGTTGAAGCGCCATGATGTACCGGAGGAGCAGATTGATCTGGCATGGGTGCCGGGAGCGTTTGAGATTCCGGTGATTGCAGAAAAGATGGCGGCAAGTGGAAAGTATGATGCAGTGATCTGCCTTGGGGCAGTGATACGCGGGGCAACGAGCCATTATGATTATGTGTGCAATGAAGTTTCCAAAGGGATTGCAAGCGTTTCCTTACAGAGCAAAATTCCGGTTATGTTTGGCGTTCTCACGACAGATAATATTGAACAGGCAATCGAGCGTGCCGGAAGCAAGGCGGGAAATAAGGGATATGAATGCGCTGTGGGTGCGATTGAGATGGTGAACCTGATGCGTGTGATGAAGAAGTAAAGAAGAGACCAGGCGGTGCCAGATGTTTCTGGATTCTAAGCTGCCTTAAAAATGGTCCGTTCCCGGATTCTAATTAAAAGGGAGCATCCCAAAGTTTGTGTAAACCTCCAAACTGATGTAAGATAAAATTACTCAGTTTGGAGGTTATTTTTATGGCAAGAAGAAAAGACAGCCCACAAAAAGCAGCAATGAGAGAAATGATGCGTGATTATCTGAAAAATAATGATATCAGCATCAAAGACGGCACCGATGTAAATGGCATCATGCGTGACATGATGTCTGTCCTATTGGAAGGTGCTTTGGACGAGGAACTGGATGAAGAATTAGGATATTCCAAGTATGATTATCGTAACAAAGAAACAGACAACAGCAGAAACGGTCATTCCAGCAAAACCATGCACACCAGTTATGGAGATATGGATGTGGCGATCCCAAGGGATCGTAACGGTGATTACGAACCACAGCTGATTAAAAAATATCAAAATACCGTAACTCAGGACATGGAAGAAAAAATACTTTCCATGTATGCCAAAGGAATGACCACCGGAGACATTGAATCCCACATGCGTGAATTATACGATATTGATATTTCTGATAGCACAATCAGCCGGATCACAGACAAAATCTTGCCGATTGTAAAGGAATGGCAGGAACGTCCTCTGGAAGAAGTGTATGCTGTAGTATTTATGGATGCGATCCACTATCATGTCCGCAGCGAAGGACGTATCGTAAAACGTGCGGTTTACATTGCTCTTGGTATCGACATGAGCGGAAAAAAAGATGTCCTTGGAATGTATGTTGGAGAGAACGAAAGTGCGAAGTTCTGGCTTTCTATCATGAATGGATTAAAAAACAGAGGCGTTGAGGATATCCTGATCGCATGCGTTGATGGTTTAAATGGATTTCCACAGGCAATCGAGGCTGTTTATCCAAAAACAGAGATTCAGCAGTGTATCATCCATCAGATCCGTAATTCAACAAAGTTTGTTTCATACAAAGACATCAAAAAACTGATGGCTGATCTGAAGCTTGTATATGCAGCTCCAACGGAAGAAACAGCTTTAAATGAGTTAGAATTGTTCAAAGATAAATGGGATTCCAAGTACCCGAAAATCTATAAATCCTGGAATGATAACTGGGCAATCCTGTCCACTTATTTCAAATATCCAGAGGCAGTAAGACGCCTGATTTACACCACAAATGCCATTGAAGGCTTCAACCGTCAGCTCCGGAAAGTGACTAAAAGCAAAACGGTTTTTCCGTCGGATGACAGCCTTTTGAAAATGCTGTATTTGGCAACCATGGATATCACGAAAAAATGGACCGGTCACAGGCAGGACTGGGGACAGATCCATTCCCAGCTTGAAATTTATTTTGAAGAACGTCTGGCAGGACGGAACCTGTAAAACAGTCAATTTTAGGCAGGTTTTATTGACATGCCTAAAAACTACTGTATAATGCAGATATGGGCAGAATCCGGAAAATCGGCTCTGCCCATTTGTAACTATTCACAAATCTTATATCAGTTTTTAACGTTTACACAAAACTTGAAACGGTCTCGAAGAACCAGAGATCCCCGGAATAATCATATTGTGGTTCAATTATATACAAATACTGTGAATTTTTGATTAAATTTTTGTAGCTCATACTACTCTACAGAAATGTATTGCCGCTGCCTTTATCTAAATTTTCTATAGCTGGATGTTTCCCGATTAATACGAGTGCTTATTTCTAGCAAATCTGCAATAATAATCACTGGTGAATATCACGGCATCAAACATACATACCTACATAATATATGTCCTTCTTCATTTTGAAAGAAGTTTTAACAATATTCCCTCTAATTCCTCTCTATTATGAACTGGATAGTTTAATAAATCTCTTGCTCTTTTGGGAACGATTCTTGTTTTATCAACACAAATAATCCAAAGATTTATACTATCAATTCTATCTAAAGCCATTTCAATTTCATCCATACACCATGGACTACATGCATAATCCTTACACCAAACTGCTATAAACGTATCTGCTTTGAAAATTTCTTCTTGTATTTTTATTGGAATATTTGAACCAGCTTTAAAATCTGATTCATCACGAAACAATGAAATACCTCTTCTTCGGAGAATAAGCTCTATTTGATCAGCCCAGCCTGGGTTATCTCTAGCATAGCTTATAAATACATGCTTTACTCCGTTCTTTTTTAAAGAATATTTATTTGCGTTATCCAAAAATGAATTAATAATTTTCTCAACGTCATTTGAACCTATGCATTCGAATTTATCTTTTAATAAATCCTTTATTTTATACATATTACGATCATAATATTGTTTTCCAGCTCCTCCTAATGAAATAATTGGAATTACTAATTTATTATTTGATTCTGCTATAAGCAATAATAAACTAGCACTTCCTTCTATTTTTCCACCAATGACAACTATCACATCAGCTACTATCATAGCATTTATCTGACAAAATAAATATGAATATTTTATATCTAAATTACTATTACTTAAATATGAAAATTTTAATATATTATTTTTTACTACTTTCTCTATTTGCACATTTACTTCAGGAGTATCAAAATAATGCAATTGAACATCTTCACTATACTTAATAAATTCTTTGAAAACATAATAATCCACACTATCTTCAAATAAACTGCAAATAACTAAAGTATCTTTCCGATTTGCAAGTACAGTGGCTATTTTTGTACATACACGTTCATATTCATCCGCATAATTTTTATCAATGCTTCCCAAGATCATCACTTTCATAACTTATTTTCTCCAACATATGTAAATTAAGATTACGATCTAATGCTATCTTTAAGAATATTCTCTATTTCATTATATGTATTAATTTCAGAATTACTTTCGAATAGTGGATAGTATGACTTGCCACTTAATTCTATAATATACTGTTTAAGGTCACGCAAATTCCATAATTTTCTTTCTATCTTAAGATAATCCGGAAAATTTTCCACCTTTTTCATTAAAATTGAAGCAATATTTTTTTTGGACTTTTTTGCATATCCAGTTTCATATGGTACCCACCATGATTTCTCTGTATTTTCTGTAACTAAAATAAGTATATGTGTACTACAAGCTAACGCTTTTTCAATACATTTTACTATCGCTTCAGCATCATTCTTCCTTGTTGCCTGTTGTAATCCATTATCATTAACATCTAAATATACATCTAGTCCAGCATTTTGCAATAATTCTGCAATATTTTTAGCAGTATCAATATCCTCACTTTTATGTGAAATAAATACACATTTTTTTTCTGAATTGCTTTCGTAAAGTATTCTATTTAAATAATTGTTTTCTAGTGCTAGATTACATCCTCTATTCATATTCTACCTCGTTCTAAATATATGAATTTCTTTTCCTTAATGGTCTACTCAAGTTGGGAGCATTATATCTTTTATTATATGCTAGCTCTATCGCCAACTCCAATTCATAAGTATTTGTTGGCATTTTAATAATTTCACAATTATCTGGATTATCTTTTATTCTTTGTGGAATAAAATGTTGCTTATTAGGTAACAAAATTCCTAGTATTCCATTTCGTTCGTTTCCATTTGACTTACGTAAACTACAATAAATTTTCCAGTCAACCCACCATCTTCCTCCAGTCTCTGCACCAATCAGTACAATAGTAACGGACGAATTTCTTAATTTAGGTCTTATATAGTTGTTTTTTATAGTTTCGTCGGAAAGATGACTCAAATCAAGATTGTCTAACGATCTGTCAGAAAATATCATATTTTCTTGTCCATATTTTCTTCTAAAATCATCTACTTCATTTTGATCTAGTCTATGCGCATAGCTAACAAATACATTTCTCATTATTTTCCACCCACTATAACCACTTTTTGTAATTTATTTCAAACTTAATTGCAAATTGACACATTTTTTTATTAATCTGTTTCATTCCATTTGTCATCTCATCATAATGCCTATATGTCTCTTGAACACATCCTATGTCAGCTCTTTCAAGTTTTTTTTGAGTATCTTCACTATCAAACCAATGTCTAAAGTTTGTATGATAATCCGTTAAGAACTTATTCATCTCTTTAATTATTTCATTTAACTCGTTATATAAATCTGCATCTAAATTTCCATCTAATAAGCCCAGCTGTTCTCTAAAAAAAACATATATTTGATGATATGAATCAAGAACCTCTGAATAATTATCTTTTTTTTCATCAATAGAAAAAATACTTCTCTTTGTATTCAAATAATTTCTCAAATTATTGATAACTATTTTTTTTGAATTTCGCACTTTAAATTCCATACCTGCAATTTCAATTATGCTTACAGATAAATCAAATTTTTTGTTAATAACAGAAATTAAGATTATAATCACTATTAACACAATCAAAGGGCTATATCTAGATACCATTCTCATAACAAAAAATAAATTTTTGTTAAGCAAATATATCCTTTCATACTGAACTAATAACTCTTTAATATCATATGTAGACATTAGTAATAGCAATGAAATAAGAACTAAAAAACAAATTACTACTTTAATCACCTTTTTTATCTTTTCATTCATATAGAATACTCCTTAAATTAATCACACCGCTTCTATTTATCCCAAATAAATATATTTCTTTTATAATAATTCATTTAATTTTTCTGCTATTTCATCTGGAGTCATAATAGCAGTACTCATTGCCATTTTACCAGCCAGAGATGGACTGAATTGCTGAACTTCTTGTTTAGTAATATTATGCCATATAGGTAGAATTAATTTTCCTCCATTGTATTCTCTTTGAAAAAGTCCTTCCAATTCATAGTTTGTCCAATATTTACTTATATAGCTACGTGATAATATTACAACCCCGAATTTTGACTTTTTCAATCCTTTATCTATTTCAGCACGTATACTGTCTCCCCATTTTATTGAAACAGCGTCATACCACACTTTAAGATTATATTTCTGTTTCAAAATATCCACAAATTCATCTGCAAAACTTTCTTTATCTTCAGTTGCATGTGAAACAAATACATCATATTCCTCTTCAGATTCAGAATTAAATACACTTTTTACACTTTTCACTGCAACCTCGGACATTCGGATTTGATTAGTCAATTCTTTAATCTGATTTTCATATGCAGTATATATATCTTTTTGCTGTTTTTCTGCCTTTTTTGCCTGCGACAATTCCTCTTTTTGTAACTTTCCAGCAGCATCTACTCGACGTTTTCTTTTATCTGCCAGCTTTTGATTAATTGTTGCTTTATCCGATAAGATCTTTGAAAGATCCTTTTGATAACTTTCAATCTGTCGCAGCTTAGAATTCAAAGTACTTTGCGATGTATTCTTTGTAATGCTACGATTAACATCACCTATCTTCTTCGTCTTTTCAGCTTCTTTCTTTACTAATTCAGCCATTTTCTTTTCTAAATCAGCTATTTCTTTATCAATTTGATTTACTGTTCTTTGTGCTTGTTCGACACTCATAATAACCCTCTCTCATTGCTTTAATTGGCAGTATTACTCCATATCACTTTTTATAGTCATAAATGGTATGACTTTAGAATCCTGATTCAAAGTTCCTTCTCTCAAATACATAAGATTTTCTAAATCTTTCTGCGAAAGAAAGATTCCATACCGACCAAATTCTTTTAATAATTCTTTTACTGTAAGATACCCTCCTTCAAAAAGCATATCCAATGCTGCCTGAAAAATTGTATCACCAATCTCTCCTGGCTTATCTCCTGGTTCATGCGTCCTGTTTCCATTTTTAGACATAATACGCATCATATATTGGAACTGGTTTGCAGAAATTATTTCTAACTGTCTGGTTCTGTACATCATTGCCTGCATCGATACTTTCCATTTTTTCTTTAATGCAATGTAATAATCTATATTTGTAGGATAAGCTGAAACTGACTTTGAAAATGTATCTTTGGGTAACAATAAAGCACTTGCAAACATATTGGCCTGTTTTTCCCTTGCATTAAACTCTTCTTTTGATATGTCTTCATTATCTTCTCCCCAAATATGCATTAAAATATGCCCTAGTTCATGAGCCATATCAAATCTGAGCCTTTCAATTGGTTTAGTACCAATAGCTAATGCAATTATTTTAATGGAAAGCGATTACTTTATTATACCTTGTGCACCAGATTACTTTTGCTGCATGGATATTGAATCTTTAACCAAAGTATTTCCTAGGTGGAATACTACCTATCAAAAGTTAAGAGAAAATGATATCTTCAAATCTGCAACATATAAAATGAAAGCGACTTCACCAAAATTTATTGGAACAATTCAGCAACGATATAGACCCCGAAATGATTCACCTGTAAAAGCATTTTCTGAATGGATTACAGATATAAATCAACTGGTCTCCAACAAGCTAGTTCCTGTTTTACAAAAAAATAATATGATTGCTCCTAATTTAAGTGATTACTGTACAGAAAATTATAATCTTATCAATATTGCTGACTTTAACAGTTTAATAGCTCAATCCCAATTACATAATACTCCTGTATTTCTGTTAACACAGGAACAAATTGAAAAATCAGGAAAAGTATGAACTAACATGAAAAAAAATCGTGATGATTTTAATAATACTTTCACGGATTTTGCAAATCGCATTATTAGAGTTACGAATTAACTTATTTGCCATACAGGTATCAAAAAGGTATCACGACACATACTAAGAGCCGGAAAGTCCGCTGTTTATGCGACTTCCCGGCTCCCTGTTTACTATTCAAATTCAATCGTCCCAGGCGGCTTACTCGTCAAATCGTAGAGTACGCGGTTGACGCCTTTCACCTCATTGATGACGCGGGTCATAACTTTGAACAGCACGTCAAACGGGATTTCTGCAGCTTCTGCGGTCATAAAATCAGATGTGATGACTGCGCGCAGCGCAACTGCATAATCGTAGGTTCTTTCATCGCCCATAACGCCAACAGAACGCATGTTGGTCAGCGCTGCAAAGAACTGTCCCAGTCCTTTGTCGCAGCCTGCTTTGGCAAGCTCTTCACGGTAGATAGCGTCTGCATCCTGAACGATGCGAACTTTCTCCGGAGTCACCTCGCCTACAATACGAACACCCAGACCAGGACCGGGGAACGGCTGACGGTATACAAGGTATTCGGGAATGCCAAGTTCCAGACCGGCACGACGAACCTCATCTTTAAACAGAAGACGCAACGGCTCGATGATTTCCTTGAAATCAACGCAGTCCGGAAGACCGCCTACGTTATGATGAGACTTGATCACAGCAGATTTACCGAGACCACTCTCGATTACGTCCGGATAAATCGTTCCCTGTACGAGGAAATCCACAGCACCGATTTTCTTTGCTTCTTCTTCGAATACTCGGATAAATTCTTCTCCAATAATCTTACGTTTTTTTTCAGGATCAGAAACACCCGCCAGTTTGGAATAGAAACGTTCCTGTGCGTTTACGCGGATAAAGTTTAAGTCGTACTGACCGTCCGGGCCGAATACAGCTTCTACTTCATCTCCTTCGTTTTTACGAAGCAGACCATGATCTACAAACACACAGGTCAGCTGCTTGCCGACCGCCTTGGACAGCAGAACTGCTGCAACAGAAGAATCCACACCGCCGGAAAGTGCACACAGCACCTTGCCGTCTCCAACCTTTTCACGGATCTGGTGGATCGTTGTCTCCACGAAAGAATCCATCTTCCAGTCGCCTGTGCATCCACAGATATCATATACGAAATTGGAAAGCATCTTAGTGCCTTCCTGAGTATGCATAACCTCCGGGTGGAACTGTACTGCATACAGCTTCTTCTCTGCATTTTCCATTCCTGCAACCGGACACACTGGTGTATGGGCTGTAATTTTGAATTTCTCCGGTGCTTTTTCAATATAATCGGTATGACTCATCCAACAGATCGTGCTGGGGGATACATTTTTAAATAATGCAGATTCTGTATCCACTGCAACCTCAGTCTTACCATATTCGCTGACAGGCGCAGTTTTTACGCTGCCGCCCAGCATATAGGACATAAGCTGTGATCCATAACAGATTCCCAGAATCGGAATACCCATTTCGAATATCTCTTTCGGGCATCTGGGGGAATCCTCTCCGTATACACTGTTGGGACCACCTGTAAAGATGATACCCTTAGGGTTCATTTCCCGGATCTTATCCAGACTGAGCGTATAAGGATGCACTTCACAATATACATTACATTCTCTGACTCTTCTGGCAATCAGCTGATTGTACTGTCCGCCAAAGTCAAGAACAATAACAAGTTCCCGATCCATTCGTCTCCTCCTCGAGTTAATTTTGAAACAACAGGGCCAACAGTCTGAAAAAGTGTCCCCGCACTCCATGACCACTGACCTGATATCATCATAATGAACAATTATAGTTGGAATCCCCTGTTCTGTCAAAGGTTTTCCATGCCGTTTCCTTTTCTGATTTACGAAAAAGATCGACCATCGCACCGATTAATCATTCACCGTCTAAAGTCAGTGCAATTCGGTAACCTTATTTCAACTTTTTTGCGCAAAATGCTCCCATTTATGTCCCTTATATCGGAGCACATAGAAGATTTCCCGCACAACCCAGTCGATAAACATCGCCATCCAAATGGAAACCAGGCCAAAGTGACAAACATAAGTGAATACGTAAGCAAGCACGACTCGAAATACCCACATGGAAAAAATAGCAACACTCATCGGCCAGACTACATCGCCTGCTGCCCTCAGTGTATTCGGAACGCCAAACGCCGGCATCCAAAGAAATGCACTTGCAACCGCATGGATCCGTACAATCTGAATCGTCAGCTGCGCTGCATCCGGTCCGAGATTGAAAAAGGTTACCAGTATCGGAGCTGACAGGTAAAGAATGATCGACAGACAGCCGATCCCGATCATCGCATCCCTGCAAAGACGTCTGGTATAATAACGCGCCTGGTCATATCTTCCTGCGCCAACGCATACGCTGACTACCGATACGATCGCAAGGTTGATGGCAAAGCCCGGCAGGTTATTCCAGTTCGCAATTGTGCCCGTAACCGCATTTGCAGCGATCGCAGAAGTCCCCATTGTTGCGACTGCACTCATAACGAGAATTTTACCCAGCTGGAACATGCTATTTTCCAGACCGTTTGGAATCGCGATATACAGGATCTTCTTAATCAGACTGCCATTAAACTTCCAGGTAATCTGCCCGCAGAGGTTGATTTCTTTTTTGGTTTGGAACATCAACAAAAAAATCACAACTGCCGCTACATATCTGGAAATGGTAGTCGGGATCGCAACGCCTGCTACACCCATGTGCAAACCATAAATGCAGATCGCATTGCCGACCACATTGATTACATTCATCAGCAAGGACACCCACATCGTCACCTTTGATTCGTTCATCGCCCGAAACAACGCCGCACAGGAATTATATATGGCAAGTGCAACAAACGAATACGTCGTGATAATCAGATAGGTCTTGCTCGCCTTCATAACGTCATCCTCGATTTTACCGAACATCAGACGCAGCAGCGGATCATGTGCCGTTATAAAAATAACCGAAATAACGAGCGCGAGCAGTGTGGCGAACAATAAGATCTGCCATGCCGACTTACATGCGTCCTCTCTTTTCTTTTTCCCAAGGAAATGTCCTGAAACGACTGCACCGCCGGTTGCCAGAGCAGAGAACACATTGATCAGCAAAATGTTGACCGTGTCTACCAGTGAAACGCCTGAAACCGCCGCTTCTCCCGCCGCAGAAACCATAATCGTATCCGCCATTCCAACAGCAATTGCAAGAATCTGTTCAATGATCAGCGGTATAATCAGCTTCCGCAGATCCTTTCCCGAATAAAGCATTTTCCCCTCCATCCCGCAAAATATGCGGTTTTTTATTTCTCATTTGTCTGGCTTTTTCCCTTACGCTGAGTATAGCATATTTTCCCTGTCCCCGTAATATCTTGTAAAAAATGTTCTTTAGGGGATTTTATGAAAGAATATATTGAAGAACGTGCCCTGGCAGTAGCCGGCTATATTATCGAATCCAACGCGACCGTCCGACAAGCTGCCCGTCAGTTTGGAATCAGCAAATCCACTGTACATAAAGATATCACGGAACGTCTGATGCAGGTCAATCCGGCTCTGGCAAAAGAAGCCCGAAAGGTACTCGATATCAACAAATCCGAGCGCCATATCCGCGGCGGTATGGCAACCAAGGAAAAATATGAGCACGAGCATCTGCTGCACGCCTGCCAGAGAGCCGTATCCTGAATTTAACAGCACTCACCGCAGCAGTTCCAACAGTTCCTCGCGGGTCAGACCCTGCGCCTGCAGGCTCTCCCCTCCGAGGATTCTGTCTGAAAGCTGCAGCTTGCGTTCCTGCAGCTCCACGATTTTCTCTTCAATCGTCCCTTTGGCAAGAATCCGGTAAACATTGACCACATTTTTCTGCCCGATCCGGTGTGCACGGTCCGTCGCCTGATTCTGTACTGCGCTGTTCCACCACGGATCGAAATGGATCACCACGTCTGCTGCCGTGAGATTCAACCCGGTTCCTCCCGCTTTCAGAGAAATACAGAATACCGGAACTTCATCGTGCGCAAACGACTCCACCATTTCGATTCTCTTTTCTTTCGGAGTCGCGCCGGTCAGCATGTGGCTTGCAATCTTTTCCTCCTCCAAAATCCGGTACAGGCGTTCCAGCATCGTTGTAAACTGAGAAAACAGGAGTACCTTGTGCCCGTTTTCCACTGCGTTTCGGATCAGCCCACGCACAAGCTCTGTCTTTGCAGATCCTCCTTTATAATTATCATACAAAAGCGCCGGATCGCAGCAAAGCTGTCTAAGGCGCGTCAGTTCTGCCAGAATTTCGATCTTATCCGTCCGGATTTCCTCGTCGGATTTTTCCTCCAGCATCAGCTTCATACGTCTGACATGGGCATCATACAGCTCCTGCTGCTCCCCATCCATATCGGCATACAGGTTTTCCTCCAGCTTGTCCGGCAAATCCTGCAGCACTTCTTTTTTCAGGCGCCGCAGAACGAATGGACGGATCAGCCGCTGCAGCCGCTTCGCAGCGTCTTCGTCCTTATGCTGGACAATCGGCTGTTCCAGCTCTGTCCGAAACCGCTGATAGCTGTACAAATACCCGGGCATGAGATAATCAAAAATGCTCCACAGTTCACTCAGCCGGTTCTCTATCGGTGTACCCGTCAGCGCAAGCCGGAATCCGGTCTGAACCTGCTTGACTGCCCTCGCCGCCTGCGTTCCGTGATTTTTGATATACTGCGCTTCATCGATCACCTCGCAGAAAAAATGAAGCTCCTGATAGTCTGTGATATCCCGACGGAGCAGATCATAGGACGTAATCAATACATCCACTTCTTTCCAGCGATCCAGAACTTCCTTGCGCTGCTGAACATTTCCCGTTACCATATCCGCTTTCAGCGAAGGCGCAAACCGTTCCAGCTCATGCTTCCAGTTATAAACAAGTGACGCCGGGCAGACGATCAGGCTGCATCCGGTGTGCTTTACTAATAGGAAGCTGATGACCTGCAGCGTTTTTCCAAGCCCCATATCGTCCGCCAGAATTCCGCCGAACCGGTTGCTGTAAAGCATTCCAATCCACGCAGCACCGGCTTTCTGATATTCCCGTAAAATTCCTTTTAAGGAATCCGGCACATAGTCCTTTTCGAAATCCGGATTCTGCAGCTTCTCGATCCGACTCGCGAAAGATACATCCCGAATCACTTCCATCATGGCGTTTTCCTGCAGCGTCTCATCCAGATACAGCATCCGGTACGCCGGAACCTCGATTTTGTCCTGCATCAGCTGCTTATCTGTCAGCTGCAGCGCCTGGCGCACCTCCTGCAGGGATTCCAGACCATTTTCTTCCATATTTACAAAGTCGCCGTTCTTGAGCCGGTAGAATTTTCGTTTCCGATCATAACGGGACAAAATTTCCATCAGCTCTTCCCTCGGCATATCCTGAGAAGACACTGTCAGCTCCAACAAGTCGCCGCCCATGGAAATTCCAACGGATACGCCGGGCGACGGCAGAACCCGCACTTTTTTCAGCGCATCGGAAACATACACCTCACCGATTGCAGAAAGCTGCACGATTCCTTCTGTCAGGAGACGATAAAACAATTCGTCGTCCTGATAAATAATCATTTCTTTTTTCAGATCATCATAAGTATTGCAATAGGAGCTTAAAATCCGCGCTGCTTCCGACTCGCTGACAAGATCCCGTCTGTCAATATCCCCTGTCAGATCGTATACACTATACTCCCATTCTCCATAGCAGGCGATTGCACGACAGCTGACCAGTTTCTCCTGTGGCATATCCAGATAAAACTGGAATTTTACTGCCGACAATTCCGTTTGCTTTTCATCGACTCCTTTTATCTCGCATTGAAAATGTTCTTTTAATATCGGCATCAACTGTCTGAAAAATGCCGGCAAATCCTCTTCCTGCAAAAAAGCCGTCCGGTTCGGGAGCTTTTTCATACAGTCCAAAAACTCGGTCACTTCTCCCAGCCCTTCATTGGAAACCCGATAAATCAGTCCGCCCTTAAAATATACCTGATCCCGTTCACAGGCATATCCGAACACGTTTTCCAGGGAAAGCTCTGCACCACCTTCCGTTCCCGTCAGCTGCAATCTGCGTTCCAGTGCTGCGTCCGTGACATGCCAACGGCTCTCCGTTCCATCCAGCTGTACATAAAATACCCGGTTTCCCATCGCATCCAGAAATCCATCAAGTCCCCAGCCATCCAGCACGATCGTCCGAGCTTTCGGGAGCGCTGCCCGATACAGATAGGAATAACCGCTCGTCTGCAGATACGCCTTTTCATAACGGCCAACCCACTGCTCCAGAAATTCCACAAGCGGTCGCGATTCTTCGGTAAAGCTTTCTTTTATATGAACAAATTCCAGACTTTTTCCATAGGAATAGCTGCTTTGCTCCCGAAGCGCGCGGATCATGGAAAAAATATCCTTTACAATATACATCCTGCCGATCCCGATCCGAAATTCCGCCCGGCATTCACGCGTATCACAAATAAGAAGTGGCTCCAAACGCACCTTCCCAAAGCTTTCTTCCTGCAGAACCGGAAGCATATGCCGGGCAGTCTGTTTCTGCAGAAGCTCTTTTAACTGTCTGGTCGTCTTCCGCTTCGGAACACCGGCAAGAAGCATGCTATCGCTTCTGGAGGCTGTAGTATTTCCCGGGGACCTGAGATTTTCCTGAATCTTTATCCCGTCCGTTGCTTCACCGATTTCTTTCTGGATGCCTTCCAGCCCACGCTGTTTCAGGAACTCCGACAGACTCATATGCTCTTCTTCCACCCGATCCGGATTTTCCAGATAATATAAAAGCACCGCCGTACAATGCTTGCACAGACCCTCATAGGAATAAAATGCAGGACAATCGCACCATGCCTCCTGCACGCTGTCTTCTTCCTCATCCAGCAGGATCCTCACGTCATAAAGATTTCTCCCGCTCCCTTTGACGTCCGCCTGAATCTGCCTGCCTTTTTTCGTAGTTTTTATCTGAAAGCGCCTGATCTTGCCCTGCCGCCAGATATCTACCCCTCTGGAATAGGAATACCCTGCCAGCTTTCGAATCTGTTCCCGTGTGATCATGCTGTAAGCCTCCGCTCCCGCTGTCTGCGGTCCGTTCCTGCTGCCCCTGCCTATGGCTGCGATGCAGCCTGACTGCATTGTGATCTCGCCAACCTCATCTTTTTATTATAGCAAGGAACTTTCTCTCCTACAACACACGCGGCGGGATTTCCGGAAAATTTGGTATTACAGTTCACTCGTCCCTTACGATTTTATGAACTGCTCTGCACTTCTGCTTCCAGCAAAAAACCAAAATAAACTGCCTGCCGTCTGAAAAAGGAGGCGTCTTCCAATATTTCATGCTCCTGATGACGTCCCTGCGGCACGATCAGGGAATCCAATTCTGTTCCGAGATAACTGCTCAGCGCATAAAAATTGTCCAGCGATGGCAATGCCTTGCCCTGAAACCAGTTATAGATAGACTGCATCGCTGCCAGTCCCAAAAATTGTTTGATTTCTTTTGCCTCGATATTTTTCTTAATACAGGCTTCTTTTAACCTCTGTCCTGTCCGTAACACGTCGATAAGCGGATATCCCATTTCTCCTCCTTACTGTCTCTCCATCTTCTCTGTTTTGCCCTTCTCCCGTTTGTTTCCTTTCTGTCTGCTTTTGTTATTGTAACTGTTCCGTACCCTCACAGTTACGCGCAAAAATCCATTTCAAATCGGCTGCGCCGATAGGATTTTT
>ERZ780212.1555-NODE-1555-length-17383-cov-3.745556_pt1 | contig 17383 bp, 15 predicted proteins | sample MGYA00511364_ERZ780212 | MGnify/ENA primary metagenome ERZ780212 (study PRJEB29588, sample SAMEA2147991) | human gut metagenome | biome: human gut; feature: human-associated habitat; material: faeces | place: Denmark | collected 2008/2010 ...
CGTGGCCGAGCTCTCGCGTCTGGCGAAGTAGTCGCACCTCGTTTTTTCAGCGAGACACCATCCGAAAGCCCCGAAGCAGGCTCTGACGGGAAGGCGCTTTTCCAGCCTTCCTTGCCGGAGACTTTCGGGGCTTTTCAAATTGTGGAGTTTTTCCCATGAATGCCATTCGCGGTTTTCTTTTCTACGTCGTCTTTGCCATAACGGTGATTCCGACGGCGCTCACGATTCTCATCACCTGGCCCGTGACCTCGTCGGAATGGCGCTACGACCACGTGGGCATCGTCTGGAAGGTCGAGGACGGGATTATCTACACCGTAGAAGGCAACTCCGGCGACAGCTGCCGGGTAAATCAGTACCCGGTGTGCCATTATGAGATTCTGGGGTACGGAATCGCAAACTATTGAACGAACGCAGGCGGCTATGGGACGTGTTGTCTCATAGCTGCCTGCGTTTTTGCGCTACAAAAGTAGAACACGGTGTCACCCTTTACCGGGCGGCACCGTGTTTTTTATTTGCGCAGACCTTTGGCCAATGCAATCAAATTGTCCAACTGCTCATCACTCAGGCCTCTTGCAATGCAATATAGCTCATTTGCTTTCGAGGGATTGGCGGCATCCGTGTCAAAGAAGTCCTTGGGGGTTATCCCGAGATATTCGCAAATATAGAATATACCGGCGAGTGAAGGCATGGATTTTCCGCTTTCGATATTGTTAATGTAACCGGGATTCTGCCCCATGGACAGACTCATGTCACGGGCAGAAACGCCCTTTTCCTCCCGGAGCTTTGCCAAGCGCAACGAGAAATCCTTCTCAGTCATAACCATTTCACCGCCTTCTATTATATTGTAGCCTATACATGCCGAAATTATATTTGTTTACAGGCTGCAAATGCATTGCGATAATGGTTTATAGATGCTATTATGTTGGAAGGTGGTGGTTTTAAGATGCTGGATATGAAATCAAAAGCGGCCTGCTTTACCGGACACCGAACATTGCCGGAAGAAAACCTACCTGAAATTGCTGAGCGGTTGGAGAATGCTCTGATTGCTTTGATCGAGCAGGACTATTGCTATTTTGGCGTAGGCGGTGCACTGGGGTTTGACACACTGGCGGCACAGACCGTCCTCCGGTTACGGGAACGCTACCCGCAGATTCGGCTGATCCTGGTGCTGCCGTGCTGCAGCCAGACAAGGGGCTGGTCTCAGGCAGATATTGACATCTACGAGGAGATCAAGCGCCGCGCAGACAAGGTAACCTACACGTCGGAGAACTACTTTCGGGGCTGTATGCAGAAACGGAACCGGCATCTTGTGGACAACAGCAGTATCTGCATTTGTTATCTAACCAAGCCTACCGGCGGCACGGCCTACACCGTGAACTATGCCCGCCGCTGCAGCCTGCAAATCCTCAATATAGCGCAATCCCAATAAGCAGCGCTCCGCCGCTCACATACATTTTCCCGGACTGTCTGCCCAGCAGCGGATGGTCTGGGATTTTTTCACGGAGATGGCGCTTCAATTCGACACCTTTTGCCTTATTACGGCAAAATATGTTTGGATTCTATTGCGATTTTCGAAGGATTGTGGTAGAATGTATTCTGTAAAATTGTAAGCATTTATCTTTCCTTGCATCCATAGGAGGAGCCCCATGACCGTTAAATATGATAAGCTTTGGATCTTGCTGATTAAGAACAAAATGAAAAAGGGCGAGCTGGCCAAAGCGGCCCATCTATCGCCCTATACCATGACCCAGCTGAACAACAACCGCCTCGTCTCCATGGCCGTCATGCTCCGCCTGTGCAAGGTGTTCCATTGCGACATCGGGGATCTGATGGAAGTGGTGGAGGATTGCTGATAGCCTTTTAGCCAATCGAGAGGGACAAAGGAGAATGAAATTATGCAGATCATTGATAACATAAACATAACCGTAAAAGAAAATTTACAGTCATGTATGCACCAGGGGAGCGAATTATCTGTTGCCGCCGCTTGCTTCTCAATCTATGCGTATCAGGAACTCAAAAAACAACTTGATAGCATTGACGAACTGCGTTTCATTTTCACTTCCCCGACATTTGTAACCGAGAAAGCGTCAAAGGCGCAGCGAGAGTTCTATATTCCTCGTATTTCCAGAGAGCGCAGTTTGTACGGTAACGAGTTCCGGCTTGATCTGCTCGAATACATGAAGCAGCACGAGGACATTGAAACCGCACCAAAGGGTCTGCACACCGTTGTTGGACAGACGGAGGATTCTCCTGCCGGTGTGATTTTCGTCCTCAGAAATATCAATGATAGCGTGAACATTGACAATCGGAACCGGATTCACCCTTTCTATATGGTCTACATCAGCGAAGAGGGCGAAATTGTCTGCGATTACCTCAACCCGAAGAAATTGCTCGACACGATGCGTCTGCTCTGCTGTGGCAAGGGCGAGCCTTGTGCGGAGCTTTGCAGGCTTTTCAATGATGAGACGGATGACGGACGCAAAATGGGTGAAATCTCTGAGCTACTGAGCGAGGCAATCAATTCCATCATTGACGTGAAAGAAGAAAACGATATTGACAGCCTGTTCAAAAGCGGCGGCACATCTGCGCTGCTCAGTGCAGTTTCGGGACTGGATGATTTTGAGCTGATTTGCTTCTTAGTCGTGAAATAAGGATGGTTATATGAAAAATATTGTTGATTTTTTGAAGTTGCCCCCGCGCATGCTTGGTGCTTTATCGGTTGCAAGCGGATTACTGCTTTTTCTTCCGAATGTAATAATAGAGAAACTGTATATGACAAGTTTCCGCGACAAATACGGATTTGCAATTGGAATTGTATTTGTTGTATCGACATCAATTTTGGTAGTGTTTTTAGTTGTAATCATCGCAAAAAAGATCAAGGGCAAATATTATAATAAGCGGCTGAAAAAAGCTCGGGTTGCTTATTTAAAGCGAATTGACGGCATCAAAGTAGAACTAATAAGGTATCTCCTTACTGAGTCTACTCATACAGCGATGCTTCCGATGCATGATGGGGTGGTTTTAGAATTGCAACATTTTTATGTCATTTTGCCTGCAGGATCAACCCATGCAGTAAATATGGCAGACCCGAAAATAAATTATTTTTTGCAGCCGTGGGTAATTGAAGAGATAGATGGTGATCCGGAACTAAAAGCTAAGTTTGGTAGGTGACTTTAAAAGTGGTAGGTTTTCCTCAAGCGACTGAATTTAACAAAAGAATACCGAAGCAGAAGTTCTATGAAAATCTTGAGGTTTCCCCTGCTTTGCGCCGTGTGTTTGTCGATCAGATCCGGCTGGTGTACTGGCGAAACAAGCTGGCAGCGTCTACGCTGAATATTGCTGCGGGCGAAGCAGTGACCGAGATCGAAGTGTTCGAGGTGCGCCTGAACGATCCTCAGCTTGACGAAGCGGTGCTGAAACAAATCGACAAGGAAATCCCGTACCATATCCTCTTTATTTTGACCTGTGACGGCAAGGCTCAGGCGTGGATCGGCTACAAGGAGGCTGCTGCGTCCGGCAGCAACGCCTTCAAGGTCAGTCGCTATTATCACACGGACTGGATGCCGGAAGATGAACTGCATCTCAGCATCGACGGCTTGAATATAGATGCCGTCTATGAAAGCCTCGTTCGCCAAATCGCCGGGGACAAGCTGCAAACAGATTCCGGCGAGAGCCTGAAAGAATCTGTCGTGCGGGATGAAAAGAAGAAGCAGCTCGAAAAGCAAATTTCTACGCTGGAAAACAAGATGAAGAAAGAGAAGCAGCTTAACCGGCGGATGCAAATGAATGCGGAGTTGAAAAGGTTGGGAAAGGAGATGAAGAAACTGGGATGAAAAAACTTTTTGAAATTCCTGTTTATGCGGTTAGCAGAAAGGAACTTTCCCGAAAAGTGAAATTGCTTCGACTGAAGATTAGGAATGAACACGAACGATGTTCAAGGGAGCATATGATAGCGGTAGAGGAATTGGCAACCTATCCATACCGTCTTTGGGATTACAACCACATTGTTGGGTATATCAGAATTTCTACTGAGGGCAGAGATATTTTCTTTGATGTTTTCTTACCTGAGTCTAAGTGCGAGAGGTATCGATGGAAATCGAAGCGGAAAAGATTCTTGTACAATACGAGCGCAAACGGGACGCACTTCTATGTAAATGATAGAATGACGAATGAGGACATTCAGGTTCGCACCGCTGAGATGTTTCAGTCAGTGATAAAAAACCTCATTCCCAAAAGATATTTTACAGATACGGAAGCGTTCAATAACTTGAACGGACAGCTTAACTATATAGAAATTATGGAGAAATAGAGATGGAAAAGCCAAAATTTGAATCGCCGGATATGACGGCGCAGAATATAGACCGCATTGCCGCCCTGTTTCCCAACTGCATCACGGAGATGCTGGATGAGGAACACAGCACGCCGGAGAAGAAGGTGTACAAGCGGGCGGTCAATTTTGAACTGCTGAAACAGATGCTCTCGCCGGACGTGGTGGACGCCGACGAGGCATACGAGTTCACATGGGTCGGTAAGAAGGCGGCAATCGTGGAAGCCAACAAGCCGATTCGGAAGACTCTGCGCCCCTGCGTGGAGGAAAGCAAGGACTGGGACACCACCGAAAACCTCTACATCGAGGGCGACAATCTGGAAGTCCTCAAGCTCTTGCAGGAGAGCTATCTCGGTAAGGTCAAGATGGTCTATATCGACCCGCCGTACAACACCGGCAACGACTTCATCTATGCCGATGATTTCATGCGCTCGCAGGAAGAAGAAAACGAGCAGATGGGAATGTACGACGAGGACGAAAACCGCCTGTTCAAGAATACCGACACCAACGGACGCTTTCATTCCGACTGGTGCAGCATGATTTATTCACGGCTGATGCTGGCGAGAGGTTTGCTGGCAGATACGGGATTGATTTTTGTTAGCATCGATGATTGCGAGTTAACCAATATGCGCCGCATTTGCGATGAAGTATTTGGAGAAACCAATTTCGTAGATACAATAATATGGAAAAAGCGATATGGCGGGGGTGCGAAAGAAAAATGGCTTGTTTCATTACAGGAGTATGTTTTAGTTTATTGTAAAAATGCAGCACTGCTTGGGGAACTTTATGTACCGCTCACAAAAGATAGCATCGAACGATATTATCAGAAAAAAGATGAAAACTATGCAACGCGCGGCGGCTACCGTACCCATCCTCTTGAAGCTACAAAATCAATGGATGCGCGTGCAAACTTGGTCTATCCTATCCCGGCACCAGACGGAAGTGAGATATGGCCCAAACGGCAGTGGCTTTGGTCGAAGGATAGAGCTTATGAAGCTTTGGTCAAAGGTGAACTTGAAATTTATCAAGGTAATGATGGCTCTTGGCAAGTAGCTACCAAGCAATATTTGCGGGATGCTGATGGTACTGAGCGGCTTGGCAAGATGTTTTCAATAATCGAGAACATCTATACACAGCATGGAACTAATGAAATGATTTCGCTTATGGGAAATGCAAAAATTTTCCCATTTCCTAAACCATCGTCGTTTGTGAAGCAACTGTTACCTCTTGCATCAGATAAGGACTCAATTGTCCTCGACTTTTTCTCTGGTTCCGCTACCACCGCTCACGCTGTCATGCAGCTCAACGCCGAGGACGGCGGACATCGCAAATTCATCATGGTACAGCTTCCCGAGCCATGTGACGAAGCAAGCGAAGCCTACAAGGCGGGCTACAAAAACATCTGCGAAATAGGCAAGGAGCGCATCCGCCGCGCTGGGGATAAGATCAAGTCGGAAAGCCCCATGACCACGCAAGACCTCGACATCGGTTTCCGCGTTCTCAAGCTGGACGATAGCAACATGAAGGATGTCTACTATGCGCCGGATGACTACGATCAGGGGATGCTCGCGGGGCTGGAATCCAATATCAAAGATGACCGCACCGACCTCGACCTGCTGTTTGGCTGCCTGATCGATTGGGGTCTGCCGCTGTCCCTGCCCTACAAGTCCGAGCAGATCGACGGCTGTACCGTCCACACCTACAACGACGGCGACCTCATCGCTTGCTTTGACGCGAATATTCCCGAAAGCGTGGTCAAAGAGATCGCACAGCGCCGCCCGCTCCGCGCCGTCTTCCGCGATTCCGGTTTTGCGTCCAGCCCGGAGAAGATCAACGTGTTCGAGATTTTCAAACTCTATATGCCGGAGGATGCGGGCGACATCACCAAGCGCGTGAGGGTGATCTGAGGGGGGTGCGGAAATGGACAATAACAGCTTAATACCAAAGACTCCGGATACTCTTGCAGTCAACTTGAATGCTTTGTGCCGCAACTCCATTGAACTGATTCAGCACGCTCGAGAAATTGCAGTCAATCAGGTCAACCTCGTTCAGCTTATGACGTACTATGCGCTGGGCTATTGGATCGTGGAAGAACAACAGTCCGGGAAAGGCCGCGCCGGATACGGCAAAAAAGTCATTCAGACACTCTCCGATGCGCTGAATACAGAGTTCGGCAAGGGATTTTCGGTTGATACTCTTGAAAACGCAAGAAAATTTTACCTGAGCTACCAGGACCGAATTTCCGAAGCACTGTTTCGGAAATTCGTTGAGGGAAAATCCGACACGCTGTTTCGGATTTCGGATGAGTCTGCTCCGTTTACGCTTTCGTGGTCGCATTATCTGCAACTCATGCGAATCAAAAATCCGGATGAACGCAGCTTTTACGAAATTGAGGCGACAAAATCTGCATGGAGCTTACGAACGCTGCAACGGCAGTACAATTCGAGCCTGTACGAGCGGCTGGCACTCAGCCGGAACAAGGGCGAAGTCATGCGTCTTGCGCGTGAAGGCAACGTGATTGAAAAGCCTACGGATATTGTCAAGCAGCCGACTGTTCTTGAATTTTTAGGGCTTGAAGAACAGGCGAAGTATTCCGAAACAGACCTTGAATCCGCAATTATTGACAAGCTGCAAAAGTTTTTGCTTGAATTGGGCAAAGGCTATCTCTTTGAAGCGCGTCAGAAGCGATTTACATACGACGAGGAAAACTTCTATGTTGACCTTGTTTTCTATAACCGTCTGCTCCGCTGCTATGTGCTGATCGATCTGAAAATCGACAAGCTCACCCATCAGGACCTGGGACAGATGCAGATGTATGTCAACTACTATGACCGCTGCCAGAAGCTCCCTGACGAAAACCCGACCATCGGCATTTTGCTCTGCAAGGAAAAGAACGACGCAGTAGTTCAGATGACCTTACCTGAAAACAGCAACATCTTTGCATCAGAGTACAGCCTGTATCTGCCGGACAAGAAGATGCTGCAAAAGAAACTGCAAGAGTGGATTGATGAGGAAACCGGAGGTGAAGACGATTGAAGCTGCAATTCAAACATCAAAAATTTCAAGCGGATGCAGCAAAAGCAGTCGTTGATGTCTTTGCCGGGCAGCCGTATCTCACACCCACTTACATGGTGGACAGGGGCATAGAGGACGGTGAGCAGCAAGTGATCGCCGCGATGGACGATTTTACCGGATGGCGCAACGAACGCATTGTGCCGGAGCTTTCCGACAAACTGATTCTGGAACATCTGCAAAAGGTGCAGCGTACCAATCAGATCAAGCCGTCGGATAAGCTGGAAGGTCGCTATAACCTGACGATTGAAATGGAGACGGGCGTTGGCAAGACCTATACCTACATCAAGACCATGTATGAGCTGAACAAGCATTATGGTTGGAGCAAATTCATCGTGGTCGTGCCGAGCATTGCCATCCGTGAAGGCGTCTATAAGTCTTTTCAGGTGACGCAGGAGCATTTTGCGGAGGAATACGGCAAGAAAATCCGGTTCTTCATCTACAATTCTGCCCAGCTTACGGAAATTGACCGCTTTGCGTCGGATAGCTCCATAAATGTTATGATTATCAACTCTCAGGCGTTCAATGCCAAGGGTAAGGACGCGCGGCGTATTTACATGAAGCTGGACGAGTTCCGTTCCCGTCGTCCGATTGATATTATTGCAAAAACGAACCCGATTCTGATTATTGACGAGCCGCAGTCAGTCGAGGGCAAGCAGACAAAAGAACGGCTAAAAGAGTTTTGCCCGCTGCTGACGCTGCGCTACTCCGCCACTCACAAGGCGGACAGCATTTATAACATGGTCTATCGCCTTGACGCGATGGAAGCGTACAACAAGCGGCTGGTCAAGAAAATAGCCGTCAAGGGCATCACGGAGTCCGGCAGCACGGCAACCGAGGGATTTGTCTATCTGGAAAGCATCAATCTTTCCAAAGCTGACCCAACGGCAACCATCCAGTTTGATTGCAAGGGCGCGTCCGGCATCCGCAAGAAAACAGCGACGGTCGGAATCGGTTATAATCTTTACGACAATTCCGGCAATCTGGACGAGTACAAAGTCGGCTTTGTGGTGAAATCTATAGACGGACGCGACAACTCTGTGGAGTTCCTGAACGGCGTCAAAATCTTTGCCGGTGATGTGATCGGCAAGGTCAGCGAAGACCAGCTTCGCCGCATTCAGATTCGAGAAACGATTCTTTCCCATCTTGAGCGGGAACGACAGCTTTTCCATAAGGGTATCAAAGTCCTGTCCCTGTTCTTCATCGACGAGGTTGCGAAGTACAAGCAGTATGATGAGGTTGGGCATCCGTTCAACGGCATCTATGCGGATATGTTCGAGGAAGAGTACAACGACATTCTCGGCTCCATGCAGCGGGAAATCGGAGATGAGGACTACATACGGTATCTGGACGCAATTTCCGCCCATAACACCCATGCTGGTTACTTCTCCGTTGACAAAAAGGGCAAGATGACTGACAGTAAGCTCTCCGACAAAAAAGAAGGCACATCCGATGATATTGACGCCTATGACCTGATCATGAAGAATAAGGAGCTGCTTCTGGATCGTGATCCGAAAAAATCCCCTGTGCGTTTCATTTTCTCCCATTCTGCGCTGCGTGAAGGTTGGGATAACCCGAACGTGTTCCAGATTTGTACGCTGAAACAGAGCAGCAGCGAGGTTCGCAAACGTCAGGAAGTCGGTCGCGGATTGCGCCTTTGCGTCAATCAAGACGGCGAGCGTATGGATGCCAACGTCCTCGGCAATGATGTTCATTCTATCAATGTGCTGACCGTTATTGCCAGCGAGAGCTATGACAGCTTTGCAAAGGGCTTGCAAAGTGAGCTTGCCGATGCAGTTGCCGGACGCCCTGTGTCTGTTACCGCTGATCTGTTCAAGGGTAAGGTCATTGTGGACGCCAGAGGTAACGAGCAGGTCGTGGACGGCGATATAGCTCAGGCAATCTTTGAGGATTTGATCGCCAACGGATATGTCAAGCGCGGTGTACTGACTGACAAATATTATGCCGACAAAGCAAACGGCGCGATTCAGGTTGCGGAGGAAGTGGCGGACAGCCGCGATGCTGTGATCAAGATCCTCGATTCCGTCTATGACAGCCGCGCCATGCAGCCGGAAAACGCCCGTGACAAGAATGTGGAGCTGCAAGTTGACCCTGATAAGCTCGCCATGCCGGAGTTCAAGGCTCTCTGGAAGCGCATCAGCCCGAAATCTGTGTATGTGGTTGATTTTGATACCGATGAGCTTGTAAACAAGGCGATTGCTTCCATCAACAGGAATCTTCATGTGCCGAAAATCTTCTTCAAAGTTGAAACCGGCGCGATGGATGAGATCAAGTCAAAGGACTCGCTTCTTGACGGAAGTGCATTCTCGAAGTCAAAGTCTTCTACTTATGACAGCAGCAAGCAAATCCGCGTGGGCAGCAGCGTGAAGTATGATCTGATCGGCAAGCTGGTCGGAGAGACAGGCTTGACGCGAAAGGCAGTCGTTGCAATTCTGACCGGCATTGAGAAATCCGTTTTTGAGCAGTTCAAGTTCAATCCGGAAGAGTTCATTATCAAAGCAGCCGCCCTAATCAATGATGAAAAAGCTACTGCAATTATTCAGCATATTACCTACAACGTGCTGGATGAGCATTATGACACGGACATCTTTACCGAACCGACCATCAAGGGCAAGCTCGGGACAAATGCAATGAAAGCGCAGCGGCATCTATACGATCATATCGTGTACGATTCCACGAACGAGCGCGATTTTGCAACTGATCTGGACACCAACACAGATGTTGCGGTTTACGTAAAGCTGCCGGACAGCTTCTATATCGCAACGCCGGTCGGGCATTATAATCCGGACTGGGCGATAGCTTTCTATGAAGGTACCGTCAAGCATATCTACTTTGTTGCTGAGACGAAAGGCTCCATGTCTTCTATGCAGCTCCGGCTCATTGAAGAATCAAAGATTCACTGTGCCAGAGAGCATTTCAAAGCAATCAGCAACGGAAATGTTGTGTATGACGTAGTGGACAGCTACCAAGCTTTAATGGACAAAGTCATGCGCTGACAAATAGCGTACAGCATTCGTGCAGAAATGCCAATCATACAGGAGGACACATCATGAATCGAACCATCACGATCAAAGGTATCGGAAAGCTGAGCCTGAAGCCAGATCAAACGGTTGTGTCGCCGACGCTGAAAACCGTCCGTGCGGACTATGACAAGGCCATGGACGAGGCAGCGAAGCATCTGGAACAGCTGCGCAGTGCCATTGCGGAAATCGGCTTTACCAAGGATGATCTGAAAACCACCAGCTTTGATGTGGGAACGGAGTACGAGAACGAGCGTGACAAAAACGGGAATTACAAGCAGATTTTTGTTGGTTACCGGGTCACCCATGGACTGAAGCTGGAGTTTGATTTCGATTCCCAGCGGCTGTCCAAGGTGCTGGGAGCGATCGCAGTCTGCATTGCCGAGCCGGAGCTGAATGTGCAGTTCACGGTGAAGGATAAGGAAGCAGTCGATGCCGCCCTGCTGCAGAGCGCCTGCGCCAACGCAAAGGCAAAGGCCGAAATTCTGACCAAGGCCTCCGGCGTGACGCTGGGCGAACTGGTTTCCATCGACTATAACTGGGGCGAGCTGCATCTGTACTCTCCCACCCGCTATGAAATGGAAGCTGATTGCTTGATGGAGATCAGCGCTGCTCCGACCGCTATGGACATCGAGCCGGATGACATTGACGTCAGCGACAGCGTCACCTTCGTGTGGGAAATTCGATAAGTTTCTTTACCATAGAGCGTATCCCAATTCGAGTAAATCTTCTGCCGCAGCGGCAGCATCAAAGGGGCAATGTGTTTATGGCAAAATCCGTTACCTTTATCGACACGGAAGTCGGTGTCGATGACCACAAAATCCATGATATTGGTGCGATTCGACAGGACCACGCCAGTTTTCATGCTGCCAATATTCGTGAATTTGCAGCTTTTGTGGAGGGAACGGAGTACATTTGCGGACATAACATTCTCCATCACGATCTGAAATATCTTCAGAATGCACTGGGCTATGAACTACCTGCTATCAAGATCGACACGTTGTATCTATCTCCGCTTTTATTTCCCAAACGCCCCTATCACGCTCTGCTGAAAGACGATAAGCTGCAGAGCGATCAGCTGAACGATCCGGTCAATGACTGCAAAAAGGCAGCTACACTTTTCTACGACGAGGTTAATGCCTTCTTTGAGCTGCCGTCGAAGATGAAGCAGATTTTTTGCTGCCTGCTGTATGATCACCCAGAGTTTCACGGCTTTTTCCGCTATGTTAACTTTCGGCCCTACCACGTCAATGTGCCCGAACTGATCCGTGCGGAGTACGAAGGACAGATCTGCTCCAATGCGGAGCTTCTCCCACTGATTCGTCACTATCCGGTGGAATTGGCTTATGCTCTGGCCTTGGTTGGGGCCAAGGATGAGCACTCCATCACACCTCCGTGGCTGATGAGAAATTATCCCAAGATCGAAAATGTAATCAAATATCTGCGCGGGACACCCTGTGCAGATGGATGCGCCTATTGCCGCGAGGCACTGAATATTCACCGGGAACTCAAGCGGATTTTCGGATACGACAGCTTCCGCACCTATAACGGGGAACCATTGCAGGAAAAAGCCGCACAGGCTGCCATCGATGGCAAGTCGGTGCTGGCAGTTTTCCCCACAGGCGGCGGAAAATCCATTACCTTTCAGCTTCCGGCACTTATGGCAGGCAGGGCTGTGCATGGGCTGACTGTTGTAATCTCTCCGCTGCAATCCTTGATGAAGGATCAGGTGGACAACCTGAACAGCATCGGAATCACCGAAGCAGTGACCGTCAACGGTCTGCTGGACCCGATTGAGAGGGCAAACGCTCTGGAGCGGGTCGCAAACGGATCGGCCTCTCTTCTCTACATTTCTCCGGAACAGCTGCGCTCCAAAACCATCGAAAAACTTTTGCTGTCCCGGAATGTAGCCCGCTTTGTCATTGACGAGGCCCACTGCTTTTCTGCCTGGGGGCAGGACTTCCGCGTGGACTATCTGTACATCGGTGATTTCATCCGGGAGCTGCAGCGGCAAAAAACAGATAAGAAGCCCATCCCCGTTTCCTGTTTTACGGCAACGGCAAAGCAAAAGGTTATCAGCGATATCTGTGACTATTTCAAGCGCAAGCTGGATCTGAGTCTTGAGATCTTTGCATCCTCTGCCACTCGGGAAAACCTTCATTATACGGTTCTGTACAAAGAGACAGACGAGGAGAAATATGCAGCGCTCCGTGATCTGATCGCGCAAAAGGACTGTCCTACTATCGTCTATGTATCCCGTACCAAGCGAACCCGGGAGCTTGCGGAAAAGCTGACCGGAGATGGTTTTCCGGCCAGACCGTTTAACGGGAAAATGGATCCCAATGATAAAATCGCCAATCAGGAGGCGTTTATCCGTAACGAGATACAGGTCATCGTGGCGACATCCGCTTTTGGCATGGGCGTGGACAAAAAAGATGTCAAGTTAGTTATCCACTATGACATCTCCAGCTCTTTGGAGGATTATGTGCAGGAGGCCGGACGCGCTGGGCGGGATCCGTCTATGGAGGCAGAATGCTATGTGCTGTATAACGACAGCGACTTAGATAAGCACTTTATTCTGCTCAACCAGACAAAGCTGAGTATCAGCGAGATCCAGCAGGTCTGGAAGGCTATCAAAGACCTCACCAGGCTTCGACCAAGCGTTTGCTGCTCTCCACTGGAGATTGCACGGCAAGCAGGGTGGGATGACTCTGTGAACGAAATTGAAACCCGCGTTAAAACAGCCATCGCAGCGCTGGAAAGTGCAGGATATATCAAGCGCGGAAGGAATATGCCGCACGTCTATGCCACCAGCATTCTGGCAAAGGATATGCAGGAAGCATCTTTTCGCATCGACCGCTCAGTCCTGTTCTCCGATCAGCAGCGAACAAATGCGAAGCGCATCATCAAATCTCTGATCTCCAGTCGCAGTATCGCCAAAGCGGGAAATGATGATGCCGAGTCCAGAGTCGACTATCTGGCCGATATACTCGGCATGTCAAAGGAAGAGGTCATCAACTGCGTAAATCTGATGCGGCAGGATGGACTGCTTGCCGACTCCATGGATATGTCAGCCTATATACAGGCAACAGATACGGAAAACAAATCCGCCCTAGTGTTGGATCGTTTTTCCAAACTGGAACAGTTTCTCCTGCGCCAATTGGCGGAGGAGGGAATCGAAATAAGCCTCAAGGAGTTGAATGAACGCGCACTGGCAGAGGGCATCACCACTTCCAGCGTGAAGAATTTGCGCACGCTCCTCTATTTTCTTACCATCAAAAGCTATGTGCGCAAGTCGGAATCCGGTTTTTCACAGACTATGCGGATCATTCCGACCATGGGTACTTCTAAACTTTTGGAAAAGTTCCACATCCGGACAGAGTTGTGCCGCTTTATTCTGGGGGTGCTTTATCAAAAGGCTGATCAGGTGAATGCCACCCAGAGGGGCGAGAAACCGGTTCAATTCTCTCTTGTAGGACTTCACAATGCGTATCAGGCATCCCCTAACCTGCTTCAACGACAGGAGGTATCTTTGTCGGATGTAGAAGATGCCCTACTTTATCTTTCGAAAATCGGCGCACTCAAACTGGAGGGCGGTTTTCTTGTCCTATATAACGGTATGGAGATCAAGCGTCTGGTCACGGATAATCGAATCAAATACAAGGTAGATGACTATCGCTTCCTGGATGAGTTCTACAAACAGAAGATCAGGCAGATCCACATTGTGGGCGAATACGCAAACCTCATGGTCCGTGACTACAATGCCGCGCTGCAGTTCGTGCAGGACTATTTCCAGATGGATTTCCGAAAATTCATCTCGCAATACTTCAAGGGAGAGCGCATTCGGGAGATCGACCGGAATATCACGCCGCAAAAGTACAATCAGCTGTTCGGCGAGCTTTCGGATATTCAGTCACAAATTATTCGGGATGCGGATTCAAAGTACATCGTTGTTGCCGCTGGTCCGGGCAGCGGCAAAACCAGAGTTCTGGTGCATAAGCTGGCGGCGCTGCTGCTTCTGGAGGATGTCAAGCACGAGCAGCTGCTAATGCTGACATTTTCCCGCGCTGCTGCGACAGAGTTCAAAAAGCGCCTGGTGGCGCTGATCGGCAATGCAGCAAATTTTGTCGAAATCAAGACCTTCCATTCCTACTGCTTTGACCTGCTGGGGAAAATCGGCAGTCTGGAGGGTGTCGACGATGTGGTGAGGAATGCCGCAGAACTGATCCAAAACGGAGAAGTGGAGCAGGGAAAGATTACAAAGAGCGTTCTGGTCATTGACGAGGCGCAGGATATGGATGACAACGAGTTTAATCTTGTCTGTGCACTGATGCAGAATAATGAGGATATGCGCGTGATTGCCGTCGGGGATGACGACCAGAACATATATGAGTTCCGCGGCTCGGATTCCGGACATCTGCGCATACTCATTGAAAAGTACGGTGCGGCAAGGTATGAGATGACCGAGAACTATCGGAGTTGCCCGCCCATTGTTACACTAAGCAATGCCTTTGCCGCAACCATACAAAACCGCATGAAGACCGCCCCCATCGAGGCAATCCGCAGCGACAGCGGTACCGTGCGGATCACGCACCACGCAGGGAAAAATATGGAGGAAGCCGTCGTTCAGGAACTGCTGGCCACCCGCGGAGCCGCGCGATGCTGTGTGCTGACCAATACCAACGATGAAGCACTCCGCCTGTTGGGACTGCTTTTGCAAAATGGTGTCCGGGCAAAGCTGATTCAGTCGTTGGGCGGGTTCCGGCTTTATAATCTGGCAGAGATCCGATTTTTCCTGAAAAAGATTGACCAATCTCTGAAGTCACCGGTCATTTCCAACGACCTTTGGAATGCCGCAAAAAAGCAACTCTTTGCTTCCTTTGCCGGAAGCACATGCCTGGAAATCTGCGGCAATCTGATACAGGATTTTGAAACGACAAATCCGACAAAATACCGCACCGATCTTGAGGAATTCATCCGCGAATCCAATTATGAGGACTTTTACCGGGATGACTGCGAAACGGTATATGTGTCTACAATCCATAAGGCCAAGGGCCGGGAGTTCGACAATGTGTATATGATGCTGGCCGGAAATACAGCGTCAACAGATGAAGAACGGCGAAAGCTGTATGTGGGGATGACCCGGGCAAAGAACGCTTTGTATATCCACTGCGACACGGATTTATTTTCTGCCTGCAACCTCCCTGGGATAGAGCACACAGAGGATGCAAGGCAATACGAGGAGCCAGAATCGCTTACGCTGCAGCTGACGCATCGGGATGTGGTCCTCGATTTCTTCAAGGATAAAAAGGAGATACTGCTAAAGCTCCGCAGCGGCATGGCGCTTTCTGTGGAACACGATTATCTCCTTGCTGAGCTGAATGGCAGAACTGTCCAAATAGCAAAGCTGTCCAAGGCTTGCCGGGAGCGACTGGACCGTCTGCGGTCAAACGGATACACGCCGTGCTCGGCCGAAGTTCGCTTTGTTGTGGCGTGGAAAAAGGAAGATGCCGATGAAGAGATCCCGGTGATCCTATCCGACATCCATCTGCAAAAGAACACCGCCGCGCAATAAGTGCCGCGGCATTTCAAAAGGAGGCAATATGAAAGCCCTGACTTACATAGAACACAACCATTTTGCTCTGCTGGAGAAGCCGGAGCCGGAGATCATCGATCCCCGGGATGCCATCGTGCGGGTGACGCTGGGCTCCATTTGCACCAGTGATCTGCACATCAAGCACGGCTCGGTGCCGCGTGCCGTGCCGGGCATTACCGTCGGCCACGAGATGGTGGGCGTGGTGGAATCCGTCGGTACAGCGGTTAAAACCGGGTGACGGTGAACGTGGAGACCTTCTGCGGCGAGTGCTACTTCTGCCAGCACGGTTGGGTGAACAACTGCACCGACCCCGATGGCGGTTGGGCTTTGGGCTGCCGCATCGACGGCGGGCAGGCGGAGCTTGTCCGGGTGCCCTATGCCGATCAGGGACTCAAAAAGATTCCCGACAGCGTCACCGATGAGCAGGCGCTGTTTGTGGGCGATATTCTCGCTACCGGCTTCTGGGCGGCAAAAATTTCGGAGATCAAAAGCGAAGACACTGTTCTAATCATCGGCGCAGGCCCCACAGGCATATGCACGCTGCTGTGCGCGGCACTGGAAGACCCCAAGCACATCATCGTCTGCGAGAAGGACCCGGCACGGCTCGCCTTTGTCCAGACGCACTATCCGGAGGTTTTGACCTGCACGCCGGAGGAATGCGAGGACTTTGTGCACTCAAACAGTGACCACAGCGGTGCGGATGTAGTGCTGGAGGTGGCAGGCGGCAAGGATACCTTCCAGCTTGCGTGGCGCTGCGCCCGCCCCAACGCCATCGTGACGGTGGTAGCACTCTACGACGAGGCACAGACGCTGCCGCTGCCGGAGATGTACGGGAAAAATCTGACCTTCAAGACCGGCGGCGTGGACGGCTACGACTGCGCGGAAATTCTGCGACTAATCGAGCATGGCAAGCTGGACACTACGCCGCTTATCACCCACCGCTTCCCGCTGAGCGAGATTGAGGAAGCCTACCGCATCTTTGAAAACCGTCTGGACGGCGTCATCAAGGTGGCCATTACGGCGGACTGAAGCAGGAGAAAGCCATGTTATCCATGAGACCAGACCCGGAGATTCGGGTACAAAAAGTCACCATTCCCGCAGGCCGACGCCGGATCCCGGCGCTGGTACTGTCGCCGAATGAGGCTCCGGTGCTGGCTACCGGCGTGCTGTGGATTCACGGCGGCGGGTACATTCTCGGCATGAAGGAAATGGTGCATATGTCCCGGGCGGTCGATTTGGTGAAAAAGTTCGGGGCGGTGGTGTCGCCGGGGTATCGGCTGGCTTTTGCCGCGCCCTATCCCGCTGCGCTGGACGACTGCTATGCGGCGCTGGTGTACATGAAGTCCC
>ERZ780212.1564-NODE-1564-length-17292-cov-5.611475_pt1 | contig 17292 bp, 16 predicted proteins | sample MGYA00511364_ERZ780212 | MGnify/ENA primary metagenome ERZ780212 (study PRJEB29588, sample SAMEA2147991) | human gut metagenome | biome: human gut; feature: human-associated habitat; material: faeces | place: Denmark | collected 2008/2010 ...
CGTTCCAAGAGTGCCTGTTCGGCCTCACCGGCCAGTGGCCGGAGGGGGAAGGCTACGCCGCATGGCAGAAAGCCAAGCTGCCTCGCCTCCGCCTCGGTGTGCCGGACGGCACAGAGCTGGCGAAAGAGATGGATGAACTGATAAAAGGGGAGAGCAAAGCATGACGACGGTACAGCAGATATACGAAGAGATGCAGCGCATCGCGCCGCTGGCTCTGGCCGATGGTATGGGCCATCTCCCTGCCCGATATTGTCTATGTGTACCTGAGTTACGCCCAGCCCGACAACTTAATCATCGTGAACAGCTGCATCTTTGTGGAACAGTTCGGCTACGGATTCGGATTCACAGCCTACATGCTCTACCTCATTTATTTTGCCAACGGCACACACAAGACCTCACACTATGCCATTTGTACCGCTTTCATGGCCTTGGGCATGATGCTGCCGGGCATGATAGCCGGCTGGATGCAAGAGACTTTAGGCTACCAGCTGTTCTTCATCTGGATTATGGTTTGCACACTGGCCACCTTCGGCGTTACCGCCCTACTGAAAATCGACCCTGAATTCGGGAAAAAATAAAAAGACACGTTTTGTCCGGCCTTTACTTTCCGGAAAGGAAGTGCCGGACAAAACGCATAAAATTCAATACCGTATCCGACTCCTGTCCCTGAGCCGATACAAAACAGAAATGCCGCTTGAACTGCAAGCCCTCAATGTCAATCACCTGAAAGTCTCCTTCCTTCAGTTCCCTCTCTAAGGCACAGATTGACACGATGCCCATACAGTTACTGCACCGCAAGAACGACTTGATACCTTCCGTACTGCCTAAGTGCATCCGCACATTCAGCGAAGAAAGCTTCAGTCCCTGCTCTGCCAATACCATCTCAATGGCATCCAGCGTGCCGGACCCCCGCTCACGAAGCACCAGCGGCACACTGACAAACTCTTCCAGCGTCAATTCCTCTTTTCCGGCCCAGCGACCGCGCGGACAAACTACCGGCACCAGCTCATCGCACAAGAACGGGTCGTAGCGCAGACTGGGCAGACGGAACACTCCCTCCACCATACCCACGTCAATGGTATGCTCCTGCAAAGCCTTCTCTACATTGCGCGAATTAGTGTCCATCAATGACACACTCATCTTGGGATAACGCTCCGTAAAAGCAGCCAGCACAGGCGGAAGCACATACTGTGAGATTGTCGTACTGGCCCCTAACCGTAACTCTCCTGCATACTCATTGTTCAACTGATGCATGTCGTACTCCAGCTTGCGGTAATCGTCCAAAATCCGTTCGCAATGCTCCATCAGCAACTTTCCGGCCTCCGTAAGCGAAATGGAATTTCCCTTCCGGTCGAACAGACGCACCCCATAGAGACTCTCCAATTCCCTAACATGCTTGGTCACTGCCGGCTGACTCACGAACAATTCCTGCGAAGCCTTGGTAAAACTAAGGTTTCGTGCCACACTATAGAAAGCTTTCAAACGGAAATCCGACATACCACACAAAGATTAAAGTTCCTCTGCCCGGATACCCAACGACTGAAGAATGGCAAATCCTAACATTTCAAAAGAATATTCATAATCGTGTGCCGGAGGATTCATGCCGAACACCGTCACACCATCTTTTCCCTTTATCTTTGCTGCCTGTTGCTCCACAGCAGCCCCGTATCTCTCTTCATCGGGCACCAGCATGATTCGGCGTGCATCTTTCGATTCGGTCAGCAATTGCAGTGATTCCGTAAATAAATCCTCCCGGCGAGCCATATCCGACGGCTGGAAAGCATAAAGCGCAAACTCACCCAGACGGCTCTGGAATGCCATGCCGTGAACTTCCTTCTCCAAATCAGAAGGAAGGCAGAAGCCCATCCGGCTATGCTCCGCATCATACACAAAAATAACCTGTATCTCATTCTTGCCCGGCTCAATTCCCGCATCCAAAGCCAGACACTCCAGCAACACGGCCAAATCAGCCTTAGGTAGTTCGCGCCCCACCAGTGGTGCAAAATGTGCCGCCATATCCTTCCCCACGCGGTCAAGGAAAGCTGCATCAATCAGAATTACATCAGAAGCAAAGGGTATTTTCTTTTCCATATTAGTTAATGTGTTTCGTTTAATACTTGTTCCAATCAATAAAATAACCGTCTTCCATGATGCTATCAGAATTCTGTACTCCGATTGGATATTTCATACTAGACAATTAATAATGAATAACGGGAAACGGCAAATACTTATTTGATTCAAGCCTTTATACAAAGATACGAAAAATATCCAAGAGCCAATATTTATCTCCCACTATTTAAATTTACGTTACTTTCCAACTCTATAAATAAAAGAAGCCTCCGGCAGTTTCCCGTCAGAGGCCTCTTTTTATTTATTGATAAGGGAAAATCAATCTTCCATCAACTTGCGATAACGTACGCGTTTCGGCTCTACATTACCCATACGCTTCATCTTGTTTTCTTCGTATTCCGTATAAGACCCCTCGAAGTAGAACACCTGACTGTCTCCTTCAAAAGCTAAGATGTGGGTACAAATACGGTCGAGGAACCAACGGTCGTGGCTGATAACTACGGCACATCCGGCAAAGTCTTCCAAACCTTCTTCCAGCGCACGGAGAGTATTTACGTCGATATCGTTGGTCGGCTCGTCGAGCAACAGCACGTTACCTTCTTCCTTCAATGCCATGGCCAGGTGCAGACGGTTACGTTCACCACCAGAAAGCATACCGCAGAGTTTTTCCTGATCAGAACCGGAGAAATTAAAGCGGCTCAGGTATGCACGGGCATTCACATCGCGGTTACCCATACGAATCAGGTCGTTACCGCCACTGATTACCTGGTATACGGTCTTGTTCGGGTCAATGTCCTTGTGCTGCTGGTCTACATAAGCTACTTTCACCGTCTCTCCTACTTCAAACTCACCTTTATCCACACTTTCCAGTCCCATAATCAGGCGGAACAACGTCGTCTTTCCGGCACCGTTCGGACCAATCACTCCCACGATACCGTTAGGCGGCAGCATGAAGTTCAAGTCGTCGAAAAGCAATTTATCGCCATACGCCTTGGCCACATGCTTGGCTTCGATAACCTTGTTTCCCAGACGCGGACCGTTCGGGATAAAGATTTCCAGCTTTTCTTCCTTCTCCTTCACATCTTCATTCAAGAGTTTGTCGTACGAATTCAGACGAGCCTTACCCTTAGCCTGACGAGCCTTAGGAGCCATGCGCACCCATTCTAACTCGCGTTCCAGCGTCTTACGACGCTTGCTGGCCGTCTTTTCTTCCATTTCCATACGCTTGGTCTTCTGCTCCAGCCAGCTTGAATAATTTCCCTTCCAAGGAATACCTTCACCACGGTCGAGCTCCAGAATCCATCCGGCCACATGATCCAAGAAGTAGCGGTCGTGTGTCACGGCAATTACCGTTCCTTCGTACTGCTGCAAGTGCTGTTCCAGCCAGTCAATACTTTCTGCATCCAGGTGGTTGGTCGGCTCGTCGAGCAACAGGATGTCCGGTTTCTGCAACAACAGACGGCACAAAGCCACACGGCGGCGTTCACCTCCCGAAAGGTTCTTCACCAGCTGGTCTTCGGGCGGACAGCGCAATGCATCCATCGCACGTTCCAGTTTGCTGTCAAGATTCCACGCATCGGTAGCGTCAATAATATCCTGCAGTTCAGCCTGACGCGCAAAGAGTGCGTCCATCTTTTCCGGATCTTCATAATACTCCGGCAAACCGAACTTCTGATTGATTTCTTCGTATTCAGCCAGCGTGTCTACCACCTGCTGCACTCCCTCCATCACGACTTCCTTCACGGTCTTCGTGTCGTCAAGCTGAGGTTCCTGTGCCAGATAACCTACAGAATAGCCCGGTGAAAATACCACTTCACCCTGGTAGTTCTTTTCGATTCCGGCAATGATTTTCATCAAAGTAGACTTACCGGAACCGTTCAAACCGATGATTCCGATTTTCGCGCCATAAAAAAAGGATAGGTAGATGTCTTTCAATACCTGTTTGTTGTTCTGGAATGATTTGCTCACTCCCACCATTGAAAAGATAATTTTCTTGTCGTCTGCCATATTCTTTATATTAGTTAAGTTATCTATTCTTCATTCGTTTCATGAAATAGCCGTGCACTACTGCCTGATAAATCAACAGGCCTGCCAGCAGAATGAGCGATGCAGCGCGGAACTGTTGTCCAGAGCTGTCTTCTGTGTATTTTCCGAAGAACACGCCCAACATAACGCCCGACTCCCAAAGCAACTGATAGGTGTGATAGCCCGTTCCTCGCTCACAGTGCAAAGGAAGACGTATCATCATCCGCAAGAACTGAAGCAGAGAAAATCCCATGCCCAATCCGGTCAGAAGACCGGCTCCCATTAGCATTTCTTTTTCGGTGGAACAGCCCAATATCCATACTGCCACGCACATCAATACCAGTCCGACACCATTCAGCAGGCGGCCGTTCACTTGCTTGCGAACCACACGGTCCAGCAGCAGGAAAACGATAAATCCGGCTATGATACAAATGTAGAAAAAAGTATCGAAAATCGAGCTGAACAGCACCCCTAAAATAAAGGGAACCACCATCATGTTCAGCCCCGGAATCAAGGTACGGAAAAGCAGAAAACGGTCGAACGACAGCAACGGAAGGTCCAACGGAGCACGGAAACAGACTTCCACCATGGAAACCAGTACGACCGGAAGGGCACAAAGTCCCACAAAAAGATAAATCTGCTGCTGGAAAGAAAGATACCAGCCTGCATTATATCCCAACAGGATGCCGCACAGCATACCGAGTACCCCCGACCAGGTGAAAACCACACTGGCCTTGTTTCTGTATTGGCTGGGAGTTACATCGATGACCAGGGTACTTCCCATTGCCATCAGTACCACCCCAAACAAGGCTCCCTGAAGCACACGCAAAAGGAAAATCATCCCCCACTCTCCGGCGTATGGATACAACAATCCCAAAAGCGCCAGCAGCAGAAGGCTGCGCGTACACACATTCTTACGCTTAAACGTATCGACCAGATAATTATTGAAAGCTCCCAAAAGAAAGAGAGAAGCTCCAAAGATGGCTATGGCCCCTCCGGCCTGAAACCCCGTATACCCTCCTTCTGACACCATCCAGTGATGAAGTGCGGGAAACAGCATATACACTGCCGTATACAGGAAAAAATTAGCGATAAGCAAAAGATTAAAATTCTTGTTCCACATTTTTTCTACATCTGATAGAAAACACAGATGCACAGACTGCGACTTTTAAATTGTCCGGAAGAACCGGACTTTGCAGTCCATGCATCTGCGGCTTATAAGTGATAATCTTAGTATTGTTCTGACTCGTTAGGGAAGTCACAAGCTTTCACGTCGGCTACATAATGTCCGATAGCATCGGTCATCACGGTATTCAGGTCGGCATAGCGACGAAGGAAACGCGGGCTGAATCCTTTGGTCATACCCAGCATGTCAGTCACTACCAATACCTGTCCGTCTACTCCTCCACCGGCTCCGATTCCAATAACCGGAATAGTCAGCTCCTGAGCCACACGGGTTGCCAGTGCTGCCGGAATTTTCTCCAGTACCAGAGCAAAGCATCCAGCTTCTTCCAACAGACGCGCATCCTTAATCAGCTTTTCAGCTTCTGCGTCTTCTTTGGCGCGTACACCGTAAGTTCCGTATTTATTGATAGACTGAGGCATCAGTCCCAGATGTCCCATCACGGGCATTCCGGCACCGATGATACGGCGAATCACGTCGATGACTTCTTCACCACCTTCCAGCTTCAGGGCATCGGCATGTGTTTCTTTCATGATGCGGATAGCATTGCGTACCCCGTCAAACGGGTCTGCCTGATAAGAACCGAATGGCATATCCACCACTACCAATGCACGCTTCACGCCGCGCATCACTGACTTTCCGTGATAAATCATCTGCTCCACGGTAATAGGCAAGGTCGTCACGTTACCCGCCATCACATTCGAAGCTGAATCACCTACCAGAATCACATCCACACCTGCGCCGTCTACAATCTGCGCCATTGTATAATCATAAGAGGTCAACATGGAAATCTTTTCACCTCTCTGTTTCATCTCAATCAAACGGTGAGTCGTTACCTTACGAGTATCACCAGAAAGATATCCTGCCATAGTTTTCTTCTGAATTAATAAAATTTCCGCAAAAATAGCCGATTTTTCCGAATCAGACAAGCCTTACAGCAAGTTCATCATTTCTTCATACGTAAAATGAGTGAAATCTGGAATCACCCGGGCGCACTGATTTTGAATGGCTTCCGCCGGATTGGTGGTGCTCAGTCCCACTACAGGCATGCCTGCTGCGTTTCCCGCCTGAATGCCATGGAACGAATCTTCAAACACGACGCAATTGGCCGGAAGCGTATCGAAAACTTTGGCTCCAAGCAAAAAGCAATCGGGGTCCGGCTTGGATTTCTGAAACATCTCGGCTGTGAGTATCCGGTCCACCATATTCTTCAATTCAGGATGTGCCGCATACACATTAGCCATTTTCTTCTCGTTCGAGCTGGTCACTATGGCTATTTTCACTCCATGAGTACGAAGACTCTGCATGAACTCTGCCACTCCCGGCACATATTCATAGCGCATCTCCGTTTCGAAACGGTTCAAGCCTTCTGTAATTTCAGCCTGTTCATGCTCCATTCCCTGAAAATAACGGTCGTAAATCTGCCGCAGCGTCTGTCCCTTGATGATTTTTCCGAATTCCTCGTATTCCGGATGGTATTTCTTTCCCACCTCATTCCAAAAGATGCTGTACTGTGACTCAGTGTCCATCACTACTCCGTCAAAATCAAAAAGTGCTGCTACGCATTTAGTTTTGTCCATTGGTATGTTTAGTTTGATTTAACGGTACAAAGTTCTAAAATATTGCTTCATATTCCTAACTTTGGAAATTAAAATAAACAAACGTACATGAAAGAAAACAATCCGCACATATTGGGAGAAGCCCCTATCGGGAAACTGCTGGTGGAATATTCCATTCCTGCCATTATCGGAATGACACTGACTTCCTTGTATAACATCATCGACAGTATTTTCATCGGTCATGGTGTGGGAGCCCTGGCCATCTCCGGTCTGGCCATTACCTTTCCGCTGATGAACCTGCTGGTAGCCTTCTGTACACTGGTGGGCGTAGGAGGTGCCACACTTTCTTCCATCCGACTGGGACAGAAGGATAAAAAGGGGGCAGAAGACATTCTCGGCAACGTAGCTATTCTTTGTGTCATTAATGCCATCTTCTACGGCGGACTGGCATTTATCTTTCTGGAACCGATTCTCTTTTTCTTTGGAGCCAGCGAAGCTACCCTGCCGTATGCCCGCGATTTTATGCAGGTAATTTTGTTGGGCAGTCCGATTTCTTATGTCATGATCGGGCTTAACAACATCATGCGTGCCACCGGTTACCCGAAAAAAGCCATGCTTTCTTCCATGCTGACCGTAGGCTGCAACATTATTCTGGCTCCGATTTTTATTTTTGTATTGAACTGGGGAATCCGGGGAGCGGCACTTGCGACCATCTGCTCACAATTCATCGGCATGCTGTGGGTATTGTATCACTTCTATAGTCAGAAGACTTATATCCGCTTCCAGCGTCACAGCATGCGGTTGAAACAGCACATCATAGCCAATATTTTTGCCATCGGCATGTCGCCCTTCGTTATGAATGTGTGTGCCTGCTGCATCGTGATTTTCATCAACAACCGTCTGCTCAATTATGGAGGTGATATGGCCATCGGTGCATTCGGCATCCTCAACCGTATCCAAATGCTCTTTGTCATGATTGTGATGGGTATCACCATGGGAATGCAGCCCATTACAGGATACAACTACGGTGCACAGCATTTCGACCGCGTAAAAAGAACCTTGAAACTGGGAATCACGGCAGGATGTATCATTACCACCTTAGGATTTATAATCGGTGAGCTGTTTCCCGGTATATTTGTCGGCATGTTCACCGACAACCACGAACTGACCGATGAAGCGACACTGGCCCTGAGAATTGGTATTCTATCCTTCCCGGTGGTAGGTGCACAGATTGTCATCACCCAGTTCTTTCAGTCCATCGGAAAGGCCCGGATTTCCATCTTCTTGTCTCTTTCCCGCCAGCTGCTCTTCCTTCTTCCGGGACTGGCTTTTCTCCCACCCTTCTATGGCGTGGAAGGTGTATGGTTCAGCATGCCATTATCCGATGCCTTGGCCTTTGCCGTGGCAGCTTTGATGCTGGCATACCACTATAAGAAAAAGATGTCAGGCACCGATTTACGGACAGCTTAAAAGCTTTCCGAGAAAAGAAGAGCCAGATTCAGCACAGATACAATCACTGCCATGGTGTAAAGCACAAAACTGCTCCACCGGGAGTTGGCATATTGCCCCATGACCCGTTTTGAAGAGGTCAAACCTACCTGTAAGAAAATGGTAAACGGAAGCTGAATGCTCAGTATCATTTGTGAGATAATCAATCCCTGGAAAGGATTCTCGATGAACAAAATGATAACCAGTGCAATTCCCAATGAAAGCAGAATGCCTACACGAGAGTGCACATCCTTTACATGATAGGATTCACCAAACATGCCGGCAAAAATGGAACCGGCGGCCATCCCGCTTGTCACAGTGGAAGAAATACCTGCCATCAGCAAGGCAAGGGCAAAGATAGTAGCAGCCTGATTACCCAGCAAAGGTTCCAACAAGCTCTTGGCTTGCTGCAACTCTTCTACTCCGATATGATTAGCAAAAAAGGTAGCCGCAGCCAGCAGAATCATCGCACTGTTGATGGCCCATCCTACTCCCATAGAGAACAGGGTGTCATAGAATTCATATTTTAATAACTTACGGATAGAAGCATCGTCCTTCTTATTGTATTCCCGGCTCTGTACCACTTCCGAGTGCAAGAACAAGTTATGAGGCATCACCACGGCTCCCAGCACACTCATTATCACCAACAGACTTCCCTCGGGAATGGAAGGTGTCACCCATGAACGGGCAGCCAAAGGCCAATCAATGTCAACCAGAAAAAGTTCATAAAGAAAAGACAATCCTATCACTGACACAAATGCAATAATAGAGCGCTCAATCCGCTTGTAGGAATTGGTAAACAGCATGATTGTGACAAAGAAAGCAGTGAGAAGGGAACCCCAGATAATAGGAATATCGAATAACATTTCCAAGGCAATGGCTCCTCCCAAAATCTCAGCCAGAGAAGTGGAGATAGACGCCAATACGGCTGTTCCCAAAATAGGACGTGACACCCATTTCGGCGTATATTTAGTGGCAGCCTCACTCAAGCAGAGTCCGGTAACAATTCCCAAATGAGCCACATTATGCTGCAACACGATGAGCATAATAGTAGACAAGGTAATCACCCACAACAAGGAGTACCCGAAGTCTGCTCCTGCTGCAAAATTAGAAGCCCAGTTACCCGGATCTATAAAACCAACGGTAACAAGCAAACCGGGACCAATATATTTAAAGAAATCCAGCCCACCAAGATAACGCTGGTGGTCCTTACGTCGTAATTCTTTGATGAAATTCCACATACCTATAAAGCTGTTTTAATAAATAAAAACACACTTAGCCGATAGAATGTTCACACAAAGAGTAAAGAAATTTGTAATTAGTTCAAATTTAAATCAGCCCAACCTGCGGCACGATACCATGAGATAGACTGTTCGTAGTAACTATTCCAAATTGTTTTATTAGCAACATAACGATTATATTCTCCAGGAATATACATACCGATTCCACAAAAACGGGCTTCATCAACCCTAAAACTAGAGTTAGAAGGATTTGGGATACACTCTTTGGCTATTACTGCCTCATTCAACACAGTTTGTATAGAAGCAATAGCCTCGTTTAAATCTGTTTCTGCCACTCCGCTTTTTCCTCCCAACTCTCGAAAGAAATCAAGTACATCATAGGAAAAATATTTATAACTATTCACTCCATACTGCTGTACGTTCTGCATGGACACAGAAGAAAGCGCATCCTCCCACTCTGAAAGTTTTGCCTTTACTGCACTGGCCAGGTTTTCCATTTGACTACAGTCCATCACTGCGCATGTACCCCAGGCATTGTTTACTTTATTGAAAGAAATAAATTCATGGCACACAGCAGAATAATCTATATTCTCAGAATACAGATAAGAAAATATCTGCTTATAAGGAAATCCTAAGGCCGGAGTTTCCATTACGGAAGCAATACAATGTGAAGTGATCTCTTTCAATTCATAGCCCACTTCTGCTGTCCCCATCATGCAGGCATCAAACAATACGAAATCAAGTTTTTCCGAAAAACTATTTTTCAACACATCCGCCAGATCCGGAATATTTATATTGTAACCATCATCATCGCCAAAGGCTTTTGACTGCACAGAATTACCCTTCATCCACCCTGAAGCATGCGAACCTAAAATAAGACCATAACTGTCAGAAGGCGCAACAGTCTGCATATCGGTAAACACCTCTTCCATCACAGCCGGATCGGTCGCAATCTGACTGTTCATGGTATATTCCTTTTTCTGAGCTATACGGCAGACCGCATCAAAAGTCAGCTCTGAACCTGTCAAAGCTGCTACATTATTAATATTGCCGCGTCCGTCGGCATAAAAACTCATTAAAGTAGGCTTACTCAAGGGAGTATCCCCCGTATAAGGACGATAAAATACCAGCAATGTGCATGATTCTTTCATGTTGCCCAATGCGGTGTACATATCGATTACGTTATTTCGCAAATCGCTATCTAAAGAAGTTCCTGCATTATTTGAAATCAAATATGCCAGCACCGTACGCCCGGAGCGTTTCGCAGGCTGTTGTTCCGGAATTTCATTGGAACAGGCGGCCAGTACGATCACCAACAGGGTGTAAAGCCATTTCTTCATCTGCATTATTCAAAATCAGGCTTTTCAAACTTAAATTCCGCATTCACATCCTGAAGGAACAATGAACCACCCTTGGTATATTTTTCCTTCAATTTCTTCAGTTCCTTCTGCACGTTTTTCTTTTTACGGCTGAAAAACATGAAGCAAGTACGGTTCTTTCCATTCTGTTTCTGTTCCAGATAGTCCTTCAACTGGATGCTGTACAATGCACGGCCCACTAACATTCCTTTATCATCTACTGCCGCACTGTCCAAATACTGCACGTCTGTGAAATACACTAATGAGTCAGTAAATGAAGCAGACACACCAGCCAGATACACTCCATATTTGTTCTTATCTTTCGGCTGCTTGCTGAATGCAGAGGCAGCAAATACCATCATTAACAGAAAACAGAAAAACTTTGTATAACGCATAATTCATCGATTTATGGGGGCAAAAGTACACAATTATGCGTAAAAACCGAAAGAAGACATATAAATTAACAAAGAAAAAGCCTTTCTACATACAAAAAGAGATGTATCAAGGTCTGAGCTAACCTTCATACATCTCTTCTGTTTTTTGGAAATCAATCTCTACCTTATCCCAAATAAGATTTGAGCAGCTTACTACGAGAATTTTGTCTTAATCTTCTAATTGCCTTTTCCTTAATCTGACGAACACGCTCACGTGTGAGCCCAAACTTGTCGCCGATTTCTTCCAACGTCATTTCCTGCGTGTTAATACCGAAAAACATCTGGATAATATCCTTTTCTCTTTCGGTTAGCGTAGAAAGTGCTCTGTCAATTTCCCTCGAAAGTGATTCATTTACCAAGGAGCGATCGGCCATAGGAGAATCATCGTTCACCAGCACGTCCAGCAGACTGTTGTCCTCTCCTTCCACAAAAGGAGCATCCACTGAAATGTGACGACCGGAAACCTTCAGCGTATCCGAAATCTTGTCGACCGGGATTTCCAGCTCATCGGCCAGCTCTTCCGGTGAAGGACGACGCTCGTTTTCCTGCTCAAACTTAGAAAACGCCTTGCTGATTTTATTCAGTGAGCCTACCTGGTTCAACGGCAAACGTACAATACGCGACTGTTCAGCCAGTGCCTGAAGAATAGACTGACGAATCCACCAAACGGCGTAACTGATAAACTTGAATCCACGAGTTTCATCAAATTTCTCAGCAGCTTTAATCAAGCCCAGGTTACCTTCGTTAATCAAGTCAGGCAAGCTCAATCCCTGGTTCTGATACTGTTTGGCCACAGACACCACAAATCGCAAATTAGCACGCGTAAGCTTCTCCAAAGCAATACGGTCACCCTTACGGATACGTTGAGCGAGTTCTACCTCCTCTTCTACAGTAATCAAATCTTCACGACCGATTTCCTGCAAATACTTATCCAAAGAAGCACTCTCTCGGTTAGTGATACTTTTAGTAATCTTTAACTGTCTCATTCTATATAAAATGATTTGGGTACAAAAGTACAAAATTAATTTTATTTAGGTGGCAGATTTGCAAAGAAAGAATCTATAATTTTCTTAAACAGACGGACCTGCTCTCTTTTTGTCAACCGCCATTCTTAAAATGACAACAGACACAACAAGCCAATTGTTCATCTCCCACCCATATTATCGGAGAAAGAAAAAAACATCAAAAAGGCGTTTCCGAAAAATCGGAACGCCTTTTCTTTCCAAATCTTTTTACCTTACAGTAATATCTTTTATTCAGCTTGCGACAAGTCTACCGCATAGTTGGCACGTCTTCCAGAAGGATAAACTCCCGTCATGAACAGTACCTGATCGGGTGACTGAGAAGCTGCTTTCATTACATTTTCCAAATCTTGTACGGTGCGCAACTGCTTGCCGTTGGCTTTCAGAATAATGAAACCTTTGCGGATGCCGCTGTCTTTCATTCTTCCGTTATCAATACCGGTCACTTCAACTCCATAACCCAAGTTCAACTGTTTTTTCAGTTCATTAGGTACGGCACGGAAGGCTGCTCCCAGAAGTTCCATATCTGCCTGTTTTACCACTTTAGTTGTTCCCTGAGAGTTTTTCAACGTGATGGTAAAGGTCTTTTCTTTCTTGTCACGCAATACGGTGATCTTCACTTTGTCACCCGGACGATACTTAGCCAATGTTCCCTGAAGGTCGGCCATGGTCTTCACGGTCTTGTCATTCAACTTCAGGATGACATCGTTCTTCTGCAAGAATCCATCAGCAGAACCACCTTCGGTTACTTCTACTACCTGTACACCTTCGGTAGCTCCCAGTTCCTTCTGTTCTTTTCTGATTTCATCCGGATAAACTTCGTTACCCATGTCACGACCGGCGATGCCCAGCAAAGCACGCTGTACGGTACCATATTGTTTCAAGTCGGTTACCACCTTTGTCATGATACTTACCGGAATAGCGAAACCGTATCCTGAATAAGCACCAGTCGGAGAATACAGCATGGCATTGATACCTACCAGTTCACCTTTCGCATTAACCAATGCACCACCACTGTTACCCTGATTGATAGCCGCATCGGTCTGGATGAAAGATTCTACCTGATTAGCTCCCAATCCACGAGATTTCGCACTTACCACACCGGCAGTCACTGTAGAACCCAAGTTGAACGGGTTACCTACTGCCAATACCCACTCACCTACCTTCAGGTTGTCAGAGTTACCTACCACGATAGCCGGGAAGTCATCTCCTTCAATCTTTACAAGTGCCAGGTCAGTAGTCGGGTCAGTACCGATGACACGACCTTTCATTTCGCGTCCGTCGTGCAACTTCACGTTGATTTCATCCGCTCCGTCAATCACGTGGTTGTTCGTTACGATGTAACCATCCTTTGAGATGATAACACCCGAACCGAAGCCTCTCTGTTCCGGAGTCTGTACTTGCTGCTGGCGTCCTCTACCGTCACCGAAGAAGAAGTCAAAAATATCCGGTTGTCCCTGAATAGTCTGTATCTTGCTGCGCTGGATAGACATGATATGTACGACGGAATTCAACGTACTCTCTGCCGCTTTAGTCAAATCTACCGGCTGCATGCTGGAAGCATCGAATGCTGCGGTACGTAAAGGAGATGCCGTTTCAAAACTTTCATAAAAAGAAGTATTATCCTGATTTTTCTCCATCATGGCATACGCTGTAACCCCTGCCACTCCGGCACTCAAAGCAACGACTGCCACAGAACCAATCGCAAACTTAGTTGTTGTTTTCATACCTTCTATTGTTTTAAATGTTAATTTCGACATTGTTTTAACTTTTCATTTGCTAAAGTAGAACAAAATCCATACGATTGTACTCTTACCCTATTCTTTTTTCCGTCTTTTAACAATGAAAACAAGGGCATTAACCGCAGTTAACTGGCATATCTGACAAATTTACATTCATTACCAGTGGAATAGTGACAATGCTGACAATTCGTCCGGCTAGTTCTGACAGTTCTCCGAAACACCCGAATCAAAAGAATCCTGACAATTATAGCACAAATTCCGTTTATTTGCGTACCTTTGCACGAAGAAAGCAGTCGGTCGGTCTGTCGCTGGTACATTATTATAATGGTAAAAGAGGAAAGTCCGGGCAACGCAGAGCATCCTACTTCCTAACAGAAAGCTGTCCGTAAGGGTAGAGTAATGCAGAAGAAAATAACCGCCTCCACCCGGAGGTAAGGGTGAGAAGGTAGGGTAAGAGCCTACCAGCCGTATAGCGATATGCGGGCTGTGCATCTTAGGAGTTGTAAGGTCATGTAAACCGGCATTAACGAGGGTTGCTCGCCCCACGTCGGAGGGTGGACCGCTAGAGCCTGTCGGTGACGGCAGGAGTAGATAAATGACAGACTCCCCTGCTTGCAGGGTGACAGAACCCGGCTTATAGACCGGCTGCTTTCTTTTTCATTAAAACCAATCCACCATGAACGCACGACTCAAATCACTGATTCACTTTCTGGACGACGGTATCTGGCGCATCCGGGAAGAGGAAGTTTCTCACCTTCAATGGAAAGCATACACCTGTCTCAAGATTATTTACTTATCCATTAACCAGTTTATCAATGACCGTATTGTGGTACGTGCCTCGGCACTGACCTACAGCACCCTGCTTTCCATCATCCCCATCTTAGCTCTTCTTTTTGCTATCGCCAGGGGATTCGGTTTTGACACCCTGATTGAATCACAGTTCCGCAGTGGGGTAACAGGCGCACAGGCTGAACTTGTCATCAGCTGGATTAATTCCTATCTGGAACATGCACAAAGCGGAGTTTTCATCGGTGTGGGCCTCATCATGCTGTTGGGTACCGTCCTGCTGCTGATTGACAACATCGAACGTAGCTTTAATGCCATCTGGCAGGTAAAAAAACCCCGAAACCCGTTCCGACAAATTACGGACTACTCTTCTTTGATTCTGCTGCTACCGGTACTGCTCGTAATCTCCAGCGGTCTGTCCATTTTCATGAGCACCTACGTCAAGGAATTGCAAAACTTCATGGTACTGGCCCCGGTTCTGAAATTTTTCGTCCGCCTCATCCCATACGCCCTTATCTGGGGAATGTTCATCGGACTTTACACCTTCATGCCCAACACCAAGGTAAAGCTGGCGCATGCCTGGCTACCGGGTATTCTGGCCGGAAGCGCTTTCCAAGCCTTTCAGTATTTCTACATCAACAGCCAGATATGGGTTTCTAACTACAATGCCATTTATGGAAGCTTTGCCGCTATTCCTCTGTTCCTTTTGTGGACACAAATATCCTGGAGCATCTGCCTGTTTGGAGCCGAAATGAGCTACATCAGCCAGAACATATCCACCTTCAACTTCGGAAAGGAAACAGCCAATATCAGCCGACGTTTCCACGACTTTTTCTGTACCATCATTCTGAGCTCTATCTGCAAACGGTTCGCCACCGGCGGCCGGCCTTATACGGCAGAAGCACTGAGCAAAGAACACAAGATTCCAATCCGTCTGACAAAAAGTATTCTGTATGAGTTGCAGGATATGCGACTGATTTATGAAACAGGTGTTGGCGGAGGAGAAAAATCCCACGATCCTCAATACCTCCCCGGAATCGACATCCACCAATTAAGTGTAGGCACCCTTCTCAGCCAACTGGATGCCAACGGAGCGGAAGATTTCAAAATTGACCCGGGACATTATTCTACAGCCTGGCAAACCCTAATACAGGCCCGCAAAGAATTTACAGAAAAAAGCAGCGAGATACTGCTCAAAGACCTATAAGAAAAACGCAAGGCGCAGCTTTCGGAAATCGTTCCAGAAAACTGCGCCTTGAAGTTATATAACTGAAATTATCACTCTGTAAGCTGCATCATGCGGCTCAGGTACTTACCGATAATATCGAATTCGATATTTACCACACTGCCTACCTTGATTGTATGGAAATTGGTATGCTCGTAAGTATAAGGAATAATCGCTACCTGGAACGTATCCGATGTAGGATTGCAGACTGTCAGGCTGACACCGTTCACTGTGACAGAACCTTTGTCTACCGTGAAGTATCCGCGTTTTGCCATCTCCTTGTCGAAGTTATACTTAAAGGTGAAATACCAGCTTCCCTGCGCATCATCAACCGCCGTACAGACTGCAGTCTGGTCCACATGTCCCTGCACGATATGGCCGTCCAGTCGTCCGTTCATCATCATGCTGCGTTCCACATTCACCTTGTCGCCTACAGTCAGCAGACCGATATTGGAGCGTTCAATGGTTTCCTTCATGGCCGTTACCGTATAAGTACCGTCCTGAATGCTGACTACCGTCAGACACACTCCGTTATGTGATACACTCTGGTCAATCTTCAGCTCATCCACAAACGAACATTTCAATGTCAGGTGCAGGTTTTCCTGATCCTTTACCACCTTCACGACTTCTGCATATTCCTCTACTATTCCAGAAAACATAATCTTATGGTTTTAAAAATATAAACTGTGTCATTTCTTTTTCGACTCGGGAATCGGGCTGCTCCATACGGTTTCTCCGCCGGAAGATACGACCGAAATCACTCCACCTGCGTAATCTTCAATGTAGCTGTTGCCTTTCACCAACATGTCTTCTGCCATGTGAATGGCCTTTTCCGGGGTCTTGATAGAAAACCCCTTATTGTCGCTCGAACTGCCGTCCGAGAAATAAATATCATACGTTGTCATGTTTCTTCATTTTCTTAATTGCAGGCGCAAATATATCAAATTCCTCATAATACCCGCAACAGATATACAAAAAAATTCCTGGGGTCAACGTAATAATCTGAGGGGTAAATCCGATAAATTTATATCTTTGCCGGAAAGAAAATCAGCAAAAGTTATGGAAACCAGCGGTTACCGTCTCCTTCTTCCTGAAGGGACATTAGATTATTTCATCATTTCGGATGTAAAGGAAAGCAGTACGGAAATAGTGATTTACC
>ERZ780212.1571-NODE-1571-length-17223-cov-2.313665_pt1 | contig 17223 bp, 17 predicted proteins | sample MGYA00511364_ERZ780212 | MGnify/ENA primary metagenome ERZ780212 (study PRJEB29588, sample SAMEA2147991) | human gut metagenome | biome: human gut; feature: human-associated habitat; material: faeces | place: Denmark | collected 2008/2010 ...
TTTCGTTTATACCTTCTGTTGTTACGGTAGGGTCTACCGTTGAGCAAATTTCTTATACAGAGGATTTTTCAGATATGGGTGCTGAGTTTGGGGACTTTAGTGTTACCGGGGAAGATTCAAATATTTCAGGATTAGATTTGTCAGAGTTTGAATAAGGGTATGGGGGTCTGAATACATACCTTAAAATGAAGGGGTTTAAAGTTACTTTACTTAAACGCTTATATTTTTCATATTTCTTTCCTCCTCCCCGTTAGGGTTGAAATATCGAAACGTGCAGGACTTAAGTTGAAAAAGGAGCGTTTGAGCGAGTTAATTTTATTTTGATAGTTATTTTTCATGTATTCAATAAATTAGTATGGACAAAAGTCTAATTCGTTCGCTTTGTAGCGGCACGGTAGCCGATAGCAGGGCTGAGGTGCAGGAGGGTCAAGTGGAGAAAACTTCTGTAACCAGTTATTTGCAAGGGGGGTGTAAGGTTCCCGTTCACGCAAAAATTTCAGATGCTCAGGAGATTAGGAAGGTGTCTTGTCGGATGTTTTCCATGACTCGGAGGGAGAGGAGAGTGTTTCTTTCGAGGGTCTCAGATTCGACCCGGAGGAGGCTTCTGGTTGATAATAAAATAATCAATCGAATGATTTCCGACGGAGTTTTGGGCTATGACCCAGAGTTGAGTTGGGCGCTTGAGGAGGTGATAGTTCGTGAGGGACGGGATTCTGAGGCTCAGGAGATATTGGAGAAGAGGTATTCCAATGGGACGTTGCCGGAGGAAGTTTCCGATTGGTGGGAAGGTTATGTTTCTGGTTCTCCGAAGGTTGAAGAGTTGGAGAAGCGTCTAAAACCTTTTGCTTATTCGGATTCGTGTAAAAAGCCCGTCAAAGATGATACGAGAGTTGATGAGTTTCTTGAATCGGGTAAGGAGCAAGAGGGTGAGATAAACGAGAGTATTGAAGAGGGGGTAGAGCGTGGTACCAATCTTTCGGAGGAAGCGAATGAGATTCTTTCAGAGGTTGAGAGTCAGGTTGAGGAGCAGGCGAAGGAGTTTGCCTCTTCCGTTATAGAGGCGATTTCGAGTTCTATTCCAGAGTTAGCCAAAGAGGAGGCTCAGAGTTCTACCGAAGAGTTGGTTGAAGATGTTATTGAGGATGACCCGAAGGAAGAGGCTTTAGGGTCTATAACCGAGGAGGAAGAGGGGGATGCATCCGTTGAGGACGGGTTTAAGTTTTCCTCTTCTGTGGGTGATTCCGTTCAGGTTGTAACAAGTCCCGAGGCACAAGTTAGTGTTAGTCAGGAGGGAGGCGTTCAGAGAGTTGAGGTTATAGAGGTTTCGTCGAAGGAAGGTTATCCGGAGGGGGTTAGTGAAGAGACCTTTGAGATGTTGGATACTTTGGACGGGGGTGAAGAGTTTGATGAATCTATTTCAGAGGGTCTTTCGAGGGATGAGTTTTCGGATGAGGTGAAGGTTACGGATGCAAAAATTCCAGCCAAACTTGTAACTCTTTTCAAGGAGGGTCAGAATCTCAATGTTCCTTTAAAGTTGGAGGATGTTTCTATTGGGAAGTCCAAGTTGGGTATGGGTAAGTATTTTGTAGACCTTACTTTTGATGAGGATATTCCCAATGATTTGAAGGGTAGTGTTGAGGGGGCGATTCAGGGTTATATCAAGAAGAATCTGCCGGATGTCGCTACGAAGGCTAAGAGGAATTGGTTTGCCAAGAATAAGATTCGTCTAACTATTGGTGATTCAATAAGTTCAATAAGTTCCCCAAGGGAGATTAAGGTGGGGGACAAGGTTATTCGTCAGGGTTCCAAGGTAGAGTATGAGGGGTCGACCTACTATGTGGTTTCTATTGGGGAGGACGATTCTCTCGTTTTGCGGCTTATAACTTCTCCGAAGGATTCTGATTTAGTGACTATTAGTAAGGATAAGGTTGCAGGGTTGAAAGTCTTTGACCCTTTGACCAAGGTTAAGGATGATTCATCGGAGGAAGTTTATGATGTCATGTATGATTGGTGTGTTACGCATTCTTCCGAGTTAGCGACCAATTCGGTTTATTCCGAGGTAGAGGCGGCCATGCAAACTCTTTCGGATAATCTTAGTTCTGTGGAGGATAGGTTTTCCATGGAGGGTATGAGTGTTACTTATACTCCGGAGGAAGGGTCACCGGCGTTGTTTGCAGAGTATAAAAATTCATCCCTTTCCGTGGGAGGAACGTTATTTTTGTTCCAAACTTCGGATACTGGCATTCAAGGGTTTGCCCAAGGGGCGGCGGCAAGGTCTCAGGAGCTTTATGAATTTTTGACTACCAATAATACCTATGAGGTGGAGGATGAGTTTGAGGATGAAGAAGTTCTCAAGGATTCTCTTTCTACTATTAGGGATTCCAAAAGGTCGTCAAGGTTTGTAACTATCCAAGATTCAGAGGGAGAGTTTGTAGTCGTTTTTACGGATGTTCTGGGTAGGGATAAAGTTTATCTTTCCGAGGAGGGGGAGGTGAAGGATGTTGCCTCCGCGAAACGTTTTACTTCTTCGAGGGAAGCGTTTGATTTCATGAGGGCGTTGCAAAAGGAAGGTAAGTTACTTCATTCTATTTACAATTCTTATCCCCTCCCCGTTCAGGATGATGCGGAGGGTAAGAGTGTAGATGAGTTGGCTGACCAAGCGTTGCAATCCATTGAGGACAAAATTGTAGAACGCCTCAAGAAGGCTGGGGTTGAGATAGAAGATTCCCACCGAAGTGGGGAGGGGCTTATATCTCAGTATCAGGAAGTTTTGAGTTCCGAGGATGTAAATCACATGGCCGAAGTGTATCGTAAAGGTATGGAATCTTTGGTGGATGACTTTAAGGATGCGGATGAGCTTTCCGAGGCTTTTAAAGTTTTGGTTAAGTTGGGTGTAGCGTCTGGGGTTATAGCTCCTCCGAGTGGGAGGGGTGTTACCGATGCTCTTTCCGAGGAAGAGGTTCTTGAGAAAATCCGCGAAGCGGAGGGGTTGACGAAAACTAATCTTTCAGAGGAAGAGAAGGAGAGTGGGGATTACCCTAAGGGTGAGGTTACCATTCAAGGTATGGATATTTGTATCGAGAATCCTAAGGGTTCCATAAGGTCTGGAGTGGACAGGGACGGTAATGCGTGGTCTACGGAGATGAAGAATACTTATGGGTATTTCAAAGATACGAAGAGTTCCGATAAGGATGAGATAGATGTTTTCATTGGAGAGCATCCTCTTTCAGATAAAGTTTATGTTGTTGACCAGGTTAGACCTGAGAGTGGAGAGTTTGACGAGGTTAAAGTTATGTTAGGCTTTGAGGATTCTGAATCTGCCCGAAATGCGTATTTGAGTAACTATGAGGAAGGTTGGGAAGGTCTCGGCAATATTACGGAGGTTCCTTTGTCAGATTTCCGTAAATGGGTTAATTCCGGGAGGGAGCGGAAGAAGCCTTTTACGGAGTATTTGAAACTTCAAGATTCTTGTAATGTCAGGGATACTATGAATCCTAACGAGGACGGGGATGATAGGATTACCTTGAATTGGGATGTTGCGAAACTTCAGGAGTATTTGGATAAGATTAAGAATCGGAGACTTTCCAAGGAGGAAGCGAAAGAGTTGGGTATTGAGGACTGTGCGAAACTTACTGAGGATGAATGGGTTGAGTACGAGAGGCAGGTTAAGGACGCTCTTTCAGGTCATGGGGTAAACCTTCGGGTAGCGTCCCCACGTAAGGGGTCTGCGAATCGTTATGATATTTCTCATAATGCAAAGACTTTTCATGATGTGAGGGATACGGCTTCCGTTTTGGATAGCATTCTTTCGTTGGTTTCCAAGGAAGTAGGTAAGGATGTATCTAATTTTCAGGATGATGCAGAGTTGTCAGCGAGGGTTTCAGATTCAGCGTTCATGTTGGGAGAGTTAGATTTGTTCTGTCCTTCTCTTTACAAGAGGAAATTTACGGATAAGGTTTGGGTTTCTGATTGTGCTTCTGAGGTTGGGGAAGCGTTTGGAATCGAGATACCGGAGGGTAAGGAATCTTCCCCTGTGTTGGTTTCGAATGTTCCGTTTAGTTCAGAAGCGTTCCGAGGGTATGATGTTGAGGATGAGCAGTATTCGTATCCGTTGAGTGGTGACCAAGAGCTGAGGCTGGTTTTCTTCCGGGCTTAGGTTAAAGAGGAACACCCTACAAATTAAATTTATTTGTATTAATTTTCTATGACAAAGGTAGTAGATTCTATATGTTCTCAGGTAGAGGTTTCTTTTTCGCCTCTTTCCGATTCTTCTCTTAATCGGTTGAATAAGTGGATTAATGAGAAGGAGATAGCGATGTTGTCTGCCCGAAGGGAGGTAATTCAATATCCGGTGAATCCCGATAAAATTCATCCTCAGTGGCCGGAAGGGACTAAATTGACAGCTTCCGATAATAATCAGAGGGATGCTTATCTTTGTCTATGGTTGGAGAAGCAGGGTTATGGATTTACCCGAACGGCTGGGTATTGGAAGGAGAATGATAAGTTTGCCAAGGAGAAGAGTTTCTTCGTGGTGAATCTTCATGATGGCCCAGAGTTTTTCGATAAGATGTTTAGTATTTCGGAGTTTCTTAATCAGGATTCCTTCATGTACAAACCGAAAGATTCAGATGAGGCGTTGTTAGTTTATACGAATGCGAATCCGGGGAATGGGGCGCCGTATGGTTCTACTGAATCAATCGGAAGGTTTACTCCCAAGAGTGGGGAAGATTACTATTCCATGTTAGGGGGTAAGAAGTTTGAGTTTAAGGAGAAACATAAGGATTCCTTTATAGAGGAGTCTCTTTTAGATAGGACGGGGACGGGGTATTTTTCCCGGAAGCAGGCTTCTCGGTATATGCAAGAAAACAATTTCCCGTATATATCTAAATAACTTTCCATTTCCATAACTTTTAAGGGTGGTGCCTCTCTTTAAGGATAATTTCCGAATAAGGGGGGCACCTGTTCGTATAGGGTAGAGATGAAATACAATTCAGCGTTAGTTAATTATATAAAGTCCCTTCCTCTTTCCGAGGAGTATCAGAGGATTTTTGGGGAGCCTTTGCCGAGGGGTAAAATGTTTTGTCCGTTTCATGAGAATACGAATACCCCTGCCGCCAAGGTGTATGGTAATGTTATCAAATGCTTTTCATGCAATAGGGTTTACACTACGTTTGACTTATTGATGAGGTATGATAGGGAGAGGATAACTCAAATTTCGAGAACAGTTTTCCCTAAGACCTTTGAGAGGGAGTTGCCCAAAAAGGTAACTTATGCTCCAAGGGAGAGCTTAGAGTTGGGGAAGGGGGTAAGTGTTGAGTTGTTTGATTATTTAGCGAATTATCCTTTTCATTAGAATAATTTTATTACTTTTACTAATTCTTTTAAAGTTACTTCTTTCCATGCGTCAGGCTTCTAAGTTGGCTTCAATCCCTACTAAGGTAGAGGTAAGGTTTATAGATAAATCGGTCAAGGTGTATTATTTGCTTTATGACCTTGAAAATGTGTTAATTGCTCAAGAGTGTGGTACGCATGTTTTGGAGTTGCTTTCCAAGAATTTTGTAGTGAGTTATGTTAAGGTTAGGTAGAAGGGTTAGAATATGAAAAAGGCGGAATTTAATGGTTATCCTATTTATTTAGTGGAGAGTGTCTCGGAGATAAATGAGATGCTTTCAAGGTTTTCCCCCAAGGTGTATGTTGGTTTGGATACTGAGACCACGGGGTTGAGCTATCTTTCGGATAAGTTTGTAGGGGTTTCTATTTCAGGGGGTTCCGGGTATGCTTCTAATTCTTATGCGGGGTATTACCTGCCTGTTCGCCATGATAGGTATTCTAATCTACCGGTTTCTGCCGTCCTTAAGGTAGTTCAGCATTTGGTTGATAATTTTGCCACCGTTTTTTGGAATCGTAATTTTGATTTGTTCATGCTGGAGAATGAGGGGTTCCGGGTTCCGTTTGTGGGCAAAATGAATGACGGTCAAATTATGGCGTATCTTCTTTTCAATGAGCCTTATCCCGCTTTGAAGGAGTATGCGAAACGTTTGCTGAAATGGCAAGTTGTGGATTTTGAGTCAGCGTCAGGCGGCGACCACAATTTTGGTCATACCAATCCGGAGGTTTCATTTCAATATGCCGCGTCGGATTCCCTTATGACTGTTATGTTAGCAGTCAAGATGTGGAATGAGTATCCGTATATTCGTCAAATTTATCCTATGGATAATTTGACGTTAGAGGCCGTTAGGAGGATGAGTAAGACGGAAATACCGTTAGATTATGATTTTTTGGATTCCGAGAGGGAGAAAACGGTTGCCCGTCTTAAGTCGTTACAGAATCAGATATATTCTCTCTCCGGGGTATGGAATTTCAATATTAATTCTTCTGCGGAGAAAGCGCAAGTTTTGTCGAGGTTTGTCACTTTGACTGAGAAAACCGCGAAGGGTAAGTTTAAAACGGATGAGGATACGCTTGCCCGGTTAAATCATCCGTTGGCCAATCTAATGATAGAGTATTCTCATACGAAAACTTACTTAGGGAGTTTTGTAGAAAAGATGTGTGGGTATAGGGGTCGTGTTGTGAGGGGTAATTATAATACGGTCAATGTTCCTTCAGGGCGTCTTTCGTCGGGGGGTTCTCCGGGGAATGACTATTACATTCCACAAAACCTGCAAAACTGTTTGGTGGGAGATACTCAAGTGTTTACGTCAGAGGGGCGGAAGTTTTTAAAGGACGTTAAAGTAGGGAATAAAGTTTGGGACGGGGATAATTACCAAACTGTCACGAATTTTGTATGTCAGGGGGTAAGGCAAGTTTACCGAATGGTCTGTGCAGACGGAAAAGAGTTGGTTGGCACTGCTGACCACCCTATTTTAACTGAGAATGGGTTTCAGCCTTTAGGGGATTGTGTCGGGGAATATATAATTTTGGGGTATCCTTTTACTAATAAGGGGTATACCAAGGTAAGGAGAGTGTTCCCTGAGGGGGAGGAATTAGTCTATGATATTACCGTCGAAGGTTCTGAGAGGTTTTCCGCCAATGGGATTATAGTTCATAATTGCCCCAAGGAAGAGGTTAAAATGTATGTTCATCCTCATCCTGTTATAGGGTACTGTTTAAAATCGGAGGAGGAGGGATGCGTTCGGGATTCCGCCGGAAATCCCGTCAAATCGAAAACAAAGTCCGGGCTTCGTAAGGCGTTTTGTGTTCCGAAGGGGGATGAGAGTTCCAATCCTTGGGTTTGGGTTACTGCCGATTACTGTTTAGTCCCTGAGACAAAGGTAATTAGTGAGGAGGGTGAGATAACGTTAAGGAAGTTATTGATGCTTCCTCCGGGGGTTAAGATTCTCACGCCTCAAGGGTTTAAGGAGACTTATCATGTTAGGTGGACGGGAGACCATTCTCAATATCGAATTACTTTAAGGAGTGGGGAATCGGTGATTTGTTCTCCGGAGCATAAGTTTGCCGTTACGAGGGGTGAGGAGTTAGAATGGGTCAGAGCGTCTCTTTTGTCGAGGTTTGATTATCTGGTTACTCAGGGAGGGGTGTCAGGTATTGCGAATATTGAGTATTCTCCGGAGCCTTTGTTAATGATAGACTTAGGTGTTCGGGATGTTCATTGTTTTTATGCGAATGGGATTTTGACGCATAATTGTGCCCAAGAGTTAAGGTTAGCGGCGGTGTTCTCGAAAGAGCCTAATTTGCTCACGCCTTTGGTGGAGGGTAAAGATATTCATATGTATGTAGCCAAGAAGATGTTTGGCTACGAAGACCCTAACCACCGGACGAATGTAAAAATCGTTAATTTCTGTTTAGGGGAGGATAGTTATGTTCATAGTGCTGAGAGGGGGTTTATTCATCCTTCCTCCCTTCATGAGGATGACCTTTTAATTGACCGGAGGGGTCGGTCAGTTCCTTTTGCTATGAGGAGGAAGGTTTCCGATACAATTACATTGAGTTATTCTAACGGGGTTATAGAGGAGTATGAGTATCGTCATAAACTTCTGGTCAGGAATAAGTTAGGTCGTTGGGTTTGGCGTAGAGTTCAGGATATTGTTCCTGGGGATGCAGTCAAGGTTTTGAATGTGAGGGATGCGTTTTATGGGGCTTTTTGGAGGGACATTGCGAATTATGTTGCAATTTGGATGAAGTTAGAGTTCCGGGGTAAGATAATGCTTCCTCCTAATATGGAGGAGTTTTGGGATTACCGGAATAATTGTGTTTCTTACAAGGGTTTCGAGATGTTGGGTAAGAATCACTCGGTGTTCTTTGAAGCGCTTTTGAAGGGGGTTTCTTCTAAGGTGGTTGCCGGGAGGGAGACTAATTATTACTATTATTCATGGGTTAATGATAGGCTTCTTTCACAAGTGTGTATGTCTCTGTCCTCTAATGGGTTTACCCTACAGAAAACTTTAGGGTGTGTTAGTTGTATTCCGAAAAATACGAATAGGGTAAGGGTTGTTTCGGTAGAGTACCGAATAAATCGTCCTATTTATGTAATTTCTACCCCTTCTCACAATTATATTTCGTCAAACGTTATTTCACATAATAGTAAACTTTATGGGGCAGAGTGGTTTACCATATCTCAACGCACCGGTCTCCCAAAGGACGAGGCCAAAGCGTTGTGCGAGAATTATGATGCTACTATGTCAAGGTTAACAGCGTGGAAGAAGGAGGTTATCAAGAATGTGAAACGAAGTGGTTTTGTTAAAACTCTGTTTGGTCGACCCGTTTATTTGATGAAGTTTTACAATTCCCCTGATTATGGTATGCAGGCTTATGCGAATCGGTTGGCTGTCAATGCCACGATTCAGGGGTGCGTTCCCTCCAACACGCTAATTCGGGATGTTGACAAGTCTCGGTTAGTTCCTATTGGGAATCTCGCCGGGAGAAGGGTTGATTTTTCACGGGATTCTCAAAATCCCCAAAAAGGGGTTCCGACTGGTCGAGGGAGGGACACGGTTTATTTTATTCGATTTACTTCTGGTGATTTTGCAGTAGTGTCCACCTACCATAAATTCAAGGGGTATAAGTCTGAACGTCTGGTGTCTTTCCAAGATAAGGATTCTTATATCGAGTTACTTCCTCCGGGGAAGAAATATCGACCGGTTTTGTCTTTACTTTGTTCTTTGTTTGTTAGTCGGAAGGTAGCGTTGGGTCGGTTGTATTCATTGCTTTCTGAATCGGAAGTTCCTCTAAGGGACTTATCCATATCATCCTTTTTCTTTAAGGTTTGGCGGTCAGGGTCACTTCTTAATTTAAGGGATGCTACAGCGGCTCAGAATGTTAGGGTGGTCGCGGATGAGTATGGGTTTAATCTGGTTCATGTTTCCGGGGATTTCTACCGGGTTAGGTGGGGTCGGAAGCGGAAGGCCAAAGTTTTGTCGAGTAGGGTTGAGAGGGAGAATGTCCCCATATTTTCAGCGTCGATGATGACGGGGTGGCAGACCTACCCTCTTAGTGGGTTTACTCACAAGAATACTGGGGCGGATTTGATGCGTCGAGCGCTTATAAAGTTTGAGCAATTAAGGGATACTAATGAAGCGTGGAGGGATAATACGAGGTTTGCGACAACCGTTCATGATGAGTGTAACTTTTATGTTAGGTCGTCTTACCTGCCGGAGGCTGTTCGTATTATACAGAGTGTTATGAATTTCCAGCCGAAGGGGTTTGAAGTGCCTATTGAAGTAGAGGTAGGGGTTAGTCCTGACGGGTGGGGTAATTGCCTTGATATTATAGGGGTTACGCCGGAGGGCAAGATTATCCCGAAGGATTACCCGTTTACTCCTGAGGGAGAAGAGTGGAAGGTTAAGGAACGTTAAATTTATTAAATTTATGATTGAGCTAAAGCCGAAGGAGATAATTTTAGTTAGCTCTAAGGAGGAGCTACCGGAGAGTTTTGATTATCGAGGGGCTTCCGTCTATGTTATGGGAGTAGGGGCGTCGTCTGCCGCGAAGGGTCTGGAAGAGGTTAAGTGTCAGATAATTTCGTCTAACTATCCGGTTAGAATCCTCCATACCGGAACGTGTGGTTCTTTCAAGTATTCTCCGGGAACGGTAATTAATTGCGGAGCGTTTCCCGTCAGGGGTAAGGAGGTTCCCCGTTATCCTTATAGGGAATGGGATTGGATAAGTCAAGTTCCGGAGTTTATAACTAAGGTCAACCGGGAAGAGTGGCTCCCAAGGGTCATTAATTTTGATATGGAATCGGAGGTTGTTAGTGATTTCATAGATGAGTTATGCGTTACTCATAGTCATTTGCTTATTGATTATGTTTTGTGTAAGGTAGTTACCGATAATGGAGAGGGGTCTATTTCTGATTGGGCGGTTGCGGCGAGGGAGCAATCCTCTAAGGTTGGGGATATAATAACTTCGTGGTTAGATTGGGTTTCTCCTCAGAATTGGTTACGGGGTGTTGGTTTGGATGATGATGGGTTAAATCTGATTCCCAATAAGTTATGGAGTTCTCCAGAGTTTAGAAGTGAGTTTGTTCATTTTAGGTTACAGAAGGCGCTGCCGAAGTTCATAATTGGGGTTGATGTGGCCGCATATTCACTTCTGTCTGTTTTAGTAGCGTCGGGGGATTATGCTTATTCGGATGTAGCTTATATAGGAACGTGTCCGGAAAGCGTTTGGGAAAGAAGTTCTGTTACTCTGTTTGCGTCAGATATTTATCATTTGGAATGTTCAGAGTTTGTGAGGGAGGTTTTGGATAGGTTACGGTCGAGTAGGATAAAGGTTACTCTTTTCACTTTGTTGGGAGGGTCTACCGTTAATAGTTCCGAGATAGTTTCCATGATAAACGTTGAAAATTTCCAATCGTAGGGGTATGTGGTTTTTGAAGTTACTATTATACTATTATGGGGTTTCTCTCTTGTATACCCTCTTAGTATGGCTATTTACGAGGTCTATGTATAGGGAGGAGGGTGCCAAGTTTCCTATAAAGTTTCATGTCAAGGTTATCGCGATACCGTTCTTCGGAGTTCTTCTTTCGGGGTTATGTGTAGGGTTGGATTATGCTCAGCATTTACAGAATCAGGAACAGGAGCACCGGAATAGGGGTCTGAGGGAGTGAAGGTTTCCTGAAAAACCTTGGTAGAATAAATTTATTTATCTATATTTGTAGCGTAAAGGGGTTTATCCTTTACGCTACAAATGTTTAATGCCTTATTATCAAAAAGTTATGGAATTTATAGAAAATGAAGAGGGGTCAGGAGGGAAGGTGGTTTCCAAGGTTAACGAGTTTGTGGAATCTGCGTTAAAGTCCGTTTCTTCGGTGGATGCTTTTCAAAGTAATCTTTATCATTTGTTGTTTCTGCTAAAGGGCTATGCGTCCCCTAACTCTGAGGGTGAGGTTTCAGAGTTAATTTATCCGGTAGGGTCGACGAAGGGGATTCCCTCTACGCATCGTCAAATAATGGCCTCAGTGCCGGTCAGGTTTAAGGTAGAGAGGGTTGAGGGTGAGTTTCCTTTTACGAATGCTCTTGTAATTCGGGGTAATGCTAAGTGGGTCAAAGGGTTGACCCCAATTATCTATTATATTTTAAGGGCTTATGATTCGTTATCGTCCCGTCTTATTAAATCGTTAGATTATCCTACCGAAGAAAAGAGGAAAGCGAGGGAACGGTTTACCGAGAGGTTTGCCGAGTCCGTGGGGGATATATTTAAGGCGGTCTTTTCAGGAAGTTCCGAGGTTGTAAATCGTTCTGAGGGTAAGGTTTCACATAAAGTTCAGGACTGCGCGGAAGAGACCTTTGAATAGAGGTGTGGAAGGGTGGCATTTAGCCACCCTTCCTACTTACAATTTGTAATTACGTCCCTATACTGGGAGTAACAATCTGTAAGGTGCTTCCCCTTTTTGATTACAATCTGTAAGTATTTGCCCAAATTTCGCCTTGAGCGCTTACATGAAACTCTCTGAAATTGGCCATGCGAAGCGTCAAAAGGCCATAATTCGACGGGATTTTCGAGTATTGTATCATAAGTATTCAAATTTTATTAATATTCATCCAAAATGCCGTTTCACAGAATGCCGTGTGTGGGGGGATTTGATAATTTCTCTCCTATACTGGGAACGGAATTTTTGCATATCCATTCAAAAATGCCCTGAGCGCTTACTTTATCTTATTTGTTACCCCTAAAATCCCTCTATTTTGATTATTTATGCAATAATTTCCTTACAGTTCCTCAAAAACTGGCCAAAAGCTGGAAATTGGGTCACTTTTCTCCCTATACTGGGAACAGGATTTTTGCATAATTCTTCGGGTATTTATTCTATGCCCCTAAAGTGTTTTTGTTGTAGTTATACATTAGGGAAAGTTTAAAATGTTTCTTTATGAGTTGGATTTCTGTAGATGAGTCTCTACCGCCCTTCCGTGAGAGGGTGTTGGTTGTGGAGGAGTGGAAAGGTGTTCCGCCTTCTATGTTTATATCCCGAAGGATTCCAAGGGGAGGCGAGGTTTGGAGTTGGGCGGGAGTTTCCCAAGACAAGGGTATAAAGTATTGGCAAAAGTTGTCGGATTTTCCAAGGAAGTAATATGGCGATACCTTCTTACTTAACGGTTACTCCTACTTCGGGGTCAGGTAATGGGAGCGTTTCTATAAGTCCCAAGACCAAACATACTGGTCGTGTGGCGCGTTCGTCTACCTTAAAAGGTAGTATGACGAATTATCCTTCCGTTGAGGAAGTAACTATTAATGTTACAGAGTCGCCGAAGGCGGAGTTTGTGTCGTTTTCCTCCTCTACTTATTCTGTGACTAAAACCGGTTCCACTTTATCGGTTACTGGAACGTCTAATTCGAGTAAATTGACGTTTTCATATCCTTCCAACGGAATAGGAATCGCGGCGATAACTTCTTATAAGGTTGGCACCGCAACCGCTACTTCTGGAACGGCGATTTCGGGCGACCCTGGGGCGACCGCCCAATATACGTTTACTCTCTCTCTGACTTATTCAACGAATACTACCGTAAAAGCGCGTAGTACTCAAATTAAAGTGACAGCAAATTCTTCATCTGTTACCGCCACCACGACGATAACTCAGGCGGCTGGCGACCCTTATTTGTGGCTTGGTTCTTCGGGAACGTCAACCTTCTCAGTTACTGTCCCACAAGCTGGCACCGCTCAGAGTGTTCAAGTGCTTTCGAATGATGCTTGGGAGTTTGAGTAATTTTCCTCTCCTATTATATTTAAAAGGCGGGCAAAGCCCGCCTTAATTTTATTTAATTTATTTTTCTTAAGTAAATGTTTGGAGAAATAAATTTAATTACTTACTTTTGTCTTTGTGAAAGAGGAGGGCTACCCTCCTTAAGAAGGTTAACCAATTAAATTAATTAATTAAGTTATGGAAAAGGCAAGAGTTGTTATTTTGGATTACACTTCTTCTGAGGAGAAGGGGATTTCCTTCAAATATTCAGAAGCAGCTCCGAGTTTGGAGGAGGCTGTTTTGGAGAAGTTTCAGGGAAGGGCTAAATCAGGGGAGGACTTGTTTGTAGTTCCGGCTAAAGGTCGAAATATGGGGCAGGTTTTCCAGGTAGACCAAGTAGGGAGTGTTCATGAAGAGTGGGTTTCCTCCTTCTCGTTTGAGGGAGAGCTTTACTATGTCTTTCAGAGAGGGTTGTATCAGAGAGTTGACGGAGTTCCGGTTTACTATGATTATTTCGGCGACCCGGAAGTTAGGTTTATTTCGGAGAGTTCCGAGCCAATAGTTCAAGTTTATAAGGCTGTCTGGGATGAAGAGCTGGGTGATATAAAAGTTTCGATTGCTCCGGAGAAGTTAGCGAAGGAGTTATCGGAGAGGTTTGCGAAGTTTCTCCGAAGTGAAAACTCTTTGTATTATATCCCAGCGGGAGGGGCTACCATTAAAGAGATATTTGGGGATGAGTTTATCTTTGGAGGTTTCGAGCAATGGGTTGCACCTTATATTTATGAAGGGGAGCTAATCTATGTCTTTGAGTGGAGTTGCTAATTGTGGTGGGGTGGTCGTTGAAGGCCACCCCATTAATTTTATTATATTTATTTTTGCCAATTCCTTTGGAGGGATAAATTTAATTTCATATCTTTGTGAAAGAGAAATAAGGGAATTAAGGTAGAGGTGGGGTTACTTTTGGAGTTGGTGAAAAGGAAGTGAGATAAATTTATTTAATTTACTTTTGAGTTAGGAGGGTCTTTATAATATAAAGGTATGAGAGTTTCGGAAGAGTTTCGTTATGAGACGCCAATTCGTTTCAGGTTGGATGTTCTTCGGGAAGTTGTTCAGGAGGTTTCGGGGGATGCTTCCGCGACCGCTACGGCCAAGAATAATATCATAAAGCTCTATGAGAGGCTTTCGGGTCAGAATCGCTTTGCGGAGAATCCGGACGAGTTTTTGGGTCGAATGGAAGGTCATGCCAAGGGTAACACTTGCCGAGTTTATTATGCCCCTTCTTATACGCAAGCTCCGAGGGCGGCGAGGAAGGCTATTGTTCCGGTAGGGGAAGGGAATAGGTTTGTGTATCTGGATATTAAATCCGCAGAGTATATTTTGAACAGTTACTTTGCCGGGGATAAGGGTACGATTTCCGCCTATGAAGAGGGGGAAGATGTTTATTTACTTTATTCTAAGTATTTTCCGGAGGGGTCTTCTCGGAAGGTCATGAAGGAGGCTTTAATAGGGGGAATGTATGGGTTAACGTCGTTTACTCTTTCAAAAAGGTTAGGATGTTCGGAGAGGGAGGCGAAGGGGTTACTTTCTCTTATAGTTTATTACCGGAAGGAATCGACGCAGTTAAATAATTATATTATCTCGACCGTTAAAAATGTAGGGTGGTATGTTTGTCCGAATGGGTTTGATGATGAAGATTTAGTTAAGGTTGCCCCGGTGGATTTTTCGGATAGGAAATGGGTTAATCGAGCGTTTTCCATTTATACTCAATCAGCGTTGGGTCTTTGGATGCAGTCAAGGATTCGTTTATTGCAGGAAAAGTTAGGGGAGAGCTTCACGTTAATTCAAGTTTTCGATTCGTTGCTGTTTGAAGTTCCGAAGGGGGCGGAGGAAGAGCAGGTAATCAATGAGATTAAGGAGTTAGTTTCTCCGTTCCGGGTTGAGGTTGGTTTCGGAGATAATTTTTACGAGGCGCAAATGTCTGCAAAGTCTGTTTAGGGTTATGGTTACAAGGTCATTAAGGGAAGAGGAATTGAAGGAACAGTTTAAGTTTGTTCAGAATTACACGTCGAGACTTTTTCGGAAAGTGGTTCAGAAGAGTTTCGGGGAGGAAGTTCAGGGTTTCGGGTACCAGTTATGGCAGGTTATCCGAGGTCTGGGTAGAGAAGGGGCGATTATAAGGCCATTAGAGTTATTTGTGGAGGAGAATGCCGTTCGAGTTCCCATGGAGGACGGAACGGAGAGGAAGGTATCGTATTCTTCGGAGGGTTTTGTAGAGTTATCCCGAAGTGATGAGGAGGGGGTGGAAGTTTACTCGTTCTCCTCTAAAAGGGAGTGGGTCATTAGCCGGGTCTTAATTTGGTTTGGGTTTGTTCCTTACGAGGAGGGGTATTCCGGAGCGGAAGCGCAGGATTATTCTCAGAGTGATGCGGATATAATTTATTAAATTTATTTATAGAGTATGAATTACAAAATTGAGCTTCCGACGAGGGTTTGCATTATGTCGGATTGTACCCGAAAGCTGGATTGTTTTCAGGGTGAGTTGGATGTAGAGTCAGATGTTCAGGTTTTCAGGGTGTTGACGTCACCGCCTTTTTCGAGGGAGTGCGTTTATGAGGTTCTTTCGAGTGTTCCTTCGGAGGGTAAGGTTTTGGTAGTGCTTCATTCCAATGCGGATTTTTTTGCGGCTTTTTCTGTTTATGTAAACTCTAAAGTTGAGGTTAAGAATCCGGAAGTTCCGGTTTTGGATAATCCGGATGAGGTTACTTTTCTGGAGGCGTGGGATGAAGAGTTGGTTAATATAAATAAGGAGAAAGAATCGTCCTACGATTCCGCGCTTCGTCCCATTGTTTCGGATTTCCTTCGGATTCAAGCGCTTAATTCACCCGAGGAGGCGAAGGAGGGTGAGACAATTCAGATATTGGAGTCTGAGCAACCGAAGATGAAGGTTGAGGAGCTAATTGAAACTCGCAAATCTCGTTCGGAGGAAGTAAAGGCGAAGGTTGAGGAATCGAAAAGTGTTGAGGAATCGAAAAGTGTTGAGGAATCGAAAAGTGTTGAGGAATAAAGGTTATGTTTAAAGTAGCGTGCTTCGTTCGAGTTTCGGATTCTGAGAGAAGGGACGAATTGCTCAGGTGGTGTGTCAATCTCGGATATACTTACATTTTCCCTCCAAGGGAGGAAAAGTATTCCCAAGGGGTAGTTTGTGATACGGAATGTGTTGGAGTTGCTCATGATGCAGAGACTTTTACTCTTTTGAAATGTGTTGATTGTGGCGAAAACATAGAATTGTTCAAAGCATTAGCTGCAATGAATGACGAAAACGACCGCGAGCAATGGTTTGTTTGCAGGGAATCATATAAAGAAAGTGAAACGTTATCATGGAAAGTAGGAGATTTTGATTGTTACCATTTAGATGAAGACTATGCTGGGGAAAAGTGGCGCAAGGCTACTCTTACAGAAATTTTAGAACACTTTAAAACTTCAACAGAGTGAGAGAAGATTTCATATTACCGATTATTGAAGAGTGGGAATCAGAGAATCAGGGTTCCCATGTTTTCAATTTATGGGTGGAAGAAGTGCGGCATCCGTGTCCGGAAAATGAAATGGTTTTGGTTTCATGTGATGCGGAGCATCCGAGTGGGGAGTTGTCGTTTAAGGATTGTTCCGGTCGTTGGCATAATTTTTCGAGTTCCGTAGAAATTCCTGTTGATTTTGTTAAATACTGGAGACCTATTTCAGTTGGGGACGAGAGACCATAAATTCCCCCCGAGAATACATAGTAGCAAAGTTCTTTAATTGATAAATTTGTTATTATGGCAAAACCTTCATGGTTGACCATTACCCCTACTTCGGGGTCAGGTAATGGTCAAATACAGTATTCCGCTACCGAACACACAGGTCGTGTAGCTCGTCCGTCCTCTCCGTATGAATCTATAGTTGAAAACTCGAAAACAGCAGATTGTACGGTTTCCGTAACTCAGAATCCAAAGGCAGAGTTTGTTCAAATTCAGTCTACAGCGTCCCCGGCCAAAACAGGAGGAACGTTGAAGATTACGGGTACAGGTAATGCGGCTACGCTTACTTTTTC
>ERZ780212.1575-NODE-1575-length-17144-cov-7.697876_pt1 | contig 17144 bp, 18 predicted proteins | sample MGYA00511364_ERZ780212 | MGnify/ENA primary metagenome ERZ780212 (study PRJEB29588, sample SAMEA2147991) | human gut metagenome | biome: human gut; feature: human-associated habitat; material: faeces | place: Denmark | collected 2008/2010 ...
TGAAAATAAGGAGCAAAGCGACGCTGACACTTCGGGCCATGTTGGCCCGAAGATACGGGTTTGGGGCGAGCCCCAACAAGCCGCCTTTGTGCCACTTGTGGCCACAGAGGCATTGCTTGCCACTTAGCGGCAGCCCCTAAAATGGCGCAAAAAAACAGAGGCCCTTATTCTGGAACCTCCGTTTCTCTGGCTTTCTTAATGCCCTCGGCTGTGGCTTCTATCACGACAAGCTCTTTTTCGTTCATGGAGTTTAGAAGAACATCAATGTGCTTTCTGCAAGAGCTTGACCTTGCCCCTCCGTCCGCATGAATAAACTGGTCAACTGAAACGTCAAACATAGTAATGAGTTTAACAAAAAGGTCGAAGCTGGGATACTGACCTTTGTTCTCAATATTCATAATGGTACGGGAGTCACGGTCTACTAATTCCGCAACGTAGGCTTGTGTCCAGCCCTTTTCTTCTCTGGCTCTTTTGAGAGCTGCCCCGAGGCCGTGAAAGTCAAACCTTCTTTCATCTTGGTTCATTCTCATATCACCCTATATCATTCTACATTTCGTGTTAGATTATGGGAATGTAATGAAGTTTTACATTAGGTTGTATTTTATTTCTCGTTTCTTCCCAAATGTTGATTGTGGCGATCCACTTGACAAAACTGCTCTTTCTGACTATACTGTATATGTATAAAGAAATACAGTTAGGGGGATTGTATGCACATAGTAATATCAAACACATCAGATTTGCCGATTTATGTGCAGATAAAGGAGCAAGTCAAAGAACAAATTTTGTCGGGTGAGCTTGAGGAAGATGAAATGCTACCATCACTTCGACAGTTGGCAAAGGATTTGAAAATCAGTGTATTGACTACTACACGAGCCTACAACGAGTTAGAGGAAGAAGGTTTTATTACAAGTCGTCAAGGTAAAGGATTCTTTGTAATGTCGAGTGGTTCAAATCTCATTCGAGAACAGCTAATACAAGAGGTAGAAAAAAATCTTAACAGTGCAATATTGGCGGCTGAACGAGCTTCTATGACCGATGAAGAACTTATTAAGCTCCTACGGCTTTTATTGGAGGTAAACCATGAGTGAACAATGTTTAGAATTAAAAAATGTATGCAAAAGTTTTCGTGATTTTACGCTGAATAATATTAGCTTCACATTGCCACAAGGGTATATTATGGGGCTTGTCGGCCCGAATGGAGCAGGAAAAACGACAACAATTCAGCTTATTCTCAATATGCTTGAAAAAGATGCTGGCAGGATTTTGGCCTTTGGTAAAGATAATGTGGTTAGTGAAAAAGAGATAAAGCAGGATATTGGTATTGTTTTTGATAGCATATTTTATGTGGATAGCTGGACAGTAAAAGATACAGAAAAAGCAGTATCTATTTTTTACGATAACTGGCGACATGATATTTTTAACGATATGGTTAAACGCTTTGACTTACCGCTAAATAAAAAGGTTGGCGAGTTATCACGCGGTATGCAAATGAAGCTAATGCTTGCGTGTGCGTTTTCGCATGATGCCAAGCTGCTAATACTCGATGAGCCTACAAGTGGACTTGATCCTCTTACTCGAGATGAGTTTTTGGAAATTCTGCAAGATTATATCAGAGATGGTCAAAGAAGTGTGCTGTTCTCAACACATATTACCACCGATTTGGAGCGCGTAGCTGACTATATCACCCTCATCAATCGAGGCAATATGATTTTTACAGGTAGTATGGAAGATTTGTTAAGCAGTTACCGCCTCATTAAAGGGAAACCTTGCGATCTTACAGCCGATCTCGAAAAAAATATTTTGGGATTACGCAAAACAGCTATGGGGTTTGAAGGTCTTATAACTGCAAATGCGGCAGTCCAATACAAACATTGCGTTCTTGATACCGCAACTATTGATGACATTATTATCTGCATTGGCAAGGGAGGTACAAAGGCATGACAGGGGTTGCGAGAATTACAAAACTGGATTTTTTTATAATGAAATCACAAGGAATTTCATATTTATCATTGGTTGCAGTAATTTTGTTGTTCGGACTTATGGGTTCCTCCATAACTGTGTTATGCATTACAGGCGCATGGTTTATCGCATTGATGGCTACTAACATTTTTGCCATACAGGAAAAAAATCATCTTGACCGTTTATATGGTTCTGTTTGCGTGAGCTTAAACGAGGTCGTTCTTGGACGATACACCTTTGTGTTTCTGAATTACTTCACCAGCATGGTTGTAATTATTATCCTATATCTCGGCTTTGTGCTGTGTCGAAAAGCCACATTCGATGTGCCTGATATAATGCTTGGATTGGGGTTATCATTTTTAGTTTTCTCTACAATAACAGGAATACAAATGCCGTTATTTTTCAAAATGGGGTACACCAAAGCAAAGTTATGGTCTGTCATTCCTTTTGCAGTTGTAATGTTATTGGTGGTATTACCCTCTTTTGTATCTGCATTATCTGGTATCCTTGACTTTGCACAATCGCATAAGGAACTTTTTGCATTTGCCTGTATATTAACAAGTTGTATTATTCAATTTGTTTCATATCACATTGCTGTTATTTTCTATCGTAAACAAAGATAGAAGATTGCAATACCAACTGGAAAGGAGGTCAATCTATGTTTATACCGAAGTGTAAAAAATGCGGCGGCAAAGTGATTTCCGCATACACCAATATTGAGATTGAAACTAATGGTGTTCTGAAAACTGTAACAAATACTCCCGCGAAAAAATGTTCAAAATGCGGACATATTATTGTAGACGACATTACAATGGAAAAAGCAAAACAGTATGCCAATGATTATCCTGCAAATACAATCGACTATGCAATGTGCGAAGCCGAAGAAGTTGTAGTAATTCAGACCCTCTTATTGTAAGTAATAGGATAAGGGGGCTGTAATAGAAAATGGATAAAGAAAACTGGATATTATGTCCCGTTTGTGGAAATAAAACAAGATTAAAGATACGGAAAGATACGGAACTCAAAAACTTCCCGCTATTCTGTCCGAAATGTAGGCAAGAAACCTTGATCCATGTAAAACAATTCAATATAACCGTTATCAAAGAGCCAGACGCACAGACGCAGAGCCGATAACCCGTAGCCAGCAGGCATACGGATTATCGGCTCTTTTCTTTTGATAGCATCTGTGCTGACACACACAACAAGACCGTTGTGATCGACCTTGCGGCGCAGAACGGCGGTTTTGAAATATTGTATTTCAAGCCGCCGTTTTCCTTTTGAAAAAATGGATTTACGGAGGGTGTGTTAAAGTCGCCCTTTTTTAAGGATACGGCGGTATCCGAGGAGGTATCGCCGTGTCTATTTTTGTCTTTTTTCACAGTACCCATGACCTACATCAGTTAAAAAAAGCATAGCTCCCCCTCCGGGTTATTCCGGCTATGTATGCGAAATTTGTTGGAACCTTAACTATTATGTCATTTCATGCGTCCGTGTGGCTTCATGCCGCCCGGGCGCTTTTGTGTTCTTATGGGGCTGCTTCGGGTCATGTTGGCCCGAAGTCATTCCCCGGTGCCGCTCCCCGCCGCCTTCGTTTCGGTCACTCGTCAACCAACAACCGAAACGGAGGTCAATATGGCTATTATCAATTTGCGGGACTATTACCCATTCTATACATCGGATTGCTTCATGGAAGTATCGGAAGAAGTTGCAGAAATGTTCAAAGAGTTTGATCGTAAAGAGGCTGCCTACCGGCTGCGTACATACCGCCACAAAGCCTACTATTCCCTTGATCGGGATGACGGGCTGGAGCATGAAGCTGTCTTTGTCGCCTTATCTCCCCATGAACTGTATGAGCGGAAAGTGACCATGCAGGAGCTTCATGCGGCGATTGCCAGTCTGCCGGACAAACAGGCAAAACGGATTTACGCTCATTTCATTCTCGGCATGACCAAACAGGACATTGCCCGGGCAGAGGGCGTCCATGAAAAAGTGGTTCGTGTCGCAATCGAGCGAGGTCTGCGGCGCTTAGAAAAAATTTTGAAAAATTCTTTGTAAGGCGTACCGATTTAGGCCGGAAAATGAAATGGCTTATGAGAGGCAAAACACTTCGGGTCACAATGGCCCGAGGTTCAGACAAGCCTCATGCAGATTGAAAATTGAATAAAAAGACACCCGGATACGAAGGGGAACGCGCTGTGTGACAGACCCGCCATGACCTCGGATTTCAGAGAATACAGTCTTTGTAAAACTGAGCGAGCGAACAGGTCCATGCCATAGGTGGGGCAAGGCTGGCTCCACCGGAACAGGCGCAGAACCCGGATACTTGCGTTTAGTCACAGTCCGAGCGTTGAAGCGGTCTTGCAAGCCGTGAGCCGTCGCAGGCAATGAGAACGCCTTGCCATCAGAATGGGGAGAGTTGAAATACTATGGGGCATGAAGCCTATGCCCGTCCGGTGTGTCTGAAATGAAGTGAAAACCTATGGGGAGCCCCCGGCAATGCTGTCTGATGATAGGCCAACCGATCCGGCGTGGCTCCCCATCTTTTCAAAAAAGGAGCACTTTATGGGAAATGCGTTTGGAATGATCCCCGGCTTGGAACCGGACGAATGGAGCAATGACGCCTGCCGTGGTTATGTCATTATGGCAATGGAGGACTGCGGATTTTCAAAGAAGGATATACGGCGTGTTGTGGGGCAGCTTTATGAAGTATTTGACCTCAACAGCGTGGAGGACGCCAAAGAAAAGTACCATTCCAGTCCTTACTGACCTCGGGCCACATCGACCCGAAGTGGAGAAAGCTCAAAGGGCGGCACCTGCTGGGTGCCGTCTTTTGACATTTCCCCACGGGACAAGTGGGAAAGGCAGGCATATACACGCACTTTCGCAAAGGAGGTTTTCAATGACGCAAGCTGTCACTTATGAACGAGAAACAAAGTCTGTCGCATTTCAAGGGAAGATCATTGTGCTGGAAAGCCTCACGCCGGTACTTCCCCCGAAGGAGAAAGCACAGCGCAAAAAAGAAATTGAGCGTTGTCTTTATGAGGTGTTCAGAAAATATGGGGACAGATTTCCCTAATCATTCGCAACATTGTTGTCCGGGGCTGCTGATGGTATAATATAGTTGTAAGGTTGGTAGCTCCATTCCAACAAGGAAAGGAGCCCAATATGGAATTTATCAGAGAAGATTGTATTTACGCAAGACAGTCAGTAGACCGCAAGGACAGTATCAGCATTGAAAGTCAGATCGACTTTTGCAAGTATGAATTGAAAGGTGGGAGCTGCCGGGTATTCAAGGACAAAGGCTATTCCGGTAAAAATACGGACAGGCCGGAGTTTCAAAAGCTGTTGGGCGAGATCCGCAAGGGAAAGGTCAGGCGGGTCATCGTGTATAAACTGGACCGTATAAGCCGCTCTATTCTGGACTTTGCAACGATGATGGAGCTGTTTCAAGAGTACGATGTGGAGTTTGTATCCTCCACGGAAAAGTTTGATACTTCGACCCCGATGGGCCGGGCCATGCTGAATATCTGCATTGTATTCGCCCAGCTTGAACGTGAGACAATTCAGAAGCGTGTCACAGACGCCTACTATTCCCGGTGCCTGAAAGGCTTTCACATGAGCGGACAGGCACCATACGGTTATCAGTTAGAGCCTACTGTGGTAGAGGGTATCCGCACAAAGAAAATGGTTGCCGACCCCGTAGCCGCCGACCATGTTCGGCTGATGTTTGAAATGTACGCTGAACCGGAAACCTCCTTCGGAGATATTACCCGATACTTCGAGGAACATGACATAAAAATTTATGGCAAATCCATGTTCCGTACATTTCTTTCCCAGCTTTTAAGAAACCCCGTTTACGCACAGGCCGATTTGGAGCTGTACGAATTTTTCAAGAGCCAGGGCGCAGCGATTGTCAATGACGCTTCTGACTTTGCCGGAACAAACGGCTGCTATCTCTATCAGGGGCGGGATGTGAAGGAGGACAAGGACAGGTGCTTAAAAGACCAGATACTTGTTATCGCTCCCCATGAAGCACTCATTTCCTCTGACACATGGCTGAAATGCCGGAAAAAACTTATGGCAAATACCACCTTCCAGCAGGGACGGAAACCGAAAAATACTTGGCTGGCCGGAAAAATCAAATGCGGGCATTGTGGGTATGCTCTGAAAGCCACCCATGTACCAAACAGCACCGGATATTTCCGCTGTACCAAACGGACGGAAAACAAAGGCTGTCCGGGCTGCGGGAAAATCCGCAAAGAAGAATTTGAGCAATTCATTTTCTCGGCCATGCAGGAGAAGTTCAAAGACTTTCAGATACTCCACGGCAGGGAGGAAAAAGTCAATCCGAAGCTGACCGCCTATCAAGTGGAGCTGGCACAGGTGGAGGCAGAAATTGAAAAGCTGCTGGATACGCTGACCGGAGCCAATGCGACCTTGCTTGCCTACGCCAACAAAAAAATTGAAGAACTGGACACCCGACGCCAGACCATTTCAAAGGCAATCGCCGAATTGAGCGTTGAAACCATATCTCCCCAGCAGATAAAGAAGTTATCCTATTATCTCGACAACTGGGACAGCATAGATTTTGACGACAAAAGAAAAGCCGCCGATGGTTTGATCTCTACGATCAAGGCCACCAGCGACCGTGTTCAGATAGAGTGGAAAATCTGACATTTCCGCTCTATCGCCCCTCATTTCTATTTTATCTTGTTTGTACCCCTTGTACACCGATGTTTTAGTCAATATTTAGTCAATAATTTAGCCCTTTACGATATTGTTATTTACAGACAAGTGTGTTAAACTAAAGCTATATTTTAAAGAAGCTGTGAGACAGCTATGGGGGTAAATTATATGACAGATACAGGTTTTTTAGTAGCATTCTTTATAGTTATTTTTTTAGTTATCATCTTTGCGCTTGTCGCTGTAATCGGAGCCGTTACAAGTGCTGTTGCAGGTATCAATGATGATGAGGATGAGATTGAGGAAGAGGGCATTTGAAGCTGAAATAAATAAAAAATCTTAAAAGAGATTAAAAGACATTTAAGGACATCGAATTATATTAATCGTATAATTGGGTGTCTTTTTATTGTCAAAATCTCTTAAAAAAGTATAAACCAATTGAGTTGCAATCCGACACATTGTATAATAAAAGTATAACAGCGAATTAAATTTATTGTGAAAATCGCAGTAATCACATTGTCTATCAAATTAAGGCAGGACATTATCAAGGAAAAGAAGAAGGAGGGGTCAGATGATATCAAGATATAGTGTAAAAAAGCCTTTTACTGTACTTGTAGGAGTGCTGTTGGTAATAGTACTCGGTGTTGTATCACTTGGCAGGATGACGACAGATCTGCTACCGGATATGAGCTTTCAGTATGCACTTATCGTGACAACAGATATGGGAGCAAGTCCACAGGAGGTGGAGAGCGATGTCACCGCGCCGCTTGAAGCAGCTATGGCAACTACGTCCAATATCAAAAACGTAAGCTCAATGTCATATAACAGCTATTCTCTGGTGACATGCGAGTATGAGCAGAATGCCAACATGGATTCTGTAGTGATAGAGATGCAGCAGAAAATAGATCAGGTCAAGGCTGGCTGGAAGGATGGAGTGGGTACTCCGACCATTATGAAGATAAATCCGGACATGCTTCCAATCATGATGACTGCTGTGGATATGGATGGGAAAAGCAAGTCGGAAATCACCGACTTTGTGGAAAACACACTTAAGCCTGCAATTGAGAGTACAGAGGGAGTCGCATCAGTGACTGCAACAGGTGAGCTCACCGAGCAGATACAGGTCACGATGAATCAGGCCAAGATAGATGCGCTCAATGAGAAAATAAATAATGCCGTTTCAAAGAAATTTGACGATGCAAAAAGTCAGATGGATGATGCAAGCGCAAAGATAGAGAGCGGACAAAACGCAATCACATCTGCATCGGATCAGATGAGCGCGGGAGTGGATACGCTAAAGGAGCAAAAGGCAAAGCTTGCAGAGCAGAAGACTCAGCTAGAGAGTACTCTTGCAAGCTTAAATGAGCAGAAGAGCCAGCTTGAAACAATTCAGTCAGCTCTTTCAGACTTCATGAATAGTGATACATATACAAAGACAATTCCGTCACTCAAAGAGGGCGCAAATGCACCGGGTGAAGCGGGCACAGCACTCAAAGCGCAGCTTGAGCAGGTTAATAAGCAGATTGCAACACAGTTTTCAGGTCTCTCGGCGCTTGGAATCACCGTAAACACAGCAGATGATCTGCCTGCGGCAGCGTCAGCGATAGCACAGACTCTCATTCAGGTGAATACAGGCATAGAGCAGTGCCAAAGCGGGCTTGACCAGATAGCACAAGGAGAGACAGCACTTTTAGATGCCTATGATAATCTAAACAGTCAGGCAGCCATCAGCTCGATAAGCATAGGACAGCAGTCGGCACAGCTTGCAACAGCAGCGGCATCTCTTGACAGCTCAAAAAAGGAGCTTGAAAAGAGTAAGGATGATGCACTTGACAAGTCAAACTTAAATGCAGTTTTAACAATTGACTCACTCTCGCAGCTGCTCGTCGCACAGAACTTTGATATGCCTGCAGGCTATGTAAATGATTCAAATGGCACGCAGTACATAGTACAGGTGGGAGATGAGATAAAATCAATTGATGATTTAACAAATCTAGTGCTTATGGATATGAAGCTTGATGGAATAGCTCCTATTCATGTCGGTGATGTGGCAGATGTTGAGATGACTGACAATTCGGATGAGACATATGCGATAGTCAACGGTAATCCCGGAATAATGCTCTCCATGGAGAAGCAGACCGGCTACTCTACAGGAGACGTCACAGACCGTCTTTTGGACAAGCTTGATTCGCTGGAAAAGGAAAATGACGGATTACACACCACAGTGCTCATGAATCAGGGCGTATACATCGACATGGTAGTAAAGAGTGTTATGGAAAATATGATAGTGGGAGCAATACTTGCTATTTTCGTATTGCTTTTGTTCTTAAAGGATATAAAGCCAACGCTTGTTATCGCAGCATCTATACCGCTATCGGTTATTGTGGCAGTGGTGCTTATGTATTTTACGGATATCACCTTAAATATCATTTCTATGTCGGGACTTGTGCTTGGAATAGGAATGCTGGTGGATAATTCAATCGTAGTAATCGAGAATATCTACAGATTAAGGGGAGAGGGATATTCGGTAAAGAAGGCGGCTGTTGAGGGTGCAAATCAGGTGGCAGGAGCCATTTTTGCATCTACACTTACCACGGTAAGTGTGTACGCGCCAATCATTTTTACTGATGGAATCACGAGACAGCTCTTTGTAGACCTGGCACTTACTGTGGCATTTACTCTTATGGCATCTCTTGTAGTGGCACTCACATTTGTACCGGCAATTGCTTCAGGCATGCTCAAAAAGACGAAGGATATAAAGCATCCATGGTTTGACCGTTTTAAGGACTGGTATGGAAATGTGCTCGGCATATGTCTTAGATTTAAGCCGGTGGTATTTATTGCGGCAGTAGTGCTTTTAGTCGGCAGTGGCGCACTTTGCATGTCAAGGGGAATGACATTTATGGATATGGACATGGAGTCAAATCAGATTTCACTTACCATAGAGGCAAAGGATGACGAAAAGCTTGACTTCAAGCAGCTTACAGAGCTGTCTGATAAGGTCATGGACAAAATATCTGATATAAAGGGCATAGACACAATAGGAGCTACAGCAGGCGGCAGCTCGACCATGAACCTGATGAGCTCAGGAAGCGACAGCGTGAGCATGTATATATTGCTTGATGAGAAGTCGGATGTTTCATCGGATAAGGTAATAGATGAAATTGAAAAACGCACAAAGAATCTGGACTGCAAGGTAACAGCATCTTCACAAGCTATGGATTCATCAGAGTTTTTCGGAAGTGGTCTCTCTGTCAGGATTAAGGGTAATGATATAGACAAGCTGCAGAAGCTTGCAGGTGATGTGGCAGATATCCTTAAGGATACAAAGGGCGTGACAGATATAGATGACGGTCTTGGCGATACAACCAATGAGCTTAAGATAACTGTGGATAAGGAAAAAGCAGCAAAGTATGGCTATACGGTGGCTCAGGTATACCAGCTCGTATCCGGTGAGATATCATCTCAAAAGAGCGCAACAACCATTACGACCGACATAAAGGACTATGAGGTATACTTACAATCTGCAGAGCAGTCTGATGTGACTGTGGACGACATCAAAAACCTTACATTTACCTATAAGGATAATGATGGCAGTGAAAAGGGGATTCCGCTCAGTGATATCTGCACTATTTCACAGGAACAGACATTAAGTACCATTCATCGAGATGCTCAGACAAGATATATTACAGTATCAGGTGCGGTTGATGAAAACCATAATGTAACATTACTAAGCAATAAAATTAAATCAAAAATTGATAAACTTAGCATTCCTGATGGCTATTCAATAGACATGGAGGGCGAGGATGAGACAATAAATGAGTCAATGAGTCAGCTTGGACTTATGCTTGTGCTTGCAGTGATATTTATCTATCTTATCATGGTGGCGCAGTTCCAGTCATTGCTTTCACCGTTTATTATCATGTTCTGTATACCTCTTGCGTTTACAGGAGGCTTTATAGCTCTTTTCATCACGGGAAATGAGCTTGGAATCATATCAATGCTTGGCTTTATCATGCTGGCAGGTCTCATTGTAAATAATGGAATCGTGCTCATTGATTACATCAATCAGGCCAGGAGAGAGGGCATGAGCAAGCATGAGGCAATCATAGACGCAGGCCGTACAAGGCTTCGTCCAATACTGATGACAGCGATGACCACCATACTCGCAATGTTTACATCGGCGATAGGTATCGGAGATGGCTCAGATATGATAAAGCCGATGGCAATCGCAATAATAGGAGGTCTCGTATACGGAACCATCCTTACGCTTATAGTAATTCCATGTATCTATGATGCGTTCAACAGAGAGAAGAGCATGGTAGAGGAAGAACTGTAGCAAGTGAGAAAGGGATAGCTAGAAATATAGATAGTTGGAGGATTTTTACATGGCAAAGTATATTATGGCATTAGATGCGGGCACGACCAGCAACAGATGTATACTTTTCAATGAGAAGGGCGAGATGTGCAGTGTGGCACAGAAGGAATTTACGCAGTTTTTTCCAAAGCCGGGCTGGGTGGAGCATGATGCAGAGGAAATCTGGGCCACACAGCTTGAGGTGGCAAAGGAGGCTATGGCCAATATCCAGGCTACGGCAGCCGACATATGTGCGATAGGCATTACTAACCAGAGAGAGACCACAATTGTATGGGACAAAAATACAGGTGAGCCGGTTTATCACGCGATAGTATGGCAGTGCAGGCGCACGGCAGAGTATGCGGATTCACTGAAGGAAAAGGGGCTTACCGAGACCTTCAGAAAAAAGACAGGTCTTGTGATAGATGCTTATTTTTCGGCAACTAAGCTCAAGTGGCTCCTTGACAATGTGCCGGGAGCAAGGGAGAGAGCCGAAAGAGGTGAGCTTTTGTTTGGAACAGTCGAGACATGGCTTATATGGAAGCTCACTCAGGGACAGGTGCATGTCACGGATTATTCCAATGCTTCAAGAACCATGATGTTTAATATCAATACCTTAAAGTGGGATGATGAGATACTTAAGGAGCTTGATATACCAAAGAGCATGCTTCCAAAGCCAATGCCGTCAAGCTGTGTATATGGTGAGGTGAATCCTGTGTTTTTCGGGGGTCCGATTCCAATCGCAGGAGCGGCAGGAGACCAGCAGGCTGCGCTTTTTGGCCAGACTTGCTTTAGGGCAGGAGAAGCCAAAAATACATACGGTACAGGCTGTTTTCTGCTGATGAACACAGGTGAGATGCCGGTATCCTCAAAGAACGGACTTGTTACCACTATAGCCTGGGGCATAGACGGCAAGGTGGTATATGCGCTGGAGGGATCAATATTTGTGGCAGGAGCCTCTATCCAGTGGCTACGCGATGAAATGAAATTTATCGATTCCTCAACAGATTCAGAGTACATGGCGAGAAAGGTAAAAGACACAAACGGCTGCTACGTGGTGCCGGCATTTACAGGGCTTGGAGCACCGTACTGGGACCAGTATGCCAGAGGAACAATTGTGGGGCTTACGAGAGGTGTAAACAAGTATCATGTCATAAGGGCAACTCTGGAATCAATGGCATTTCAGGTAAATGATGTGCTTGAGGCAATGAAGGCTGATTCGGGCATCAATCTCACATCACTTAAGGTAGACGGCGGTGCCAGTGCCAATAATCTGCTCATGCAGATGCAGGCTGATATCAGCAATGCACCGGTCAACAGGCCTGTGTGTGTGGAGACAACAGCCATGGGCGCAGCGTACCTCGCAGGGCTTGCAGTGGGCTACTGGGAAAGCATGGATGATATAAAGAGAAACTGGTCTATTGACCGTGTGTTTGAGCCGGAGATAGCGGCTGATTTGAGAGAAAAGAAGCTTAAAATGTGGAAAAAGGCTGTCGCCTGCGCATTTAACTGGGCGAAGGATGAATAATAGCTTATGCTTGCATTGTTTTAAATGAGCTTAGTGATACGGCAATTAAACAATATATGCAAATTGGTAGGAGAAAATAACATGTATGATGTAGTAATTATAGGAGCGGGAGTATCGGGAAGCGCCTGTGCCAGAGAGCTTTCGAAATATAACCTGTCCATCTGTGTGGTGGAAAAGGAGGAGGACGTGTGCTGTGGTACTTCAAAAGCAAACAGTGCTATTGTCCATTCCGGAATTGATTGTAAGACAGGTACACTTATGGCACAGATGAATCTCCGTGGAAATGAGATGATGGATGAGCTTTCGAAGAAGCTTGATTTTGAGTTTCGAAGAAACGGTTCACTGATAGTGTGCTTTAGCGATGACGATATGCCAAGGCTTAAGGAGCTTTATAATCAGGGGATTGCAAACGGGGTGCCGGGACTTGAAATTTTTGATGCAGGCGAAGCGCATGAGATGGAGCCGAATCTGTCTGATGAAGTTGTGGCAGCTATTTACTGCCCGACAGGAGGCATTGTATGTCCGTTTGGCATGAATATCGCATTTGCTGAGAATGCGGCAGCAAACGGTGTGGAGTTCTTATTTAACACCGAGGTGAAGGCGATACAAAAGGAGCAGACAGGCTATATTCTTATTACTCAAAATGGCGAAATTCATGCACGCTGCGTTGTAAATGCAGCAGGTGTATATGCTGATGTATTTCACAACATGGTGAGTGAAAACAAAATCCATATCACACCAAGGCGCGGAGAGTACGAGCTTTTAGACAGGGCTGCGGGAGGTATCGTTGACAAGACAATCTTCCAGCTTCCGGGAAAATACGGTAAGGGAGTGCTTGTAACCCCGACAGTACACGGAAATATTTTAATCGGACCTACAGCAGTTGACCATGAGGACAAGGATGGTACAAATACAACGAGAACAGGCTTAGAGCATGTTGTGACATCCGGCACACGTTCGGTGCCGTCACTTCCTATGCGTCAGGTCATAACATCGTTTGCAGGAAACCGTGCACATGAGGACGGACATGAGTTTATCATCGAGGAGCTTTCTGATGCACCGTATTTTATTGACTGCGCAGGTATAGAGTCACCGGGCTTATCAAGTGCGCCGGCTATCGGTGAGAGAGTGGCAGCAATAGTTGAGGGGCTTTTTAATCCTTCTAAAAATGCGGACTTCATCGAGACAAGAAAAGGTATTTTAAATCCAAAGAAGCTTTCAGAGGATGAGTATAAAGAGCTGATAAAAGAAAAGCCTGAGTATGGTAACATAATCTGCCGCTGTGAGATGATTACGGAGGGCGAGATAATGGATGCGGTAAACAGACCACTTGGCGCAAAGTCACTTGATGGTGTGAAGAGACGCACCAGAGCCGGAATGGGCAGATGTCAGGCAGGCTTCTGTTCTCCGAGAACTATGGAGATTATCGCCAGAGAGAAGAAAATTTCGCAGCTTGACATCACTAAAAGCGGTGGAAAGTCAAAGATAGTTGTTGGAATGAGCAGGAATCGTGGATAGTCTGTCTTATTTCCAAGAGACAGGTGACGATAGCTTGATATTGGATTAATATCAGCTTAACATAGGGGGACAATATGGAATTTTACGATATTGTGATAGTAGGAGGAGGCCCGGCAGGTCTTGCGGCAGCAGCTTCCGCTAAGAAAAATAAAATAGATAAAATACTTATACTGGAAAGAGACTGTGAGCTTGGTGGTATCTTAAATCAGTGTATACACAACGGCTTTGGCCTGCACACCTTTAAGGAGGAACTCACAGGCCCTGAATATGCCGGCAGATTTATCAAAGAGGTCAAAGAGCTTGGCATAGAGTACAGGCTCAATACGATGGTCATGGACATCTCGACAGGTGACGAGTTCGAAAACGGGGCAGATGACAGGCATGATGTAAAGATAAAAGATGAGGCAAACGATAAAATAGTTACAGCTATGAACCGCACAGACGGACTTTTCCATATCGCTGCAAAGACCGTAATACTTGCGATGGGCTGCAGGGAGAGAGCAAGAGGTGCTCTAAACATACCCGGCTACAGACCGGCAGGAATTTTCTCGGCGGGCACAGCTCAGAGACTGGTGAATATAGAGGGCTACATGCCGGGACGAAAGGTAGTAATACTCGGCTCAGGAGATATCGGTCTTATCATGGCTAGGAGAATGACCTTGGAGGGGGCAAAGGTGCAGGTGGTTGCAGAGCTCATGCCGTATTCGGGAGGCTTGAAGCGTAATATCGTGCAGTGCCTTGATGATTTTGGAATTCCGCTTAAGCTCAGCCACACAGTGGTTGATATAAAGGGCAGGGAGCGTGTGGAGGGCATCACTCTTGCACAGGTTGACGAGCACAATAAGCCGATTGAGGGAACGGAGGAGTTTTACGAGTGCGATACGCTTTTACTCTCGTGCGGACTCATTCCGGAAAATGAGATTTCAAAAACAGCCGGTGTAGAGCTCAATCCGGTAACAAGCGGACCGGTCGTAAACGAAAGCCTTGAGACAAATGTGCCCGGTGTATTTGCCTGCGGAAATGTGCTTCATGTGCATGACCTCGTGGATTATGTGTCAGAGGAAGCGACAGCAGCAGGCCGCCATGCCGCAGAGTATGTAAAAAATGGTGGTGATAAGAGTTGCGATGGCAAAGAAATATCGATAACCGCTACAGACGGAGTACGATATACTGTCCCAAGTACTATAAATACTGCACAGATGGATGATACTGTGACGGTAAGATTTCGAGTGGGAGCTGTGTATAAGAATTGCTATATTGCAGTATATCTGGATGATAAACAGCTGCAGCACCGCAAGCGTCCTGTTATGGCACCGGGTGAGATGGAGCAGGTAGTGCTTAAGAAGAAGGAGCTCATCGAAACAGACAATCCCCGCACAATTACGATAAAGATTGAGGAGGCATAGTATCATGGAAGAAAAAAATTTGACATGTATAGGCTGCCCTCTGGGCTGTGCCCTTAAGGTGACAATAGATGGAGAAAATGTCACAGTAACCGGAAATACCTGCAAGCGCGGAGCAGACTACGGAGCAAAGGAAGTGACACATCCGACACGAATTGTGACAAGTACAGTCTGTGTGAAAAATGGCACAATACCGATGGTATCCGTAAAGACGGCACAGGATATTCCAAAGGAAAAGATAATGGATGTGATGGAGTGTATCAACCAAATCACGGTAGAGGCACCGGTGCATATAGGTGATGTACTGCTAAGCGATGTTGCAGCAACCGGTGTGGATATAGTCGCAACTAAGAATGTTGAATATAAGTAAAGAAAAAATAAAGAAATCTTATTGATATTTTCTTTGCTGTTGCATATACTATAAGCAAGAAAGGAGTGTTGTATATGTCACAGTCAGTTAATGTTAATTTTAAATTGGATGCAGATGTAAAAAAAAGCATGGAACAGGTGTGTTCGGAATTAGGTCTTTCTATGAGTGCAGCGTTCACCGTTTTTGCAAAAAAAGTAGGCAGAGAAAAGCGTATTCCTTTTGAGGTATCGGTAGATCCGTTTTATTCTGATAGCAATATCCGTTATTTGGAAAATATCGTGCGCGATATTAAGGATGGCAAAGCTCACTTCGCAGAGCATGATTTGATAGAGGAGGACTAATGAGGTTACTATGGGAAGATAGGGCATGGAGCGATTATTTATACTGGCAGACGCAGGATAAGAAAACACTGAAAAGAATTAATGGACTTATCAAGGATATTCAGCGAAGTACGTTTGAGGGTATAGGTAAACCGGAACCATTAAAGGAAAATCTTAGTGGTATGTGGAGCAGACGCATTGATGACACTAATCGAATTGTTTATTATGAAAAAGATGAGATAATTTATATTGTTTCATGTAAAGGTCATTATGATGATTGAAAAATCATATTGACAAATCACCCAATGCACTTTAATATTGTAGAAAGAAACAGGCAAATATTTAAAGGCATAAGAAAGAGGAGTACATGACGAAAGCTTTCAGAGAGAGCATCCGGTCCGTAAGATGGTGATACATTTTGGGCAGGCTGAAAGATGCTTAAGACAGAAATCATGGAAGGTAGCTTTTGAGCCGAAGAACCCAGAAAGCCGCAAGCGGCATAAGTTCTTCCGATTCGTCCACGTTACAGGACAAGAGGCATTCGAGTTTATATGCATATATATGCTCCGATGTAAACGAAGGTGGTACAGCGCTAATTCGCCCTTCCGGTCAATGATCGGGAGGGTCTTTTTATGTACCCAGACCGGAAGATTGCGCATGCAATCCAATCGGTCGCCCATAGCTAAATGAAAAGAAAAACAGCAAAAGCTCACAGCCTGAATTATCAGGCCGCGCATTATGTATGGAATTATGTGATTTATGGAGCTGCCTAGAGACTGTTAAAATTATGTACACAGCCCAGCAACGCACGCACATGGACGTGCGGGCGAGGCGTTAGCGCCATGGACGGCGCTAAAAGCCGGTTGCGTCATGGTCTAAGCAATCCCTAATCATAATTTTTACAGTGTCTTGGCAGCGTAATCATGAACATAATTCCATACATAATGCGCGACCTGATACAACAAAGCCCCCAAAGCTTTTGCGTCATTCATATAAAAGGAGGAAA
>ERZ780212.1576-NODE-1576-length-17134-cov-2.065461_pt1 | contig 17134 bp, 9 predicted proteins | sample MGYA00511364_ERZ780212 | MGnify/ENA primary metagenome ERZ780212 (study PRJEB29588, sample SAMEA2147991) | human gut metagenome | biome: human gut; feature: human-associated habitat; material: faeces | place: Denmark | collected 2008/2010 ...
CGGCGCTTCGATAAGCATATCGGGAGTGACATTCGCCGCTGACAGCTTTTCCTGTATCTCCGCTATCTGCTCGGCTATGCGTTCGGGGGTGAAGTCTGCGCCCAGGGTGTCGGCTCTTGTAAACTTCTGTTGACCGTCACCTGATAAACGGAATTTCAGCTTGACCTTATTGCTTGGCTTGTAAACATATTCGATACTGCACTCCGAACATTTTTCAAGAAAATCCTTGAAGTCACGGCTGTAAAGCATGACCTCCGCAATCCTGACACGGAGCTTATCTTTCCACGACTTGCCCTCTTTCTGCATATTCCTCTCAAAGTGAGATACCCCATGTCCCTTTTCAGGCTCGGAGATAACAGATATACCGTGTTCAGCACATATCTCGTCCGAAATCTCACGCAACTCTGCCCACGCTCTTTCAGACTTTCTGCCTTGATTATGCTCGGTGGTAAAGCTCAGACCGTTATACAGATTTGTGTTGTTGAAAATGATGTGGCAATGCAGGTGCGACTTGTCATGATGAACAGCAATGACATACTGATAATCGCCTTTCAGATAACGGTCGCACAGCTCCTCTCCGATCTGCATAGCTTGTTCGGGCGTGACTTCACCGGGGGCAAAGCTCTGTATCATGTGGTAGGCAAGGATTTGGGTGCGTCCTGTTCCTGTGTTTCGGACGGCTCGGAAGTCCTCGCTTGCTCCTGCGCTATCGGCTCGGCAAGCATAAGAGTTGACATATAAACCGTCGATGGTCTTATCATCTCTTGTGATGTAAGCGATCGCTGCGCTGACTGTTGCCCTGATCGTATGGATAGAAGTGTATGCCAAATTTCGTTTACCCCTTTCTTTATCTCGGTAATATCCTCGGCATAGATGTGACCTGTGCTGTAAAGTCGGACAAGTATCTGGTTGATGTTTGCTCCGATGCGTTTCATCAGACGGTTACACTCGGCAATTTCGGAACGGTCGGGCGTGAGATCAACCCTCGCCCGAACACAATCACGGATATACTCGGTCTTGTTCTTGTAACCGTACTGCTCACACTTGGAAAGAATGTCCTGCATTTCCGATTCGGTGAAACGAACATTGAGGGTGTAGGACTTCTTCTCCTTCTTGCGTTTCAGGTACTTGCGTTCATCGTCGGTAAGCTGGCTCTCGTCCTTGTCGGCAAGGCACTTGTCAAGGTCGGCTCTGACCTCTTTGTCAAGTGCGTGATTGATTGCTCCCTCGTAGGTCATACCCTCAAACTCCATAGCCTTGTGTTTGGGCGGTCTTCCACGCTTCTTTTTCTCGGTTTTCATAGTGGTGTCTCCTTTGTTTGTATTTCGGCGTTAGCCGATTTTCTTGACCGCTGTGCGGTCGTTTCGGGGCTTGGGGTGTCCCTAACAAGCATTTGGTATTTTCGCTCGCTGTGCGGCGCAAAATACAATGCTTGTTATTTTTGTTGCGCTGTAGCGCTATTTTCCAGCCTGTGGGATTTTCATATCACTCAGGCTTTCGATGCTCCGTCAGCGAATTTGGAGCTATGCGACTTAAACTCTCCGCCGCTTAGGTCGGCGGTCATACTCGCTCACGCTCCTGCGTGATGCACTCAATATCATCACTCTTGAAATTGTAAACTGGCTCAGCGCAGTTATTGCGCAGTCTGGGCGGCAGTCCTATGAAATATGCTCCCATAAGTTAATACCAAATTATTGACCGCTTCGTTAAGTATACCGCAGAAAAATTTTATGATGAAAATGATATGCAGGGGTGCGTGTGATCGTCACAACGTCAAAGCCCTTCACTTTTCTACCGGTGTTTTTGAGAAAATGGCGTTGTTTTTCAGAAAAGTTTACACTTTGTTCATGACGGTTCTCCCTTGTGCCTAAATTCAACAGCATATTTCTATACAGAATGTGAATAGGTCACGGCGGCACTCGGATAAAACCCCCTCTATATATACAAGCACGTTCAATCAGGAAACGGGCATGATTTTTATAAAAATAGTTGCTCCGTGATAATAATTCTCCGTATTGAATAAATCAGAAATGGTGACCTATGCAGTATGCAGTCAATGTGATATGGCTCGGATTTGCAATGCTCGGTCTGCTTTCTGCAAAATTCCCCATAACAATTTCACGAATGAAGAAGTTTTATGGCGCACTCAACTTCTTGCGCAATGCGAATAGACTTTTGCTGTCCGAGAATGCTATAATATTAGCATAGGGTATTATCCCTAAATCCAATACATTGGGAGGTGATGAGAATGAGTAAGAAAGCTAAGACCGAGGTTGATGAGAAGTCCGCTGTTATCATTACGGATGCTGTTCTTGCGGAGAATCAGGCAAAGCTCGACAGCTACGAAAAGTCTATCAAAGCTGTGCAGGAGCGCAGGCGCAAGGTCATCATTGATAGCAAGCTCTACACCTACGATAAGCTCTCACAGCTTTACGGCGGTGCGGAGGGACAGGCACTTCTCGATGCTGTGACTGCGGAGCATACGCTGATCGGCAAGCTGACAGCAAGCGGTATGACCTATGAGCAGATTGGTGAGCTGGCTGACGATAGTTCTGCCGATGCTGACAACAGCTCGGACGAAAGCTATTCCGAAAAGTACGCTAAGCAGATGAGCTTTTCAGAAACAGATCATTCCTATTCGGAGTAACATATATTCCGACAACAAAACGATTGCTGTGTAAGGGACGGCTCTGCCGTTCCGTACAGCACCTGTGCAGGCGTAACGCCCCTGCAACAAAAAGCCATTGCGTGTAGAGATAGATAATCGCAGGCGGAAAGGAGACACTTGCCAAGAAAAGATACAGGATTTACTTTGGCTGAGCTGAATGAGAGATATAAAGATAAGCCGACCAGCAAAGCCGTGTACGAAGTGGACGGTCAGCGTTATGCTGTGACAAGTCATTTCGTGGGTGAAAAAGACCTTGATAAGGTGCTTTATGAACTTGCTTTCAAAAGAGCGTTTCAGAAAACCGAAAAGAACTAAAAAGTTTTGAAAAAAGACTTGCCATATTCGGTTTTCTGCGCTATAATAGTTGTATCATCGAATATGGTTTGCTTTGATTGGAAAGGAGTTATTATGGCAAAGCAAACTACTTACAATGTCGGGATCTATGTGCGTTTGTCGCAGGAGGACGAACGTGCGGGCGAATCCCTTTCGATTGAAAATCAGAAGAAGATGCTGACGGAATATGTCAGCAAGCAGGAGGGGTGGAATCTTATCGAGATATGCGAGGACGATGGCTATTCGGGAACAAGTTTCGATAGACCAGGTATCAAGCAGATTCTTGATGATGCAAAGTCGGGAAAGATAAATCTTATCCTCTGTAAAGACCTTTCACGTTTCGGAAGAAATTATATCGAGGTCGGTCAGTATATAGATTACATTTTTCCTTCATTCAATATCCGCTTCATCGCCCTGAGCGACAATGTAGACACGCTTGACAGAAACAGTTCGGCAATGGATCTTATGCCTGTGATGAATTTATTCAACGAATGGCACGCCGCCAACACGTCAAAGAAGGTACGCAGTGTCATGGCAGCAAATTCTCGGCAGGGCAAGTATCTGGCGGCTTCAGCTTCTTATGGTTACATCAAGGCAGATGATGAAAAGCATACGCCCTTGATTGATGAAGATGCCGCCGTTATCGTAAGACGTATATTTGAGCAGAGGGCAAGAGGGTTAAGTCCGAAGCAGATCGCTATACAGCTTAACAAGGACGGCATCGCAACTCCCTCGGATCATCGTTATCAGCTTAAAGGCAAAGATAATCCCCTTGTGACTTCACATCTGTGGAATGATTGTATGGTGCGTGGCATTCTTAACAATGAGATTTATATCGGAAATCTCGCACAGCAGAGAGTGACAACGGTATCCTACAAAAATCACAAGCAGATACGCAAGGACAGGTCGGAATGGATAGTGATTGAAAATAATCATGAACCTATCATTTCAAGAGAGCTGTGGGACAAGGTTAGAGAGGTTGACGCATCGGTGAGTATCGGCAAGACAACAAAAGAAGGCGTGATTCTTCCGCTGTCAGGATTTATGTACTGCCCAGACTGCGGTTACAAGATGAAAATGAACAGAACCATGCACACCTCTAAGAAGCGTGGAACATATGAGACTGTCAGCTATCGCTGTGGTACTTATGTTAGAAGCGGAATGGACGGCTGCACTCCTCATTCCATTTTGGAAAGAGTAATTTCACAGATTGTTGTTGACGATATTAGAGCAAAGGCACGACTTGCCGTTGAGGACGAGGACGCACTCCGTGAAGCCGTTAGAAAACGCAGACAGGCTCCTGCCGATGCGGAGAGCCAGCATAACAGCAAGGAACTCCATGAGGGTGAGAAAAGGCTTGCACAGCTCGAAACGCTTATCAGTAAGACCTATGAAGAAAAGCTCCTCGGTACTGTACCCGAAGAACTCTGCGTGAAAATGCTGAATCAGTATCTTGATGAGCAGAAGATGCTGAGAGAGAAAGTCGCTGTACTGAAAGAAAAGTGCGAAACCGCTGAACAGGCTGAAAAGGATATTGACAGATACATTGAAAATATCAAGAAGTATGTCGATATTCAGGAGCTTACCCGTGAGACTTGTTTGGAGCTTATCGAGTACATCGTGATTGGTGATCGTCCCGAAAGCAAGGACGAGGACAGGCAGATTCACATCTTTTACAAGTTCCTTGACAAAGGGCTTACGGAGAAAAGAAACATTCTGCTTCCGCAGAATGTGGAGTAAATAATATTTGGGTGTACTTTTATGGGGTTCTCCTCACGGAAACCAAGCTCACCGAACGGAACATTGCCCACAGCCACATCAAAGCAGCCGTTCTGAAAACGGTTCTGCTCAAAGCCCTGAATAGCAATATCCGCATCAGGATAGAGTGCCTGAGCAATTCTGCCGGATAACGAGTCGATCTCCACGCCGTAGAGCTGAGAGTGCGACTGCATATCTTCTGGCATTCTGCCAAAAAAGTTTCCGATACCCATTGCAGGCTCTAATACGTTGCCGCCCTCAAAGCCGAAATTGGCGAGAGCTTCGTAGATGCCGTCTATAACCGTGGGGCTTGTATAAAACGCATCATTTACCGTTGAACGTGCCTGAGCGTATTCCTGCGGAGTCAGCAGCTCGGAAAGCTCCTTATACTCTGCGGCCCACTTCTCATCATTCTTATCAAAAGCCTTTGCCAAAGCTCCCCAGCCGACATATTTCGACAGGGTTTCCTTTTCCTCAGCAGTCGCAGAACGCTTCTCCCGTTCAAGTGTTTTCAGCGTTTTGATCGCATCGACATTTGCACGGAATTTCGCCTTTGCACCACCCTCACCGAGAGCATCATCAGTGATCGTGAAGTTTTCGCCCTTATCGGGTGCAGTTGCTTCCGGTGCAGGAGCATCGACCTCGGCGTTATCGCTACCAATCTCATCGACCACAGGCGCAAGCTCAGGCTCTTTCTCAGCCTGAACAGTCTGCTCACGCTCCAAGCTGTCAATGAAATGAAAGCTCATGAGCATATCGCCGTTGTCAAGCCGAGAAGTCAGCTCACCGCCGTCAAAAGTCCAGTTCTTCGCACGGTCAAACTCCATGTGGAGGTCTTTGCCCGTAGGTTTGCCGTTTTCATCGAGCTTTCGGGAAGTAAAATCAACGGTGCTTACACCCGTGACGATTCTGCACTCTCCGATACATTCAGGACGGAGATGATCGCTGATTTCAAACATCATACCCGGCTGAATAGCCTTTTTGAGCTGAGACAGGTTCTTGACCGTTGGAATTTCAGGTTTATCGGGTGTGACCTCTGCCTTTTCGGGCTTCACGGGTGCAGACTGCTCCTTTTCTGGTTCAGCCTTGCCGATATACTCATACATACCGCTGTTCAGGAGCTTATCGTATGAGATATTCTCCGTCACAGCAAAACCGCTGCTTTCACGCTGAATGGTGCAATCGTCCGAATAGAACGGAAGTGCGCCTGTCAGCGAAATAACCTCAGAAACTTCGCCAGTAATCTTGTGACGAAATCGGTCTCCAACCTCGACGGTATGGGGAGACTGTTTCTCAGCGGACTGCTCTGCTTTGAGCGCCGCCCTCTCTGCTTTCTGTTCGGCAGAAAGGTATGTATCGTCCCTGAGCCGTGATTCTGTCATTGTTGCGACATTGTACCACGAATGACGGAACTTCTCACCATTCTCAAAGCTGAAAGTAATACCCTGAGAATTATAGTCAACGAGTGAGATCTTGCCCTCACCGCTGTGACCGCCCGTGCCGTATTCCTTTTTCAGAAAATCGGCTAACTGCTGGATAGTCGAGTGCTTTTCCTCGTAAAAGTCCTGCACACGGAGTTTTCCGTGAACAAAGCCAGTACCACGGTCAATCTCGGCGGCAAGTGCTTCATAGACCTGAACACCGTCAACCACCGGACCTTTGGCAAATTCAGACTTCGGCTTTTCGGGCGCAGGCTTAGAAGTGGTCAGCGGTTCGGGATCACCGAAAAGAGAGAGCTGTTCACCCTGTGCTTCGGGCATTTCCCAAAACGGAACATCAGCATTTTCATTACGCTGAATTTCGTCAATGACCGCTGCGTCCGTAAAGAGAGGACGGTCAATGGCCTCAGTCTCCGCAGTTGGAGTCTCCACCGCAGGAGCATCATCGACCGCCATAACGCCCAGCTCATAAGCAAGACCGTCAAGCTCTGCATTGTGGTTTTCATAGGTGTCGATAGAGATAACACCATCGGCATTGTCGATAATAACCGTAGCACCGAGGGAAAGTGCCTTGTCTTTGATCTCGTCAAGGCTTTCAGCATCACCCTTATATTTCAGCGTGACCGCAGGCACATCTTCCACAGAAGAAATATCCTGAACCTCAGAAGCATCGCTCATAAGCTCTACCGTCTGTTCGTCCTTGCTTTTATGCCTGTCGATAACATCATCGGGAACGGAAACAAGGTCAGAGAAATCAAGCCCCGTCAGACCGTTCTCGATCATATCCTCGATATTATCATACTGCTCCGTATTATAAACCTCGCCGTCAAATTCATAGGTGATTTTGAAGTCCACAAGGTCAGCCGTCACCTGAATGGGCAGCTCATCATCGGTCAGCGTGGTAAACGCAAGACCGACATTGTGCAGATCATCAAAATCAGCACCCTGACGGTATTCCGCTTCACAGAAGTCGTTGATAAGCGACTTTGCCTTGTCAAGCGGAGTTTCAAAGGTACGCTGAAAATCCATGATCTCCACAGGCTTATCGGGATTATGTTCAAGCATTGCAGTTTGCAGGAGCTTCAGGAATGTGGACAGCTCACGGTACGGCTCGATCTCCATTTTATCGCCACGGTTATAGATACCGCAGACAGGTTCGCCGCCGTAAAACAGTTCACCGACCTTATCACCGTCAGCGATAGCCAGTTTCCATGTGCCGCCCTCAGTTTCCGCAGACTCGCAGTCAGTGCCGAAGAACTTGTCAACGACCTGCTGTAATGTCTGGAGCTTCTCAGCCTCACGCTTCGGAGGGTTCAGCTCAAATGCCTGTTCGATCAGGACGGTATATCCTGCTTCACGGAGCTTCGCAGAGTATTCGTCCTTAACATGATCGGGAAAACCAACCATAGGAGAACCGTTCTTTGACAGCATACGCAGTCCGAGGACTTCTGCACCGATCTCTGCATTTTTGCCGTACATCTCGTAAAAGTCACCGACCTTGCAGAGTGATACCGAACCTTTGTCCTCCGGCTCTGCCTTTTCAGGAGCTTCGACCGCAGGTTTTTCAGCCTTAGACAGAATTTCAAAGCCCTTTTCCTCCATATCCTGCTGCCAGCCGTCATAGGCAAGCACATCGGAAGTGCCGAGCAGAATACCGCCGTAATTGGGTGCATCAAGGTCTTTCAGGGAAATGCTCTTGTCGCTGATCTTCTCGACCTCACGACGAGCGCCGTCATACATTATAATATCACCGACAGCAAGATCGGACACCTTTGCAGTTTCGGGCTTCTCCTGCACAAGCTCCTTTTCACGGAAGAACTCAGGCATTTCGGTAAAGCCGAAGCTGTCACAGAAATACGCTGTATCCTTGCCGTCGACGGAAATGACGATCACATCGCTTACAGAAAGCGAATGACCACGGAAATCTTCGGGGTGATCAATATTGAACTGCGTATAGAGGGCTTCAAGCGTAGCATTGCCCCTGAACTCTCCGACTTCTCCCTCATAGACAAGCGCATAATCGTCCTTGTTGAGCTGTACGCCGTCAGCTTTCAGCCTGTCCATACTCTCAAAGCGGACACCGTGATATTCGTCACCGCTGGGAAGCTGATAGATCTGAAACTTACCCTGTGCCTTTTCCACATCATCAATGGTGCGGATAGGATTTTTCTCTTTGAAATCGTCAAGTATCTTCTGTTCCTCAGCGGTAAGCGCAGAATGGAATTCCAGATAAGGAACAAGGACATTCAGCATATTTCGGGGAGTTTCCTTGCTTTCAGGTGTATTGTAGGGATAATTCGTCGAAGCTACGGCATTTTCACAGATAGTGCGGATATGGTCAATGAGACTTCCACCGCCCGAACCCTTGCCGTCACCGATATCAAACCTATTGGAGAAATTGAACTCCTGTCCGTCCACAACAGCCCTGATCTCAAAGTTTGTTTTCTTGTAGTAGCCTGCATTAAGGTCGGGGATCATACGCTCCTTATGCTGTTTATCGTCAAGATACTCCATAAGAGCATTTGCAAGCGCAAAGCTGATCTCGCCGTGTTCTTCCGCAAAGTCACTCAGCAGACCGCTTTCGGTAAACCAGCGGTCATTGCCGTCCTTAGAATAGCCGAATTGAAATTCAAGGCTGTCGGGCTTTCTTTCAGGCTCAAAAGTAACATTATACTTTTTCTTTGCGATGATAGCAAAAGCGTTTTCGGTCTGCACTTCATCACCGAGAATATCATAGAGAGCCTTTTTGATACGGTTGAGCTTCGAACGGTTATCTCCCTTTTCCCAATCAGCCATAGCAGCACCGTCAAATGCAGTGAGAAGATCACTGATCCTTTCATCGGAAATGTCAGGAACAGCCTCCTGCAAATCGTCACGAACCCACCAGAAAGCGAGATCGTCAAATTCCTCATGGATACGGTCAATGAAAGCCTGTCCGATTTCCTCAAAGGAAACAAAACGTTCCATACCGCCGAAACTGCACTTGAAACCGTCCTCAGTCCTCTCCGTATGCAGGGAGTGGCGGAGGTTTTCAGCATAATAATAGGTACGGTCTGAGATCTCACCCTGTTCAAAGATAAACTCAATATCTGCGGCCCCACTGCCCTCTAAAAGTCCGAGAGCAAGCTCACGGCGAATATCCTCTCCGTCATGATAACGCTGGGCGAGGTCATAAAGCGCAGGCTCAGAAAGATGATAGCCGAAAGCAGCCTTGTCGCTGGGCTTATGCTTATCAAGATAACCGCTGTCAAACAGCGGATACGCCATATCCTCCCACTCATCAGAAGAAAGAGTGCGCTCCGCAAGGAATTTCGCAAGGTCAGCCTTCGGGAACAGCACTTCTTCCTCAGTCGGAACTCTGCTTGCATTCTCACGGTCAATAACTGCCTGCTTATGGGCAGTCAGAAAGTCAGCTACATCGGATTCCTGCAAAGCGTTATGCAGAATCTCGTCATACGCCTGAATATCCTCAGCCGTGAAAGTCTCGTCAATGCTGTCGATCTGACCTCTCGTCACATCACCGACAAACATAGCGGTAATAGCCGCCCTTTGTCCATCGGAGAAATCGTGCTGAGAAAAGAAGTCAGAAAGCTCAATACTGCGGTCAAAACTCGACTTTGCTTCAAGCATATCATGGAGCTTGGAGTGTTCGCCGTAACGCTCCGAAAGAGCTTGTGACAGATACGCATTAACAAGAGAGAGCATTTCACCGAACTGTGCATCATCATAACGATTATCGAAAAAGTCAGCAAGATCGAGCTTTACATCTTCCACCGCAAGGCGATGAACCACGGGAGAGAGTGCCACATTCTGCTCCATAGGCAAACCGAGGTCAGCCATACTCCTGAGCATATCTACCTCACGGACAGCGTTTTCCAAAGCCCTGTGAAATGCAGGAGCGTTCTCTTTATCCACCGCAAAAGCGACCTTGCCGTCACGGACAACAGCATGATAGCTCACACTTGTTTCGAGGAAAGGCTTGACCTTTCCGAACTGTTCGGGTGTGAGCTTGCTCATATAATAATGGGTATCACGGTTCGCACGATAGTCACGGTTGCCGACTTCCTGCGCCTTATCGGTACTTGCAAACTGATTACGCATATTCACAACTTCGTCCCTGATGTTGCGGACAGCAAAGAGGTCAGCGTGAGATACCGTCAGCGTACCCTTGCCGGACGGATAGACTCTGCCCGAAAACTGCATACTGCGCTTTGACATGATCTCAGCCATTTTCAGGACTAAATCACGGTCAGCCGAAAGATACTCTTTCTGCGGAATATAGCGATACTCTGTTGAACCGAAGATGTTTTTTTCGGGCGGAGAATATGGTCTGTTTGATTTGTTCGGTACAAGATCGGGAGTGCCTGCAATCTGCCTGAACCACTCCACATCTTTATCATTGATCGCCATAATGACGGAATTATCACGGGCATAGGCATAGTAGTTAATGCCCGAATTATCAAGCTGTTCCTGCAATCTTGCAAAATCCGAAGCCTGAATCGTCACAAGGCTCTTATCTCTGTTATCTGTTGCCTTGTGCCACATTTGGTTGCCGTATGTAATAAGGTCAGCCATGCTGTCAACCTCCTTCTTTTCAGTCTCTTGTTCTACAACTTTTGGAATACCCCTGAGCATATCATTCCAGTCTTTATATGTATCTGGAGTGATGATACGCTTCATATCGGGATACTGCTCCTGCAAACGCTGGGCAAATTCATTGCCTGCCGTATCGTTATCGGAGCATAAAAATACGTTCTCAGCAGCGATATTATGACGGAGCATCGTATCAAGGACGATACTTGGCTTCACGCCCATCATGGAAACAAGCCTGCAATTATCAAGCTCTTTGCTGTGCATTTGCAGATATGAAAGCATATCTATTGCCGACTCAAAGAAAAAAGCCTTTTCTCCGGTGCCGCGTACTACCTCAAAGCCGTGACCGCCAACCGAGCCTGTTGCAATGCCTTTGAATTTATGCTCCGTGGAAGTGCCGACCTTTTCAGCACCGATAACTTTTCCGTCTGTATCGAAATATTTGAAAAGCACATTGCCTGTCTTTTCTTCCTGAGAAATAACGCCTTTCTTTACAAGTGCGGAAAGCATATCATAGTCAAGTCCTCTGGTCTTGCACAGATACGCAAACACACGCCTGCAATTATCAGCTTCGGCAAGGGAAAGCTCCCTTGCCGTTTGCTGAACAGGTTTGGGTTCGTATGTGTGGGACGGAGTATAGGTGCGGTCAATATGCTCACCCGTGAGGGCTTCAACAGCATCAATAAAGGACATATCCATATATTCACGGAGTAAGCCGATATTATCGCCGCCCTTGTTTTCGCTGAACCTGAACCATTGACCACGTTCGCCCGGACCGTTGTCCTTGATATGCAGGCTGTCATGTTCCTTCCACACATACTCTTTGCCGACCTTTTTCAGGTCAAAGCCGTGAGACATGAGAAACTGAGGAAGATTGACGAGGTTCGCCCTTTCTTTCTGTTCATCAATAATTCTCATCTGTTATTCCAACCCCTGATTATTTCTCTTTTTGGGTGTCTGCTGTCTCTGCTGAGGGTTCTGCTGACCTCGACCGCTGATACGCTGGGCATCTCTATGCATTTTGCCACGGGAAAAGAAAGCTCTTTGGGAATCCTTCTTTGCGACCGTGACCGCAGATTTCTCACCTCCGAACACAGCGGAATGCTCCACGCCCTTAGCTGTCAGCTCTGCCGACTTCTTACGAGCCTGCCCCTCGTCCATACGCTGCGTAAAACGCTCCTGCTTCGGGAGTGTCTTAAAATAGTCAGAATTTACAAGCTCAACGGCTCTTTCACCCTTGACATCACTCTCGATCTGCTTATATGCCTGAGCGTTTTCCTTAGAAACGGTAATTGCTACCGTATCATTCTTGCGTACTACCGCAGAATAAGGGGTATTCTGTTTTTGCAGTTCTCCTGCAATTTTCCTTGCGGTATCAATCGGCTCAACACGGGTGTGTCTCTGCTCTTTGGAAAGAGAAGCATAGTATTCGGGATTGACAGTCTCATACCTGCCTTTCTCACCCTTACCGGCGTTCTCCTTTGCAGCTTCGGTATGTGCGATCTTTCTGATAGAAGCATACATCACATCATTCAGCACAGGAACGTCCTGCTTGGAAACGGTAATGCCGACCTTATCCTCGCACTTAGTAGCAGCGGAGAACTTTACTCCTGCCGACATTAGAGCCGACATGACCTCTGCCGCCTGAACCTCTGTCATGGTCTCCACATGACGGTCATTTCGGGGCAATTCCTTGTAATAATCAGGGTTCACCTTGAAACCGCCGTCATCTGTAAAAACGGCATCACCCTTATCAAGCATATCCGACAGCCAGCTATCTACCTCGACTTCTTCGTGCATATTGAGAAGCTCAAGCTGACTTTCCATTTTTGCAAGCTCCTCAACAGCGTTATCCCTCATTTCCGGCGGAACAAAGGGGTTTTCTGCAAGGCTCTCCATAGACTTAATACCCTCAGAAAGCTCTGCCTTTGCCTTGTCTATGTCCGCTTTAGAGCCGTTGTTGATGATACCGTCGATCATGTTGTAATCATCTTCAAGCTGCATCTCCACATTGACAAGGGGCTGAATATTGAACTGATCTGCAAGTTCAGCGACCTTAGAACGGTCAAGAGTTTCGACCTCCTGCGCCGCCTGAACAGCAGTCTCAGCAAGTGTCGGCATATCCATAGTGCCTTTCTGAACCATTTCACCGAGCTTATCTCCGGTCAGCTTCATAGAAGCATCAAGCTGATCGTTGGTCTGCTCCTCATAGTGCGTTTCAGGACGGGCGAGCTTCATGATCTTATCATCAAGTTCTGAAATACGCTCATTCACATCTTTGAGCTGTTCGGAGAGATTATACTTGTCAACAACACTTGTTGCAGGATCATTATAGGTATCAAGGATTCTCTGCTTTTTCGCTTCAAGTGTTGCTTTCTTATCGCTCAGGCAATCAACAGTCGCACCGTTCAGCCGTGTCAAAGCATCGGCAAAGGCTTCACGGCGTTCCTTATTAAAGCCGATAGAAAAGCTCTTGATCGTGTCATTCAGAGCAATCACACGATTGAGCTTGTGTTCTATACGGTCACGCTTTGCGGTAAATTTGTCGATCTTCTTCCACGCTTGGTCGATCTTCTGCTGTCGCTCAGGAATCTTCTCCTCACGGATAGCCTGAATACGCTTCTCGTTATTGGCGATAACAGCACCGATACCCGGCAGATTGCCGATAGTAGCTTTCAGCATACGGTTGGTATCTTCAAGCTTATCAGCCTTTGCACTGAGGGCTTCAATATTTGCCTTGTTGCGGTCGATCTTATCAGTTTGATTGGCGATTTTTTCATCAAGAGAGTCGATACGGCTCTGATGATGTTCCGCCTTTGCGTTAAGTAGAGGAAGAAGTTTTCCCGGATTCTGAACGCTGTTCTCGTCCTGCTGCTGGTCCAGAGACTGAGCCTGCTTTCTCCTCAGTTCTTCCGCATCGACCGCAGGCTGGTCGGCGGTTCTCTTATCGTCATTATCCTGTACGGGCATAGGCTACCTCACTTTCTGCGCTTGATGAAGATGATAATCTTCTTCATGGTCTGAACTTCCTTTCTCTTTCTTCGTTCTGAATGATACGCTCCTGTTCGCTCTGCTGTCTGCGACGGGCGATCTCAGCCAAGTGTTGATGTCTTTCTCTTGAAAAATGCGAATGACTGTTACGGCGAAAATAATCGTCAAATAGCTCATTCAAAGTCGGAACTGTATCCGCTGCACTCTGTTCAGGGACAGAAGGAGCTTTCGCTTTTTCCTTGATTTTCTCATGTTCCTGAATATCCGAGATCGTTCTGCCGTTCACGGAGATCACACGGTCAAGCTCACGCTGAAGCGTGGGAGTATCGCAGAGCCAAAAATCCACATAGGTCTTGCAGAGTGCAAGCCGAACCTCATCGGGACGGTTTTTCAATGCTCCGATTGTTGTGTTCAATAGCTCTGCAACTTCTCCTAAGAGACGATAATAACCGTCAGGCTCTCCGCAGACTTGCAGTTCACGTAGCAAGGCTCCATAATCGCCGGACTGCGCCTTTGCGATGATCTCCTCGACCTGTTCCTTGTAACTGCCGTCATAGGTCAGCACCATTTCGTTTTCACCGTATCGGGCTGAAAAAGGAATACCGCTTTTGTCGAGTGCTACGCATATCTCCTGCGCCTTATCCGTATCAATGCGGATAAACTCTTTGTTGGCAATAGAAGCAATATCTATGCCTGCGATATATAGAAACTCTGTCACGGTGCGATCATCTCCCTGATGTGGTCGATCAGGTCAATGTTTGTGCTGTCGACATCGTACTCCATTGTGTACGCACCGCAGATATTTTCCTGAATACGGCGAGGGAGCGACCTCAGCTCACGCACAGGAACACCGATCAGCTTTGCAACATTGCCAAGCTCTGAAACTGCAAGTGCCTTGTTCACAAGGTCATAAAAACGCTCTGTATGCGAGCTATCCATCATGAACTCATAAACGATAGCCTGCTGAGTATCGTAATCAAGGCTGCGGAGTGTCACAAGCAAAATGCCAGTTGATTTTGCAACCTCATCAAGTCCGATATATACCGAGCCTTTCTGCCACAGATTGTCGAGTGCTTCAAAGACTGCCTTCTTGTCCTCATCGTTCCTGACAGAGATAGTCTCAAAGACCGCTGTCATACTCTTTTTGATCTCATCGTCCATAGCGGAAATGCTGTCCTCGGAGACACCGAGGATCTTTGCAGCTTCCGCAAGCTGGTTGTTATCCATTCTTATTACCCCTCTCCGTTTTCCACTGATAGTACATCTTCCCGTTGTACGGATTCTCCACGATCTCAGGGCGGACAATAGTCTTTTTGCCCTTAGATGTGTAGCTTGTGGACTTGCCGTCAAACAGTCCCTTGACCTGGGTATCGGATAGCTCCACGCCGTACACCTTTGCGATATTCATACCGCACTTACCCTTGCAATACCAGCCAAACTTACCCTTGACAACATCAGCACCGCACTTCGGGCATTTGCCAACAGGCTCATTGCCACCGTCCGAAAGAGAAACGGACTTATCGACAGAGCCGTATTTTCTGCACATATCAGTGATAAAATGCTGAATACCGGACATGAACACAGTTTCGGGCAGCTCACCGTGTTCAATCTGCTGTAACTTCGATTCCCATTCAGCGGTCAGCTTTGCGGACTTGACCTCATCGGGAACAACTGTCACAAGCTCTTTGCCCTTATCCGTCGCCCTGAGTTGTTTGCCGTCACGCTCCACATAGCCGTTTTTCACAAGTGATTCAATGGTTGCGGCCCGTGTCGCAGGAGTACCGAGTCCCTTTTTCTCCGTATCATCGTCATAGTCCTCGTTGCCTGCACGTTCCATAGCAGATAACAGCGTATCTTCCGTGTAGGGCTTCGGAGGACTTGTGAAATGTTCGCCATTGCTTGCTGCTACCGTGAAAGTCTGTCCCTCAGATACCGCAGGAAGAGCTTTTTCATCGGGCTTTTCCTTGTCGGTCTGCCTGATAAAGCGTTTCCACCCCATATCAAGGACGGTTCTGCCTGTTGCCGTAAACTCCGTGCCGTTGCAGATACCCGTCAACTTGACAGCATCGTACTTATGAGCCGGAGCCGTTGCACAGATCAGCTTAGTGGCGATCAGGGTAAGGATATTCTTTTCACCTGTCGGCAGAGAAGAAAGATCAGCCGTGGCGATACCGCTTGTGGGGATAATTGCATGATGCCCTGATACTTTGCTGTTATTGATAACCTTCTGTATGTCAGGCGTATGGGCAATACCAAACCCGAAATAGCTGTCACAGAGCTTCGTCACTTCAAGAGCTGTCTGAGCCATATCATCGCTGAGATACTGGCTGTCGGTGCGGGGATAAGTGACGAGCTTACCCTCATAAAGTGACTGAGTATAGTCAAGTGTCTGCTGCGCCGTGTAGCCAAAAGCCTTGTTTGCTTCACGCTGTAAGGTTGTCAGATCGTAGAGCTTTGGTGCTTTATCGGTCTTGACCTCACGCTTGACAGAGCTGATAGTGACCGTACTGCCGTCACAGGCAGATACAAGCGCATCGGCAGACTTCTCATCATCAATCCTTGCAGATGATAACGTAAAAGCACCGCAGTTGAGGTCAGCTGTAAAATACTTCTGCTTTACAAAGCCGTTTACCTCCGCATCACGCTGAACGATCATTGCAAGAGTAGGTGTCTGCACTCTGCCGATATTGAGCTTACCGCCATATCGAACGGAAAACAGCCGAGAGCCGTTCATACCCACAAGCCAGTCTGCTCTTGCACGGGCATAGCCTGCATTGAACAGGTTATCGTATGCGGACATAGGCTTCATATTAGAAAGTGCCTTGCGGATAGCGGATTCCTCAAGAGAAGAAACCCATAAACGCTTCACAGGCTTGCGGCACCGAGCCATGTTATACACATAGCGGAAGATACATTCTCCCTCTCTGTCCGCATCGGTCGCACAGATGATCTCTGTTACCTCGTCCTTATTCATAAGGTTTTTCAGAAGATTGTACTGAGCCTTTGTGCTGTCCGTAATCTGAAACAGCCAGTTGTCGGGAATCATAGGAAGCTGAGAAAAGCTCCATTTCTGATTCCAGCCGTTGCCGTAGTCATTCGGAAACTTCAAGCCTACCAAATGACCGACACACCACGATACAATATATCCGTTGCCTTCGGTGTAACCTTTCTTTGTAGCGTCCGCACCTACTACGGAACTGATTGCACGGCTTACACTGGGCTTTTCGCCCACGATTAGAATTGCCATATATCGACTTCCTTTCATTTTTATTTCCCAAAATCGAAAATCACTTGATTTCGGGAAATAGATGTGGTATAATAAACACATACACCTTGCTGACGCAAGGCGAGG
>ERZ780212.1581-NODE-1581-length-17110-cov-4.027089_pt1 | contig 17110 bp, 9 predicted proteins | sample MGYA00511364_ERZ780212 | MGnify/ENA primary metagenome ERZ780212 (study PRJEB29588, sample SAMEA2147991) | human gut metagenome | biome: human gut; feature: human-associated habitat; material: faeces | place: Denmark | collected 2008/2010 ...
TCTACGGCAGTACCACCGATCTTGTTGGAGTTGATACCGATAACCTCACCATTCATGTTCAGCAGTGCACCGCCGGAGTTACCGGGGTTGATGGCTGCGTTGGTCTGGATGAAAGTACCGGTAGAGCCGTTCTCCAGACCGGTAGAGCCGTTCTCCAGAGTGATCTCACGATTCAGGGCACTTACAATACCGTTGGTAACAGACTGACCATAGCCAAGGGCATTACCGATAGCGATGACCGGCTCACCAAGCTTCAGATCATCACTGCTGCCAAGTGTTGCTACTGTAATGGCATTCTTGGTATCATCACTCAGATCATTTAAAGATACTGCGATCACTGCCAGATCCATGTCGGAATCCAGTCCTTTGACCTGTGCCTGTGCTTCACTGCCATCGATAAAAGTAACGGTCAGAGTATCTGCACTCTCTACTACATGATTATTGGATACGATCAGCAGTTCATCATCGGTCTTACCTACAATGATACCGGAACCACTGGCTGCTTCTTCCTGTGTGTACTGCTGTCCGAAGACATTGGCTGTCTCGGTAAAGTTATTTACGATGGATACCATGGCAGGCATTACTTTTTCTACCACATTGGATACATCGGACTCTACATAAGTAACATTGGTAGCCAGCTGTGCACTCTGGGTACTTTCTGTCGTTGCCTCAGAAGCGATCTCATCTACCACTGCGGTATCTGTGCTGGTCGTAAACATCCCGGTTCCCTGCTGTACTGCATAGAAACCGATTCCTGCGAACAGTCCGAAGAACAATCCCAGGCTGACACTTACCATTGCCTTCCGGAAGTAACCGCCATGTTTTTGGGTTTTCTTAGGCTCCGTATTGTTGCTGCCTGTGGTTCCGCCCATCTGATAAGTGGTGTAACCATTCGTGCTTCCTGCTGCACTCTGGGTAGTACTATGATTTTCATAGCCATAACTGTTTTCTGTTCTTGTCTCATTCAGATCTGCTCCACTGAATGTACCGGTTGTATTTTCATTGCCGGTTCCGTAACCGGAAAAATTATCATTCTCGTACATATTGCTTCCTCCTATCCTGTTGCAAGTGAGAAACTCTTTTTACCATTACCTGTTTCATTTCTTCCTCTCACCTTATGAACACAGTATATCCGTCAATTGTGTCCGAATTGTGATAACTTTCTGAAGCAATTATGAATCCTGAAAAAACAGAGAGTCTGTTCTGCCTGCAAGCAGTCTCTCTATGGGTAAGTTATTACACTCTACTCAACAGTAACGGATTTTGCCAGGTTTCTGGGTTTATCCACGTCACAGCCGCGTCCCACTGCCACATAGTAGGAGAACAACTGCAAAGGAATGATTGCCAGAGAATTGGTAAAGTACGGATTGGTCTCGGGGATGTATATTACATAATCCGACGCTTTCTCAATGGCCTTGTTGCCTTCAATGGTGACTGCCATAACAAAGGCTCCTCTTGCTTTTACTTCTACCATATTACTGATGGTCTTCTGGAACAGATCCGGCTGGGTTGCCAAAGCCACTACCAGCGTACCATCTTCGATCAGAGAAATCGTACCATGCTTCAGTTCTCCAGCTGCATAAGCCTCGGAATGAATATAGGAGATCTCCTTCAGTTTCAAGGATCCTTCCAGTGAAATCGCGTAATCAATACCGCGTCCGATGAAGAAGATATCTCTTGCTCCCACGTAACGGTTGGCAAAATGTTGGATCTTCTCCTTCTGTCCCAGAAGCAGTTCGATCTGATCCGGCAGGCATCTTAAATCTGTCAGCATACCGGCGAACTTCTCCTGATCAATAGTACCACGTACCCTGGCGAATTTCATAGCCAGCATGTAAAGTGCAGTTAGCTGTGCACTGTAAGCCTTGGTGGTAGCCACTGCGATCTCGGGACCTGCCCAGGTATACATAACACTGTCTGCCTCTCTGGCAATGGAGCTTCCCACCACATTGACAATGCCCAGTACCTTGAAGCCCCTTTCCCTGGACTCTCTCAGTGCTGCCAGAGTATCTGCCGTCTCACCGGACTGGCTGATGACAATGACCATATTACCCTTCTGAAGAATCGGATCACGATAACGGAATTCACTGGCCACATCCACTTCTACCGGGATTCTTGCCAGACCCTCGATCACATATTTTGCGGTAACTCCGGTATGATATGCGGAGCCGCAGGCCACAATATGGATCTTCGTGATCTCTTTGATCTCTTCATCACTCATGTTCAGCTCTTCGATCACAATATCATTATCCTTGATTCTCGGAGAGATGGTATCGTTGATGGTCTTCGGCTGCTCATAGATCTCTTTCAGCATGAAGTGCTCATATCCAGCCTTTTCTGCCGCATTGGCATCCCAGTCAATGGTCACCGGCTGCTTCTCGATCTCTTCCTCATCCACGGAGAAGAAACGCAGACTACCCTGCTGTAATTCCACAACTTCCTGATTGTCTACATAATATACGGTTCTGGTATATTTCAATATCGCAGGAACATCGGAAGCGATAAAGCTGCCGTTGTCGCTCTTTCCTACGATCAGCGGGCTGTCCTTGCGGGCTGCAAAAATCTTATCCGGCTGATCTGCAAACATGATTCCCAGCGCATAAGAGCCTTCCACACGATGAAGCACCTTCGTGATGGCTTCCAGAGGATTTCCCTTGTAATAATAGTCTAACAGATGTGCCAATACCTCGGTATCAGTCTCGGATACGAACTGATACCCCTTATCCTGCATCTTTTTCTTCAGGGGAATATAGTTCTCGATAATGCCGTTGTGTACCACGGCAATGGTTCCCGCATTGTTCATATGCGGATGGGAATTGATATCGCTGGGAGCTCCGTGAGTTGCCCAACGGGTATGTCCGATACCGGAGGTTCCTTTCATATTCTCTCCGCCGTGGGTCAGGTTCTCCAGAACCTTAAGTCTTCCCACTGCCTTTCTGGTGTTGATCTTCTCACCGTCAAAAATCGCCATACCTGCGGAATCATATCCACGGTATTCCAACTTGGACAGACCGTCCAGAATGATCGGTGCTGCCTGTTCTGTTCCAATATAACCTACAATACCACACATAGTCATACATCCTTTCTGTTCTGTTTCCAGTATTCCTTGTTGGAAGTAAAGGCAAGTACCCATTTTTTCGGGAGCCTGCGATAGTTCTTTCCCAGTAAATAACCTGCATATTTACAGGCGCATTGCATATAAAAATGGGGCAATCCGGCAGACATATGGTTGCTGCGCAAATATACCGTCACATCTTTCACCATTCGTTTTCCCTCGGACTCCGAAGGATATGCTGCAAAAATCTCGGGATGCTCTGCCTGCGATACTCCCAGGTCAAAGTTTCTGTGGAACTGCTGCCCGTTGGTATAATTATGAGAATGCACCACCTGCGCATCCGCCGCATAAGCCACAGAGTATCCTGCTTCCACCGCCTTTGCCGCATAGATCATATCTTCATTAAATATCGTATGTCTGACGAACCCGCCCAGTTCCTCATAGATCTCCCGGCGATAGGCCGCACAGACATTGGAGCAGAAAAAGGTCTTGATCCCCAGGCTGTCCAGGTCTGCTGCCGATTTGATCCGGGACTTTGCCGGATAGTTAAATTCTCTGGTATAGCTCTCCACCGGTGTAGAATCCTCTCTGGGCAGCTGTCTCGCATAGGCCACCGCCACTTCCCCCTGCAGGGGTTCCACCAGTTTTTCGATCAGCCTGTCATCTTTCGGCATGGCATCCTGTGTCATCATCACGAAGACATCCGCGGAAGACTTTTTTACTCCCATCCGTCTCGTACCGCCATGATCGAACTCTCTTTTGGATACATGGTATACCTTGATATTCTGATAGGTTTCCAGAAATCTGATTCCGTAGATCAGCTGATCAAAATATTTTTCTTCCGTATTCAGAAGAATCACCTGATGTACCGGTACGCTCTGACTGCCCAGTTTATCCAATAATGTAAATAATTCTTTTCCCGGCTTATACAGGGGAATGATCACATCTATCTCCATGTCAGAGCGCTCCTCACTTTTCCAATCTCTGGTTCATTATACTTTAACTCTTATTGCGGCACAAGCCTTTTCCTACTGTCCAAAAGGCTTATAACCTTCTGGGTAATGCACAAGGGAGCCCCGGCAGATTCCGGAAGACTCCCTTGTATTCCTGTTGCTTTACTCTATACACTGTTTCTTACTTATTCATATAAGGTGATGTGTCAGATTCAATCTTATTGCTGTATTCCTTCACGTTGCTGGTTACGGAATAGTTGGCATCATCAAACAGGAACTGATGCAGCCATACTACATTGCTTTCGAGATTTACCGGAATAACACAGCTTCCCTTTGCACCGATATTGCCGGTGTCACGCATGGTCTCTTCGGGGAAACCTCCTTCGTCCACTATGCGATAATTTGAAATATTGCTCAGCAGATCCAGGATGTCCTTGGAATCCAGACTGGTGTAAATGTCGTCGATGGCACTGTTGAATACCTTGGACAATGTTGCATAATCTGCTTTCTTTGCCTGATCTTCGATTGCCTGAATGACTTCACGCTGACGGGCAGCACGCTTAAAGTCGTTACCAGCGGTATAACGGATACGGCAGTAAGCAGTAGCCTGCAGACCATTCAACAGCTGCATACCGGTCTCAGTTACCGGTGTATAATCGCATTTCAAAACTTCTGCAATACCGATCTGATAGTTGTTGATATGCTTGATCTCCTCAGAGTCCACATCAATATAGATACCGCCCAGACCGTCGATCACTTCGCTCAGTCCTTTATAGCCTACGGTCACAAAGTTCGTAATATCCATATCCAGATTCATGTTCAGCATCTTAACCGCCTGCTCTGCTCCGCCATAGGAATAAGCGGCATTGCATTTCTGGTAGGAATCCGTACCGATATTCAGGTACGTATCACGATATACGCTGACCAGTTTGATATCACCGGTATCCATGTTGATGCTGGCGATCATGATACTATCGCTTCGGCTGCCCTTGTACAACAGGCTTTCCTTGGTGGCATCCACACCGAACAGGGCAATGTTCATATAGCCCTTCATAGTTTCATCCTGCTGCACCTCTTCGGGAATCTGAAGTTCTTCTGTCTCCAGAACGGTTACCTTGGGGCCCTCATTGCTGGTATGAGTCATTACCAGATACAATACTGCTACCATGAACAGGATCACTACGATCTCTACGCCAAAGATGATAACCTTTCTTCTCTTCTTGGCTGCACGCTGTTTGGCAGACATTCTCTTCTGTCCGTTCGCAGCTCCGGTTCTCTGTCCACTGCCGGCAGGTCTCTGACCGCTTCCGGCGGGTCTCTGTCCTGTAGGTCTCTGTGCGCTTCCGGAAGGTTTTCTTCCGCTTCCGGCAGGTCTCTGACCATTGCCGCCATTGTTGTTAGAATTTGTTGCCATCTTGTCTTCTCCTTGTACTAATAAGCATTTTTATTGATAAATCCTGTAAAGAACGTCATAAGAATGATCTTGATATCAAATCCAATGGTCCAGTTCTCAATATAGTAAATATCATATTCGATTCTCTTCTTGATGGAGGAATCACCGCGCAAGCCATTCACCTGTGCCCATCCGGTCAGTCCCGGCCGTACCTGATGTTTTACCATGTAACGGGGAATCTCTTCCTTGAACTTTTCCACAAACTGCGGTCTTTCCGGTCTGGGACCGACCAGACTCATATCTCCTTTTAAGATATTGAACAGCTGGGGAAGTTCATCGATACTGGTACGTCTGAGAACCTTACCGATACCGGTGACTCTGGGGTCATTGCGTACCGTCCATCCCTTTTTCTCTTCCGCCGCCGTCTGCATTGCCATGCTGCGGAATTTGTACATATAAAACGGCTTATTATGAAGTCCTACCCGTTCCTGCTTAAAGATCACCGGTCCCGGGCTGGACAGCTTTACCAGAATTGCTGATATGAGCATGATCGGTGAGGTAATAATGATACCGAAAATGGAACCAACGATATCCATTGCCCGCTTGATCACCATATTGCCTGTGTTCGTCAGCGGTACATACCGGATATTGATCACCGGTAATCCCATCAGATCCTCCGTATAGGGTCTGCTGGGGATCAGACTGCTGTAATCCGGAATGAATTTGGTGTGCACCCCGGATTTCTCACAGATATCCACCACACCTTCCAGATAATCATAATCCTTCAGGGAAAGCGTGATCGCGATTTCATCCAGCTTGTTCTCCGGAAGGATGTATTCCAGGTTACCAAGCGTTCCCAGTACTTTCACTCCCTTATAGGTCGTGCCGCCCGGGATGTGCTCATCCAGAATACCACACACTACATATCCCCATTGGGGATTGCTGAGGATTCTGTCGATATATTCCTCCGCCGCCCGGGAATAACCTACCAGCAAAATGTGCTTCAGGTTGTACCCCTTTTTCCGTATGGAACGCAATGCCTTGCGCATGATGATACGGAATACGGAAGTCAGAAAAACATTCAGGATATAAAAAATTGCCATGACGGATCGTGAAAAATTGATCTCACGGATGATCATATATAAAATAATGATCAAAGCCGCCAGGCCAATGGTATTCGCCTGCAGGATACTGTATATCTCATGTCTGCGGCGAACCGTACGCTTCGGGGAATACACACTGCACCGGTAATACAGGAACATATAACCGGGTACAATAAAGGGAAGCAGCATATAATAATCCTGCACCGGCAGGACACCGATCCCCGGACCGTCATTTAAGATATAAAATTTGATATAATAGGCAAGGACAAAAGATACTGCCGTGATCAGCGCATCTATTATCACAAGAAGCCTGTTAAAGACTTTCTGGTTGTCTTTTATCATACGGGTCACCCAATCTTTAAGTCCGAAAAGCTTCTTTTCAACGATTTCATTCTACAATAACGGTGGTTTTTTCTCAACTTAAGAATTTATGAAGCGATTTCTTAAGATTTCATAAGAATTCGAAAAACATTCAGGTATAATTGCCATTGAATCTTCACATAATTCCATAGATGACTCCATTGAAAGCGCACTTTTGCCTGCTTTCCCACAGGACCCACGGTACGTTTCCACCCTTCGGCCAATCCCTTTAAATATAGTTTTCCCATTCTCTTCTTACAAAAAAACAGAAATTTTATGCCAAATCCAAGCAAAAAGAACGGCAGATTCAGGATCCACTGTAGTAGCGGCATATTTTTGCCGATGACATAGATATTATTGGAAGAAGAAAGTTCCGTTTTCCGGGAATTGTAGCGGGATCCCGTAGAAGCACTGCCGTAATGCAGAACGGATGCCGTCGGCTCGTACCGGTTCTCATAGCCGTAGATCCGGGCACGGTAACCGATATCCAGATCTTCCAGATAAGCAAAATGCGCTTCGTCAAAATAGCCGATCTCCTCAAATACCTGACGTCTGTAAATTGCCGCTCCGCCACAGGCTGAGAATATGCTGACATTCTTGTCATAATCCACAGCAGGCCGGCCTTTTCCCCGGGAATATGCCCATCCCAGAACGCAGTAGCGGTCTCCCGCATCATCCAGCAGCTCTGGTTTATCCCACATAAGCATTTTGGCGCTGACGGAAAAGATCTTTTCATCCTTCCGAATGGCATCATACAGTCCTTTCACAAATCCAGCTTCTACTCTGGTATCGTTGTTCAACAGGATCACATAGGAGCTTCGTGCCTCCCGGATTCCCAGATTCACCGCATGACAGAAGCCAGTGTTCTCCGGCAGGGCGATCAGACGCACCTGCGGTTTTCCCCCCTCTTCTGCCGGTGCCTCTTTTTTGCGACACCATTCGCTGTCCAGATATTCCACGCTCCCGTCAGCAGAACCATTGTCTATGATCAGCACTTCATATTCCGGTGCATTTTCCTGTCCCTGACACAGGGAAGCCATGCATTCCGGTAAATATTTCATTCCGTTGTAATTGGGTATAACGACGGTTACTTCCTTCATAGTCTCTCCCATTTCTCCGGATACTCCGGCAGATACAGCAGTCTTCCCCGTTTTCGTAATGCTTCCGATAATTGCAGACTTAAAAGCCGGATATCTGCCCCGGCAGGCAGTGTGGAGCTGTCAAATACCGGCTGTTGTTCCGGACCTCTTACTACTTCCGTATAAGGCACTCCCACGATTTTTTCAAACAATTCCCTGTCAGCTGACCGGATCCTGATGCAGCGAAGGTCTAACGCTTCTGCATCCTGGGACAGCTCCGCCCGGTGAAGATAACCGCCAAAGTCCTTCGGCAGTCCCTCGTAGAACACCTTTCCGTCCGCAGTCATTCTGCCGCCGGCGATCCTGCCGCGGTTTTTCCCAGACAGCACTCTGCCACCTACGGCAGCCACATCCGGTCTCTCCTGTAATACCTCTGCATATTGTAACCGATAAAATCCTACATGTCTGGTCTCCTCTGCCTTTGCCGGGATCCCACGTTCTGCCGCATGATCCTGCAGTGCACGCAGCCCCGCTTCGTAAGCATATTTCTTGCTGTGGGGATTGGCTGCTGTAGATGCTTCATGGCATCTCCAGTGATACAGCACTCTGGGAATATGAAGAATTCTCTCCTCCCCGGAGCGGCCATCCGCAGCCAGCACCTCTGACACTGCCCGCAGCACCAGATCATAGTCCTGGGCACCGTCGCATTCTGGCCGGAAGGCAAGTTTCTTCATCAGATCTGCATCCATCACCAGAAAATGGCAGATATAGTTATTACTCAGGATTAAATCGTAATTAAAGTCTTCTTTATGGTTGGGATCGTAATATTTTGTCTCATCCCCGTTGCATTTGTCTTCATCCGAATAAGCGAATGCAACTCTGACACCTCTGTCATTTGCTTTGGTAATAGCATCTGCCATCTCATACAGAGCATTCGGTGTCAATACATCATCATGATCCAGCAGGCCGATATATTCTCCCCTTGCATAGGGTAATGCCTGATTGGTATTCGCCGCAATTCCTGCATTTTCCGTAAGGTGTATATAGTGGATCCTTGCATCCGCTGCAATAGTTTCCGCATTTTCCAGGAGCCGTTCTGTCAGGAATCCCTGGTTTGTCAACGTCTCCTCCACACTGTGATCCTCTGTGGCATCCGCCAGAATCAGTTCCCAGTGAGGATAGCTCTGTTGCATAACGCTTGTTATCATTCTGTTCAGATAGATTTCCGGGGTACGGTACAACGGCACCACAATGCTGAGTGTAACCGGATTATCCCATTTTCTGCAACTTTGCCTTTCCAGTTCCTCTTCCGGACAGGGCACATAAAAATAGCGGTCTGTCTCTGTCAGGCGTTCCCTTACAGAGATCCAGGTTTCCCTCAGGCCGTTGCGTTGCAAATAATATAGAGTTTTCTTAAGGTTTGCTATGTTCAGCTTTGCCACGGATACCTCCACTTTTATAAAAGAGCAAATCGCCCTTCCCGGGCGATTCGCTCTTAAAAATAACATTAACTATTCAGAACCCCATTCGCAAAATCGATCTTCCAGAGCTTTCCTGAATAACATACTTGCATGCTATGATGCCAGGGTCAAAAGGTCTAAGCCCACATGAGCTTGCTCATAGGTGGGTGAAAGACCTTAGGACCCGCCCCGATATGAGCATAAAAGTGGGATGATAATCCCACGATATGCGAATATTGGGTAGGATTGTGGGAGTGCGTAGCACGGAACAATCCGTAGGCATCAAAGTCGGGGGCTTTTGACCCCGACATCATGCTATTTGCTCATGGTGGTTACAGTACAGCCTTTACATCCTCGGTCAGCTTCTCTACCTTGGCCTGTGCATCCTCTATGCTGTTACCTTTAACACCCATGTAGAACTTGATCTTGGGCTCGGTTCCGGAAGGACGGGCGCAGCACCATGCATTGTCGGGAAGCTCAAAATACAGGACATTAGACTTGGGAAGTCCGGTAGTGGTCTTCTCGCCGCTCTCCATGTCGATGACTACATCGTTCAGATAGTCACGGAATTTCTCCACTTTCAGGTCACCGAATGCCTTGGGCGGATTCTTACGAAGCTTATCCATGATCTCGGCGATCTGTCTTGCACCGTCGATACCCTTCATGGTAATGGTGTACTGGGTCTCCTTGAAGTAACCGTATTTCTCATACATGGATACCATCATATCCCACAGAGTCATGTTGTGCTTCTTGCAGTAAGCCGCCACTTCACACAGACACATAACTGCTACAACTGCATCCTTATCTCTTGCATGAGTACCTGCCAGACAGCCGTAGCTCTCTTCCAGACCGAATACATAATTGTTGCTGCCGGTCTGCTCGAAGAACTTGATCTGCTCACCGATGAACTTGAAGCCGGTCAGTACTTCGATCAGCTTTACACCATAAGCTTCGGTGATGGGCTTGGTCATATTGGTGGTAACGATGGTGGTTACCAGTGCGGGATTCTCGGGCATAGCGCCGGTAGCAGTCTTCTCTCTCAGGATATATTCTGCGATCAGCATACCGGACATGTTACCGGTAAATGCCACATACTCGCCGGTCTTGGTATCCTTGGCATACACACCCAGACGGTCTGCATCGGGATCGGTTGCCAGAACGATGTCCGCATCCTTCTCCTTGGCCAGACGCAGTGCGTATGTAAATGCCTTGGGATCCTCAGGGTTCGGGTAATCCAGTGTGGTGAAGTTTGGATCCGGATTCTCCTGTTCGGGAACTACATAGACGTGCTTAAATCCCAGCTCGGACAGGATACGTCTTACCGGCTTGTTACCGGTACCGCATAACGGAGTATATACGATCTTGATGTCATCAGCCATTTCCTGAATAACATCGGGATGAATGATCTGCTTCTTCAGCTCAGCCATGTACTTGTCATCGATCTCTTTACCGATCACCTGATAGAGGCCTGCTTTTTCCGCATCTTCTCTGCTCATGGTCTTCACGGTATGATAATCCTTGATGGACTGTACTTCGGTAATGATGTCCTTATCGATAGGAGCGGTTACCTGTGCGCCGTCCTCCCAGTATACCTTATAGCCGTTGTACTCAGGAGGGTTGTGACTGGCGGTAACTACAATACCTGCAGTGCATCCTAACGTCCGAAGGGCAAAGGACAGCTCCGGGGTAGGTCTTAAAGATTCAAAAATGTATGCCTTGATGCCATTGGCTGCCAGACATCTTGCTGCCTCATCGGAAAACTCGGGAGACATGCGGCGGGAGTCAAATGCGATAGCCACACCCTTGCTCTGGGTGCCGCGCTTAATGATATAATTAGCAAGACCCTGAGTTGCCTTACGAACGGTATATACGTTCATACGGTTGGTTCCTGCACCGATCACACCACGTAAGCCGCCGGTACCGAATTCCAGTTCCTTGTAAAAACGATCTTCCACTTCTGCTTCATTATTGCGGATTGCCAGAAGTTCCTCCTTGGTCTTCTGGTCAAAATAATCATCATTTAACCAGAAATTCAGTTCGTCCATATAACTCATTTTCCTATCCTCCTGTTTTATCGCTATCTTTATCTTTCTTCAGTAAACGCTCTCCGCCATTATTCTACCATAGATTACCTTTACTGAAAAGAGCAATTTAACGTCCGCTAACCGGATCTCTCAGCGCGTAGTCACTGCGATCCAGAGAGAAATTCGGGTTGTAATAGGGGTCTCCTGCTTCCAGCTCTGCCTTCCATTTTTCACGGAAATGCTCGGATTCTTTGTTGTAACGCTCCGCCTTCTCTCCCTGATCATCCAGACCTCTGGAAATAGATTCATAATGATACAGTTCCGCAAAAGGGGTCCATACATTCAGCAGTCCCAGTTTGCGCAGTTTCAGGCAGAAATCCACGTCATTCAGAGAGATCACAAAGCTCTCGTCCAGTCCTCCCACCTGCTCATACAGACTCTTTTTCACCAACAGACATGCTCCGGTCACTGCCGTGGCATTCTGGGTATAACACAGGCGTCCCATGTAGCCGAGGTTCTGTACCGGAATACGATAATGGGTATGTCCTGCGGTGCGATGTGCCCCCAGTCCGATGACTACACCGGCATGCTGGATCGTCTTGTCCGCATAATACAGCTTTGCACCTACGGCACCCACATCTTCCCGCTGTGCATACATCAGCATCTCTTCCATCCAGTTGGCAGTGATCACTTCCGTATCATTGTTCAGCAAAAGGATATAATCTCCGGTGGCATAGGATACTCCCAGATTATTTACAGCAGAATAATTAAAGTCACCATGATAGGTCACCACAGAGATCCGGCCGTCCTCGCTGTGCAGAATCCCGCCGTCATGACCGCAGACGGTATGCAGCTTGCATCTCTCTGCGTAGGAATCATTGCCGGACAATCCCAGCAGCTGGGAATAGTAATCCCGGATTTCCGGTGTGGTGCTGTTGTTCTCCACCACGATGATCTCGTAGTTGCTCCAGGTGCTGTTCTTCTGAATAGAAGTAATACATCTCTTCAGATCTTCCACGTGATCCTTGTTGGCGATCACGATGGAGATCTTCGGATCTCCCAGAATCTGATAGCGGATCCGGAAAATTGTGGCACAGGCTCTGGTACTGGTGATCTGAAAATGTTTGAATCCATGCTTTTTCAGATGATCCGCCACGGCACCCTTTGCCGCCTCGATGGCATAGGGCTTTGCGTCAATACTGGCGGCGGTACTGCCCGCATGGCTTCTCCAGTAATACATCAGTCTGGGCACATGTACGATCTTTTGTGCTCTGTCCGTCAGACGCAGGATCATATCGTGGTCCTGCGCACCGTCAAAAGCCGTACGGAACAGTTCCTCGCCTTCCAGAAGTTTTCTGGAAAAGACGCTGAAATGACAGATATAATTGTTGGCCCGCAGATTATCCGGTGCATAATCCGGCTTAAAATGCATGGTCAGCATTTTATTAATATTGTCCTCCTGGAAGGTGGTCTCATCACAGTACAGATAATCCGCACCCTGTTCATTGATTTCCTTGACATAGGCATACAATACGGAAGGATGCAGAATGTCATCCTGATCGAACAGTCCGATATAGTCTCCGGTGGCCAGCTTGTAACACTCATTGGTGTTGTAGGAAATACCTCCGTTATGGTCCAGGTGCTTATATACAATACGGCCATCTGATTTCGCCGCGTACTCCTTGCAGAGTTCTTCGATGTAAGCATGTTCCGCATCGGAACCGTCCGCCAGACACAGTTCCCAGTTCTGATAGGTCTGGTTCATGACGCAGTCCAGCATCTGTATCTGGAACTCTCTCTTGTTATTCCACAACGGCACGAGAATACTGATCTTCGGCATATAGGGGAATACCGTTTCTTCCTCTTTCTTCCTCTGCTCCGCATCGGGAAAGCTTCCGGTACCGTAGGATTCCATCAGGCTCTTCTGGTGACTCTTGTTACGGATCTTCCGCAAAATATCTTTGGGACCACCGCAATGAGACAGCCGTTCCTTCTGTCTCTGGGCAAAATGGATCACACTTCTGGCAGGTCCTGTAGCCTTCCAGAATTTATTTTTCTTGATTCGGTCCAGTTTGAACTGCAGATCTTCCTTCTCCGATTCCAGTACTACGATCTTGTCCGCCAGATCCGCACATTTTTCATGCTCTCTCTCGTAGGCTTCCTTATAATTGATCTCGGTATTGCTCTCTGACATATGTCTCCTCCGTGATGCTTTCACCGCATTTTAGCGGATCATGCATCTGTTTTATTCTTTTGCTGCCGGAAGCTCTACGGTCAGATATTTTCCCGTAGTATTCCAAAGTTTCAGCTTGCTGACACGATTCACCACAAGAACAGCGATCGTATAGTTTCCCGCCGGCAGTTGTTCTCCTTCTCTGAGGACACAAAAGCCGCCCAATGCCACATTTTTCTGATCCGGAAGATTTTCCTCCAGTTCCTGTCGGTAGGCAGGCATCAACTGCATGGACCACACATCCTGTTCTTCTGTTTCCCCACAGGGAATCAGCAACAGATGTTTTTCATAGCAGGCATTATCGTCTCCCAGAATTACACTGTATCCCTGGATCCGCTCCGGTCCCGCTGTCTCTACTCTGGCCATCAGGCAGTTATCCCTGCGGATCTTCTGTAATTCCTCTCCGCCAGGAAGTCCCCTTTTCCAGAAAGGCTCCTGTAAAACATTCCGATCTGTCAGATATGCCGGAACCACACGGCTGTCCAGTCCCTCCCGGTTCAGCCCCTTCGGGTAAAAAGGATCCTCTCCCCGGAACTGTGGATGCATCTGGTAGAGCAGTTCTCTCTCCTGTACCAGACGCTGCATTTTCTCAGGACTTTCATCGCTTCCCCGGCTGAGAGATTCATGGTGATATGCAAAGCGGTCGTTCCACACCACATTGTAGTATCCCATTTCCAGAAGCCGGAAGCCCAGTTCCACATCATTATAGGCTACCCGCAACACTTCCCGGAATCCTCCGGCCTCCCGGAACACCTCTGTCCGGATCAGGAGACAGGCTCCCGTCACGGCCACACAATCCTGTGTAAAACGGTTCCGTCCAAAATAGTAGCTTCTGTCATCCTCCATAAACTGTAGCTTATGCACCGGTCCCACCGGCAGATTGACAATGCCGTCATGCTGGATCTTCACGGAATCCGGATAATAAAGTTTCAGTCCCACACTGCCCACATAAGGCTGCAAGGCTCTGGACACCATTTTATCCAGCCAGTCATTCTCACATAATTCAATATCATCATTTAAGAACAGCAGCAGCTTGCCATCTGCCAGTTCTGCGCCACGATTACACATGGTGGAAAAATTGAACTCCGCAGGCTCATATACATACCGGATCGGTGTTCCGGCTGTCCGGATTTCTTCCACCAGCTGTTCTGTTTTTTTCCTGTTTTCCTCGTTACTTCCGTTATCTATCAGCAGGATTTCCACTGGGACACTGCCCTCCGGGCGTTGCGTCAGCGACCGCAGACATTTTCCCAGTACGGAAGGATTATCTTTGGAAGGAATGATCACAGAGACCCTAAGCTCTCTGGCGAACAGTTCTCTGGCTTCCTCTGCCGCTTTGGCCGCCAGTTCCACGGACAGTTTTGCGGATTCCGCTGCCGTCCGGTACTCTTCCCAGGGGTTCTGCTCATCTTCCGCTTTCTCCCGGCTGGTTTCTGCCGGTCCCTGCAGTCCGATTCCCGCAGTACCAAAAGTGCCGTGAAACAGCACTTCTTCCAGATGTCCAATGGTATGACAGCCTCTCTCAAATCCACCGGCCGCCAGAAACAGCCGGTCCATCAGGGGACGGATCTCTTCCGCTTTCGAAAATACTATTTCCCTGCCGGTGCTCTCTCCTTCTGTCACAGCCCCGGGCTCCCCCAGTTTCTGCAGCAGTCTGCTCCGCACTGCCACGACGCTTCCCACATAGAAGAAAGCCCGGTAGGTATCCGGAGCCCAGCAAGGCTTGAACCAGGGGATCACACGCTCTCCGTTCTCTGACAGCAGATCTTCATCTCCATAGACGATCTCTGCCTCCGGATGCTTCACAAAATACGCATTGATCCGCTCCACAGCATTTTCCGCCAACTGTCCTTTCTGCTGCCTGTAGATCACGAATTCCGCAAGACCGGCTCTTTCCCCGATCTCTGTGACCACTGTTTCCGCAATCTTTTTTTCCTGCTCCGCAGCCCATTGCGCGTAGGTCACCCGCAGCTTTGCCAGTTCTGCTTCATACTTTTTATCCTGTTGTCTGACAAGCATCTGCTTTACTGACGTCCGAATGCTCAAGTTTCCTGTCTCCTTAGAAAAATTTTTTCACCGCTCCCGCCATGTCACTTGCCACAGCAAGGGGAATCTGCACGATCTCCATTTTCACAGTCAGGATGTTCTCTGCCTTTCTGTCCAATGCATCCACCCGGATCGTCAGATTCGGATCCTCCGTGGGAAATACCACGCTGGGATGCTCCGCACCGTCTGCGGACTTTATGATTTTTCCATTGGTGGTAACGATCTTTTTGTCCTGCACAGGAACCGGCTGTCCGTTCATGGTAAGCTCCCGGATTTTACACACGCAGGCGCACATGGCCGGATCCAGCCGTAAATAATGGACATTTCCATCGAAATTCACCGTAAATTCCGCCTGTTTTTCCTCTGCATAGACGTTCTCCGGGAAATAGGAATTTTCTTCGGAAAATCCCTGTCCCTTGTCCTCATAGATCTGTACCCTGAGTTCTCCCTCCGTCTGACGGAACCGTCCGATCCATTCCGTGGGCTTATAAATTTCGCCGCCTAAGAGATTGCGGATCTCACCCATGGACAATTTCTGTCCGGTCACATATTTCTGAAATTCCATCTCCTGCTCTCTGTACTGTCTGGCTTCGTTTTCCGTGATGCCCAGACGATCCAGAATACGATCCAGTTCCAGTGCATTACGTCTTTCATCTTCCAGTACATAACAGTATACAGCCCGGAAGGCCAGAGCTCTGGTCTCTATGGGACGGTCAAAAGTCCATTCATAATCAATCAGTGTCCAGTGGTCACCATCCACCAGAATATTGGCAAAGATCAGATCAAAGTCTGCCACCGGCACATCCTCCCCGTAGCCCACTCTCTCCAGATATTCTGCGAACAGGTTGTGAAATCCCTCCACATCCTGCCTGTCCAGGCATTCGTCCATCAGTTCCGACAGCGGTCTGCCCGGCACGAACTCAAATTCCGCATAAGGTATGCCGTTCTCTTCTCTCAGATGGCAGACATTGACATCCAGACTGCTTCCCGCATACCGTTCCTTCAATTTTTCATAAGCCTTCGGCATATGACGCACATGGGCTTCCGCTTCTTTTGTCAGCGGATATTTTCGGACCGTCTTACAGCCTTCCTTGTCCCGCAGGATCTCGGTGCGGATCCGGAAGCTTTCCGCACGGTCATTGGAATATCTGGCATATTTCAGATCCAGAGGTGCTCCGATCACCGCCATATAGGAATTGGAAAAAACGGAAAACAATCCTTCCTCCACAATTCCGTCAAAAGCACTCTTCTCATCGAACAACAGCATTCTGTCCCGGTCAAAATTCCGCAGATTGTTGGACAGCTCTCCACGTCCTGGAAGATAAGCATCGGAATAGACTGTGGTCATAAATTTATAATCGGGATACGGATAATAAAAACTGCGTTCTCCCACACCGCAGGCAT
>ERZ780212.1596-NODE-1596-length-17009-cov-2.092073_pt1 | contig 17009 bp, 14 predicted proteins | sample MGYA00511364_ERZ780212 | MGnify/ENA primary metagenome ERZ780212 (study PRJEB29588, sample SAMEA2147991) | human gut metagenome | biome: human gut; feature: human-associated habitat; material: faeces | place: Denmark | collected 2008/2010 ...
GTTGTACTGTCTGTGACAAGGTATTTAAGACAAAAATGATCAAGAACGGACGAATCAAACGTTTAGAGCCGGATCTGGATCTGCGTCCGCGTTTCGAATACATTGACACTTTAAAATATGATGTGGCATCCTGCCCGTATTGCGGATATACAGCGATGAACCGTTATTTCGAGCATGTGACATCAGGACAGATCAAACTGATCAAGGAACAGGTTTGTGCCAATTTCAAACCAACAGGTTCCGATGAACCTGCCGTCTTAGACTATGATCAGGCAATCGAGCGTTATAAGCTTGCACTTTTCAATACGATCGTCAAAAAAGGAAAGACCAGTGAGAAGGCCTATTCATGTTTAAAACTTTCCTGGCTGTATCGTGGGAAGGCAGAGGAGTTAAAAGGAACAGATCCGGAGACCTTAAAGAAGAAAAAAGAGGCAAAAGAGCAGGAAGAGGCATTTTACCAGCAGGCATATGAGGGATTTATGAAAGCAATGTCTACAGAGATGTTTCCAATGTGTGGAATGGATCAGTGTACCGTAGATTATCTTCTTGCGGCAATGGCATATCATTTCAAAAAATATGATGTGGCTTCTAAGTGTATTTCAAGAATCCAGGCTACACCTTCTGCATCGAAAAAGATGAAAGACCGTGCATATGATTTAAAAGAAAAGATCGTGGCAGAGATCAAAAACAGCAAATAGGCAAAATTATTATGATTGAAATAATGATTGATTTACAGGGGGGAGCGAAAGCTCCCCTCTATGAAAAAATATACGAATATATCAAACGGGATGTCATTGAGGGAAAAATTCCTGTTGGGGAAAAGCTTCCGTCGACAAGACTTTTGGCAAAGCATTTGTCGGTAAGCAGAAGTACCGTCGAAATGGCATATGAACAGCTCCTTGCAGAGGGATACATCAAAGCAGAACCTTGCAGGGGTTTTTTTGTGTGTGATATTACAGAGCTGTATGAGTTTGGGCATATAGAAAAAGATTTCAAACATATATTTACATTTGGAAAAAAAGAGCAGGAAGAGACAGCTTGCAGCCATGTTATTGATTTTTCCCCATATGCAATCGATACCATGCATTTCCCATATAATGTGTGGAGAAAATTAAACAAAAATGCACTGTTAGATGACAGGGAAGAATTGCTGTTATCCGGGGATGGACAGGGGGACTATGGGCTTCGAAAGGCGATTGCAGCATATCTGCATCAGGCGCGAGGTGTGAACTGTCAGCCCGATCAGCTGATCATCGGAGCAGGAAATGAATATCTTGAGATTTTACTGACACAGATTTTAGGAAGAAATAAGCGGGTTCTCATGGAAAATCCAACTTATTTGCAGGCATATCATACATTTTTAAATATGGGATATCAGATGACGCTTGTTTCGGTGGAAGAAGATGGAATAGATCCACAAAAGGTCAGAAATTATGATCCGGATGTTGTCTATATCATGCCTTCCCATCAGTTCCCTCTTGGAACGGTCATGCCGTTAAAACAAAGGCTGGAATTGTTGAAATGGGCATTGGAGAAAGAGGAACGCTATCTGATCGAGGACGATCACGACAGTGAGTACCGTTACCGTGGAAAGCCGATCCCGTCGCTGCAAAGCGTGGATCATTTTGAAAAAGTGATTTATATTGGAACTTTTTCTAAGAGCATTGCGCCGTCACTTCGAATCAGTTATATGGTGCTTCCACCGGAATTGTTAAAACGTTATCATGAAAAATGTGGATTTTATTCTACGACCGTTCCCAAAATTCAGCAGGAGATACTGCGTGCCTTTATTGAAGAGGGACATTTTGAACGTCATTTGAATAAGATGAGGGGGATCTACCGTGCAAAACATGATTTCCTGCTTGCAGAGTTAAAAAAGAGAAGCTGGGTAGAAAAAATTTACGGAGATCATGCAGGACTGCATGTTTTAGTACAGGTAAACACTGAAAAAAAAGAAACAGAGGTATGTGATCTGGCGGAAAAACAAGGAATCCGTATCTATGGAATCAGTGAATATGTTGTACGGAAATCGGAGCAGAGCTGTAATGAAACTGTGAGAAATAAAAATGCTTCCATAGAAAGTGAAAAAAACAATTTTGCCGGAACTGTACCGCATAAACCGATTCTTTTACTTGGCTATGGAAGACTGGGTGAAGATGAGATCCAGAAAGGTCTTTTGATATTAGATACTATTATATGATATATTCAATACTGTTTTCCGGTGTTTTTCGGGTGTTTGTATTGAACAGGATCACTGCTTCTCGTTCCTTATATGGTCCCATTTCATAAAAACCGACGCCGGTGCCGGAAAGCCGTGTGATGGAGATCAGGCGGTTGGCACGTTTTGGCTGATCTGTGATAAAGGTGATGCCTTCCTCAAAGAATTCTTTGTCGAGTTCCGGATCATCCGGTTCTTCATAATAAGGATCGAACACATAGATATCACTGCCCGAAATACCGGTCAGAAGAATATAATGAGGAACTTCCAGGTAAACACGCAGCAAAACGGCACCGCCCTGCTGTAAGGCACCGATAATGCGGCTGTTTTCAGAGAGTACAACCTCGTCCTTAGCGAGAAAATTGCAGGAGATCGGGAAGTTTTTTACCTGTCCGAACTGTGTGATCCAGTTGCTCAAAAACATCATGGCAGATGCGGATGTACCGCGTTTTCCAACTTCGCCTGCTTCATTATAAGAATCAAGACAATAGAGCATAATATATTTGACGATATCCGGGTAAATTTCTTCGCGGTCAAAGAGATAGCGGATGGCATTTGTCAGTGTGGTCGGACCGCAGTCATATTCGGTGGATTGGTAAATTAGCAGATTCTTCATGTGTATTGCCTCTTTTCTTTATTCTAAGCAATACTATAATCAGCCATGAATTTTTTGTCAATCTTTCAACAAAAAAGGATTGACAATTTAAAACATAGAAAATATAATTTACCTAATTCCTAGTGGATTACTAGAAATAATATGCGAAAAGTACTATTTTATATGCTAAAAGCGGGCATACGGGAGTTTTTCGCAGAAAGTGAGGAAATTATGAGAAAAGAAAGAAGATGGAAAAAGGTCCTGTCAGCACTGGTGCTCGCAGCTGCGATGGGAGTTACGGCTGTTGGATGTGGAACTTCCGGCGGCAATACAGGCAGTCAGCCGCAGGGGGAAAATGCGGCGGCAACAGAGACAGCAGAGGTTTCGGATGATATTGTAAATATCGGTGTGACCAATACACTTGGAACGTTAAATCCGCTTTTGATGGATGGCGGAGAGACCAATAAATATGCGACCAGCCTGATGTTTCTTCCACTGGTAGAATTAAATTCGAATCTGGAATTTGAGGGAGAAATCGCGGATTCTGTTACGACGGAAGATAACAAAAATTTTATCGTGCATATCGATGAGAAAGCAACCTGGTCAGACGGGGAGAAGATCACGGCAGATGATGTCGTATATACGGCACTGCGTCTGACATCGCCAGTCATTGGCAATACTTCCATGATGTATTATGTATTTGAGGGTGTGGGCGATGACGGCTTTACCGAGGAGGGAGCAGAGAGCATTGATGGTATCAAAGCGATCGATGATGCGACCGTACAGTTCACCACAAAAGAGGAGATGTCTCTGACCACATTTGAGAATTCTTATGCGCGTTATCTGATGACACTTCCAAAACATGTGATCGAGCAGTACACGGAAGAAGAGTTAAAGACTGCAGAATGGTTCAATCACCCGGATGTCGTCAGCGGACCATATATGGTAACAGATTTCGATGTCGATCATTATATTTCTTATAAAACAAATGAAAATTATTGGAAAGGTGCACCGAAGATCGCAAAACTCAATATCAAGATCGTGAGCGGCAGCCAGCTTTATGCAGGATTACAGTCCGGCGAGATTGATATTACACAGCCGACAATGAGTGTCATCCCGGAGGAAGATTATGATAGTGTTGAGGCACTTTCCAATGTAAATGTTGTATACGGAGAACCGGTGACCAACCAGTCCGTATTTATCCAGACAAAAAATGTTCCGGATGTGCGTGTGCGTCAGGCAATGTTATATGCAATCGACCGTAAGATGGTATTAGAACAGCTTTTAAAAGGAAAAGGGGAAGTTGCAGATGGATTTCTGTCTTCTGCAAGTCCTTTCTATGATGACAGTATCGTTCCGGTAGAGCAGGATGTAGAGAAAGCAAAAGAACTGTTAGCGGAAGCCGGATGGGACGGATCACAGACCTTACGCTTTTATGTGAACTCCGGTGACAGTGCATTTGTAAATGCTGCGAATGTATTTGTGGCACAGTGGGCTGCAGTCGGCATTAAAGTGGAAGTGCAGACTGTAGATTTTGCAACACTGATGTCTGTCGCAGGCACCAATGACTATGATATTTTAGCAGTACAGTACACCTATGCACCGGTTGATCCATATCCGGATGTGGCATGGCTGTTAGGCGGCGAGGACAGCTGGACCGGATACGGGGATGACAGCGTCAATGAAGCACTTGCAAAGACACAGACAACAAGTGATATGGATGAGATCAAAGGGCTTTACTCCGTTGTGGATCAGAAGGTACAGGAAGATGTTCCGATGTTCTCTGCTTATATTGTCAGCGCACAGGCTGCTGTCAACAAACGTCTTTCAAATGCCACACCAAGTGTGTACGGTTTCTTTAACAATGTGGAACAGTGGGAAATTACGAAATAAGGAACGGGAAAATCAATGTCAAAATTATTACAGGTAAATGATCTGACCACAGAGTTTACCGGGGATTTTGGAAAAAAAATCAGTGTGGATCATGTCAGTTTTGATGTCGCAGAAGGAGAGACGGTTTGTATCGTTGGTGAGTCCGGCTGTGGCAAGAGTGTGACATCACTGTCTATTATGGGATTATTAGGAAGGGGCGGAGCTGTCGTTGACGGCTCTGTCCTCTTTGCAAACAAAAATCTGCTGGATATGGATGAAAAACAGTTAGATACGATCCGCGGAAATCAGATGACGATGATTTTTCAGGATCCTTTAACATCGTTAAACCCGGTGTTTACGATCGGAAGCCAGATCACGGAGAGCATCCGGATTCATATGCATCTGCCAAAAAAAGAAGCAGGAGAGCGTGCGGTCACGATCTTAGAGAAAGTCGGTATGCCGGATGCGCGTGCTGCAATGAAAAAATATCCGCATATGCTTTCCGGCGGAATGCGTCAGCGAGTGATGATCGCGATGGCACTTTGCTGTAATCCAAAACTTTTGATCGCAGATGAGCCGACGACGGCACTTGACGTGACGATCCAGGCGCAGATCATGGAACTGATACGGGATCTGCAAAAAGAGATTGGGATGTCTGTGATCCTGATCACACACGATATCGGACTTGTGGCGCAGATGGCGGACCGTGTGTTTGTCATGTATGCGGGACAGATCATCGAGATGGCATCTGTGAAGGATCTTTTTTATCATCCGGCACATCCGTATACGAAAGCACTGCTTGATACGGTTCCGGGCATTTACGATGAGAGCGGAAGGACGCTTGCATCGATTCCGGGAATCGTACCGGAAAATTATGACCAGATTCCGGGATGCAGGTTTGCGGACCGCTGTGCATTTGCCGGGGAAGGCTGTGAAAAGAAGCAGGAGATGAGGGAGATAGAAAAGGATCATTTCGTGCGCTGCCATAAGGCTGACAGGAGTTAAAACAGGAATGGATAAAGAACTGATCAGAGTAGAGAATTTAAAAAAATATTATGATATCAAGGGCGGTATCATTACCCATACCGTCAGTCAGATACAAGCCGTGGACGGCATTGATTTTTCAATAAAAAAGGGCGAGACCCTTGGACTGGTTGGAGAATCAGGCTGTGGAAAGTCCACGATCGGCCAGCTTTTGGTGGGACTGCTCTCGCCGACTGACGGTGCGATTTATTATCATGGGGAAAAAATAGGTGGAAAATCTCTCACACGCGGTGAAAAAAAGGCACGAAAACAGGCGGGAACCAATCTTCAGATGATCTTTCAGGATTCCTATTCTTCACTCAATCCACGAAAACATATTTATGATATTTTAGCACAGCCGATGCTATATCATGGTGTATCCGATAAGAAAACGATCGATACAGACTTAAAACAGCTTCTGGATATGGTTGGTCTGCCTCAAAGTGCACTTCTAAAATACCCGCATGAATTTTCAGGTGGTCAGAGACAGCGTATCGGAATTGCAAAAGCGTTGTCCTTAAAGCCGGAGTTTATCGTGTGTGACGAACCGGTCAGTGCGCTTGATGTGTCGATCCAGGCACAGATATTAAACCTGATCCGCGAGCTGCAGAACGAACTGGGATTGACGAGTCTGTTCGTCGGTCATGGGCTTGGTGCAGTCCGTTATGTCAGTGACCGGATCGCAGTCATGTATCTGGGAAAGATCGTTGAGATTGCAGATGCCGGAGAGGTATTTATGCATCCGGTACATCCGTATACAAAAGCACTGACACAGGCAGCACCGGTTGCAGATCCGGGACGGCGGGAAGAAAAGTCAGCCGTTTTGACAGGTGAGGTTGCCTCTGCAGTACATCCGCCGAAGGGATGCAGGTTTCATCCGAGATGCCCGTATGCGAGAGAAGACTGCAGTGTGAGTGAGCCGATGCTTCTGCCGATGGCGGAAAAACCGGATCATCTGGTGGCGTGTCCTTATTACGAGGGGACAGAAACTGCGTAACATACATTTTTTCATCCAGGAATGAGGAATATTATGACGAAATATATTATCAAACGTATCCTGATCGCAATTCCGGTTTTGCTCGGCATTACCGTGATCGATTATGCGATCATGTGCATGGCGGGGAGTCCGCTTGAAATGCTGCAGGGACCACGCGTCTCGGAGGCTGCTGTACAGGCAAAAGCGATAGCATTAGGGCTCGACAAACCATTTTATGTACAGTATTTTGTATGGCTGGGTCAGCTTCTGCATGGAAATATGGGATATTCCATTAAAAATTACCAGCCGGTTGCTGCTATGATCACGAGTCATCTTGGACCGACCCTGCTTCTGATGGGAGTGTCACTGCTTGTCAGCATCCTGCTTGCGGTTCCGGCAGGGATCTACAGCGCAATCCATCAGTATTCGAAAGGCGATTATACGGTGGTAACATTATCGTTCCTTGGCAGCAGTATTCCGGGATTTTTCCTTGCCATGCTCCTTATTTATCTGTTTACGGTAAAATTGGGCTGGCTGCCTTCCGGAGGAATGACGACACTTGGAACATCCGGGGGAGCGGCGGACGTGGCGGTACACATGGTTATGCCGGTCATTGTGCTTGCAGTTTCCATGGCAGGAACCAATATCCGATATATCCGCAGCGCGGTGCTTGAAATTTTACAGCAGGATTATCTGCGCACAGCGCGGGCAAAGGGAATCGGTCATTTCCTGGTCATCAATAAACATGCGCTGCGCAACGCTTTAGTTCCGATCGTGACAGTCATTGGAATGGAGATACCGGTACTGTTTGGCGGATCGATCATCGTGGAGCAGGTCTTTTCCTGGCCGGGTCTTGGACTTATGACAATGAGTGCGATCACAAACCGTGATTATCCGGTCATCATGGGCGTCTGTCTGCTCTCGGCGATCGTGGTACTGCTCGGCAATCTTCTGACGGATATTTTATATGCGGTGGTAGATCCGACGATAAAACTTCAGTAAAGAGGTTGAACTTATATGAGAAAAAAGAAAAAAGTTAATGCAAATGAAACATACATGCAGACTGTGATGCGGCGTTTCCGTGCACATCATCTTGCAAAGATCAGCCTTGTGATACTGGTGGTTGTCGGTCTGGCTGCTCTGTTTGCGCCGGTTGTTGCGCCTTATGATCCGGATGCGATCGTCGGAACTTTCAGCGGTGCACCGTGTAAGGAATTTATCCTTGGAACGGATCAGATCGGCAGGGATGTGTTCAGCAGACTTTTATACGCAACCAGAATTTCTCTGCTTGTAGGAATCCTTGCAACAGTGATCTCCACGGTAATCGGAGTGGTACTCGGTCTGATCGCGGGATATTTTGGCGGTGTGGCGGATATGATCCTGATGCGTTTTACGGATATGGTGATGTCATTTCCTTATATCCTTCTTGTGCTCGTTGCGGCGGCAATCTTTAAACCGGGTTTGTGGAGCATTATCCTGATCCTTGGATTTGTAGACTGGCCGGGTGTGGCGAGACTGGTGCGTGGAAATGTTTTAAGTCTGCGTGAAACAAATTTTGTCAAGGGAAATGTGGTAGCAGGGATGCCGCTTCGTCATATCTTATTTTCAGAAATTTTACCAAACACAGTTGCACCGATCCTCGTATATGCAACATCTGTTATGGCGATCTCCATGCTGGATGAGGCGGCTTTAAGTTTCCTTGGCATGGGTGTACAGCCGCCGATGGCAAGCCTTGGAAATATGTTAAACGGGGCGCAGTCTATCACGGTATTGACTTCACAGCCGTGGCTGTGGCTTCCACCGGGAATTATGATCGTTGTGTTGGTAGTTTCCATCAACTTTGTTGGCGATGCATTGCGTGATGCATTTGATCCATCCGGTGGACGCAGGTAGGCGGCGGATGAAAGCGAATAAAAATTTAAACCACAGAAATGATGAGAGGGATAACAGATAGAACGTTTGCGGAGCATGCAGGCGATCGTTTGTTACAATAGACGGCGTTGCGGGCAGAACGTGAGAATGTGTAGAAATGGAGAAGAGTATGGAACGAAAGGCATTAGAACAGAAACTTACCGGTTTTTTTGAGGAACTTCATATGCATCCGGAGCTGTCTTATGAGGAATATGAGACGACAGAGCGGATCAAACGGGAACTTGCGGCGGCAGGCATTGAGATTTTGCAGATACCGCTAAAGACCGGTGTGGCCGCCATCGTGCGCGGCGCAAAACCGGGAAAAACTTATGGACTGCGCTGTGACATTGATGCACTGCCGATCGCGGAGGAAACCGATCTTCCCTATAAATCAAAAACTCCGGGGAAAATGCATGCCTGCGGACATGATTTTCATACGGCGGCGGTGTTTGGAGCAGCATTGCTGTTACAGGAGAGGAAAGAGGAGTTACAGGGAACTGTAAAAATTCTGTTCCAGCCGGCAGAGGAATCTTCCCATGGTGCGGAGACAGTTCTTGAAACCGGTGTGTTCTCGGATGTAACAGCGATCTTTGGGCTGCATACGGCGGCATATCTTCCGGTTGGAACGCTGGGAATCCGCGCGGGCAGTGTCATGGCTGCAGTAGACCGGTTTGAGTTAAATATCACGGGAACAGGCTGCCATGGAGGACACCCGGATGAGGGCGTGGACACGATCCTAGTCGCTGCATCTGTGATACAGGCGTTCCAGAGTATTGTCGGCAGAAACTTAAATCCGTTCCATACAGGTGTTGTCAGTGTGACGAGGATTAATGGCGGCAATACCTGGAATGTGATCCCGGATAAGGTGGAACTGGAGGGTACCGTGCGTTCCATGGAAAAAGACGATCGTATCTTTATAGAAAAACGCATGCGTGAGATTGCGGAACACACAGCAGCGGCATATGGCGCAAATGCGGAATTGTTGTGGTATCCGGGGCCGCCTGCAACCGTCAATGAGAAAGCGTGGAGTGCGTTTGCACAAAAAGTGGCAGAAGAGAGTGGCTTTGAGGTTGTTCCACAGCGTAATTCGACAGGTGGAGAGGATTTTGCTTTTTATCTCGAAAAGATTCCGGGCTGTTTTATCAACGTGGGAACGGGAGTCGGTTATCCGAACCATCATCCAAAGTTTTATGCGGATGAGGCGGCACTTACACCGGCAGCAGAGTATCTTGAAAAATTGTTGGTAGAAGCACTGAGACAGTGAGAATCATAGATGTCAGAGGCACAGTCACAATCAGGTTCTTTCATGGATGGCAGAACAAGGCAGTATAAAGTAAAAAAACAGGAGCACAAGCTCCTGTTTTTTTACTTCATAGGAAATTGTCCGCTATGAATTAATAGAACCATAATCACATCCTGTGATTAGTCCTCATATTTATTTTTCTCACCGATCTCCTGCATCTTCATAGCGCGAACTTTTAATGGAAGTCCGAACAGTGTGATGAATCCGGAAGCATCGTGATGATCGTAAAGATCACCGGTTGTAAAGCTTGCGAGTGACTCACTGTACAGAGAGTATTTAGAAGTTGTTCCGGCTTTGATGATGTTGCCTTTGTATAATTTGAATTTAACTTCACCGGTTACATATTCCTGCGTGGAGGTAACGAAAGCTCTGACTGCATCACATAAAGGTGTGAACCATTTTCCTTCGTAAACGATCTGGGCAAGTTTGTTACCCATATCTTTCTTCACTTCCATGGTTGCACGGTCTAAAACGAGCTCCTCTAACTGCTGGTGAGCTTCCATTAAGATCGTTCCGCCAGGAGTCTCATATACACCACGGGATTTCATACCAACAACACGGTTTTCTACGATATCGATGATGCCGACGCCGTGCTTACCGCCAAGACGGTTTAACTCACGGATGATATCGGAAACTTTCATTTCTTTTCCGTTTACGGAAGTCGGAACACCTTTCTCAAATGTCATGGTTACATATTCGCCTTCTTCCGGAGCTTTTTCCGGGGAAACACCGAGAACTAACAGGTGATCATAGTTTGGCTCACATGCAGGATCCTCTAACTCAAGGCCTTCATGGCTGATGTGCCAGATGTTACGGTCACGGCTGTAGCTTGTGTCAGCGGAGAATGGAAGATGAATACCATGTGCTTTGCAGTATTCGATCTCTGACTCGCGGGAATCCATGGTCCATTTTGAATCTCTCCATGCAGCGATGATCTTTAAGTCAGGGGCAAGTGCTTTGATGCTGAGCTCAAAACGAATCTGGTCGTTTCCTTTACCGGTAGCACCGTGGCAGATTGCAGTAGCACCTTCTTTTCTTGCAATCTCAACTAACTTCTTAGCAATCAGAGGACGTGCCATAGAGGTTCCGAGTAAGTATTTGTTTTCATAAATGGCATTTGCCTGAACACATGGCATGATGTAATCGTCACAGAATTCATCGATGATATCTACGATGTATAATTTGGAAGCTCCACAGGAGATGGCTCTTTCTTCAAGACCGTCTAACTCTTCTTCCTGACCGCAGTCGATACAGCAGCAGATAACTTCATAATCATAATTTTCCTTTAACCATGGAATAATGGCGGTGGTATCAAGTCCACCGGAGTACGCTAAAATAACTTTTTCCTTCATGTGATACAGCCCTTTCTGTTATGTATATTTGATCCATTTGTATGCCGGATCATTAACTAAAGACAATATACAACAAAAAATGTAGAAACGCAAGTGAAAAATTATACATTCATTATTCATAAAAATACATAAAGATTATACAAAATGGAGAAAATAGTTAAGTATAATACATATTATAGGAAAAAGACAAAAAATAGTATTGCATAAAAGATAAAATGAATGTATAATTATGCAATATCGAACAGCGCACGAAAAAAGATACTTTACGACTGCGATGAGGTGTATTAATATAGGAAGAAAGATGCTTATGCAGGTATGCCTGTATACAATAATGGGCTGAAAAGTGCAGAAATCATGTGAGATAAGCATGAGCGGAAAGGATGAGAAAAATGATAAAAGCAGGAATCATTGGTGCAACCGGATATGCAGGAAATGAACTGGTCCGTATTTTGATGGGACATAAAGAAGTGGAGATTAAATGGTATGGATCCCGCAGCTACATAGATAAAAAATATGCAGAAGTTTACCAGAATATGTTTGAGATCGTGGATGACGTATGCTTAGATGATAATATGGATGAGCTTGCAAGCCAGGTGGACGTGATCTTTACAGCAACCCCGCAGGGATTTTTGGCAGGTGTGCTGACAGAGGATATATTAAATAAGGTAAAAATCATAGATTTAAGCGCTGATTTCAGAATCAAAGATGTTTCCGTCTATGAGAAATGGTACAAGATCGAGCACAAGAGTCCGCAGTTTATAGAGGAAGCTGTCTATGGTCTCTGCGAGATCAATCGTGATAAAGTAAAAGGAGCAAGACTTATCGCCAATCCGGGCTGCTATACGACCTGTTCCATTCTGACCGCTTATCCGCTGGTAAAAGAGGGGCTGATCGACCCGAATACGCTGATCATTGATGCAAAATCAGGAACTTCCGGTGCAGGGCGGGGTGCAAAGCTGCCGAACCTGTTCTGTGAGGTCAATGAAAATATGAAAGCGTACGGAGTGACAAATCACCGTCATACGCCAGAGATTGAGGAGCAGCTCGGTTATGCGGCAGGCAAAGAGATCGTTGTTAATTTTACCCCGCACCTTGTTCCGATGAACCGCGGCATTCTCGTAACGGCATATGCATCCCTGAAAAAAGATGTGACTTACGAAGAGGTTAAAGCCGTTTACGATAAGTATTATGCCAACGAGCAGTTTGTACGTGTTCTCGATAAGGATGTCTGCCCGCAGACGAAATGGGTCGAGGGAAGCAACTATGTGGATGTTAATTTTAAGATTGACGAGAGAACCGGACGTATCGTGATGATGGGCGCACTTGACAACCTGGTAAAAGGTGCAGCAGGACAGGCGGTACAGAACATGAACCTGTTATTCGGTTTTGATGAGGCAGAGGGCTTAAATATGGTTCCGATGTTCCCGTAAGCATCATAGATAGATGCATAGTAATAAAGATTACATAGTAATAAAGATTACATAGTAATAAAGATTACATAGTAATAAAGATTATATAGTAATAAAGATTACATAGTAATACACTGAATTATATTTTTAATAAGAGGTAAAAAGTAACTGGACGAAACAGTTATGCTGGAAAAGGAATCAAAGACATGGAAGAGAAAAAAGTAAACATCCGTGAGATGACAATGGAGGATTTTGAGGAGGTACATGCACTGTGGATGGGGATTCACGGGTTTGGAATCCGGAGTATTGATGATTCGAAAGAAGGTGTGGAACGCTTTATCAGACGCAATCCGACCACGAGTATGGTGGCGTGTGAAAACGACAGAATCATCGGTGCAATCCTGTGCGGTCATGACGGCAGACGCGGATGTTTATATCATGTCTGCGTTCATGAGGATTACAGAAAGCAGGGCATCGGACAGAAGATGGTGGAAGCGTGCCTTGCGGCTTTAAAGCGTGAACATGTCAACAAGGTCAATCTGATTGCATTTAAGAAAAATGACATCGGAAACCACTTCTGGCAGGGAATGGGATGGACGTTCCGCGAGGATGTCAATTATTATGAATATGTCACAAACGAAGAAAACCAGACCGTATTTAATCCGTAAAACACAGGAACAGACAGTGCGAAAAATACAATTTTTACATGAAGGATTTGAGTTACGCACAAACTTGAGATGCAAATGAAAATTTTGTTTACATTAGAAAGCAGTGCAGGAATGGAGGTTAAAATGAAACAGATCAAAGGCGGCGTGACCGCAGCAAAAGGATTTAAGGCAGCAAGTACAGCAGCAGGAATCAAATATAAAGACAGAACAGACATGGCAATGATCTACAGTGAAGTACCATGTGCAGTGGCAGGAACATTTACCACAAACATTGTAAAAGCTGCCCCGGTCAAATGGGACCAGCATGTAGTATATGACAGTAAAAAGGCACAGGCAGTCATTGTCAATGCAGGTATTGCAAATGCATGTACCGGAGAAGAGGGGATGGGTTACTGCAAAGCAACTGCAGAAAAAGTAAACAAACTGCTTCAGATCCCAACCGATGAGGTGCTTGTGGCATCGACCGGAGTCATCGGTATGCAGCTTCCGATCGACCGCATCTGTGCGGGAGTTGAAACGATGGTCCCACAATTAAATGGCGATATCGAGAGCGGACATAATGCAGCACTTGCGATTATGACGACCGATACACATGAAAAAGAAGTAGCTGTTGAGATTGAGCTTTCCGGCAAAACCGTCACAATCGGCGGCATGTGCAAAGGTTCCGGCATGATCCATCCGAATATGTGTACCATGTTAAGTTTTGTGACAACCGATGCTGCAATTTCACAGGAGCTGCTGTTAGAGGCATTAAAAGCGGACGTGGAAGATACCTATAACATGATCTCCGTGGACGGCGATACCTCCACAAATGATACCTGTCTCCTGTTGGCAAACGGAATGGCAGAGAACACAAAAATTACTGAGAAAAATGCGGATTATGAGACCTTTACAAAGGCGCTCCGATTTGTCAATGAGACACTCGCAAAACAGATGGCAGGAGATGGAGAGGGAGCAACTGCGTTGTTTGAGGTAAAAGTAATCGGTGCCGAGACAAAAGAGCAGGCAAAGATCTTAAGCAAATCCGTCATCACATCAAGCCTCACCAAAGCAGCCATCTACGGACACGATGCAAACTGGGGCAGAATCCTCTGTGCCATGGGCTACTCCGGCGCACAGTTTGATCCGGAAAAAGTAGACTTATTCTTCGAGAGTGCTGCTGGAAAAATGCAGATCATCAAAGACGGAGTCGCCGTCGACTACAGCGAAGAAGAAGCAACCAAAATCTTATCCGAACCCGCAGTCACCGCCATCGCCGACATCAAAATGGGTGCTGCACAGGCTACCGCCTGGGGCTGCGACTTAACCTACGACTATGTAAAAATTAACGCCGATTACCGCTCATAGGCAGGCAGATATGAGGCCAACGCGAAACTCTTCAAAAAACTGGCGCTGCTGCGGCCACAGCAAACACAACCTGAATCAGAGTTTCGTACGGCAATATCAAGATTTTATAGAGGAGAACCAAACTAATGGAAGATAACAATATGAAGGAACTTTTGCAGAAAGCCGAAGTGCTCATCGAAGCACTTCCATACATACAGCGTTTCAACCGTAAGATCATTGTTGTAAAATATGGTGGAAGCGCCATGGTAGATGAAGAATTAAAAAAACACGTCATCCAGGATGTCACCCTGTTAAAACTGGTTGGATTCAAGCCGATCATCGTGCATGGCGGTGGCAAAGAAATCAGTAAATGGGTTGGCAAAGTCGGCATGGAGCCTGTATTTATCAATGGACTCCGCAAAACGGACGAGGCAACCATGGAGATCGCCGAGATGGTGTTAAATAAGGTCAATAAATCACTGGTGACACTGGTACAGGAGCTTGGCGTCAATGCAGTCGGCATCAGCGGAAAAGACGGTGGACTGTTAAAAGTAGAAAAGAAATACTCAAATGGTGAGGATATCGGTTTTGTCGGTGAGATCACAGAGGTAAATCCGCAGATTTTATATGATCTGCTGGAAAAAGATTTTCTCCCGATCATCTGTCCGGTAGGAATGGATGCAGAATACAACAGCTATAATATCAATGCCGATGATGCGGCATGTGCGATCGCAAAAGCGGTAAAAGCTGAAAAACTTGCATTTTTAACCGATATCGAGGGCGTTTACAAAGATCCGAAAGACAAAGATACACTGATCTCCGAGCTTCGTGTATCAGAGGCGAGAGAACTGATCGGGGACGGATTTATCGGCGGCGGCATGCTTCCGAAGTTAAACAACTGTATCGATGCGATCGAGAACGGTGTTTCAAGAGTACATATCTTAGACGGACGTATCGCACACTGCCTGCTTCTTGAAATCTTTACGAACCGCGGAATTGGAACTGCCATTTTAGGAGATAAGGAGACGAAGTTTTATCATGAATAAAGAAGGATATATCAATGAGGCGGAGAAAAATATCCTCCACACATACAATCGTTTTTCACTGGTATTAGACCACGGTGAGGGTGTTTATCTGTATGATACAGACGGAAAAGAATATCTGGATTTTGCGGCAGGCATCGCAGTGCAGGCATTTGGATACGGCAACAAAGAGTATGGGGATGCCTTAAAAGCACAGATCGATAAGATTATGCATACATCAAACCTGTATTACAATGTGCCAATCATCAATGCAGCAGAGCGTGTGAAAAAAGCGAGCGGGATGGATCGTGTGTTCTTTACCAACAGTGGTACAGAGGCAATCGAAGGTGCAATCAAGGCAGCAAAAAAATACGCTTACACGAGAGACGGACATGCAGGACATGAGATCATTGCAATGAATCATTCTTTCCATGGAAGAAGTATCGGAGCACTCTCCGTCACCGGAAATAAACATTATCAGGAACCGTTTGAACCGTTAATGCCGGGTGTGAAATTTGCAGACTACAATGACCTTGACAGCGTGAAAAAACGGATCACGGACAAGACATGCGCGATCCTGTTTGAGACAGTACAGGGCGAGGGCGGTATTTATCCGGCAACAAAAGAATTTATGGAAGGTGTCCGGAAACTCTGCGATGAGCATGATATTCTTCTGATCTTAGATGAGATCCAGTGCGGTATGGGACGGACCGGTGAGATGTTTGCATGGCAGCATTACGGTGTGAAACCGGATATCATGACAAGTGCAAAAGCGCTTGGCTGCGGTGTTCCGGTCGGAGCATTCCTGATGACCGAAAAGGTGGCAGAAAAATCTTTAAAACCGGGCGATCATGGAACGACTTACGGCGGAAACCCATTTGTCGGTGCTGCAGTTGATAAGGTGCTTGAGATGATGGAGCGCGACCACATCACAGACCATGTGAAAGAAATCACACCATATCTGGAAGAAAAATTAGATGAACTGGTAGCTTCCTACGATTTTCTGACAGCACGCAGGGGACTTGGACTGATGCAGGGTGTGGTATCCGAAAAGCCGGTCGGACAGATCGCTGCAAAGGCACTGGAGGAAGGACTGATTGTGATCACGGCAGGTTCAGACGTACTCCGTTTTGTACCACCGCTCATCATCGAGAAACAACATGTGGATGAGATGATCGGAAAACTGAAAAAAGCATTGGATCAGATGTAAGGAATCATAGACTGCACGCGGATGTGTGCAGTCTGTTGTCGTAAAACGAGGAATAGGAAAATGGGATTATGAAGAACATACAAAAGAGAAGTGTAATTGCAGCCATAGTGGTTTGCGCAGGAGC
>ERZ780212.1598-NODE-1598-length-16991-cov-22.782948_pt1 | contig 16991 bp, 10 predicted proteins | sample MGYA00511364_ERZ780212 | MGnify/ENA primary metagenome ERZ780212 (study PRJEB29588, sample SAMEA2147991) | human gut metagenome | biome: human gut; feature: human-associated habitat; material: faeces | place: Denmark | collected 2008/2010 ...
TGAAAATAGGAGGCAAATGCCTTTTATGATTAGCATTTACCTCCTACCCGATTTTTACTTCTCGCTGATTTGCTCCAATGTTGTGGTGAGCAACTGCCAGAACGGCTCTGCCGTGGCGATCTCGAAGCGCTCGTTCGTCGTGTGGGGCGAGAGGAGCGTAGGTCCGAGAGACACGACATCCATGCCGGGATATTTGCTGAGGATCACCGAGCACTCCAGTCCGGCGTGGTCGGCCTGTACGATGGCGTCCTTGCCGGTCTGCTCCTTGTAGATCTTCTGCAGGAGCTGGAGGATCTCGCTGTCGGGATTGGGATCCCAACCGCCATAGGCACCGCTGGTCTCCACCTTCATGCCGGCCATGGAGAAGCAGCTGGCGAGGGTCTGCGTCACATAGTCGCGCATATCCTCACGGCTGGAGCGGGCCAGGATCTTGATGGCAGCCTTGCCGTCCTCGATGTCGATGATGGCGAGGTTGCTGGACGTCTCCACCACATTGGGGTAGGCGGGGATCATGCGGATCACACCGTCGTGGCAGGCATAGATGGCATCTACCAGGTTGTCCTGGATCTCTCCGGGAACGAGGGTGGCAGGCTTGGCCACTTCCTCTACGGTGAGCTCACACTCCTTCTCAATGCCGTGGAACTCATTATCGATCATTGCCTTGTGCTTGGCACCGAGAGCCTTCAGAGCCTCGATGTTGGCCTTTGGCAGGGCGAGTACGGTCTCAGCCTTGAAAGGAATGGCGTTGCGCATGTTGCCGCCGTGCCAGGTGGCCAGACGGGCGCCGAGCGTGGCGATGGCAGTGTGTACCAGACGTACCATCTGCTTGTTGGCGTTGGCGCGGCCTTCGTTGATCTCCAGACCGGAGTGGCCGCCGCGCAGACCTTTCAGTGTCACTTTGCAAGCCGTCTCCTGATCGTTGGCCACTTCCTTGTAGCCCAGTGTGGCGGTGATGTCGATGCCGCCGGCCGAACCGATGACGAACTTGCCCCAAAGCTCGGAGTCGAGGTTGAGCAGGATCTGACTATTCAGCTCGCCTTCGGGCAGATCGTTGGCACCATACATGCCCGTCTCCTCGTCGGCAGTGATGAGAGCCTCGATAGGACCGTGTTTCAGGTCGGTGCTCTCCATGATACCCATGATGGCAGCAACACCGATGCCGTCGTCACTTCCCAGGGTCGTGCCCTTAGCCTTTACCCATCCGTCCTCAATATAGGTCTCGATGGGATCGTTGACAAAGTCGTGTGTACTGTCGGGCGCCTTCTGAGGCACCATGTCCATGTGAGCCTGCAGCAGCACCGTCTTACGGTTCTCCATGCCGGGAGTGGCCGGCTTGCGCATGACGATATTGTTACCGGCGTCCTTGAAGGCTTCCACACCTACACGCTTGGCAAAATCAAGCAGGAACTGCTGTACCTTCTCCAGATGGCCCGAGGGGCGGGGCACCTGTGTGAGGGCATCGAAATTGCGCCAGATGGCTGCTGGCTTCAGATCTTTAATTTCGCTCATAGTATCTGTTATTTTGGTGAAACTATTATTCTTTTGTATATGTCCGAAGAGGATGGCTTGTCCTGTCCGGCCGACATTCCTTTATATGAGGACAGGGCGTTGTGTGCCTGCTTGTCGTTCTATTGCTGTAAGGCCCTCTTCTTGGTGAAGCTGATGTGTGTCCAGCCGTAGATGCCGAGCAGGGCCACCAGCAGCGTCTGTACGGAGTGTACGATGAGGACGAAGTAGAGGGCGGCGTTGGCAGCCACGCCAAAGAGCATGAGCATGGTCTTGACGGTGAAGTGCCATGGGCCTGCTCCATTGGGAGTGGGGACGATGACTGCGATGGAGCCTACCACGAATGTCACCATGGCGCAGGCCAGTCCGAGATGGGAGGTGGCCTTGAAGCAGAAGAACGTCAGGTAATAGTGGAGGAAATAGCAAGCCCAGATGGCTACTGTGTAGAAGATGAAGAGTGACTTGTTCTTCACCTCCTTGACGGAGAGGATACCTTGCCACAATCCCAGAATCGTGGTGCGCACCTTACTATAGAGTGACATACGGCGCAACAGGTAGATGATCAGTGCGACGGCTGCCGCGGCGCAGATGCCTGTGACGATCCAGCCTGTGACGGAGAACTGCAGCAGGAAACTGTCAAGACGTGTGCCGGTCTTCTGGAAGAACGTGTTGAAGGTACGGAAATTGAAGATGAAGGTGAGCATCGTGATGATGAGCACCAACAATGAGTCGATGGCACGCTCCGTCACTACCGTACCGAGTGCCTTCGGAAATGATATGCCGTCCCAGCGTCTCAGGACGCCGCACCGTGCGAACTCTCCGATACGGGGGATAAGCAGGCTGATGGCGTAGGAGATGAAAATGGAATCGACAGCCACGTGCGTACGCGCGTGCTCGCCGATGGGATCGAGTGTCTGTCGCCAACGGATGCCGCGGAATGCCTGGGCCATGATGCCGAAGGGAAAGGACAGGAGCATCCATGTCCAGTCCATGTCGTGCAGAATCACGTATTTCACGCTGCGGAAGTCGAAATCGCGGTACATCCAGTATAGGATGGCCCCTCCGAGAACGAGCGAGAAGGCAACTTTCAGTATGTCGTTTGCTATCTTTTTCATTGCATTAATGAGCAGCAAAGTTAGTGGAAATATTATGAAAAGCCAAATTTTAAAGCCGTTATTGGGGGACTAGCCGATAAAATCAAACTTTTTTAATCAAAAAAAGAGGAAAAGATGACGGCGTTCCATTTTTTTTATATAAGTTTGCAAAGTATTTAACATTATTCTATGACATGTGCCCACCTCCGTCCGTATGGACGGGCAGAGGCCGGCATGGTATTTATCCGAATCATAAACTTAAAACAGTGAAATGATGGACTCTCAAGAAAACACCCTGGAGCAGGGAAAGGTAGGGACAGAGGAAACTCGTCCGGTAGAAGAAGAGCAGCAGACGGTTGAGGCCGCCTCTGAGGTAAAGGAGCAGCCGGCAGCAACGGTTGCCGAAGAAGGAGTCGTGGCTGAAGAGCCATCTGCCGTTGAGCAGGCTTCTGCAGAGGAGACACCGGCCGGAGCAGCTGTTTCCGGGACCGAGAGTCCCGCCCGGCATGTCTATACTTCTAAGGCAGAGGTATTGGAGCGTGCCAAGGAGATAGCCCAGAGTGAGGACAATCCTTCGAGAGACGAGGTGGAGCACCTCAAGTCGAGCTTCTATCGTCTCCATCAGGCAGAGCGCGATCAGGCGCTGAAAGATTATCTTGACAAAGGTGGCAATCCTGATGAGTATCAGATTATGCCCGACGATGTGGAGCATGCTTTCAAGGCCGAGATGCAGATCATCAAGGAGAAGCGCGCCCGCATCTTCCAGGAGCAGGAGGCTGAGAAAGAGGCTAATCTGAAGCGTAAGCTCGAGATCATCGACCGGATCAAGGCATTGGCAACATCGCCCGATCAGGCCAACAAGTCGTTCCAGGAATTCAAACAGCTCCAGCAGGAGTGGAAAGAGATAAAGAATGTGCCCGCACAGCAGGCTAGTGAGCTTTGGCGTAACTATCAGCTCCAGGTGGAGAACTTCTACGACTTGCTCAACCTCAACCGCGAGGCACGCGAGTATGACTTCAAGCGCAATCTTGAGATCAAGACGCATCTTTGCGAGGAGGCAGAGAAACTGGCCGACGAGCCAGACGTCGTGAGCGCGTTCCACCAGTTGCAGGATCTTCACCAGCAGTATCGTGAGACCGGTCCTGTGGCCAAGGATCTGCGCGAGCAGATATGGGCCCGCTTCAAGGCTGCCAGCACGGTGATCAACAAGAAGCATCAGCAGCACTTCGAGGAGCTCCGTGCCAAGGAGGCAGACAACCTGAACCGTAAGACAGAGCTTTGCGAGAAGGTGGAGGCCATTGCCAAAGAAGAGAATAAAGGTGTTGGCGACTGGGACAAGCACACCAAGCAGATCATCGAGCTGCAGCAGGAGTGGAAGACCATCGGCTTCGCTCCGCAGAAGATGAACGACAAGATCTTCCAGCGCTTCCGTGCCGCTTGCGACGACTTCTTCGGACGCAAGGGAGAGTTCTTCAAAAATCTGAAGGAAGTATATGCTAAGAATATCGAGAAGAAGAAAGCGCTCATCGAGAAGGCCAAGGCTTTGCAGGACAGCACGGAGTGGCGTTCTACGGCTGATAAGCTCATCGCTCTGCAGAAAGAGTGGAAGACGGTCGGTGTCGTTCCCCATAAGACCGGCGACCAGCTCTGGGCTGAGTTCCTCGGTGCCTGCAACCATTTCTTCGAGGCACGCAAGGCTGCCCATGCAGGCACGCACAGTGAGGAGCATGCCAATCTGGAGCAGAAACGTGATATCATTGCCCGTATGAAGGCTCTCCTTGAGGAGACCGCGGACGATGCACAGGAGAAGATCCAGGCTCTGGTAGATGAATATAATAAGGTAGGACATGTGCCCTATAAAGAGAAGGACAAGGTGTATAAGGAGTACCACGACACCCTCAACGAGCTTTATAGCAAGCTGCACATCTCTATCAACAACCGCCGTCTCGACAACTTCAAGCAGAATCTGAAGTCTGTGGCTAAGCGCGGTGAGGATGCTGTCGACACGGAGCGTGGCCGTCTGGTGCGCCGTTATGAGCAGCTGAAGCAGGAGCTGACCACCTTTGAGAATAACCTCGGCTTCCTGAGCATCTCTTCGAAGAAGGGCAACTCCCTTGTGGGTGAGATGAACCGCAGAGCACAGAAACTGAAGGACGATATCGAGCTTATCCGCCAGAAGATCAAGATCATCGACAATGGCGGTGCCGAATAATTTCTCGGATATATTGGAGTGGCAGCAGCCACGTTCCTAACCATAGGGCCCTCGCAACGTATGTACCGAATGTTGCGAGGGCTTTTTTATTCCGAATTGGATATGGGAGATCCGAATGATTTCCTTCTATTTCCGGTTGTCGGTCTGTCACTATTGTTAAAGGCATAGCTTAAATATAAAGCGACGGGCGGGATGTCGGCGAGGGAGTAGAAACCGTCAGGCAAGGTAATAGGATAATATTAAGAATAAGTATTTGCGACTTAACGACCGAGTCGGGGTAAATATCGACTTGTCGACGGCTTTCATCTCCTCCGTATCAGAGAGCAGTCCAGATGTGATGTCGGTAAGCTGGTATTTGAAACGGATCTCTTTTCCGGGCTACGGGTTCACTCTTTCCGGGCGAAGTAAAGGCTCAAGATAGAAGCAACGGTAATGTTTGACAAACCATGAAATGCGGATGAATATCCGGACGTGATATAGGGCATTAAATTGAGTTGCCAAGCCATCATCCCCATGTCAATCCCATACATTCCTGTATCTTCTGCCCCTCTTGTCAAGAAGATGGGTGGAAAACGGAAGTCGGTATAAGCCCATTAAGGACACGCTACAACGATGTAAGGCATCCGCTTCTCTCCGGTCTGTGCGAGATCGGAAAGGAGTGGATGCCTTGTTCTGTCGTTCATTTTTAAATCTGAAAGACATCAGAAAGAGAACTATTATCTATTCTGATGTGTTAGGAGCTTTTCATCATGCAAAAGTGTCTGGAAGCTATTTGCCGGTAAGCTGCTGGAACAACCTTTCGGTGGAATCAAGATTACGGGGATCTACCGTCACATCAAGCACGCGGCCCTCCGGGTCGATCACCTTATAGGTCGGAAAAGCGGAGACCTTGAGATAGCTCTCGATGGCTTGCTGCTGCTCACCCGGCAGATTGAAGTGAACTACATTGCTGCCCGTCACGTCGTACTCTTTGATCACATTCTCCCAGGTGTCTTTCGGACTGTTGTTGGCGAGATACATATACTGCAGGTCGTACTTGGCCAACCGCTGATACTCTTCCTGTGAGTGAGAAAGCGCATCCTTACAAGGACTGCACCATGTACCCCAGATATCGAGAAGAATAAATTTCTCCCGATAAGGCTCAGTGAGCTTGCTTAGAATTTCCTTTCCTTCCTGCAAGCCCTCCACTTCCGAGCCCGTTTTCAAGACCAGCTGATCCAGCTCCCGGTTGGCAAGGGCTGTGTAGAATTCATTTTTCTCCCTAATACCCTGAAGAGCCGGCGAGTTATCGGTCCATACGGCCAACGAGTCCATTATCTCCTGACTAAGGGGCTTACGGGTATTGTCAATTGCTGTATAGGCATCCTCACACAGAAGAACTCTCTTTATGAAAGGATCGGCACCGATGGAGTCGAGCACATGGATTTTCCGGCGCGTATTCTTCACGAACATCTTACTATTTATAATTTCCTGTACCTTTGGAGAATTGAGGAGAGCATATCTTCTTATCAGGTCTTTGTTCTCCTTGTTGATTTGCTCCGCGAGATGTTGCCTTTCCTCCTTGTCTTTTATGGAAGCCAGTCGGGCATTGGTCTCTTTAATCCACGACTTAAATGTTTTCAGAAACTCAATTTCCTCGGCGTTGGATGCAAAATCCTCAATAAAATCAAGCACGTCGCTTTTCGGAATGATGTCATCTGTATAGTCGCGAATGAAAACTCTCCAATCGCGGTGTAATGTGTAGGGCCTGGACATTTCCTTCCAGAAATGTTCGTAGGCATATTGGCGGGCACGAGGAGACAGATGGAGTGTCGGCGTATAGAATCGCGCCTGTCCCAGTTCGCGTGCCGCCTGGGCAGTCATATTTTCCTTGCTAAACTGACAGAAGCGTGTGGAGAGTGTCGGATGCTGAAGGCAGAGGGTGTCAATCAATGCGTATTTAACTCTTAGAATGCTGTCGGTGGCATCCAGAAATTCGTCCAGGTCATTGCCTTTTTCCATCTGCCTGTCGAACCATTCGAGGGGATATTTAAGAAGCTCGTTCTGCAAGCGCACATCATCGCCCATGAAGAAGCGGCGCCCTTCCTTAAAGTCATAGAGGAGGAAATAGGTTTTTCCCGGCTCAAAGACCGTGCGGATGTAGCACCGGCCCCAATCGAAGAAAAACTCATAGCTGCTGGCAAGAGGAATCTTTATGGAGAAACGACCGAGCGAATCGAGTAGGGCGGTATGCTCCACCTGTTCGTCTTTAATAAAGTCGGAACAGTTCACCTGAATCTGTTTCTTGTCTTTCAGATAGTCAGGCATATCCTTTAGCCAACCGATGAACGTAACGGTATCGGATCGGTTGCCCAGATCAACAAAATCAGTACGCGTATCCTTCTCGGGATAGTCGGGCATAAAGCGGCCGGTAATCAATGAGAGGGTTCGTTTCTGCTTGCCGATCTGTATTGTGCGCCTGCCTTTCCGGTTCTTGCCTATCTGAACCGGTATCTTCTCGCCGTCATGTCTTAGGGTGATCTTTGCCTCTTTCCCCTTGTGAGTGACCTCAGCCTCCATATCCCAGATCTTGTTGTCATAGATGGCCCGGTCGCCGAGGAAGGCAATCACCCATTCTCCGGTCTGGTCGTCACGCCAATAAGACGGAAAGAGTTCTTTCCATCTTTCCTCCACCGGCTTGATGCCTTTTATCTGGAAGGCCCCCTTTCCATCCCCCTCGATGAAGTCGAACGTTTTTGTGTTCTTTGGCAAAGGGCGGAAGTGGAAGGTCACGTCGAGTCTGCCATTCTTTTCTGTCTGGCGGAACTTGTCGAACTCTATTCCTTCGGCCGACTGCACAGGATAGTGCTTGCCGTCAGCAAGAAGATAAGTGTCTTTTGAAAACCGGAACAGACCCATATTGGGATAGTCCGAGCGTTTCTTGATCGTAGCGCGAACGACGGTCTCGTCTTCTTTCAGCTCCACCTTGGTGATGTCCATGGCGATATTGAAGAATCCGTCAAAATAAACGTTTCCATACTCGGTGGTAGGATTGTCCCAGATCTGTATCTTTTGTGCCCGGCCCTTCGATAAGCCGAGTGCCATGAATATCAGGACAAGCAGTAGAGGTTGAGTTCTCATATAAAATATAAAATTTGGATGAACAGAATGGATAATCCCTGCAATCGGGCAGCCGTATCAGTGAGACAGCTGCTACTTCAGAATGGCTTCCACCTCTTCGGGTTGTGGCAGTGTTTCATAGAGTGCGTCTCAGACGAAAGCTCTCAAATTTAGTAGATCTCAAATGATATCGCGAATATAGCATTTATTTTTTATAGTCTCGTAAAGTGGAGAATATTTTATAATATATTGGGAAGCGATGGCTGATTATACAGGGATGTATCCTGCAGGCGCTATGAGTCTTGCCATATGGGTATATCGTTCAATCGCAGCAGGAGCGTGGAAAACATCAGGCAGGAAGTCGTCGTGAAAAGGTAGGTAGATAAAATGCTATTACATTTCTTTACATGACACAGTCTCGCCTACACCAAGGGAGATGCCATGAGCTGGAGGGACAATTTCAGAGTGGCTGCCATGTAAGGAAGAGGAATAGGATATAGGAGAGGACAAAATAAAAGCAGGAGATAAACGCTCTGGTGAGCTGTCTGTCTCCTGCTTTTGTTGTTATCTTAGGAAAGGGTTCTTTCGGATGTCATCACATCATCGGGCGTCCGAAGCCTCCGGGACGCGGACCACCGAATCTTCTTCCCGGTCCGTGACCAGGTCCGGCAGGAGGTCCTGCAGGGCCACCGTTCTGTCCGGCAAAGAGGTTGAAGCGGTAGATGGCATGGAGCATGGCGTAGCTGTTGATGGAGTTGTATTCCGTATCGTTGCGGCTGGTGGCCGACACTGTGCGCGAGAAGTTGCTTTGCTGATGCAGGATGTCGTAGAACTGGATCATCAGCGTGAGGGCATTGTTTTTCAAGAGGCTCTGAGAGATCTGTGCGTTCCACACCAGCTCGTTGGTATTGAGCGAGGCATCGGTATATCCCCGTCGGCTGTTCTCATGCAGGTCGGTGGAAATAGACATGTTCCACGGCAGCGAGAAGTTGAAGTTGATACCATAGGAAAACTGCCAGGTGTCGAGGTTGGCCGTTGTCTGCAGGTCGTTGCGTGTGTGACGGTACTGCAGGTTACCGTCGAGCTCTATCTCCAGCCAGTTGTTGCGGTACGATCCTGAGAGACGCTCGCCGATGGTCATGTCCTTTGTGATGTTCTTCTGTGAGCTGGAGTTCTGGTCCAGTGCCACATAGCCTACATTATTATTGTAGTTCAGGTTGGTGAACGTATTGATGTTCCAGTTGCCGAGCGAGTCAAGCGGTGTGTTGAACATGAAGGCACCGTTCAACGACCAGTTGCCGTTGATGTTCTCCGGGCGGATGATGCGGCCACCGGTAGTGGCGTCGTAGGTCACCTTGTCGCTGATGGAGTTCTTCACCGTCTGGAAGTTGAGAAAGGTCATGACGGCACGTTGTGTCTTCTCCCAGTATTGGTTGTAGAAGAGGCGCAGTCTCTGGGTGAACGACGGCTTCAGTCCGGGGTTACCGGTCGTGATGTTCAGAGGGTCGGAGTCATCGTAGATGTCGAGCAGGTCACTCATCGACGGCTGCGTCGTTGTCGCACGATAGTTGATGCGCAGGTTGCTCACCTTGTTGAAACGATAGCGGAAATCGAAGGTAGGCGAGAAGTTGGTTACCGTGCGTGTGGTGTCGACGCTGATGCCCTGGTAGTCCTGTATGTAGTGCGACTTCAGGGGCTGCAGCATCAGTCCGGCATTCAGCTGGTATTTGGGACGGACCATACGGAACATGAGTTCTACCTGATGCTGGTAGTTCTTGTACTCGGAGTAACGGCTCAGATCATCGTCCTTATAGTCAGTGTAGTGATGCTCAAGCAGGTTGAGGTAGCTGTCCCATCCGCGGTAGACGGGGTTCACGTTGGCGAAATAGTCCTCTCCGAGGTTAGAGAAGTCGTAGGTGGAACGGTCGCTCTTCGAGAAGCTGTATTTGAATCGGTAGCGCAGCTGCAGGTAGGTAGCTTTCCAGAGCGGCTCGCTGTAGGTGGCCTGCAGGGTGTAGCTCCATGTCTTTGAGGGCATCAGGTTGAATCGGTTGGTCTGATAGGTAGAGTCGTTGCCAAGCTGGTCGAGCACCTGATAAAGGTGGACATTGTTTGTGGAGAGACTCTTCGAGTCGGAGTCGGAGTAGCTGGCATCGGCACGTATGGTGAAGTTGCGTCCGTTGTTGTTCAGACGGCGGTTGAACTGCAGCATGCCGCCTACACTGGTCGATTTGGAGAATGTGAGAGAATTGTTATTGATAGTATTGACCATGATACTGTCGTTAGCCAACTGTGCGATGGCTTCTGCAGAGAGCGGCTCCGTTACATAGTTGTAAGGGTCCTCGTTGTAGGAAGCTGAGTGGCTGGTGGAAAGACCGTCGCTCGTAGAATAGCTGAACGACGGACGGAACATGATATTGGTCATCGTGTCGGGTGTCCACTCCACACGGGCGCGTGCGTCCCACGAGTTGGAGCGGGAGTAGCTTTGTGAGAGACTGTTGGAGAACGATCCCACCGTGCTGACGAAGTTCTCCGAAGAGCTTTCCGCGCGGGTGTCACCGTCGCTGTGGTTCCAACGTACGTGACCGTTGATCTTCAGCTTGTCTTTCTCCTCATAGTTGAGGTTCAGACCACCCATCTTCGTAGCATTGAGTCCGTTGCGTCCGCGTCCGAAGTTGCCGCCGCGTCCTCCGAAGCCCATGTCGTTCACGTTGTTGGCATTGCCCATGGCAAAGATGCGCATCTTGTTGTTGAAGTATCCGCCGAAGAGTCGTCCGGAGTAGCGGTCCTTTGTGCCGGCAGACACATCCAGGTTGGACATGAGGCCATGATTCATGCCGGGCTTCGTACCGAAGTCGAGGACGGTCTGTTCCTCACCATCGTCGATACCGGTCACACGGGCCAGGTCGCTCTTCTGGTCGTAGGCTTTCACCTTATTAATAATGGAGGTCGGGATGTTCTTGATGGCAGTCTTTGTGTCACCGACCATGAATTCCTTACCGTCGATCATGATTTTCGACACCTCTTTGCCATTGATGGTGATCTTGCCGTCATCATCGATCGTAGCACCCGGCAGGCGCTTGATAAGCTCCTCGATGGTCGATCCCTCGGGAGTACGGAAGGCGGCGCTGTTGTAGACGAAAGTGTCTTCTTTTACAGTCACCTTTACGGCACGGGCTGTGATCTCGGCTCCTTTGAGCATGATGGCGTCGGCACTCATGGTCGTCTTGCCCAAGGCCACATCCTTGCCGCCGGCGACCTGCAAGTTCTTCACCACCGTCTTGTAGCCGACGCTGGAGAGCTTGAGCAGATAACGTCCGTCTTTGGGAGCCTGCACACTGAACTGTCCGTTGTCGCCGCTCACCGTTCCTGTCACAAACGAGGAGTCGGGCTTGAGCAGCTGAATAGTTACCATGGGTATGCTCTCATTCGAATCGTGGTCGATGAGCGTACCCGTAATCTTGCGCTGTGCCGAGGCCGTGAGAACCATCAGACAGAGCAGGAAGAGAAGGAAGAATCTTTTTGTTATTCCGGAAACAAAATTTTTCATTCTGCGCATCTGTTGTATTTATTCTGATTTGTTGTATATTTACCTCTTTTTAGATGAAACCAATGAGAGAAGGTTTAATCAAGTTTTAAAGAAAATGGATTTTATTTTAGTTATATGGCAATTTTGTTGATCATCTGATCTTCAACTTCGTTGAATCATCTCTATTTTCTGAAGAATTTTAAGAAATGGATATTGGAAGTATGAGAAATGAAAGGGCTGGATGACAGTACTTTTCTCTCATGATGTGAAGGATGGAAGACGGTTCGGATTATAGTCCTTTAGTGTTATTGCACACTGCCACCCCTGTGTGCGCAATGTTGAAGAACATTTTATTAAAAAGTATTAATAAAGAAGCGATTGATACTTGAAACCGTACAATTTATTACTATATTTGTGATAGAATATAAAAAGAGAAAGGTATGGAACAGCGAGTAATTATATCCCGACATCTGAATACGGAATTGACCAAGGCTTTGTCGGAGTGTGAACACGACCGTCTCTTTGTGCTGACCGATGAAACGACAAAGAACGTCTGCTGGCCGGTGATGGAGAGCTTCCAGGTGTTGAAGGAAGCGAAGATGATAACGATCGGTGCGACAGATCAGAACAAGAGTCTGGAGTCGGTCGTCCATGTGTGGCAGGAATTGGAAGCCGGCGGTGCCACCCGCCATTCTTGCATGATCAATCTCGGTGGAGGCATGGTGACCGATCTGGGTGGCTTTGCGGCTTCTACCTTCAAGCGCGGCATCAATTTCATCAATATCCCGACGACGCTGCTCGCTATGGTCGATGCTTCCGTGGGCGGTAAGACAGGTTTCAACTTCAATGGCTTGAAGAACGAGATCGGGGTGTTTCACAATGCCAACAGCGTGATACTCGATACGGTCTTCCTCAAGACGCTCGACAGGGCTAACCTCTGTTCGGGCTATGCAGAGATGCTCAAGCACGGCCTGATCTCTGACGAGAAGCACTGGACGGAACTGGTCAGCTTCGATCTGACGGATCCGGACCTTGACGCCTTGAGCCGGATGCTGGCCGATTCGGTGAAGGTGAAGCAGCGCGTGGTGACGAAAGATCCTTTCGAGACAGGCATCCGCAAGGCTCTCAACTTCGGTCATACCATCGGTCATGCTTTGGAGGCATTCTCCTTGAAGAATGCCTCGCGTGATGAGGCCTGGCCTTTGCTTCATGGCTATGCCGTCGCCTACGGACTTGTGTGTGAGCTGTATCTGTCGACTGTCAAGATGCACTTCCCTACGGAGAGAATGCGCCAGACAGTACATTTCATTCTTGAGAACTACGGCCGGCCGTCTTTTGTATGCGATGACTATGATGAGCTTATCGCGCTCATGCACCATGATAAGAAAAATACAGGTTCGAAGATCAACTTTACCCTCCTCAGCGGTATCGGTAAGATCCACATCAACCAGACAGCTACGGATGAAGAGATCAAGGAAGCACTCGACTTCCTGCGCGAGGGGTGAAGGCTGTAAGAAAGTGGCCGGGCTCTGTGGGTGGCAGAAATAAGAAGACAATAGCATGTATTCCTTATTATTCTAGAGTGCTGTTCTGTGGCGCATCCTTGTCTTGTGAAGCGAAGCTATGAGCCTAAACGTTTATAGCTAACCGTTGGTTGGCAAGATGGTATTAAGATCCAGACTTGCGATCATTACATTATCTATGCGGTGGGGTGTTAGCAACGGATTATCGTTTGAGCAAAGGGCCTTACATAAATGCAGGAGATTTTGTCAATCACCGGCATGGTTTCGATGGCATTGGGCATCGTTAACGGGAAGAATTAAATGAAATCAGGTGAAAGACGAACCGCATGGTCGTCTTTCACCTGATTTTGCATGATTCAGGACAATACGATATTATAGTGCTTTCATCTCCTCAATCTGCTGTATCACGATGTCGTTAGCTCGTTGCATCTTGCGGAGCATCATCAGTCCGAGGATTATTCCTACGACAAAGCCTACACACAGACCTACGATCATGCTCCGCGGATTGCCGCCCCTTGCTGTCTCAAAACTAATCATCTCATAGCCGTACCATGCAGCCCATGCCATACCAAGCGGAAGGTTAATCATCAGCAGACGCACACGCTGACGCTTCATCCTTACCAGTTTTTCGCCTGTTTTCAGCAAGTCGCCCTCCAGCAGTTCGCTCTCCTTTATTCTGTTAATATAGGCAGAAGACACCAAGCACCAGCTAAACAGCACAACGCTCACTACAAAGAACAGCAACGACAAGCCAAACAGTTTCATGAAAGCATACATGGCTGCAATGCACACTATCACCATAACCACATCCAAAACCACCATACGCCTTACCAGCGACATGCGGTCGTTCATGGCCCGTCTCATCAGGCGCTCGTTCAGCATGGTCTGCCCTTCTATCTTGTTTTTCAGGATGGCCATCTGCGCCTTCATTTCCTCAAGTCCGTTGTTGACTATAATATTCTCCATAACAGAATCCTTTCTTTAATCGTTTGACATTTTTTTGAGTAACTCTCTTATCCTTACCAGCTTAACCGAAACATTCTTTGCTGATATACCCATCACCGCCCCAATCTCGTCGTAGCTTAGGTTTTCGAGCCAAAGCAGCACCAGAGCTTTGTCGAAAGGTCCGAGGCGGTTGATTCTTTTATACAGCAACTGCACCTGACGCGTGTCGGCATCGTTGTCTTCAAACAGGTTGATGCTCATCGACAGCGGCACGGTCTTGTGCCTTTTCTTCTTGCGGTCAGCCGAAATACACGTGTTAAGGCTTACGCGATAAATCCATGTCCTTATGTCGCTCTTGCCCTCAAAGGTCGCAAAACCCTTCCAAAGGTTGATGAGCACCTCCTGAAAAAGGTCGCTCACCTCGTCGGCATCCTTCGAGAACATATAGCACACAGTGTATATCGTGCTGCGGTTGTCCCGCACAATCTGCGCAAATTGTTTCTCCGTTGTTTCCATTATTTTATTCGAATAATTAAGTTACTTTTAACCGTTAGACGCAACCCCGATCGAAAAACTACACAAACATAGTGTTTTTTTTTGAAAAAAAAAGAGTGTCCGGCAATGGGCCCGTAATTTCTTATTTATAAATAGGTATGAAATAAAGAGATGCAGAGAAGGAGTAGATGATTTGATAACGACAAATTACCTTATGGTCATTAGATGATCCTCGTTAGTCGTGGCAGATTCATTTGACGGTCTATTGTGTTGAAATCAATTTGTTGGAAAAGTATTTGACATACAATGATGGCCTTTATGTCATCTTCTTGGCTTGCCATGCGTCTTCCGCTCTCTTGCGGGACAGTCCGTCACATTGTCTTGACATGGCCTGAGGTGCCTTCGGTAAAGATGGCAGGCTGGTGGTCGGGCAATTATGCGGGAACTGTTGAGCTTTCCATCAGCGATCCGGCCTTGCCGACCGTCACAGCCAAGGGACAGAACAACTGGCATACTTGGAAATGATCCCTGCCGGATCTTCCTGTCTTTATCGGATGGTCCGTATCGTTTGTTACGGCATCCGAAGCCATAGCGTGTAAATAAAAATCGGTTGCTATTCTTTTCGATCCATCTCTCCGGATAGCTTTGGCCCGACTATCTGTTGCCTTTATATCTTCTTTTGCGGGCATCCTACCCGGTAGGGAATGGCAAAGACTTATAGGTGCTCGAAAAAGTTAGTACTGGTTCTAAGGAAAGTTAGTACTGGTTCTAAGGAAAGTTAGTACTGGTTCTGAGGAAAGTTAGTACTGGTTCTAAGGAAAGTTAGTACTGGTTCTAGGAAATATTTCCATTGGTGCGAAGAAATATTTCCATTGGTTCTAAAATCAAGTAAATACTGGTCAAAAACGGTACTTATCCGGGACTTTACAGCAGATTTCAGGCAAGAAGCCCCATTCGACGCTTTTGCCTCACGAAAGTCGTACCATCTCCATCGGGTGTTCTTTATCCTACCCGGCAACGTGTGTAGGCTTCTGCGTTCCCGAACCATTGTGTGTTAAATAAAAACACTACCGTTTCCCCTGTTGTCCCCTGCCTTTCCCGGCATCTTCATCCCGATGTCCTCTTCCTCTCTTCCGTGTCCGGACAGCCCCGGATGACGGGTGTCAGCAGAAGGGCTTCGGAGGGCAGGCAAGGGTGCCTTTTCAGGTAGCCATATACTACTTGTCCCTCGCATATTATGCTACTTGCCCTTCGCATATTATGCTACTTGCCCCTCGCATATTATGCTACTTGTCCCTCGCATATATGCTGCTTTGCCCTGAAAATATATATTCCCGTTTACGCCTGATGGAGCTAAACGGTTTTGCCTCTGATAAACAGAAAGAGCAGCCACCTTGAAGATGGTCATCCTGAGCAAGCAGACTGTTATGAAAAAAACGTACTGTCTGCCTTGCCGCATACCGGCCTATACAGGCCGCATGCACCCTCCGCCCGGGGCATGAGGACATTGTTTTCCGGACTGTCGGGGACATGCCCGCTGTGCGTCCCTGCCGGTCTACTCGCGGTAGAACCATCCGACGAGTCGGCTGACCCATGGGAAGAAGATGCGGAACCAGCGGTAGCGCGCCACCGGCTTCCCCCCGAAGCCGAGGATGAACCGTCGCACGGGATTGCCATGATAGGGTAGTCCCACGTCGGTGAACTTGATGTGGGCATAGTTGTGCCTCCATGCCCAATGGATGGCATGCCAGACGGTGAGGGTGTCGGGGTGGAGACGGCGGTAGGTCTTACGGCGCGAGGCCATGAACGCCAGCCAGGCATCGCCCCTGTCATAGGCGCAAAGGCTGCCTCCGATGAGCCGCTCCTTATAAAAGGTGAGGAAGATGCGGATGTGGGCGTTATCCCACAATGCCGCGATGACGGCCTCGGAGGGAATGTAACGCCTCCACTTCGTGCGGTAGTAGCGGGCGAGAAGGCGATGGAATGCCCTGACCTCCTCGCGGCTCCTTGCCTCCCTGCACGTCACGCCCATGGCCTTGCCCTGGCGTATGTTGCGAAGGGTCTTCGCCGTGAGCCGCTCGCCGGGCGGCACGCTGTGGAGGGAATTGCTGACCTCCTGCCAACGGATGGGGAAATAGCCGCACTGCCTGAACTGACGGTAGGCGAACATCTTACGCGACAGCCCGCTGATCTCGGCGACAAGGCAGAGACGGCTGCGGAAACAATGGGTGAGCGTCTCGAGCATCATCCCGAACAACGGCGCCGACGGCTCGTCGGACTCATAGTCGCCCTCTCCATAGATCTGCGCCTTGCCGAAGAGGGCCCACCGTGTGCGCCGGAAGACAGCCATCATGTGGGCCGCCACCTTGCCATCGGGACCGGTGACGACAGCCATGAAGGGGCGGTGCCCGGGCGTCTTCTCGATGATGTGGAAGAGCTCGGGGCTATGGAAGAAACTGCCGGCCGGCATGGGGGGTAGAGAGTCTCCCGAGGAGTAAAGCGTTACCGTGTAGCCGTTCATTTATATGTCTTGCAGATCAGTCAATCGACAGAGATGACGGGGCATGGCCTGCCGTTGCCGCCTATCG
>ERZ780212.1599-NODE-1599-length-16973-cov-3.455669_pt1 | contig 16973 bp, 12 predicted proteins | sample MGYA00511364_ERZ780212 | MGnify/ENA primary metagenome ERZ780212 (study PRJEB29588, sample SAMEA2147991) | human gut metagenome | biome: human gut; feature: human-associated habitat; material: faeces | place: Denmark | collected 2008/2010 ...
TGTGGCCGCCGCCGCCGAAAGTAACGTCTACGTACACTCCGTCAGGCTTTACGCGCAGCCCGTCGACGCTCTCCTTAAGCAGCACGGGCACATGGTATGTGTCAACAGTGGTTGTCATTCTCGCTTATATATCAGTGTGCGTCATGCCGGCCGCAGTCCCAGGCCCGCCTTGCGCACTGTCTTTCATTATGCTTTCAAGAGCCTTGCCAAACTCGCCCTGCTCCATGAACGGCCTGTCGGCAAGCTCGGCGCTCCATATCTCGACTACATCGTCCATGCCGACGAACCTCACCGACTGGGCGATGCCTGCCATTTTCAAGTGGCGTTTGGTAAGCATGAAGCGCCCGTTAGCGTCGAGTGTAACGGTCTCGGCATCGGCCACAAACTGGCGGAACACGCTTTGGTGCGTCATGTCCCAGCGGTTCAGGCGCGAGCGGAGCACGTCCATCTGAGCGTTCCAAACGCTCTCGGGATAGAGCACAAGGCACGGTTGGAATACGTCCTTGCGAACAACGAGTCCCTCGCCGCCCGCGCCTTGCAGCTCCTTGCGGAACTGGGCGGGCAGGAACACACGCCCTTTCGAGTCGATTTTAGCTTCTATGTTGCCTAGAAAACGCATCTTTACATCACATACGGTTCACCCGGCAAAGATAAGGGTTTTTCCCCACAATCCACCACTTTTCACCACAAAAATTTCATTTCGCCACATATTTTATAATACATGTCAAAATCCACGCAACTAAACCGCTGCATATCCAATGACAGTAAGGCATGAAAAAACATGAAATCCGACCGGAAACAAAAGCCGCACGGCAATGAATATTTATGCAAGTCCATGCCGTCGCAAATCCAAATATTCATCCGTTTGACATCCTCAGAATGTCGTCGGCGGGAAAGAAACGGAGCTTTGACAAGAAAAACGGCAAAATAATGCGTTTTTCATAACACCTTGTAACACAATAGGTTATATGCTTTCACAATCCAAACAAGCATTTTTCTTACCGTAAAACACGCCGAAAACAAGACCAAAAGGCGGCATTTCAGCCTTGAAAAGACGGCCTTCGGCAACTTTAAAGACGGTCTTTTGCGTTGTAAAAGGCCGCCTTTTGCAACGCAAAAGACCGTAAAACACGATAAAACCGGTAAAAAACCGGCCATTTCATCGGCGGTTTCCCGCCCGCCGGTTTCTATTTCACGATTTTATTTTGTCACGTATTTTTACTTCACGGCGTGCATGTTTATGCAGTCTTGACGCATAATTATTCATCTTGCCGGGGTGGCGGAGGGCGCGCGGCAGAGGCCGTAGGCCACATAAATATATATGGGCCTTGACATCATGGCATCACGCATGATGCCAAGAGACACCGTTTTTGCCGTTTCAATGAGCCAAAAGTTACATCGAAGTTGTAAATTTGATACAAAATCATTTTATTTCAAATGTTTTTTAATGAAATACGTATGAAATTGGAAAAGTTGGATTATTTTTGCATTGTTTTATTAGAGAAAGCATGAATGAAATAACGGAGAAGACAATCGACGTAAGGCAGATTCTGCGCTCAAAAATGGGAAGCAAGGCGAAATTCGTGCCGCTGCCCTTGGTGAAATGGCTCGAGCGCATACTCCACCAAGACGAAGTGAACGGATTTCTTTGGGACAACCGCAACTTAGTAGGAGTGCCTTGGCTGGAGTCTTGCCTCCGCTATCTCGACACGAAGCTCGACATCGTAGGCGAGGAGAACTTGCCGCCGAAGGACGACGGCCGCCTGTACACATTCGTGAGCAACCATCCGCTGGGCGGACAGGACGGCGTTGCGCTGGGCGCAATCATCGGGCGGCACTACGACGGGCGGTTCAAGTATCTTGTGAACGACCTGCTGATGAACCTGCCTGGCCTCGCCCCGCTGTGCGTCCCGATAAACAAGACGGGACACCAGAGCCGAAACTTCCCCGCGATGGTGGAGGCTTGCTTCCACGGCGACAACCATGTGATAATGTTCCCGGCCGGGATATGCTCGCGCAGGATAAACGGAGAGATACACGACCTGCCGTGGAAAAAGACGTTCATAACCAAGAGCGTGGAGACGGGGAGAGACGTGGTGCCGATACATTTCGGCGGGCGCAACTCGGATTTCTTCTACAACCTTGCCAACATCTGCAAGCGGCTTGGCATCAAGTTCAACGTGGCAATGCTATACCTTGCCGACGAGATGTACAAGAACCGCCACAAGACATTCCGCGTGGCGATAGGCAAGCCGATACCTTGGCAGACGTTCGACAAGTCGAAAACGCCGATGGAATGGGCTAAATACGTGCAAGACATCGTGTACAAGCTGTGATTTTGGCCGAAAAGCATGACGCTACATATCAAACAACAACCTTCAACTATCACCGAAAATGGAACAAGAGATTATCCAGCCGATAGATAAACAACTGCTTAAAAACGAGCTGACACCCGACAGGCAGCTCAGGATGACGAACAAAAGCCACAACGAAATATACATAGTGACGGCCCACAACGCGCCTAACGTGATGAAAGAGATAGGCCGCCTGCGCGAGATAGCCTTCCGAGAGGCCGGCGGAGGCAGCGGAAAGAGCATGGACATAGACGAGTTTGACACATGCGGCAACTGCTATAAACAGCTTATCGTGTGGAATCCCGAGGAGGAGGAGATTATCGGCGGATACCGATACCTGCTGGGATGCGATGCCGACATCGACGATAACGGCCAGCCTGTGCTGGCTACGAGCCACATGTTCCACTTCTCGGAGAAGTTCATCAACGAGTATCTTCCACAGACAGTGGAGCTGGGCCGTTCGTTCGTAGCCCCGGCTTACCAAAGTTCCAAAATGGGAGCCAAGAGCCTGTTCGCCCTCGACAACCTGTGGGACGGACTGGGGGCGCTCACGGTGATACGCCCGGATATAAAGTACCTGTTCGGCAAGATGACGATGTATCCCTCATACGTCCGCAAGGGAAGGGACATGATTCTGTACTTCCTGAAAAAACATTTCGACGACCCCGAGAACCTCGTAATCCCGATGAAACCGCTTAAAATAGAAACCGACGAAACCGAATTGGAAAGGCTTTTCTGCGAGGACACGTTCAAGGCGGACTACAGGATACTTAACCGCGAGGTGCGCAAGCTTGGCTACAACATCCCGCCTCTTGTCAATGCTTACATGGGCCTGAGCCCCACGATGAAAATGTTTGGCACCGCCATCAACTACGGTTTCGGTGACGTAGAGGAGACGGGCATACTGATAGCCGTTGACGAGATACTCGAGGAAAAGCGCATACGCCACATAGACTCGTACATAAAAGAGCATCCCGAGGCGTTGAACATAACATCAGGCGCCAACGCCGTCATCTACAAGGAAAAAAACTAACACACAAATACTTGCGAAACGGCCGCCTTTTACATGTTGGAAGGCGGCCGTTTGCGTTGTCATCGACAACCTTTTACCGGCTAAAAGGCCATGAACGGCAACGCTACTCCATAAAAATAAAACTATTATCGTTTTATTTCGCTTAACCGAAAAATTACGCTATCTTTGCAAATCGTATGGTACTGAACTACATCTGGATAGCGTTTTTCCTCATAGCGTTCGTAATCGGGCTTGCAAGGCTTGTTTTCATGGGCGACACCGAGGTGTTCCCGGCCATGATGAACTCCACGTTCTCATCGGCCAAGACGGCCTTCGAGATTTCGCTCGGGCTTACGGGCGTGCTCTCGCTGTGGCTCGGCGTTATGAAGATTGGCGAGCGCGGAGGCGTGGTGAACGCCTTGGCGAGGGTGCTGAGTCCCGTGTTCACCAAGCTGTTTCCCGACATTCCGAAAGGCCACCCGGCCACAGGCTCCATCTTCATGAACATCGCGGCCAACATGCTCGGCCTAGACAACGCCGCCACTCCGCTGGGCCTTAAGGCCATGGAGCAGCTGCAAAGCCTCAACAAGAAGAAGGACACGGCCACCAACCCGATGATAATGTTCTTGGTGCTCAACACGTCGGGACTTACCATCATACCCGTCTCCATACTCGTCTACCGCGCGCAGCTAGGCGCGGCGCAGCCTACCGACGTGTTCATACCCATACTGATAGCCACGTTCTTCTCAACCCTAGCAGGAGTGATAGCCACCAGCCTCTACCAGCGCATCAACCTGCTGAACCGCACCATGCTGCTTACGCTCGGCGGAATGAGCCTCGCCGTGGCGGCGATAATATGGGGCTTCGGCTCGATGGACAAAGAGCGGATGAACCTAGTGAGCACTTCGGCGGCCAACATCCTGCTGATGTGCGTCATCGTGGGCTTCATACTGGCCGGCATTAGGAAGCGCGTGAACGTGTACGACGCATTCATCGAAGGCGCGAAAGACGGCTTCACGACCGCCGTGCGCATAATACCCTACCTCGTGGCAATCCTCGTTGGAATCGGCGTTTTCCGCGCTTCGGGAGCCATGGACGCTATCGTGGACGGCATAGCGTGGCTCGTCGGACTGTGCGGCGGCGACACCGAGTTCGTAGGCGCGCTGCCTACCGCGCTGATGAAGCCACTCTCGGGCAGCGGCGCGCGCGGCATGATGGTCGACGCGATGTCAACCTACGGCGCCGACTCGTTCGTAGGCCGCCTTAGCTGCATCTTCCAAGGCTCCACCGACACCACCTTTTACATCCTCGCCGTTTACTTCGGCAGCGTCGGTGTAAGGTACACGCGCCACGCCGTTGCCTGCGGACTGCTGGCGGATTTGGCCGGGGTCATCGCGGCAATCTCGGTTTGTTATTTGTTCTTTTAAAAGTGAGAAGGTGAGAAAGTGAGAAGGTGAGAAAAGTTCATTGAGCTTAAATAGTAATCCTCATATGATGTATCAGAAGAACACAATATCAAGGTTAAGCAAAAGTTTTGCCCTTAGGGTGATTAAATTATATAAATACCTGCTTGAAGAAAAGCATGAATACATAATGTCAAAGCAGGTTTATCGCTCGGGCACAAGCATCGGAGCAAACATAGCCGAAAGCCGCAACGCACAAAGCAAGGCGGACTTTATAAACAAGTTGAGCATAGCTTTGAAAGAAGCTGATGAAACAATGTATTGGTTGGAATTGCTGCATGAGTCAGAAAACATTGACAATAAGCAGTTTGAATCAATGTCAAACGATTTGAATATTATAATTGGAACATTAATAAAAATAATCAAAAAACTTAGAAAAGGTTGAGTTGGCAGACCGGGTGTGTTTCTCACCTTCTCACTTTCTCACCTTCTCACCTAAAACAATGGGCAATTTAAAGGGATTAGCAAAGGACACCGCAATCTACGGACTGAGCAGCATCGTGGGGCGATTCCTCAACTATCTGCTCGTTCCGCTGTACACGGCTACGCTGTCGGCGGCCAGCGGCGGCTACGGCGTTATCACCAATGTCTACGCCTACACGGCGTTGCTGCTCGTCATTCTGACCTACGGCATGGAGACAACTTTCTTCCGTTTCGCCAACAAGGATGGCGAAGACCCGCGGCGGGTTTACTCCACCACGCTTGTGTCCGTCGGCACAACGGCGCTCGTGTTCGTCGTCCTCGTGCTTACGTTCATATCGCCCATATCGGCGGCGATGGGCTATGCGGAGCACCCTTCATACGTATGGGTGATGGCGGTGACCGTCGCGATAGACGCGTTCCAGTGCATTCCGTTCGCCTACCTGCGGTACAAGAAGCGCCCGGTAAAGTTCGCCGCGCTCAAATTGGCCAACATAATAATGTCTATCGCGCTCAACCTTGTGTTCTTCCTCGCCCTTCCGGCGTGGTACGAAAGCACCGGCGGCGAGGGCTTTGTAAGCCAAATCTATTCGCCGGAGGTGGGCGTAGGCTACGCTTTCTACATCAACCTGTTCTGCTCCGGCGCGCTGATGTTTCTCTTGGTAAAGGAACTGACGGGCTTCAAATACGTGTTCGACCGCGCCCTCATGCGCCGTATGCTCTCGTACAGCTGGCCCATACTGGTGCTCGGAATAGCCGGAATACTGAACCAGACGGCCGACAAAATCCTCTTTCCTTATATATATAAAGGTGCCGACGCCCATGCACAGCTCGGCATATACGGCGCGGCCAGCAAGATCGCGATGATAATGGCAATGATAACACAAGCCTTCCGCTACGCCTACGAGCCGTTCGTCTTCGGCAAGGCGAAGGACAGGGACAACCGCGAAACTTACGCCAAGGCGATGAAATACTTTGTTGTCTTCACGCTGCTGGCCTTCCTTGCCGTGATATGTTACATGGACATACTGAAGCACCTGATAGGAAGCGACTATTGGAGCGGCCTAAGCGTCGTGCCGATAGTCATGGCGGCAGAGATCATGATGGGCGTTTACTTCAACCTGTCGTTCTGGTACAAGCTGATTGACAAAACCATTTGGGGCGCGTGGTTCTCAGGAGCGGGCTGCCTTGTGCTCGTCATTGTCAATGTCGTTTTCGTTCCGCGCTACGGCTATATGGCCTGCGCATGGGCCGGTTTCGCAGGATACGGCACGGCGATGCTGCTCTCTTACTTCGTCGGACAAAAGCATTACCACATCAACTACCCGGTAAAAGAAATCATGCTTTACGTAGCCGTGGCCATTGTTATATGCGTATTGATGCGCCACAGCAACGCCGCGCTGCCGTTATGGGGCGCACTTGCGGTGAACACCTTGCTGCTCTTTGCGTTCGCCGCGCTGATAGTGAAACGCGACTTTCCGCTTAAGAACCTGCCCGTAATAGGCAAATACTTCAAATAAACAATATTTATAATATAAAAACCAAACAACAATGAAAAAGTTATCTTTACTTATTCTCGGTCTGCTGACCCTCTTGCCGATTAAGGCAGACGAAGGAATGTGGACACTGTACAACCTGCCCCAGGCGGTGTACGACCAGATGAAGGCTTACGGATTCAGCCTTCCTTATGAAAACATCTATTCAAGCAAAGACGCCATCAAGAACTCGTCAGTGCTGTTCGGAGGCTTCTGCTCGGGCGTGGTAGTATCGCCCGACGGGCTCGTATTCACCAACCACCACTGCGGTTTTGAGGCCATCCGCAGCCATTCTACCGTAGAACACGACTACATGCTCAACGGTTTCTACGCCAAAACCATAGAGGAGGAACTGCCTAACGAGAACCTTTTCGTCAGCTTCATGGTCGAGCAGCAGGACGTTACGGCGCGCCTTCAGGCACTGGGCATCGACAACATGAACCCCGACAAGCAGTCGGAACTCATCGACTCGATAGCAACCGTAATGACCGACTCGGTAAAGAAGATAGAAAACACGCTCCATGTGGAAATCGACCCGTACTATGAGGGCAACCAGTATTTCGCAACTACTTACCGCCTTTTCCCCGACGTGCGCCTTGTTTTCGCAGTGCCAAAGTCGATGGGCAAGTTCGGCGGCGAGACCGACAACTGGATGTGGCCGCGCCAGACGTGCGACTTCAGCGTGTTCCGCATATACGCCGACCCGAAGACTAACGGCCCGGCGGAGTATTCCAAGGACAACGTGCCATACCACCCGCAGACATGGGCAAAGGTGTCGCTACAGGGATACAAGGACGGCGACTTCGCGATGACCATCGGTTATCCCGGAAGCACGGAGCGCTACCTCTCGTCTTACGGCATAAAGGAGATGCGCGACGCCGGCAACGCCACGCGAGTGCAGGTGCGCGGACTGAAACAGGAGATAATGAAACGCCACATGGATGCCGACGAGGCCGTGCGCATCAAGTACGACTCGAAGTACGCCCAGAGCGCGAACTACTGGAAAAACTCGATGGGAATGAACAAATGTATCGATTCTATCGGCATCATCGAGCAGAAAAAGGCTTACGAGCTGCGCCTGCGCCACTGGCAGGACACAACAGGATACCTCAAAGGCAAGCTCGACTTCAACCTCATGGCGAAGCTCTACGGCGAACGTTTCGAGCGCATGAGGGCGTTCTATTACTGGAGCGAGACGTTCCGAGGCACGAGCGAACTGGTAACCCGCGCCATGAAAGCCGGAAGCGGAATGGAAGTGAAAGGGCCTGAAGGCAAGCCCGAGAAGCAGTACATCGAGTTCGAGGACAACCGTGACGCATGGGACGAGGCGCTAGACAAGGAAGTGCTGGCCGCCCTGATGAAGAACTACCGCGAGCACGTGTCAAAAGAATACTGGCCGTCGTTCTACAAGACCATTGACACCGAGTTCGGAGGCGACTACACGGCTTACGTGAACCATCTTTACAAGAAATCCATCTTGATGAAGAACGGCAAGAAACTGTACTTCAACAAAAAGAAATTCAACCAAGACCCCGGCGTGCTGCTCGGCATGAGCCTGCAGGAATACCTCGGCGACCAGCGTGAGGCCCTACTCGCGCTCAGCGACTCTATCGACCTGCAGGAAAAATACCTCTGCGCGGCAAAACTGCGCATGGAGCAGGACATGCCCCACTACAGCGACGCCAACATGACGATGCGCCTCAGCTACGGGCGCGTAGGCGGATTTACGATGAACGGCTCGCCCTCAGGTTATTACACTACGGCCGAAAGCATCGTGGAGAAGATGAAGATGAGCGACAGGATACCCGAATATTTCGCCGAGCCGGTAATGCACGAGCTGCTCTCGGCAAGCGACTTCGGCAAGTATCAGGACAAGACCACGGGCAAGATGCAACTCTGTTTCCTCACCAACAACGACATAACGGGCGGCAACAGCGGCTCGCCGATGTTCAACGGCAAGGGCGAACTCATCGGACTGGCCTTCGACGGCAACTGGGACAGCCTCTCGAGCGACATCTACTTCGAGAAGAACCTCGCCCGCTGCATCGGCGTCGACATTCGTTACGTAATGTACATGATCGACAAATGGGGGCACGCCGACCGCCTGCTGAAGGAGATAAACGCAAAATGAGCCATTTCATCGGCATACGTGCCGTAGTTCATTGACATTTTACCGTATTACTAAAGGCGACATTCCATTGGATGGAATGTCGCCTTTCCCTTTTTAAGAAAACTTTGCACCGACGGCAAACACATTTTCATACAAACTGATTATATTTGCAAAAACAACACCAACGATCATGAAACAGCTTTTCATCATGCTGCTCTTGGCCATCGCGCCGGCATTGGCGGCGGCACAGCAGGAGCGCCCGTTCGACGCGAAAATCAGCAATTCGGAGTATAAAATCTACATCCGCATGAACCTTTACGACAAAGACGTAACCGTGCCCGGACAAGACGTTTACGGCCAAGTGGACGGATACATCGGCTCTACCCAGAGCCGCAACATCTGGCTTGTCATCTCGTCGGAAATCATCGACGGGCGGACGGCAGAGCTGGAGATGGTCAACGACTACGGCAGCGAGGACCTCAAGGCCGAGCTTAAACTGAACGACGACGGCACGTACACATTCAAGAAGAAGGGCGGCAGCACCATGAAGTTCGCCGTAAAGGGCAAATGGCAGAAAATACCGGGCAGCTTTGAACTACAGAAATAAACGCCCCGCCGACAGAAAAAAAATAAAGACAAAATACAAAAACGAAAACAGTTAAAATACGAAAGGTGGCCTTTTACGTTCCAAAAGGCCGCCTTTCATCGTCTAAAAGGCCGTCTTTTGCAAGCTAAAAGACGGCCTTTTACAAGCCCGCTGATTATCAAGCACTTGCAAAGCTGCCTGAAGCCACGGCGTAACACCCGTAACAAGGCGGCATAACAACAAATGGGTATGGCCGCAGGATACCCATTTTTCGGTATCCGCCGACCGCCGTCAAAGCGCGTTTCGGCTATTAAAGGAAATACCGCATACAATATTTCGCTTTCAGGACAACATGTTCTCTTTTGGCCGCCGTCGGCATACCTATTTATGACTATTGGCAGACGGCTCCGCCATGCATTATTTTTACCGATTTTTAAGTATTGCTAACATTTGGCTTTTACCGTACTTTTGCAGCGGAAATCATTATTGCAAATAAACCATAACACAACGAAATGAATAAGATTACAACCATGTTTACAGCGTGCGCGATGGGCCTCGGCCTCATGGCCACCGACGTCCAAGCGCAGGTTTCGGCCGCCGACAGCGTGTACAGCCACGCCAAGGGCAACCGCCTAAGCATAGGCGGCTATGCCGACATTGCGCTGACACGCAACTTTTACAGCGACAACATCTACCGTTACCGCAACCCGGCTACTTACAAGAACGACCCCTCGCACGGCCGTTTCGACATTCCCCACGCCGTAATCTACCTTAGCTACGACTTCGGCAAAGGCTGGAGCATGTCGAGCGAGATCGAGTTCGAGCACGGCGGCAGCGGCGGAGCAGTGGAAAAGGAATGGGAAGAAGGCGGCGAATGGGAACAGGAAACCGAGAAAGGCGGCGAGGTTGAGCTTGAGCAACTGTGGATACAGAAGTCGTTTGCCGACTGGGCCAACATCCGCGTAGGCCACATGGTGGTGCCCGTCGGGCTGACCAACGCCTACCACGAGCCTCTCAACTATTTCACCGTATACCGCCCCGAGGGCGAAAGCACGATACTTCCGAGCACGTGGCACGACACCGGCATCAGTTTCTGGGGCCGCGCCGGCGACTTCCGTTACGAGGTGCAGTTCCTCGCCGGACTTGACGCCATGCTCTTCAACCGCGACTATTGGGTGAAAAACGGTGCCGGCTCGCCGTTCGAGTTCAAGGTAGCCAACAAGTACGGATTCGCCGCCCGCCTCGACAACTACACCATCCCCGGCCTGCGAGTCGGCCTGAGCGGATATTACGGGCGAACGTTCCACAACACGTTCCCCCACGACATGGAGAACGACGGGCAAGTGAACAAGAACGTGAAAGGCGACATTTACATCGGCGCGCTTGACTTCACGTTCAACCGCTTCAACTGGATTGTGCGCGGAAACGTAGACTACGGCTACCTGAGCGACGCGAAGAAGATATCCAGCATCAAGAACAACTCGGGCGGCGGAAGCTCACCCGTGAAGCGCGCCGACGTAGGCAAGAACGCCGTCGCCGCCGGAATAGAGGCCGGTTACGACGTTTTCTCGCAGATACCGAAGCTCAGGCGCAACGGCCATAAGCTCTACGTGTTCGGCCGCTACGAGTATTACGACTCATACATCCGCGCCACCGGCCAGGAGGAAGCCAACTACACGGCCAAGAACCGCTACGCTTTCGGCTTGAATTACAGCCCGCTCCCGCAGATTGTCGTAAAGGCCGAATACTCGAAAAGATACTTCAACAAGACGCTGGTCAACGGCACGCCGTTCAACGACGAGCCGTCGGTTTCAATAGGAATCGCCTATCAGGGCTTCTTCTTATGACACCAAACATTATAACATAATATTAAAACAACAAACCAAAATGAAAAAGTTAATTTATCAAGCGTCGGCCGTAGCCTTGGCCATGACGATGACATTAGGGCTCACTTCGTGCAGCGACGATGACGACAACGGCAGCTGGCAGGAGCAGGAAGAGCAGAAACAGGCCGAAATGCAGTCGATAACCACGAAGTACGTGAACGATGTCGTGTACTACACTTACGGCAAACTGGCCGACGCTTCGGAAGAACTCTACGCCGGGATAGAGGACATGCGCGGCGCGCTTGCCGACGGAACGCTCACCGATGCGCAGATAAACAACGTGTGCGACATATTCCTTGAGGCGCGCGCTTGGTGGGAAAAGAGCGAAGCATGGCTGTACGGCCCGGCCGAAGTCCACGGAATCGACCCCCACATCGACACATGGCCGCTCAGCCGCGCGAGCCTAGCCACATACCTGAGAAGCAACGCCACGACCACTTTCGCGCCTGATTTCAACATCGAGGACGCAATCGTATCGGTAAGCGAAAGCAACAGCGAATCGTCTTGGCTGGGCTTCCACGGCCTTGAGTTCATACTCTTCCGCGACGGAGCTCCGCGCACCCTGCAGGACTTCCAAGGCGAAGACGACGCCACGGAGTTTGCCGGAAGCGGTGTCAACGGGGCTTTGGAACTGAGGTTTGCGCAAGCAGTTGCCGGAGACTTGCGCGACCATTGCTATTGGCTTGAAGTAGGCTGGAAAGGCACCGCGGCGCCTGCCGAGCGCATGGCACGCTGCAACGCCCGCGGTTTCGAGCTTACTACTAACGGCGATTACACCGGCCACGCGCTGCTCAACCCACGCGCCGGCGGCCTGTATTCTTCTTGGCGCAACGTCATTTCGACGATTCTCGACTCAGGATGCATGAACATCGCGCAGGAAGTTTCCGACCAGAAGATGGGCCAAGTATGGCGTTGCGCCACTGGAAATGCCATCACCACCGGCGAGGAACCCGACAGCCCCGACTACATAGAGTCGCCTTACAGCCACAAGTCGTTCCAAGACTTCTACGACAACATCGTCAGCATAAAGAACGCCCTTTATGGAAACATAGAGGGAACGACGTATGACGCCAACTCGATAATGGCCTACCTCAACAAATACAACCCTGAACAGGCCGGGAACATACAGCAAAACCTCGAGGCATCGTTCGCCGCCCTCGACGTATGTCTTGCCGGGCGCCCGTTCGTTACGATAGCCTACGGCGGCACGCAGGCCGAACTCGACAACGTGGAGAACGCCATGACGGCCATCAACGGACTAAACACCGCTATCAACGAGGCCAAAGACTGGATTGAGCGCAACTGATACTGACAGGAACGAAAACCACACGAAGTTGCACCGGACGGACTCCGCCGGGTGCAACTTCTTCAGCCGTTTTATAAAAACACATAAACCTAAAACATTATGAAAATACTGAAAAAGACCAACATTTACGTCCTCGCAGGGTGCGTATGCCTGTCAATGGCGGCCTGTACCGACGACGACAACAACGGCGGCGGCTACACTCCGACCGACGACTACACGTATGTGGGCAAGGCCGTAGGCAACTTCTCGGCCGACGAATGGTATCCCGGCGGAAAGCTGGGAACCACCGAGAACATCACCGCCGGATGCTATGAAGACGAGACTCCGGCCGTTACCAACCAAGGGCTCATGGACGAGTTCAACCTCGGCGAGATGTTCTTCGAGCGCGACGTCACGCTCGACACGCCCCCATTCAACGGCCTCGGCCCGGCCTCGGTGCGCAATTCGTGCATCGACTGCCACCCCGGTTACGGCCACGGCAAGCGTCAGGAGCAATACCGTGCGTCGGCTTTCGGCAACGGATACCTGCTCGTCGTCTACCATCCCGACAGCCCGGGCAGCAACGACGGACCGTTCATAAGCGAGGTGACAGGTATGCCGCAGACGCAGGCCGTGTCGCCGTTCCTGCCGCCGGTTGACGAAGATGGCATAAACCTTGCTTGGCATACGGTGCAGGGAACGATGCCGAGCGGACTGTCGGCGGAGCAATTCCCCGACGGCGAGAAGTACAGCCTGATATATCCCGAGATAACAATCGACAAGCAGGCGTTCAACACTTACCCGCAGCCCGACAACATAGAGGTGCGCCTCGAGTCGACTATCGGCATCATAGGCACGGGCCTCATCGACGCCATACCCGAGGATGAGCTGAAGAAACAGTACCAAGAGGCGGCCAAATACATGGAGCTTAACCCTGCCATGTGGGACAAGGCGGCCAACGACTGGGCGTCGACGGCATACTACACCAACTTTACCGCTCCCGGCAAGCTGGCCGACGGCACACAGGTAAACGGCCTCATAAAACGCTATACGTACGCGCTGACGCGCGCCACGCTGCAAGACGGGGCCGGAGCCAACGCCATGTGGAACATCCCCAACGTGTCGCGCCCCGACCGCCCGAAGCTCTACACCACCACGGCATGGGCCGAGGCTATGTCGAGAAACCAAGACGTGATTGACGCGATCAAGGCCAATCCCGCTTCGCCTTACTACGCCGACGGCACCGACGCGGGCATAGCCGAGGCCGTGAAGGGGCTGCTTGACCCGTCGACCAACCAGTTTGACAACCCTTGGCACAACTTCGAGGCCGAGATGTCGAACGACAATTTCTACGCCTTCATGGTGTGGCACCGCGGCTTGGCAATACCGCGCGCCAGAAACTTGCAAGACCCCGACGTGCAACGCGGCAAGGAACTGTTCATGCAAATGGGCTGCGCAAACTGCCACCGCCCGTCTTGGACCACCGGCGACGACAACTACTGGACACCCGACTGCATAGAAGGCAAGCCGCTGCCGAAGTATCCCGGCCAGAAGATTTACCCCTACTCCGACTTCATACAGCACCGGCTGTTCATGATAAACGACATCCACAACTCGTGGTGCCGCACCACTCCGCTCTGGGGCCGCGGCCTGTCGCTGGTCAACACGGGAGCACAAGACCGCCTGCACGACTGCCGCGCGCGCAACGAGATTGAGGCTATAATGTGGCATGCGTACAGCAAGGAGAGCGACGCATACGAGTCGGCGGAGCAGTTCTACAACCTGCCAAAGGCCGACCGCGACGCCGTCGTGAAGTTCCTTCAGTCTATTTAGCGGCGCGCCTATGGGGCGCACGCTAACCCATTGATAATCAGAGCCCTTGCAAAAGGCCGTCTTTTAGGCTCTAAAAGACGGCCTTTCATCGTGCAAAACATGGCCTTTCGCAAGCCAAAAGGCCGTAGATTACAAAACAAACGATATTTAGCGAATGTTACGTAAGATACTTTTCACGTCATACATACTCGTCATCGCAGTCATGGCGGCCGCCACTTTCATCGAGAAATACCGCGGCACTGACTTCGTCCACACGGCCATCTACGGCTCATGGTGGTTCACGGCGCTGTGGGCCTTGCTGGCCGTAGCGGCAGTAATCTACCTCATACGCCGCCGCGTGCGCCGCCCGTCGCTCGTGGCCCTGCACGCCTCGCTGCTGCTGATACTGGCCGGAGCGCTGCTCACCCACCTGTCGGCGCGGCGCGGCATGGTCCGCCTGCGGGCGGGAGTGGAGGTCGGCACTTACTCGGTACTTGACAACCGGGGCAACGTAAAAGAGGAAAAACTGCCCTTCACGCTAAGACTCGACACGTTCAGCATCCGATACCATGACGGCACTGAGGCCGTGGCCGACTACGTGTCACGCTTCACCGTAAACGACGGCGGACGCCTGACCAAGGCCGAAGTGTCGATGAACAACATTTACTCACACCGCTCGATGCGCTTCTACCAGTCGTCTTACGACCGCGACATGCTGGGCAGCATCCTCGCCGTCAACTACGACCCGTGGGGCATACCGCTCACCTACGCGGGCTACGCCCTGCTGTTCGTCTCGCTCGCATGGATGCTGTTCGACCCCAAAGGGGCGTTCCGCCGCCTGCTGCGCAGCCCTTTGGCTAGGCGCGGCGCGCTCACGCTATTGGCATTCACCGCCCTTTCGGCCGGCATCGAGGCGGCTCCCGCGCTGCCGCGTGCCACCGCCGAGAAGTTCGGACGCTTGTATATTCTCTACAACGACCGCGTATGCCCATTGCAGACGTTCGCCGTAGACTTCACCAAGAAGCTCTGCGGCAAGGTTTCTTACGACGGATACACAGCCGAGCAGGTGCTCACCGGCTTCATATTCTGGGGCGACGAGTGGAGCGCCGAACCGCTGTTTAAAGTCAAAGGCGGCGCCCTGCGCGGCCGACTCCAGCTGCCGGGGCGATGCTCGGTCAACACGTTCTTCAACCCGATGCTGGGCGGTTACGTCCTCGGCCCTTACGTGCAAGAGTATTATCAGGGGCGCAACGACAAGTTCCACAAGCAGGTGGCCGACATAGACGACCGCCTGATGATGGTCATGCAGCTGCGGCGCGGCGCGCTGCTGAAAGTGTTCCCCGTAACGTCTGACGACAAGACAACGTGGTACGCGCCTACCGACAACATAGCCGACAGCCTTGTAGGCGAGGCCGAACGCAGCTACATACGCAACGTGTTCTCGCTGCTTAACGCCGAAGCCCGCGCCGGGCGCACGGAAAACGTCGACCGGATACTCGACAAGATGCTTAAACACCAGCGGACGAACGCCGGCCCATCGCTGCCCACCGACACTCAGGTGAAAGCCGAAAGGGCGTATAACGCCGTGCCGTTCGCCACGATACTGTCAATGACCAACCTTACGGCAGGCGTCCTGCTGATGGCCCTTGCCATATTCTTCATGGTGAGAGGGAACATTAACACCGATAAAAAGCCGAGGATTTGGATTACGCCGAAGGCCGCCTGCATAGTCGGCCTGACCGTCAACGCCGTTTCGCTGGCAAGCCTTACGGTATGCCTCGGCCTGCGCTGGGCTGTCTCGGGGCGCGTGCCTATGGGCAACGGATACGAGACAATGCTGGTTATGGCATGGTCGGTGATGCTGCTCGGTCTTGTGGCCGCACGCCGTTTCCGCATAGCCCTGCCCATGGGGCTGCTCATGTCAGGCTTCTTCCTGCTGGTGTCCCACATCAACCAGATGGATCCCGGGATAACCCACGTCATGCCGGTGCTCGACTCTCCGCTGCTCAGTCTGCACGTATCGGTCATCATGATGTCGTTCGCGCTGCTGTCGCTTACGTTCGTATGCGCCGTCACGGCCCTGCTGCTGCGCCTCGCGGGACGGAAAAACGCGCCCACGACAGCCGACCAGACCGAGAGCCTCGCGCTGCTGTCGCGCCTGATGCTCCACCCCGCCCTCGCGCTGCTCGGTGTCGGGGTGTTCGTCGGGGCGATATGGGCCAACGTCTCGTGGGGCACCTACTGGAGCTGGGACGCTAAGGAAGTGTGGGGACTCATCACGCTCATGGTGTACGCCGTGGCCGCTCACGACGCTTCGTTGCCGTTCCTGCGCCGGCCTGTCGGCTACCATGCGTTCATGGCGATAGCCTTCCTCACCATCATAATGACATACTTCGGGGTAAACTATTTCTTAGGAGGCATGCACTCGTATGCGTGACACGTCTGGACAAGACGTGGTTCATCCGCAGTTCAGGTGTATGGTAGAATCGTGCAGTGCAAACAGTCTTAGT
>ERZ780212.1614-NODE-1614-length-16871-cov-4.140937_pt1 | contig 16871 bp, 10 predicted proteins | sample MGYA00511364_ERZ780212 | MGnify/ENA primary metagenome ERZ780212 (study PRJEB29588, sample SAMEA2147991) | human gut metagenome | biome: human gut; feature: human-associated habitat; material: faeces | place: Denmark | collected 2008/2010 ...
TAGCCGATGTACTTGCACTTGTTGATGCACTGGTACTTGCCGATGTACTTGCACTTGTTGATGCACTGGTGCTTGCTGATGTGCTTGCACTAGTCGATGCACTGGTGCTCGCTGAGGTACTTGCACTTGTCGATGCACTTGTGCTAGCCGATGTACTTGCACTTGTTGATGCACTGGTACTTGCCGATGTACTTGCACTTGTTGATGCACTGGTGCTTGCTGATGTGCTTGCACTAGTCGATGCACTGGTGCTCGCTGAGGTACTTGCACTTGTCGATGCACTTGTGCTAGCCGATGTACTTGCACTTGTTGATGCACTGGTACTTGCCGATGTACTTGCACTAGTTGATGCACTGGTGCTTGCTGATGTGCTTGCACTAGTCGATGCACTTGTACTTGCTGAGGTGCTTGCACTAGTCGATGCACTGGTACTTGCTGAGGTGCTTGCGCTTGTTGATGCACTGGTGCTTGCTGAGGTACTTGCACTTGTCGATGCACTTGTGCTAGCCGATGTACTTGCACTCGTTGATGCACTTGTACTTGCTGAGATACTTGCGCTTGTTGATGCACTTGTTGAAGCACTTGTACTTGCTGACGTACTTGCACTAGTGCTTGCCGATGTACTTGCGCTAGTCGATGCACTTGTACTTGCTGAGGTGCTTGCGCTGGTTGAAGCGCTCGTGCTTGCTGATGTACTTGCACTTGTACTTGCGCTTGTTGAGGCGCTCGTGCTTGCTGATGTACTTGCACTTGTTGAGGCACTTGTACTTGCGCTTGTCGATGCACTGGTACTAGCTGAGGTACTTGCACTCGTTGATGCGCTTGTGCTTGCTGATGTACTTGCACTCGTTGAGGCGCTGGTGCTTGCTGAGGTACTTGCACTCGTTGAGGCGCTGGTGCTTGCTGATGTACTTGCACTCGTTGAGGCGCTGGTGCTTGCACTTGTTGAGGCACTTGTGCTTGCTGATGTGCTTGCGCTTGTTGAGGCACTTATACTTGCTGAGGTGCTTGCACTAGTTGAGGCACTTGTACTTGCACTTGTCGATGCACTAGTGCTTGCCGATGTGCTTGCGCTTGTTGAGGCACTCGTACTTGCTTCAACACTCAAACTCTCTGATATTCTTACTGATTCACTCTTCTCATAGTTTGGATCTGCATTATCCAATAAATCAATGGAATCCCCATGCTTATATGCGTATTTATACGTATGTACTCCACCTGTACTACTACTTCTAAATTCTACCCATTCATTATCAGACACTTTTAATACAAACGCATTTCCATCACATATATACAATCCGCCTGTTTGAGAATATTTTTTCGCATTCCAAGCATACCCTGTTGTCCAATTAAATTTCACTGAATCAAAGTCATTAAAATATTCCCAATTACCTGTATATGAATTCTTTACTCTATACTGGCATGATTCATCCTCCCAAAACTGGTACCATTTTCCATTTCTAACTTCAATATCATTCCCAGCTAAATCTTTAAAATTATTTGCCGTAATCTTAGTGACATGATGTACCTTTTTTGATACACAACCATCTCTATATGTATCATTACTTGCAAGCTGCGGCATTCCACTCATTCGAGCATAAACAGCCATATCCTGTTCTGCATCATCTGTATATGCAGCCGCTACAACATTATCACCACTCTGCTGTTCTGCATCACTCTGCTTAGCACTTTCGCTGGCGCTTGAACTATCACTGGTACTTTCACTTACACTCACGCTTTCGCTAGTACTCTCTGATGCACTTTCACTCATGCTCTGTGTTGTACTCTCGCTATACTCTGTCCTCTCGCTCTCAGATAAAGAGCCTGCGTCAGCTAACGAATTGGAATCTGCTGCCGATTCATTAATTGCAGCCATAACCATATCAGCACCCTGGATAGAGCTGACTCCACCCATGGCAATTCCCGCTGCGGTTATACCTTTTAAAATACTGTCAACCTTCTTCTTATTCATATAGTCTCTCCTTATTCACACGAATCCGGATACTTGGATTATCTGTTTCCTAATCCTCTTTCATCCGGACATAACTATAGTTTTCCTCTTTTACACTATAAATATAAACTCCACGGTGTATCTAAAATCGTATAAAAACATTTATATACCGCCAAATTATAGCCTTTCTCTACACAAAATCAAGGTATCCAGCAATAATTTTCTGGTATATATTCCATTTATGAACAAATCTTGCAGTTTTTTTACATTTGCGTAGTATTGACTCAATTTATCTTCCGATTCTGATACAGCTATCCGGTATACATCTTCAAAATCTGTCGCTGCTGCTCCTATTTCATTATCTGTCACATACTTTTCACAGCTCAGCCCCTTTTTAACTATCACTGGGATTCCGGCAGCCATATAAAGTCCGAGTGCCTGCTCGTCAGTATCCCATATTAAGCCAAAGCCTCCGTCTGATAATCTAAGTATAGATTCAGTGACGTGGTACTCATCATATTGCACCACCTCTATATTCAAATTGTTCAATGGATATTCATTTTGACTCGTTTCCGCCATAATATATAGTTTTTTATTTTTATGCTCATTTGCGCAAATGTCTGTCATATAATCCGGTATATTCTGAATCAGATAAGGTTTTTCTTTTAATCCATTTGCGATATAGTAATCCCGCAGCGCAGCCGAGGCAAAAATAAACATATCGGCCCGGTTAAGCAGCGTGATTTCATCACTCAAAGAATACTCGCTGTCATCTCTATCTGATGCTATTTCCTGTATAAACGCAACAATTTTCGTTCCATGATATCTTCTTAAATGCTCAAATAAAAATCCATCGTATCTGGGACTCTCACCGCTTGGATGCTGAAAAATCACTATATCCTCCGGACAAAGTGATGCAATTATGCCATCCATCCTAACATGCAACTCATCATCACTATCATATGTATCAGGAAATTTAAATAAACTCATTTCTTTAAAGCCAAGTGTTTCACCAGCGTTTTTCACCGCATTTTGACGGAGACCAATCAATCCGCCTATGTTATAAGTTTTTGTAATATGTACGCTCATAATCTCTTCCCTATTATTCCACTGTAGCAACTATCTGTGATTCATACACCTGATCATGGTCAAATACTATATCCTGTCACTGTTAATTTGTCTGCTAAATCTATATATGATCTTGATATCTGTTTTCAACCGGTGTACAGGCATTTTCCAATACCTCAATTATTGCATCCTGAAGTATTTTTCTGGTATATGCGCCATCTAATATCAGCTTTTGAATATTCTTTACATTACGATAAAGCTCTATATACTCTGCATCCGTAATACTCTGAACCAGTTTATCAGCTTCATCCAACGTATCAACTGCATATCCCAGACCGTTTCTTTCGACAAATTTATCATGAACACAGCCTCTTTTTACTATAACAGGTATTCCTGCTGCCAGATTTGTACCGAGTTTGTACGGCTGATTCATCGAATAATATCTGTCAAAATATTCATCATCACTCCAAACAAGCCCAAAGCCTCCTTTGGAAAGCTCATGCATTAGCTTTTCCTGCTCAAAATACCCTTTCCAGCAAAAGCTGTCATCATTTTCTCTGTCCGGCTTATTTGCATCATATTGATAAATCGGAGTCTTGCCATGATACTCTGCCAGAAACGGAAAACGATTATAATTCCCGGCAAAGTGAAAGCATCTTGTTACAGCATGATCTACAAAGCAAATGTCTGATGGCATATCCCAGATAGTCTGATAGATAACAGGTTTCTCATCAAGCCCATTTTCTTTCAGATAGCGATGCATCTTCTTTGATGGCAAAATAAGTAAATCCGCCTTATTGAGAATTTTAATTTCCATATCGAGAATTGCCTGTTCAGAATCAAACATAAGCTTTTGTATATCCTGAACAAAAATTATCAGCTTTGTATCCCGGTATGACTTTATCTTGTTTACAAAACTCTCATCATAATTCACCCCAATCCAGCTTGGATACTGAAAAATCACAATATCCCCATAGTTAAGAGGCGCAATTATCCCATCAAGGCGTTTGTCTATCTCCTTTGCATAATCTGGCTTTAAAGGATAAAAAGACAAGCCCATTTCATGACAGCCAATACTCTGAGCCACCTTTAATACTCTTCTATGTGCCAGACTGGCAGTCCCTGCCATATTGTTTAGTGTGGTAATGTGTGTTTTCATTAATACTCCTGTCTACAAGCTCGTAGTTTCATTGAGGTTTCCATCATTTGTATCTTAATAACCTCATCCACTTTTTTTCTACACTTGCCTCTGTAAAACCACTTGCAATTTTATATGAATTCTCATGAAAAAGCTTTAACCTATCTTCATTTTCAAAGATTTTTACAATTGCCATTCCAATTTTCTTAGCTAAAACTTTTTTATTCATCAACTTCCCATCTATCAGATATCCATTCTGTTCATTTTTAATAAACAACCTATTACCATACCTTGTGTCTAGTCCTATCATAGCCAAGCCATTACCCGTTGCTTCCATTAATGAAAGTCCAAATGATTCAAATTGTGAAAAGGATGCGTACACTTCATAATTCCGATAGAGCAATTTAACATTCTGCCTCCCCATAAAATGAATATAATCACTAGCATTATTGGAAGATACAATATTATTCAAATGCAATATATACTCATCCGATCCTTCTCCATAGATATCTAAATTTATATATTGATTGTACTTGTGCGCCTCAATAACAGCTGCTATCAATAAATCAATACCTTTTGTTTCTTCGATTCTGGAAGCTGATATAATACTATATTTTTTTCTGTTTTCTATAATACATTTTTGTGTTTCAATTGCTCCGGGGGGTATTACACTGACTGATGGTATATAGCAATCATGTTCTTTAAGCTTATTTATTAATGCTTTCCGCTGTTCCTCAGTCGCTACAATAAAAGTATCTATAGCCTGTGAATATTTAAACCAATAATAATACTCATAGTTCATATATAATGAACCTATATTCTCATTCAATTCATAATATTGGTCAGAATGCAGAACACAAATAAATTTCGCTCTATTTCCAAATTCAAACAATGGTCTTAAATAATCTAAATACCCCCCTCTATCCAAAATGCATATATCATTTTCATTGAGTGCTAATTGCTTAATGAAATATATCAATAATTCCTGATTGTCCATTACCTGTCCATTACTAAACACATACTTTATTTTATCAGCATCAAATACCTGCTCAAATACAAGCTTTCCGTTCGTGTCCCAGAACAAACGCCTCTCAAGCTGGCTTTCTCCAATTTCACAATCAGATGTTCCATATAATTCCGTGTATGCCAGACTATCAAAATAAAAACTAGTAAAAATAATACGTTCATCCTTATAATATGAAGCACTTATAATATTATTTTCATCGTCACAAATTATTTCACACTTTTTTTTATTGTTTTCAATAAGATATGTAATATTATCCTTCTCTATGATATCGTCATGATCAATTATTTCTTTCGAGAGCAATATATCTTTTTTTAAGCTTAATCTAATATCCATACGTCCGGTAAGATATATTTCTTTCGAGATTATCTGTTCTCTATCGATTCCCTGATTAATATATAGATCTAAATCTCTCTGCGTCGGCAGATTCATAAAACAATATTTTATATCAATATTATTTTTTTTAAATAACTTTGCACGGAATCCCTGCGCTACATCTACCCCGGAAAACTCGTAGCCATTCATTAATGTAAAATCGAATATTCTCATACTTATTCCTCAAACATTTCCGTTACAGCTGTATATAATTTTTTATATTGTTCTTCTATCAACTCTCGATATATTGATTCTTCATACATTGTTTCTTTTATTCTGCCAATCATTCTATCACAATCCGTTATTTCAAAAATATTATTTTTCAAACAAATATCTCTTCTGTGAACTGTATTTTCAAATGCAAATATTACCATGCTATTATTAACTGCTACATTTGTCGAACTATAAACTTCATTATAATAATTTATATCAAGATATATATCGCATAAATCAAACAATTCCTTTATTTTTTCTTCCGAAACCACTGGATACAAATAAACATTTTCATACTTTTCCAATTGAAGTAACTTATCTGACATAAGTGTCCATGCTGCAACATAAAAGTCCAGATCTGGTATTTCTGTGATCAACGTGTCAATCATTTCCAGCTGGTCAGAATCGGTAAAAATCAAAGCTTTTTTTATTCCAAATTTATTTTTCTTTCTTTTATCATATAAATAAAAGCTTTTACACACACAATTTGTGTGCTTGGCGATCCAATCTCTTTTATTTTTATCATTACATAATATTCTTAATTTATCTACAAATTCGCCTTTTTGAAATTTTTCATACTGTTTATCATCATTCAAAAAAAATGTAACTGAATATTTTTCACGCAGCCCATATATTTTTTCCAATTCTTCAACATCAAAAACAACTATATTTTTATCACTTATTTCAGCTTTGATCATAATATCTGTAAACAGTTCCGCAAATGATGTACACACTTTTTTTATATCGTTTTTTTCAAAAACAGTATATATTTGCGACATTACCTGTTCTAAAAGTACAAGATTACCTTCACTGTCAAAAAATTCACGTAATATAATTTTATTGTTTCGCACATTTTCCGTACAATATTTGTAACCCATTTTATTATAATAATCTTTTCTATAAACTCTATTTTCTTCATCATGCCATTCAACTAATTTAACATTACGCTTTTCAATTGGTTCATTAAAATATATGGATGCCTTTTTTATATTATTATCATATACAGCTCCATCAACCCCATCTGCTCGAACAGCCCACCATTTAGGTAATTCGATAAATGCATAATATAATTCTTTTGTTTGCTCGCCTTTTCTATTTTCATCAATATAACAATCATAAAACCCAAACACATCATTGATATTATGATTTGTCATTGCCAAAAGTGTGCACACCGAACAGCTCTTTCCCGTATTATTGATGGTGTTCTTTATTCTTTTTATAAAATCCGTATATTCTTTTGCCAATATAATCATATTATCTCCATTTTTCAATATTAAAAACTATAGGGCAAACCCACCCTCTGTATAATGTAAAAACCTCTGTGTTATAAAATAATTCTTACCATTTTCTAATCCGGCATTTGCAAGTATTTCCAGTCCATTACTATCGTCCGCATCCGCTGAAACTATATAGACCGTATTATCATCACAGATAATCTCATTCTCTTCTAAATGCTCATGCCATTCACAGCTATCGAAATTTCTGTTTAATAGCCTCATTGCCTTCCTTATAGAGCTATTCTCTCCACCATAGAATACGAATCGTATATTGTTTTGAGTAGCTTTTTTTAGCAACTTCTCCAGCATACCTGTTCTATCTACAATTCTGCCCATAGAATTACACAATAAGCCATCCTCCATCTGCTCTCCCCATGGGGTTCTCAGTATTGTAAAATAGTATGCTCTGTCAATTTCATTATTTGTATGCAGCATCAACAGGGTTGCAGCATAATGATATATTTTTTTCTCTGCTTTCTCATTATTTTTTCTTGCCTCATCAATAAAATAATTCCATTTTTCATCTATCAATAAGGTTTTTCCGCTGAATATGGCATTTAAAGCATCCTGATCAGGAAGCCATGTTCGTGGATTATCGCTCAGATAATCCATAACCTGTTGAAACAGGCTTCCATTTTTCCTGATATTGTCAAGATTCATGCAAAGAACACCTGCATTAAAATATCTGTCTCGGCTTGTCTGCCCTGCTGCTACAGCGTATGGAGTTCCCCAATTTCTTATTGTCGAACAATCCTGAGCAGCCGCCAGACAGTAATTATCTATATTTAGGTTCCATAATTCTTCAATATCTGTATTTACAAATAAATCAGAGTCCAAATATATTATTTTTTTTAAATCCGGCATAATATCGGGCAACATAATTCTGAACATTGTTCCAATTGTAAATCTATTCATTGAATCAGCCAATGAGCCAAAAATGTCTGGATTAAAGTGATGAAATTCTATGCCGTTTCCACTATTATCAGCAATAAGACTCAGCTTATTTTTATTCATTTCATTCAATGTGTCATCATGTAATATATGAAAAACTATTGGTGCTTTTGTATTTTCAACAATGGATTGCATCGTTGTTCCAGCCCAGACACTGTAATTTCCATCCTTATCATGTATACCAAGACAGATATGTATTGCATTATCTAAAAACCATACATTATCCATTTTTTTCGCAGTTACCCTCAGCTTTGACATTCTTTTCAATACCGCATCATCTGAAAAAGCCCTCACATATGGATTATTAAATATATCCGGTTCACTCTTTAAGAACTCTTCTTTGCAAATATCCAATTCTTTTTTTAGGAAATTTTCTATTCTATTGTATGACTCAAGATATTGATGCCATAACAAAAATGACTGTATCTCACAGTGACACTGCTCAATTACATTTCTCAGTTCTGCTTTTCTACTTTGAATAGCCTGCCTTATATGATCCATAATAATCTTAGCATCCCGGATCTTTGCATTGCTAATTTCAGAACGTATAATGCCCTCTGTATTCTCAAAGTAATAGTATAATGTCGATTGCACCTTACAATATTTCTTTGCAAGTAACACACAAAGCATGGAAAAATATGTATCCTCATAATATACATCTTCTATAAATCTTAGATTATGTTCTATTATAAATTTGGTCGAGTATAGCTTTGCCCATGCTGTTACATTAGTAAATCCGGTCAGACCTATAATGAGATTTTTCCTATTATCAACATTATCCAAATCAAGCCTTTGAATTTCAAAATCATTTACTTCTAATACATTTGGCTTATCTGCTTTAAAACACGATACACCACACTGTGCCACATCATAATCATCCTCTGTCATTCTATCATGCAACACCCTAAGCATATCCGGATGCACATAATCGTCCGCATCCACAAATGTGATATATTTGCCGGTGCAGATATCCATTCCCAGATTACGTGCACCGCCACACTTTCCTTTTTTCTGTATTTTAAGAGATATAACATTCTCCGGGTATTGTCTTTGTAAGGATTCTAATATAGACCATGTATTGTCTGTCGATAAATCATCTATGAGTATCACTTCGAGATTTTCAAAGCCATATGTCTGGCTGTAAATTGAATCGAAGCATCTCATAATATATTTTTGCACATTGTAGCATGGAATAATTACTGATATCTTGTCTTTACCATTCATAACATTTTCTCCATAATATATAAAATAATCAAATTAAATCTTCCTCTAATTATGTAACAGCACCTTGCAGCTTTTCCAACTAATTTGTACTATTCCCTTTACAACTCACAAACTATACTGTTCACATGACATTTCTCTGCGGCTCTCGGATTTTTCTTTGCGAACTGGCGGTTGATTCTCTTTTTCACTATCTCGCAGTCCTCACGCTTGATTCCGATGAGCATGATAAGAAACTGCACCTTTCCATACGAGGTATATATGTCACTGTAGCGGATTGATTCACCGACGCACTTCTTGAGCTGCCTTGAATACTTGTTCATCTTTGTCTCGCCCTGTACCTGTCTACCTTCCTCGTCCTCCAGAGTACAGAGCATGAGATATACAGGTACCCTTGTGCGCTTCATAATACGGATGGACGCCTGGTATATTCCCTTGAATACCGGATAGCTGCAGAAATATCCGCCTCTTTCCGTTTCCTCCTGCTCGTTCATGCCCTCCTGGATGTTTTCCAGTATCTCATGTGCATGATTCATCTGATTATTGTATTTCTCAAGGATTTCCAAGAGTCTTGAAGATGGATAAATACCGCACTCCCTGAGATAATAGTCCACGACATCCGTGTATAGCTCTTCCGCCTCCTCATAGCGCCTGGTCTCTACCATCGCCTCCATGATAAGCTCCTCCCACTCATTGAACGGGTCGACCTTTGCCGCATATACTCCGAGCTTCTCCAGCCTCTTGAATTGTTTTCTCTTTCGCAGTATGTACGCGGCTTCATTTACGATTTTCTCAAACATGGTGTGATAGCGTCTGGCCTCCTGTGCTATCCACGTCTCGCCTGTATATGCCGCCAAAAACTCTCCCTTGTACAGATATAGTGCTTTTACGTACAGCTCAAGCATATTGTCTTCTATTTCCTTTATCCGCTCATCACACACTGTCTCTGCACTCTCCGGTTCCTGTGGCATCTGCTTTTCCAGTGCACAGGCCTCGTTATAGAGCTTCTCAAACTCTGCTGCATCCTCTTCTATCTCTATATCCGGTGTCCAGTAATATATGCCTCCCTCCAAATATATGAGGTTCTTTCCCGGCAGTCCGAGCTGTGCGAGCTTTTGCTTTGTCTTGTATACAATAACTCTTAGCGCTGTGTGAGGTGCATCTATATCACGCTCACCGATCACTATTTCCTCGAGCTTATCCTTTGCTATTCCGCAGTCAGAATAGTGTATCAAAGCCTGCATCATGCGGTTGAACTGGCTTTCCTTATGCATTTTTTCCGCCACAAATGGTGCTCCGTTATAGTCCATTCTGAAATTGCCAAACATCTGTACCTTGATTTTATGCGTCATAGGTGCCTCTCTTCCCGAGTTTTATAAACCTGCTTATTATAGAATTCATATTATCATTGACTCATATATTCAGCTAGTTTTTAACTAAACAAATTAATCTAATTATCATTATACATCAATTCCGCGCATGGCAATAACAACGACAATTTACACAAAAAGTGTCAAAACTCGTACTTGACAAATCGTAAGATATATGATAGCTATTCGAAGCCAGAAATAAAAAAAGATCCTGCAAGAAAATCTCACAGGATCCAGCTATTTCTGATATATTAAATCAGATATGTTAAATCAAATATTAAATTAGAAAATAGCATTTACAATTGTTGAACCAATGGCTGTTGCAAGGAATGCCAGTCCACACACGAGTGGAAGCTTATTGTCATCCTCTTCTATTGCCCTTACTCCAAAGAATATGCTTACATATCCTACTACACCCGCAAATGTATGCAGCCAGCTGCTCACATTGCCAAAGAACTGGAATGGGATTATGTCGATGATTGCTGCCACAAGGATAATCGGAAGGTATACTGCATCATACAGACATGCTGCTGAAAGTGTCTGTGCAAATGTCACCTTTTTATCCTTCTGCACTGCATTTAATACAACCAGAATGACTGCTGCCAGGATGAGTACTCTCACTGCCTCTCCTACGATTCCTGAGAAGATTCCCTCAAAGAAGCTCGCCGGGTAAAATGAGAATCCAAAGCCGCCTATGCTGCCAATTACGCTTGATAACAGATATACTACAGACAGCACTACCTCTACTATGGCAAATAAGCCAATAAATATAAAGCCTGATGCCATATTTGCATTCTTTACAAACTCTGCTGCAGCCTGTGCCGGCTTCTTAACAAGACCCTTGTAGAATGTGATGATAGATGCCACATTCTTGTCATTCTGCAGCTGCTGTCCTGCTGCACTCACCTGCTGTGTGAAGTTATCAAACGCCTGCGACTGTGCGCTGCCCTGTGGCTGTCCATTGAACTGTCCCTGTGGCTGTCCGTTGAACTGTCCCTGTGCACTGCCCTGTGGCTGTCCGTTGAACTGTCCCTGTGCGCTGCCCTGCGGCTGTCCGTTAAACTGTCCCTGCTGTGCTGCATTATCTACCTGTGCATTGTTGTCCTGTGTCTGATTTGGTGCCTGCGGCTGTGCCTGCTGACGACATGTGCATACCTCATCATCAGCTAACTGCCTGCCACAATTTGTACAGTATTTCATAACTGAAACCTCCTTAAAATAATTAATAAACTGCTGATAATTATATTAGCATTTCGGATATATAATAGCAATATTTATTTGATATTTATTTCATATTATATTATGATTATTTATAATCATTCACATTCTACAGAGGAATAAACATGCCACAAACACTTAATATAGCTGTATGCGAGGACGAAGCTGCAGAGACCGTGCTGCTTTGTGATATTCTCAACCACAGCGATATCCAAAATACATACACTGTCTTTACGGATGCAGATTCTTTTCTTGCCTCATATGAGTACGGAAAGTATGACCTGCTGCTCATGGATATATACATGAAAGATTCCATGACCGGCATAGAGGCAGTCTCCATAATCCGCGAGACAGATGCCGATATCCCGGTTGCTTTCATCACGACAAGCACGGAGCATGCCTTGGAAAGCTACAGGCTGTCTGCCATCGGATATATCGAAAAGCCGGTTTCTGCAGCTGAGCTAAGTAACATTCTTCACCTTGCCATGCTGAAGAAATCAGATGCCCCGTCTCTTTATGTGAAGAGAAACAAGAGTATGGAGAGGCTTGCCCTTTCTGATATCATGTACATAGAGCAGAGAGCCAGGCAGATTTTCATACATTTAAAAGAAAATGAGGAAATCAGCTGCTATGAGAAGCTTTCAGATCAGCTGCCCGCTGAGCTGTTTTTTCTGCCGCACAAAAGCTACGCGGTAAACCTGTCGTATGTCACACGCATTGATACTTCACTCAAATGCTTCGTGATGGCCGATGACACAAATATCCCTATCAAGAGAGAGCTCTCCGGCAAAGCCAAAAAGGCTCTGGAGAGATACTACTTTGATCACACCAGAGGGCTTAAATAAGGCACTTTCCTATTGATTTGATATGAGCTAGACTGTCAAAAGTAATACACTGCAAGGAGCCCGGATTATGAAAAAAATTAGCGCTATACGAAATATTCCCTATCTGACAATTATACTGCTTACACTGATTTGCATACTGCTTCTTTCCTCAAAAAACATGATTATGAGCCAGGCGAGCTATCCTGAAGCCACTATCGTAAGCTCTGCATATGCCGTAGTGGAAGGCTCGGATTCAGATAAAGAAGAAATCACATTTCCACATACCTTTAAGCACCTTTCGCCGCGCACACATGTCACCGTCACCACACATATCAACCTGAACAAGGATGATCCAATCTACATAAAAACTGTCTATTCCCCTGCGAAGGTCTATCTGGACGATGACCTCATATATGAGTTTGGCAGGGCCGAAAACTATCCATCCTATATGAAGGATCCCGCAACCGAGGGGTACCTGATAGGCACTGACGGTCATTCAGGTGATACAGAGCTTCGCATAGAGTATCTGTCTCCTGTTACCAGAAGCTCGCTTACGGTATATTCTCCTATCTACGGAGCATACAAATCCTTATTTTTCACTCTGTTAAAGCTGAATAAATGGTCATTCTTTATAGCACTGCTTGAGCTTGCCGCAGGTGTTTTGTTTATATTTATCTCACTAATGCTTTTATACTACGATAAAGAGGTTTGCAAGATGATATTTCATTTTGGATTCTTCTCACTCATGGCCGGCATGTGGTCTATCGGCGAGTGCAACTACACAGGTGTCATAGTCAAAAACCCTACACTGCTGTATCTGTGTGCTTTTATAGGGCTTTTCTCGCAGATGATTCCGCTGCTGTATTTCTGCAGGCTTGCAGTTGGTTTTAAGAATGACAAGCCAATTATAGCTATCGCGAAGCTCCTCACCGTGCTTGACCTTGTCGCTTGTGTCTTACAGCTTAGCGGTACGGTTGCACTATCCCAGAGCATGTACGTGTTCCATGTCATTCTGCCTCTCATACTTTGCTTCCTGACTGCATACATCATCCTTGAGGCTGTTCGTAGCCAAAACAGCAGGGCAAAACGGCTGATGGTTCCGGTATTCATACTGGCACTTGCTTCATGTGCTGAGATAATCAATTATCATTTAAAATTTGTGGCCTCATTGTCATTACTGTACCAGATTGGAACTCTGCTTTTCATTATAATCATGGGAATTATAATGGGGCTTAATATAAGCGATATGCTCATGATAAAACGTGAGAATGAAAGACTCATATTCGATATGAATCTCCTTGAGCATTCCCTGTTGGAGCAGAAGAAATATAATTCGCTCATCACAACAAACGAACAGCTTTTTAAGAAGCAGCGTCACGATCTGCGTCACCAGCTGGTTGCAATAAAAGGCCTCGCAAACACTGAAAATAAACAGCTGAATGAATACCTGGATGCCCTGATCCACAGCATACCATCTGCGCCTGCAAGCTATTGCGAAAACAGGGTAGTCAATTCCATTCTGTCATACTATAGTGCCATATGCAGAAATGAAAATATCGCTCTTGAGACAAAGCTTATTGTTCCGGAAACCGATGATGCGGCCTTGGACAATGACCTGTGCCTGGTATTTGGAAATCTGATAGAAAACGCTATAGAAGCCTGCAGACGCATGGATACTTCTGATTCTTTGAACGAGAAATCATCGCACTTTATCCGACTGCATGCCCACGTACACTATAAGACACTTATTATTACTATGGACAACAGCTTTGACGGACATGTTACCATCCAAAACGGAAAATACCGTTCTTCTAAGAGGGACGACTATGGTATAGGTCTGTCATCCATCCGCTCTGTTGCCGGCAAATATGATGGTGACGTTGCATTTGAAGCAGCTGATGGTGTATTTCAGTCATCAGTATACCTTCAAATATATAAATGACACACTAAAATCATTAATTTATATTAATGCTTCATACCTAAATTTCATTTTCAGAGCCCAACTAACTTATTGTATATAATGTATACATATGCTATAATAATAAAAGAATTTTGTGCATTATACACATATGGAGTTTTAATTTATGATAGAACACACGATATACAAGGAATTTATTGATAAAATTTCAGAATTATCAGACGGGATATATCCTATCATCACCGACCTGGATAATGACTTATCATACGTACCGGATAAGACAGCTGATTTTTTCGGCTTTGAAGCCGGCGAGCATACCTGCTTCTTTGAACAGCTGAGCTCTTGTGTCAACGACGTTGACCTGCCGGAATATAAGCAGGAAATCCGCTATCGCTTAAATGGCGAAAAACCGGATGATATATTTTATGTCCGCATGGGAAAGCATACCAAAGAATATATGATGGGATTTTATTCTGATATTTTTACCGGTGATGACGGACACCGCTACCATGTCCTCGTGCTCAGAAACGAAAATACCCTTCCGGATATCGACCCATATACATATCTTTATGGTCAGTCAAAGTTTGAAAGAGACATCAACGGCTATATCATGGAAAACAGGTCTGTAGCCATAATCGAGGTGGAGATAGGTCATATAGATGAGTTCAATATACTGTATGGTTCCAATTTCAACACTGCAATCCAGCGTGAGCTTGCGCTCAAGTTCATCGACATGATGGATGGCAGCACCGCTACCTACTATATGAATAATTGCAAGTTTGTATTTGTGGTAAAGGAAGCAGACCGTGCCTTGGCCAAGGCCTTCTATCAGAAAATTGCCGATACAATAAAGTCCATGTATTTCTTTAAATGCTTTAAATTTGAGTTTGATATATATGCTGCGTGTCTGATTCTCAAGGATTATGATGGTGATACCTCAACTGTCATCAGCAAGGTGGAATACACTCTAGACCGCGCGAAGGAGCTTCACAGCCCTGATTTGTTATTTTTCAATGATATGGTCAGGTTCAATGGCAGCTCGCATATAGATATCATGAAAATCATTCATCAGTCGGTTATCAATGGCTGTGATGGCTTTTTTGTAGAGTTTCAGCCCATTGTAAAGGCTTGCAATGGTGAAATAATGGGTGCTGAGGCTCTGGTGCGCTGGAAAAAGGAGCCTTTTGGCACGGTGCCACCCGGACTGTTTATCGACTGGCTTGAGGATACCCCTGCTATGTATGAGCTTGGAAATTATATCATGAGAACTGCAATAAGCGCAGCCAGTGAATTTGCAAAGATAAAACCCGGCTTCTTCATCAATGTAAATGCATCCTCAGAGCAGCTTGAAAAGGAAAACTTTGTAAAAGATACTCTGGCAATTCTTAAAGAGTATGATTTTCCACCTTCACAGCTGTGGATAGAGATTACAGAGCGATGCCGAGATCTGCCTATATCTATGATAAAGAAAACCGTCACTGCATTCAGGGAAGCCGGAATCCACATCACTATGGATGACTATGGCACAGGAAGCTCTTCATCTCAGATGATGCTTGAGCTTCCTGTAGAGGGTATCAAGATAGATATGTTCTTTGTTAAAGACATTCTCGAGGAGAAAAAGAAGCAGGCACTTGTAATCGGAATGATTAATTTTGCCAATGCCGCAGACTTAAAGATATGTATTGAAGGTATAGAAAATGATAACCTTGAGAGCTATCTCAGGCAGTTCAACGTCACCTGCTTTCAGGGCTATCACTACTCTAGGCCTATCTGTCAGGATGAGCTCATGAAGCTTCTTATAAAGCCATAGCCCTGGATATTACTCAAGATTTTCCTTAAATACTGTCAGTGCTCCATTTTTCTTTAAAATCAGCATGACAATTGCTGCCACTATGCTTCCGGCCACTGTAGAGATAAGGAATGGCACTATGTATATAAACATGCCTTCCGGCTGAATAAGCATCACGTATTTTGCAAGAGGATACGCTGCCAGGCCTCCGAGTATGCCTGTGCCAAGCGCCTCTGCAATACATGTCGGTATAATTTTTTTGCTGAATCTGTACATCAGTCCACAGCACAGTGCACCTACCATGCTTCCCGGGAATGCCATGAGGCTTCCAAGTCCTGTCAGGTTTCTGATGATACTCGCACAAAATGCCACACCGACACCCCATGCAGGTCCTAAAAATACTGCTGCGCATATATTTACCATGTGCTGTACAGGTGCACATTTGCTGCCGGCAACAGGGAAGCTTATTAAGCTTCCTGCTACAGCAACTGCCACAAGCACTCCTGCCATGGCAATCTTTCTGATTGAAAGAGT
>ERZ780212.1623-NODE-1623-length-16801-cov-7.021737_pt1 | contig 16801 bp, 12 predicted proteins | sample MGYA00511364_ERZ780212 | MGnify/ENA primary metagenome ERZ780212 (study PRJEB29588, sample SAMEA2147991) | human gut metagenome | biome: human gut; feature: human-associated habitat; material: faeces | place: Denmark | collected 2008/2010 ...
ATTGAACATTTTTTTTAAATCACACATGTAAGGATTTCGGGGTTTTGTCAGACGGTAGTTTTTTTATGTGTGTAAGTTGAAGTGGGAGAATATGCGGATGATGGACCGATGGATTTGTCCGGCAGTCGTTTCGGTATCTCAAGATTTTCCAGGCAATGGTTATCCGATGAAGATGATAGCCGGTACTGAAGGGAGTGAGTATAAGTACGGTCCGGAGATTGGAAAAGGAGTTCGGGCTGTAGATGATGTATTATAAATCGGAAGGGAAGCTGTGTATGGTTTCCCTTTTCTTTTTTTCTTCTTTCCGGTCTGTGTGAATAAGGAATGACCCGAAGAAAAGAGAGGCACCGGAATTGGATGAAGGGGGCTATGGTTGGTGTTGATGAGAGATTGAATAAGAGAGGCTACTTCGTACCCTGCCAGAGTAGAGAGAGAAGATTGCTTTTGTTTATTTTTCTTCCCTCTCACTTTTGTAAACTGCGAAGCTGGTCTACTCTTCTATATCCCCATTTAATTATTATTTCCTCCCCCTTTTTTACTTTTCTATACCCGTTGGCGGAATTAAATATGCGTTAATTTAATTCTGCCAATAGTTTTTCCGTATATTTGCATACAATAAAACAGAAGTTTGAATTCCTATTATTGATATTATGAAGAAGATACTTAAAGTCCTCAGTTTGAGCATATTGGGCTTGTTGTTTTTAGCTGTATTTGCCCTATTGTTAGCACGTTATGTATTCAACAGGCAATTAAAGGAATATGCTTATGAATACTTAGGAAAGGACAAGATAGAACTATTGAAGAATGCCGATAAGTATGCGCCAGATACCTTATCCTATAATTTTGTTTATCAGCAGGATACTGCCAAAGCACAGCAAATCCGTGAATACTTCAGATTGGATACCATTGTGAAACCTACAGAAGCTACATGGAACAGAGCTACCGCACTGGCACGTTTCGTAGCCAAGAACATTCCTCATGCCAATCAGAAAAACTATCCAAGGAAACGTAACGCAATAGGACTTTGGGAATATGCCCGCACGATAGAGCCGGCTTTTAACTGCCGCCTCCATTCAATCCTTTTGCATGAATTATTGCTGTCGGAAGGGATAGTGAATCGTTTTGTCACTTGCCTTCCCGCTGATTCGCTGGATTCTGACTGTCATGTGGTAAATCAAGTATGGCTACCCGAAATACAAAAATGGGCTATGCTTGATTCCGACATGAGAGCTTGGGCAGAAGATGAAAACGGAACACCACTTTCTCTCGCTGAAATGCGCGAACGTTACATAAACGGACAAGAAATTATATACCGCCCCTTATTAGATTCAGAGAATAATTTCAATTATTACAAGATGTATTGGGCCAAAAATCTCTATTGGTTTATATCTTGGGAGGTAACTGGTTATAGCCGTGAAGACAATAATCCTGCATTCAGCAACCATGACCGCGAGATAATACTTGTTCCTAAAGGATTCAATGGCTTTAATTTAAGCGACAAGTCTGTACTGACTACGGATGAATCGCGTTTTTGGGCCGTACCTGATAGTTTGACAGTTTCACATTAGCGATACTCTGAACATTAAACTTAGTTTCTATACTGCAAAGAGAGATAATAAATGCCTATGTCTCATCCCTTCTATATGCATATTTTGTGTTTTGCAGAGATGAGGTTTTACTATACTTTTATGCAAGGGCAGTTTTTTATACTTAACCTATTGGAAGAATTAAATATGCGTTAATTTAATTCCACCAACGGTTTTCTCTCTATATTAGCATGTACATCAAAAAAGTCCAGGTAACAATTTTTCATTAGTTATCTTCCAATCAAAAAAGAAATAAGAGCTTCCCATCCTATTACAGACAGAAAGCTCCTTCAGAATAAACATATAAATATTAAGGTCATAATCCATCGGCAAAAATACAGATAATATACATGACTCTCAAGGACAAACCGACAGAAAAATATATATCACTTCCGCCGTTTTTTATCCCCCCACAGACAACTTGAATATCCATCACTCCGTTTTCTATTATGTAGCCAAAGGAGAGATATCAGTGGGGGAAATTGACGGCGGCGGTGGATATGTCCGGATTTCATATTACCTTTGTGCCATCAAGATACTCTTTCTACATAGCAATAGAACTACTGTCAATATGCCTTGTCCGTTGATGGATGGGGCATATTTTATTTCAGGACACAGCAGGAATTCAAACAATAATCATTAACTTTACGCTCAACATGTAATAGTATACATATCATAGTAAAACTAATCTCTCGTCTGGTCAGTGATGATAGGATGAGAGCTTTTTGTATGATTTCACTTGCATATTCCATCTGAATGTTCTAATTTTATAGGCAACAGTAATTGATAGGATTTGTATCCAAGGGTGGTCCGGGTTGGTGTTTTTCCGTGAGGATGAATGTTCAATGTGTATGTTTCATATTAACTGACTACCCTTATGTATTGTTTTAGTAATGTTTCATGCCCGTTCTGCCAGTGATTGGTCGGACGGGTATTTGCTTATCTCATCCGGTTGCCTTATCTTTGTGGACGTTTGAACAATAAACGTTTTGATTCTTAGGTAACGATGAAAGACAGTCCGGGAATGCTTTCGGTCCGTGAGGATATTTGCTACGTATAAGATTATTTCATTCCGGGCTGTCTTTCTCACTCTACAAAAAAACATAAGCCTCCCGGAATACAATGAAAAGTTCTCCATTGTCGATACCAATCCATATCTGACATACTATTCCATGAACCAGACTTATCTTTTTGTATATTATGATCTTAAATAATTTTTGCAATAGCTCATTCTATTTAATATATGGATCTAATATTATAACTGAAAAACAAAAATACGGGAAAAATTTCTCTATCTGAATATCTATCTCTATATTTGCACTGTAATCTACAAATAGTTTTAACAAGTTAAATATGGAAAGGCTCGAAGCATGAACTTCATGGATGAAATATTAGCCAATATAGCTTAATGAAACAATAGCTATATAAATCCATAATGCTTAAATATCTATCTATGAAAGATCTATGACAAATAGATTGTACAATATCTAATGTCTTGAAGGGAAAAAGAGGTAAGTCATATTAGCTAACGTGCATTTTAGTAAATATAAGCTTTCCAAAATGTATTTATTGCTCTGTCAACAAGGATAGTACAAGATAAACATTCCAATCATTTTTTATATAATGATTGGAATGTATCCTAAACCTTTTTAGAAATAGCGTTTTCGAAAAGGTTTATTCTCTCTTACTGATTGACTCTAACATTAATTCAGTAAGAATGTGAACTTTACATGAAAGTTCCTTAGAAAAGGAACTTGGTGCAGGATGTCTTCGTGAGAAGGTGTCCTGTATTATTTTGTGCTCCTTGTTAGTTATAAAGAAACAATTACCTTATGTCTATTTCGCATCTATATGAAAAAGCTCAAAGTTTTCGCAGAACTATAGTGTATATATAGATCTGTATATTAGATGATTAAAAAAATGATGAATACAAATGATTATGAAACTTCCTCTCCATAAATTATTGTAGAGAAAACTATAGATGGTAAATGTTTTACCAATGAGTTACCTATATCAAGTATAAGCTGTTGATTATTAACTGCAATTGAAATACTCTATAGCTGATATTATATACTTCTATAACACTTTCTTTTTTATGAGCATTATATTATTTATAAATTATTATAATCCAATTTTTACGTGTGAAATTTTGATAGTTCATGCTGGTTTGTAAACAAATATACACTTTCCCATTAATCTCTGATATAAACAAGATAACATTTGTGTTCAACGAGGTTAAAATAAGTATCAACATTTCTAAAAAGCACATCTTTTGCGTTTAGCTATTAACCAGCATTTAGCATCTAAAAAATCTCAGTTTGTCCCAAAATTAAGTTCATTTTCTGTTTTGGTTGCTTATTTATTAACCATTTTGTTTTAAAACACGTGTATTCTTTGGAAAATCACATTAAAAGAGGAAATCATTGTGATAGAAAACATGAGCCAGTTCGCCTTTTTTAGGTATAAAAAAACTGTTGTTAAGCATAAAACAATGTATTCTATTAACAAATTGATAGATTTACAAGGTTTTTTCAATAAAATAGTTGTTCGTTTCAGTTTTATTAATATATTTGCACTTTGTTAGAGTAAAGAAACAATTAATGTAAAGTTAAACTTTAAGAGAGAATTTATGAAAAGAAAATTAATGCTGTTATTGGCCTGTCTTTTTGTCGGAATAGGCCTAGTAACTGCCCAAACCCAGAAGGTTACAGGTGTTGTAATTTCTGAAGAAGACGGGCAGCCAGTTATTGGAGCTTCTGTATTGGTAAAAGGTACACAAGTTGGTACTATTACCGGTGTAAATGGTGATTTTACATTACCAAACGTACCAAGTTCTGCGAAAACTTTGGTTATTTCTTATATTGGTATGCAGACTCAAGAAATAGCTATTAAAGCTAACATTCAGATAGTTATGAAGTCTGATAGTGAAATGTTGGACGAGGTAATGGTGGTTGCTTATGGTACAGCAAAAAAGTCTTCATTCACAGGTTCGGCAAGTGTGGTTTCATCTGAAGAAATTGGTAAAATTCAAACATCAAATGTTGCAAATGCATTGAGTGGAAAGGTGTCTGGAGTACAGTTGAATAACGCTTCAGGTCAACCGGGTTCTACTACTCCCAAAATTCGCATTCGCGGTATCAGCTCCATCAATGCCGGTAATGATCCATTGATAATACTTGATGGAGTACCTTATGATGGAGATATGAACAATATCTCCTCACAAGACATTGAATCAATGACTGTGCTGAAAGATGCAGCCTCCAATGCCCTATATGGTGCTCGTGGTGCCAACGGAGTGATTATTATAACTACAAAGAAAGGAAATGCAGGACAAGCTCGTGTAACATTAGACGCCAAATGGGGGTCAAACTCTCGGGCATCACAAGACTATAAACGTGTGAAGAATCCCGCACAATATTATGAAATGTATTATGGTTCTCTGAAAAACTACCTCATGAATGTAGAGGGTATGAGTGCTGCTGAAGCACATATGCATGCAACTACAGACATGATAGATAGTAATCCTCAAAATGACTATTCATTAGGATATAACGCTTACAAAATACCGGCTGGACAATACTTGATTGGTAGTAACGGTAAACTGAATCCAAATGCTACCCTAGGCAATATGGTAGAGGCCGGTGGAAATCAGTATTTGATTAGACCAGACAATTGGTTAGACGAAGTTTATAATCATGGGTTACGTCAGGAATATAATGTTAGTATTTCTGCAGGTACGGATAAATCATCTTTCTATGCTTCGGTTAGCTATTTAGATAACGAAGGAATTACTGTAAATTCTGACTACGAACGTCTGACAGGTCGTTTAAAAGCCGATTATCAAGTAAAAGAATGGCTGAAAGTTGGAGCAAATATGTCTTATACACATTTAGACATGAATTCATTGGATGAAGATGGTTCGTCGACTTCTTCCGGAAACGTTTTTGCCATATCTACCCAAATTGCTCCTATATATCCTATATATATACGTGATGGTCAAGGCAATATTATGGTAGATAAAAATGGTTACCAGATGTATGACTACGGAGATGGCGGTAATGCAGGATTGGCACGTCCCATCTTGTCTGGATCAAACGCATATTCAGCTAATATGCTGGATGAGCGTAATGCAGAAGGAAATGCTTTTACAGCCAATGGTTTTGCAGAAATACGCTTTTTGGAAGATTTTAAATTCACATGGACTAGCAGTGTGGCTAATGCTGAAATTCGTCAGACCAACTATACCAATCCGTATTATGGTCAGTATGCCAGTCAGAATGGTACAGTTTACAAATACCACACACGTAATCTGTCTTACAATCACCAGCAATTGTTAAATTGGAAACACTCTTTTGGCTCGCATAATTTGGAAGCGATGTTGGGACACGAGTCTTATCGTAGTAAATATTATTATCTGTATGCAGGCAAAAGCAATATGTTTGACCCTAACAACCACGAATTAGCCGGTGCCATAACAGATAGCGGAAACAACTCTTACACGACTGATTATAATACAGAAGGATATTTTGGTCGTATACAATATGATTTTAACGAAAAATATTTCCTATCCGGTTCTTTCCGTCGTGATGCTTCTTCACGTTTCCATCCGGACAATCGTTGGGGTAACTTCTGGTCAGCCGGAGCTGCTTGGATTATCTCCAAAGAGGATTTCTTTGATGTTTCTTGGGTTGATATGTTGAAAATAAAGGCTTCTTACGGTTCACAAGGTAATGACAACATCGGTAACTATCGATATGTAAACACTTATACAATTGTAAATTCTGCCGGAAGCCCGGGTGCACTTCCCGATATATTAGGAAACAAGGATATTACATGGGAAACTAATGGAAATTTCAATGCCGGTTTTGAATTTGAATTATTTGAATCCAGAGTGAACGGTAGTGTAGAATACTTCTTACGTAAAACTACAGATATGCTGTTTGCTTTCCCGCTTGCACCATCCTATGGTTATACCTCATATTATGCCAATGTAGGCGATATGCGCAATCAAGGTATAGAGATGGAAGTGACAGGAACCCCTATCAAGACCAATGATTTAACTTGGGATATTCGTTTGAACCTGACACACTATAAGAACAAGATTACTTACTTACCTGAAAAACGTAAAACGATGAAGCTTGGTGGACACGGCGGTTACAGCAGTGGAGACAAGTTCTTTGGTGAAGGACTTCCTTTATATACTTATCGCTTACAGCAATATGCCGGAGTAAACGAAAATGGAGAATCGCTTTTCTATAAAGATGTAACAGATAAAGAAGGGAAAGTAACACGCACTACTACAACCAATTACTCAGAGGCTACCTACTATGATTGTGGTACGGCACTTCCTGATGTATATGGTGGATTCGGGACTACAGTAAACTATAAAGGGTTCGACCTTTCTATAGATTTCAATTACCAAATAGGTGGTCAGGTGTATGATGGGGACTATGCCGGCATGATGGGTTCACCGACTTCCAGCTCTCGAGGGCGTGGTTTCCATGCTGATTTATTGAAAGCTTGGACTCCACAGAACAAAGGCAGTAATATACCGCGCATGCAATTTAACGACGATTATACCGCAGCCAGTTCGGATCGTTTCTTGACAAGTGCTTCCTACTTGAGCCTTCAGAATATTAATTTTGGTTATACACTACCGGTTAGCATTACACGTCGCTCCGGTATAGAGAAAATCCGTGTTTATTTTGCTGGCGAAAACCTTTGGTTGTGGTCCAAACGTCAGGGACTTGATCCTCGCCAAAGCATCGATGGTAGCGTAACAGCTTCTTATTATGCTCCGATGCGCACTCTTTCCGGAGGTATTACTTTGACATTCTAGTTAAAAAATAATAAAACGAAAAAAAACAAATATGAAAAATATATCAAGACTCTTAGCTGGGTTATGCCTTTCGTCAACGGTCTTACTGAATACCGGTTGTATTGAAGAGACATTCCCTACCAATGGTGCTACAGAAGACCAAATAACTTCTTCAGACATGGCTGCCACAGCAATGCTTTGGGCTATGCATGCTACGTTAAACACTTACGCAATGGATGCAGAATATAGTAGACATTACGATTGGGGATATGGCTCAGTGATGCATGTACGTGATGTAATGACCGGAGATATGCCTATCGCTTCCTCTGGGTATGACCACTACTCCTATTGGGAACAAAACCAATACCAAGGTGAAGGTTATGTTTTTGGACAATTTATATGGAATTACTATTGGAAAAGTATATTAACGACTAACAAATTATTGGCAGCATTCCCAGAAGAGAAGGCTACTGAAGTACAAAAAGGCTATGTAGGTGCAGCACATGCCTATCGCGCTTTATTCTATTTAGATATGGCTCGTATGTATGAATATTTGCCTACTGATGGGACCAAAATGCCCAATGCTGCAGGGAATGATGTTACAGGTTTGACTATTCCTATCGTAACAGAAAAGACTACAGAAGAAGAATCGTACAACAATCCGCGTGTGACTCGTGAGCAAATGGCTGAGTTCATTCTAGCAGATTTGAATAAAGCAGAAGAACTGATTCCATTATTGACTATCAGCGATCGCACAATGCCGCATATTGATGCAGTTTATGGATTGAAAGCACGTTATTATATGTGGTTGGAAGATTACGAGAATGCTAAAAAGTATGCTCGCTTAGCTATTAATAATTCCGCTTTGACTCCTATGAACGAGGAAGAATGCTTAAGTACTTCCAAAGGATTCAACAACATCAATTGTTGGATGTGGGGATCTCAATTAGTTAAAGAGAATGATGTAGTACAAACAGGTATTGTAAACTGGACTTCATGGATGTCCAACGAAACTTCATTTGGATATGCCGCCCAACGTACAGGTGGTCCATACGTACAAGTAGATGCTAGTATGTATGCACGTATGAATGATAATGATTTCCGTAAACGTATGTGGAAAGCTCCTAAAGGAACCGTTTTGGAAGGGAAAACCGAATTCTTGACTTCTTCCATTTCCCGTTATGGTAACTTTGGAGATTGGCTTCCAACATATGCATCTGCGAAATTCCGCCCTTGTGAGGGCAACCCGGATGATGTAAATCTGGCTGCAGCAAGTGCTTATCCACTGATGCGTGTAGAAGAAATGTATTTCATAGAAGCTGAAGCCTCTGAGCATGTAAGTGCAGGAAGTGGAAAAGCCTTACTGGAAACATTTATGAATACATATCGCATGACAGGAGGACACACATATACATGTTCAAACAGTAATGTAATTGATGAAATTGTATTCCAGAAACGTGTGGAATTATGGGGAGAAGGTCAAACCTTCTTCGATATCAAGCGCTTGGATATGCCTGTTACACGTGATTATACCGGGTCCAATTTTTATGCCTCTGCAAAATTCAATACTACACGTCGCCCGGCTTGGATGAATTTGTGTATTGTGCAAAGCGAAAAAAACAGTAACTCTGCTTTGGTAGGATTTGAAAACCCCGATCCCAGTGATGCCTATTAATGCATAATCATTAAAAAGAAAAAATATGAATAAAATTAAGAAATACAGCTTTATTGCTTTAAGTTTGGTATTTGTATTAGGTTTTAGTGCTTGTACCGAAGAATGCGACTACACTCCAGCATTACCTTCAGAAGCCAATACATCTGGAGTAACTTTTACCGACATGAACAGTATGGACGTAGAACTGTCGCCCGATGCAACCAAGGAAATTTCAATTTCGGTGCAGAGAGCAGAAGCCGGTACCGCGACCAATATTCCTATATTGACTCTCAGAAACGATGAAGGGATATTTGATATTCCTTCAAGCGTTAATTTCGAAGCTGGAGTTCAAACTGCAGAAATAAAAATTACATTCCCGAATGCTGTCGAAGGAGAACTCTATAAGTTCGAAATCGCTTTGGATAACGATGGGCTTTACTCACAAGAAAGTATCTCTAACAAAAGCGGTAGTGTACAATGCATTATGTGGGAAGAATTAGGTATAGGAAAGTTGAGTGTAACGCTTTTAGGAGGCACCGCTACATGTAATATCTCTAAAGCAAGACATACGACTTGGTATAAAGCCGTTGCTCCGGTAGAAGAAGGCATGGACATTGTATTTAAAGTAAATGAGAACAATGCTGTTACAGTTGAAGCCCAACCTATATTTACAGACTCTAACTATGGTCTTGTATTTGTAAAGTCAACAGATGGTATCTACAACGAAGAAAATAATACTATTCAAGTAATTTTGACATATTATTGTTCTGCCGGTACATTTGGTACATTCCAAGAAACATTTACACTTCCTGCTAAATAAAAATTAGAATAATATAGTGCTAATCTAAGATTTGGAACATAAATAAATTTTTAAGCTCATTTTTATACAATCGGCACATATTTCATTACAATGAATGTGTGCCGATTACTACTCTCATGAAAGGTTGAAATGGAAATCTATAGCCTTTCCTTATTTTCTGTCAATACCAAGTATTCAGCTATAATCACAATCTCTATTTAATTTTCTGTTTCCGAATTAAATTATGATTCAGCACTTATTTGTTGCTTCCCACCCTCAAGAGAAGAAAGAAATAAAATTCAATCATAGAACCAATCATCCAAACTATAATCTCTTTGACTTTTGGGGGATAAAAAAAATACAACTCCATTCAACTATTCCCGATTATTATGACCAACCAGAAACAATAGTTAACTATCAACAAAATATCCTTAATCTCACTACTTAATTCAAATAGCACCATAGATGTCAACCAATAACCAAAATGACAAAAGTACTCCAGGCATTTTTGTTTTATCCCACCATTTACAGTAAGCGACTACTCAACTAGATCTTGTGTATTCGATTTATCTGTAAGATGCACTCCATTATAAGTGCGTCTCAATTTTTATATACCAACTTGTCTCAGGGTTGTTTTTGAGTGGCAGCCTCTCTTTTTTCCCGTTTTTTCCTGCATTTTCCCGGAACTGCCCCGATTATTTCCCCCATACATCCGGCAATAGTTCTTTCGGGTCCCTGTCTGATTTGAGAGCCAGATAATAAGGAGGTTTACCTATCACATCATTCAGCCACTCTCTGGGATTGACACCACGTTCCTTACATAATTCAGGTAAAGAGCAGATTATAAGCTGCTTCCCAACCGATGAGTTTTTGAATAAAAACAATGCATGACACAATTTATTTTAAATGTAATGTAAATCCATAAATGGTAATTTCTCTTGAAAATTGATTGTCAGTGCATCAAGTAGTTCTATAGGTAGTGATGGGTAATACTCCACAAGCATTTGAGAAGTTATCTGTGAAAGATTGGGCTCTTTCTCGCGCATTTGTTTAATTCCTGAAATATTATTCACTAATAATGTCTTCGCCATATCTGCCGCTAAAGCGTATTTTTTATCTCCAATGTGTATTTCTCCATATTTCTTGTTGGTGTAGAGATGAGCAAAGAAAGTTGCAAGCCCCTCCTCCAAATAAGTCGATGTCCCTTTTAAACCCGGTGATAAAAGATGTACTGCTTCATGAGCGACTTGATATACAGCATGTTTTAAATTGTATTCGCAGTTGTGAGTGATGCGTATTTGAATATCTTTTTTTGAAAATCCAGAGGGGAAATAAATATTAGGTGCCTCATCTGAAAGTATTATTCCGCAAAATCTAAATGTATAATCTTTAGGCCCAAAATTTATCTCTATGGCTTGCATTATATCAGTAAATATATTATTGATATTCCTCTTAGGAATATCAGTGAATATGTTATTTTCTATATCCATACTTGTCTTGATTAAGAATATGACAGATATGCAAATATACATTTTTATTTTGTAGAGGAAAACAAATCTTTTTGTTTAAGATAAAAAAGTCTCATTTACGGGTACTCAATCTTTGAATTTTCTATTTTGTTACATTCTATGTATAATATTATTTAGAACAAAATAAGAAAGCATTCTGTTTTTGAAGTGTTAGAATTAAAAAAACAAGAAGAGACAAGCCTTAATCCGGCTCATCCCTTCCATTATCCAGTCTATCTCCTGCATATCACGTCATACACGGAGCAGCCTTCCGTATAGTCATCTGCCCCAGGCTCAAACTCTTTCCACCATTCCCAGACATGCAGACCATAACCTTTCCATTGCAGCATCTCTATCTCTGTTTTCCACTGATAAGACCATTGATTGTTAAGACGTGGACAGACCAGGATACGTAAATACCCCGGAATACCTGTCATCAAATCTCCCGACAATACCTTTCCGCCCGTTGAGAACCATTGGAAACCCGGAAAAAGCCCCGTCATCCCTTCAGCCACGCCATCATCATCCACTATCACAATCCTCATGTCCGGGCGGTATTCCATTGTCGGATTTGGGAGATGATGAAACGAAGGGGTATTTTTTACTCTGGAGAACAACGCCTTCAGTCTTTCATCCGCCCCTTCCCTTATCAGTGTCTTACTCCCGAACCTTTTATTCCTGTATGCATTGCCGACCGTATACCTTATCTCACCGGTCGTAAAGTCGGAGGAGGCGTAAGGGAGAAGTATGTCAAGCGCCTCGTCTCTCCCAATACCGTATTCACAGAGATTGCAAGCCGTATCATAGACATATCCGTTACGGTTGCCTCTACTGAATCCCCCTTCCGTCCATGAGAGTATGATCCTGAGCCTCTCGTCCATATCTGTAACCGGGGCTGTGCAGTTGGCTGTATCCGGATTTATGGCCATCTCCTCTTTTACCTCAACCGGTTTGTCCCATACAAGTGCTCCGGGGTTGAGATAGAGGTCCGGATCATAGGTGACGTTCGTATATCTTGCTATATCCTGAGCTCTTCTATCCTCGACTACACCAAAATCCTCCGCTATGGCCCTGTAATAGAGTTTATGGCTTTCAGCGTCAAGACTGTCCGGCACCTTGACCAGCACTTTGAGACCCTTTCCTGAGATTGAGAGGAAGACCGAGTATACATAAGGATTCTCCATCAGCCGTTCCTTCTCTGACAACACGTCTCCATCCAGGTGGTCTATGTCGATGGCCATGATGCCGCTATGCCTTATCAGCCTCTCTTTCCCGCGTCTTCCGAATATGCCTGAGAATGAAAATCCGGGAGCTTCGAATTTAGCCCGGTCCATTTCCTCCCTGGTCCCGGCGTTTCTAACCTTGTCCGCATATTCCCTGTATTTCCCTTCCTGAATCAGACGGAGGGCATAATCCACACTCATCCTTTTTGCCGGAAGTGTGTTGCTCTTGCTTGTATAAAAATCTATATCGTTCATTGTCATTAGTCTTTAAGTTGTTGATGTGTGGAGGTGTTCGCTGTTTGGGAAGCGAACACCCCACCAAGATGTATATTAATTGATTGATGTATTTACCACTGTTCACGATGTTTATGAGTGTTTAGGGGTGTTTAGGGGTGTTTACGGTGTTTATGAGTGTTTACACTGTTTACTGGTGATCACTACTGTTTAGGGTGTTTACTAGTGTTTAGCCTGTTTACCTATGTTTAGTGTGTAAATAAATGAACACCACTATATATTTTTTCTTCTTTTGGGTCATTCTCCAGTCTTACTTATGTGATATTATCCTTTATCATAGTAGTAAGCAATAGGATATGAAAAGGAATAACCCAAAGAAAAGAGAGAGAATGATGTTTTTTCTTTCTTTTGGGTCATTTCCTATTGTATATATAGGCTATATTTGGATAATAATAATGAATGACCCAAAAAAAGAAGGAAAAATGAATATGAGTGTTCATTCATTTATATAGTGAACACTAGTAAACACCTTAAACACTAATAAACAGTGTAAACAGCAGTAAACACCTTAAACACTAGTAAACAGTGTAAACAGTGTAAACAGTAGTAAACACCTTAAACACCAGTAAACAGTGTAAACAGTAGTGAACACCTTAAACACCCATAAACAGTAGTAAACATCAGAAATCAACAGCAGATAATATACAATGTGAAGGATTGGCCCTCAAAAGCCAATCCCTTCACTTCACTTTTAACTATTCTTATATTCATCCATTCTCATCAACATCCATCCCTTTCAGCCTTTTTCCGACAGTGGCAGGTGAGAGGTTCAGTTCCTCGGCTATCTTCCTGTTTGACATTCCCTGCCCGTGCAATTTCCTGATCTGTTCGAGCTGCATATTGTCTGCATCCTTCAAAAGGTCACACTCCCTGGCTGTCTGGATAGGAATTTGGGTGTCCATTCCGGTCTGGTGAAGCTGTGCGGGCTGTATGAAACGGAGCATGGTGGGATCGAGCGTCTTGTCAATCACATAAGGTATCACATGGTTCCCGTCCCATACTATCCTGCCGTTCCTGCTCTTGAGTTGCTTCACGTATCTGCCCGTCGAGGGATTGCTGCTGTCAGTACCTATGGCGAAGACCGACTGAACGAAGTTGGTGAGCATGCTTGAGCCCAGGCAGTGGTTGATGTCAAGGGGTGTGAACGGCTGGATCTTCGGGGTATGGTTGACTACAAGGATAGAGTAGCCCTCCTTCGCCCAGTTACAGAACTCCTGGCAGATCGGTTTCACATCCTCGGCCTTCATCCCCCCGTTGTTGACAAGAAAGGTGAGGTTGTCAAGAATCAACACCCTCGCGTTCACCTTTGCCATCATCTTCCTTATCAACGGCAGGAACTTCCCCGAATCATAGAGGCCATCTCCAATCATGCTTAAATCCGGGCGGTGGAGAGTTTCGGGCCATACATGCAGTTCACCGTCCCTTGAGGTATATCTCTCCTGGAACTGCTTCATGGAGAGTTCAAGGTCGAGGTACAATACGGTTTTCCCCAGTCGCCCGCTTATATGCTCCGCTATCTGGACCGCATAAAGGCTCTTGCCCGTATTTGTCCGCCCGAAAAGGATGGCGAACTCGTTCTCGAACCACAGGGCATTGCCGTTCCCGTCACCTCCCCATAATATCTCCGGCACGGGTTTACGTTTTTCTTCCATCATCATACTGTTCAGGGATTGTCCCATTATAAAGTCAAGTTCATCCGCCTCCTCTGCCGGCTGTGTATCCTTGGGTGTTGTGGGTGCCGTGTATTCCTCCTCCCTCTCCGTATGCCATTCTTTACCGTCACCGAACAGATTGAATTCCGGCACTTTCACGGGTGGCACGACAAGAGGTATGTACGGCAACGGGCTTTCCGCATCATTCCAGCATTTCTCAAGACTGGCATTGGCGGAAGCGATAATTTTTTCATCTGGTTCTAATTTTTCAGTCATCATTTTATTAGAGTTTTTAGTTGTACATTGATTTAATCCACACGTATAAGAATCTCCAGTTTTCAGACCGCCATTCTGATACCAATGAAGAAAGGATGACAAAACCGGCCACTGTCCCGCCATCCCTCCATGACTGAAAACTGAAAATAACTTGTACACAGATTAGGGCATGACTGGAAATGGCGCGCGTTTTTCATATTTGGAGCGCTATTATATATGTAAGGTATAATTGCCCAACGTCCAGCATCCTCCCAAAGCCTTATTACCGAAGAAACAAATACTCACACAATGAAGAAGGGTGTCCGAGATCTGAATATGGTCAACGGCGCTCTTCTTATTTTTTCTTCTTCTCTTCCAAATCGCGTTTTTGCTATCCTAACCAGCCCAACGCCTAATAACTGAAACATAAATGGCACACAGCAATATGTTTGAAAATCTAATCAATAAAATATTGGGAGTTGAGCGGGAGCCTATTCCCAATCGTCAGGATACTTTTACCGCACCTGATGTCACCGAAAAAGCGGTATCATCCGAACCTGTTCCTGAAAAATACCAAAGAGACATAGAAGCGCTCCGACAGAAATATGGAGACGCTTTTAAAACCGGTCTCTGCATCAATCTGACCTTGCAGGAGGCTTTATCAATCATGCCGAGGGTAAAAAGGAGACGTATTGATTCATACAGAGGTTTACAATCCTATTTGATGAAAGAGTGGGATATCACATTAACAATCACATCACAAAAAACTAAATCTAAATCATTATGAAGAATTATTTTATAGCAAACGGTGAGATTCTGAACACCGGTATGGGTATTGAAGAAATCGAATCACAGGTACAGGAATCATTGGACGAATACACCTCCGGAATGGCACAATTTATGGTCAAGGAAATAAGCGAGAAAGAAATCAGGATGTTCTTTGTCAGGGATTTTCGTTGCGACCCCAATAAATTAATAGTCTATGACGCTGACATGTCACTCATTACGGGAGTGGGAATCGGAGCTTTCCAGCTTCAGACTGTCGGAGGGTATCCAATGATTTATCCCTTGAATTTTGCAGGGAAAAACTTCTACACGGATATAACTGCCTTCATCAGGTTCTACAAGTCTCTGTTGTTTATGGAGATGGGACAGAAGGTGGAGCATATCGGCCTGAGAACTTATTCGGACCGGATTTTAATGCAGATAATCTTTTAATCCTTATGAATGTCTTGGTAGCATGTGAAGAGAGTCAGGCCGTATGTCTGGCTTTCAGAAAACTGGGTCATAGCGCTTTCAGTTGTGACCTTCAGGATTGCAGCGGTGGTCATCCCGAGTATCATTTCAAGGGGAATATGTTTGATGTAATCGCCAATCGTGGTGGAACTTTGGAGAATGGAACCAAACACTTTCTTGATGGTAACTGGGATCTGGTCATAGCCCATCCTCCCTGTACTTTTCTTGCTGTCTCGGGTGCAAGGTGGTATTATCACCCGGACGACAAAAACCTTCCTATAGAACAGAGAAGACCACATCCGAAGTTCCCCGACAGAGCCAAAGACCGTGAGGAAGCAGTCCAGTTCTTCATGGATGTTTCAAGGATAGGAGTGAGTAAACTGGCCATCGAGAATCCGGTAGGTATAATGAGCAGCCGATGGAGAAAGCCTGACCAAATCATAGAACCTTGGATGTTCGGTCATGAGGCAAGTAAGAAAACTTGTCTATGGCTGAAGAACCTGCCTCTCCTGGTACCGACAAATATAGTCGGGAAAGGTGAGGTGCTGACATTCAGGAACGGGAACCGGATGCAGAAATGGACTTCCGACATATTCTTCTCGGGCGTGTCGGCTGAGGAGAGAAGAAAACTGAGAAGCAAGACCTTTCCCGGAATAGCGGATGCGATGGCTGACCAATGGGGAGGAAAAATGGCGGCATAATTACACTATAATGTATGGATCAAAACAAGAACAAATAACAAGATGGCACAATATTTCAGAATAGCGACAAAGGAC
>ERZ780212.1642-NODE-1642-length-16589-cov-3.965102_pt1 | contig 16589 bp, 22 predicted proteins | sample MGYA00511364_ERZ780212 | MGnify/ENA primary metagenome ERZ780212 (study PRJEB29588, sample SAMEA2147991) | human gut metagenome | biome: human gut; feature: human-associated habitat; material: faeces | place: Denmark | collected 2008/2010 ...
TTTATACTTGCAATGAATATAATACAGAACGCATATACCACAAACTATTATTAACCTTGTACAGCGTGAGGAGGACATGAGGGACGCTATTTATACTTGCAATGAATATAATACAGAACGCATATACCACAAACTATTATTAACGTTGGGTTGCTTGCTATTGCATCAAGAAGCGCGGCTATTATTTGTACCGCTGTAGCGAAGAAGTCGCCTAACGTGCTAGCGATGTTATATACAGCTGAGTGAATTTGTTCTGTGGTGGTCATTTCATTTCCTTTCGTTCGGTGTACCTTTATTATAGCGTAGTCGTGTACTACTGTCAACTGTTAATCTTGCGCAAGTGGAAAATAATACTATATGAAGAAAATATGAAGTACATAAACAACTATTGCAAGTGGGTACATAACGGCGTATATTATAAGTGCGCCAAGGGAAAAGGCGCAAGGACATAGTAGGAAGGGCAGAACAATGATTGAGAACGTCGAAGTAGCCTATTGTATGGCTAAACTAGAAGATGCCATAAGTAGGGAAAAGAAGAGCGCCGCTATTTATCTTGATTGTAACGAGGGAAAGCAGGACGCTACATATAAACGCATGGTTTCGCGTTGGTCGACCATGATTGCAGCGTTTGAAATCGCTTTCGGCGTGAGTTATTTCAAGCAGCACTAACTATTTACGGTTATGCGGGCGGCGAAAACGTCGCCCGCTAAGAGAAAGGAACAATAATGAAACTGCGTCGCATGTCCGCAACCGTCGATTTTGTCGACTCTATCACGCTCAAACTTAAAAACGGTGAGAACATCCATCTTGAAAACGCGTACGTTCTCACTTCGTACGCGTCCCGCGTTGCCGTGTATTGCAAGATGCGCGTTTATCTCCTTCCTCGCTATGATTATAGCGTTACGACGTGGAAGCACCTTCATGCCTTCATAGAAGATTATTGTAGTTTTGTGCGCGATTATGATGCGAACACTATTCGAGAGATTGCATTGAATGGAATAACTGACACTGAATGCGAATACGCGTTCGCAAGCGGTATAGTTACAGGCATGGAACATCTTGAGCGCTATTAACAGGGGGCTAAAACGGTTACGTTTCCCGATGGAAGGGTAGCATGCAATCGCGAAAGCGCCATCGATATTTTGGGCGATTATGGACTTACGGAAGATGACGTTGCAGAGTTCGCGGCGTTGGTTTTGGAGAGCGAACTGACATTGGGCGTCCATTGGCTCGAATGATTGCGCAATCGCTGAATGGCTAGAGTCCCTCGATTAAATAATGTGCATTTCATGAAGCGGCTTGCAAGTTGGTTTTAATACTTGACAAGCCGCACTATACAGAGTAGTATAAGAGTTGCCATTAAGGTACACGACAGAAAGGACAGAGAAAATGGCACGAAACACGATTCAAAAGAAGTTTACGACTACAGAGGTTCACGGTTTCATCATCAAAGACGGGCAGCCTGTGAATGTTGCCTATCAGCTAGGGAGGAAGTGCGGGTTAAGCACCGCGCAAGCCCTTATCAGAAAGGAGGAGCCGAGTTTTGCCGCCGTTGAGGTTGTGGAGCACGAGCAGCTTTATAAGATGACTTTCGACGACTTCAAGAAGTACGGCACGCTCTGCGATACTTCGGAAGATGATGAGGACTAACACGCTAAAACGGGTAGCGTAAGGCACGCCGCCCCTGAATGAAAGGAACGAAAATGGAGAACAACGAACTTTCGACAATCACTGACGACGCGCCCGAATTTTCGCGCGGCATGTACTGTTCAATCCATGCGGAGACACAGGCGGACAGGCTTGATATTTACGAAGCAGTATCTAATTCCCTGCCGCTTGATGACATGGTGGGGAAGGTTGTAGAGGTTGAGAACGTCATTATCCAGCCAGTGGAAATGACGGACAACGCGACAGGCGAGCAGACCGTGCGCAACCGTATTGTGCTCATCACTCCGAAGGGCGATGCCTACGGCTGCACAAGCACGGGCGTTGAAACCTCGATGAAGAACCTTTTCGCCATCGTCGGTTGTCCGCCGTGGAATCCTGCCATTGCTTTCGATGTGGTTAAGAAGCAGGGGCGAAACGGCTACAAGTTCACCACGCTTCAGCGCCACAAATAACACCTCATAGCAGAGCAGCAAGCGAGGGCGGGCCATATGCCCGCCCTTTCTGTTAAGGAGGCGAAGCCGATGACGAAGGCTAACGAGAACGCCCGCGCCCATGTGAAAGACGCTGAACGTAGGGCGCGGCGCAAGATTAGAAGATTGCAGAGCAAGGGCATAAGAACGGGTGGGATTGCCCTATTTCGCGATGTTGACCCATCGAACACAAGGGCATTGAACAGTTACGCGCGGGACTTGGAAAAGTTCATATCGCGCTCTACAAGGTTTGTTGCAGGGCGGGACGGCACCCCCATACCGTACACCGCTTATAGAGACTACAAGCGGATTGAGAGGCAATGGAACAAGGAGCACAACAGATATTGGCAGAAGTTCGCGCAACATCCGTTTTTGACCGCATACGGTGCAGCGGACATGACGTTAGGGCAAAGGAGCGCGGCGGCGCACGTGAAAGGCTTGCCATTTGGCAATATCGACTATCAACGCGAGTTATTGCCTGAGCAGATAAGAAGCGTTGATGATTTGAATCAGCGTAAGAAGATTCTAAAACGGGAACTGTCCCCCTCGTTTCAACGCAAGCGGATTACGCAGTTGCGCAAGAACCTTTTGGAACATGCCGCGACGTTTAACGACCCTCGAATCCCCGACATGATTAAGAAGCTGTCAAATGAGCAGCTTTTCGCATTGCAGAATTTTACCAACTTTGTTCCCCTTTATTACCGCTACATAAACACCGACAGGGATAACGTAATGGGTGCACAGGCTGACGCTATGGATGATGAAGCGCAGAAAGAGCATATGGTTCTAACTATTCAGCAGGTACAGAATCAATACCCCAAGAAGCCGACACGAAAACGCAAGCGTAAGAACAAAAAACGTGGGTAGCTATGGATTACGTAGCAGATTTCGAGACGACCACAGACGTAAATGATTGTCGCGTTTGGGCGTGGTGTGTTTGTGAGATTGATAACCCCGACGCACTAAGATATGGCACGAACATTGCAACATTTCTTGATTTCTGCAAGGTGCATGGTGGCACATATTATTTCCATAACGCTGCTTTTGACTGTGAGTTTATTCTGTACTACCTGCTTACCAACGGATTTGAGTACAGCGAGAAGGCAAAAACAAAGACGTTCAAAACGCTTATATCTAGCATGGGCAAGTTCTATCAGATGCAAGTATGCTTTGAGAAGAAGGGTAAGAAGAAGGCTGTTACCTGCACATTCAAAGACAGCTTGAAAAAACTCCCCATGAAGGTATCTCAAATTGCGAAGGCTTTTGACCTCCCCATTTCAAAACTTGAGATTGATTACACAGAGTACCGCCCGATTGGTCACGAACTAACGCCGCAAGAGCGCGACTATATCAGGAACGATGTTCAGATTGTCGCACAGGCATTGCATCAGCAGTTCGGCAAGGGGCTTAATAGGCTGACAATTGGGAGCGATGCCTTAAACGCGTACATGGATATCATAGGCTCCAAGTGGGATGATTGGTTCCCTAAGATACATGTTGAAATGGACGCGATGATACGCAAGGCATACAGGGGCGGCTATACATATGCGAATCCAAAGTTTCAGGCAGATGCAGACCATGAGGACAGATTGCAGGGCAGTGGTTCAGTATATGATGTGAACAGTCTGTACCCCGATGTTATGTACCATCGCCCCCTGCCGATAGGGCATCCCATTTATTTCAAAGGGCGCTATAAGAACAATCCCCAATATCCTCTTTATATCCAATTCCTCACATGCCATTGCAAGTTGAAGCCGAACCACCTCCCCACATTGCAGATAAAGAACAATCCGTTTTATTCGGAGACGGAGTATATACATGACACGGAGGGCACCGTTGACTTGGCTTTGACCAACGTTGATTTGGAAATACTCATGCAGCAGTATGATGTTACGGTTTTCTCTTATAATGGTGGTTACATGTTTGAACAGGCTACGGGGCTGTTCAAAGAGTACATTGATTATTGGATGCACATAAAGGAGACGACCACAGGCGGTTTGAGACAGCTTGCAAAGCTAATGCTGAACTCGCTTTACGGGAAGTTCGCGACCAATCCAGACGTTACGCCTAAGATTCCATATCTAAAAGATGATGGAAGTGTGGGTTACAGATTGGGGGACAAAGAGACACGTGACCCTGTTTACACGCCTATGGGCTGCTTCATTACTGCATGGGCAAGACATAAGACCATAACCGCCGCACAAAGCGTGTATGATAGGTTCATGTATGCGGACACTGATAGCATACATGTTTTGGGTACTGAACCCGTACAGGGAATTGAAGTTCATCCTACACACCTTGGTGCTTGGAAACACGAGAGCAATTTCAGCATGGCTAAATATATCAGGGCTAAAACGTACATGGAAAGAATCTATCAGGTTGGCAAGATGGTTGATGGCGAATACAGAATGGTTGACGTTCAGCCGTTCGATGACGTTAAGTGCGCAGGTATGCCAGAGGAATTGAAGCGCATGGTTACGTTCGACAGTTTCAAAAGGGGCTTGCAACTTCATGGGAAGTTGAAGCCAAGGCACGTTAGGGGCGGCATAGTGCTTGAGCCTATAACGTTCACGCTCACCCGATAGGAGGCAACATATGATTGAGCGTAGCTTTAGGATTGATGAAGCGATGTACGAGCAGCTTAAAGAAATAAGCGAGCGGGAGAATCTGCCCGTTTCCTATCTTGTTCGCGTTGCGGTTTCGCAGTTTTTGAACGCTTATTCAGATTCGATTGATTTGGTGAAAATGAACGCGAGTGCTTGACAGTGCTTGTGAAGTGCCATATATTGGCTATGGTGATACCCAATCCGTCTGGACGATGACCGATGCGGGATTGCTACGGGTGATACCGCCCGCACGAGTGCGAGCCGCATTAGCAGCGGCGGCGTTTCGGGAATGGCAATATCACCGGCACAGTCAGCCCTCGCCACGGTCGCAACCAGATGGTGGGGGCTATTTTGTTGAAAGGAGAGGCAATGAACCTGGAGGAGTTGCTTGCATGGCTTCGTGAGCGCATGGAGGATGACGAGTACGCCACCGCAGAGACGTTCTTGAAGGACGTCCAGAAGCGGGGCGAGGGCTTTGACGAGTACCGCAGTTCCTCGGAAGCGCGAATGAGCGAGTACGCAGCTAACGAGGAAGCGATGAAGTCGGAGATTCAATCCCTTAAAGCCCGCAATTACGACCTGCTGATGCAGGTACCTGCCGACAACAGCGGGGACAATGACGGTGACGGCGCGGTTGTTGAGGACGTTGACGATGATGGAACCGTGTATCACATCGACAATCTTTTCACTGATGACAAGGAGGATGGAAACAATGGCAACTAAGACGATTAAAACGCTGAACGCGACGAACGCGCAGATTTTGAACGCTATTCGCACTGATGCTTCGTTCGCGTATCAGCAGCGAATCCCTGCCGCAACGCAGGGGGACATTACCAACACGGTGAACAACCTGCTTGAATATCGACCGATGATGAACGAGTTTATTGATGCGCTTGTGAACCGCATTGGCGATGTTGTTATCAAAAGCAAGGTATGGACTAATCCGCTTGCGCAGTTTAAGCGCGGAATGATGCAGTACGGCGAGACTATCGAGGAACTCGCGACAACGCTGATTCAGGCTAAACGATATGACCCTAATTCTTGCCATGAGGATGTCTTTAAGTGCAGCCCCCCTGATGTTATGAGCAACTTTCACAGCATCAACCGTCAGGACTATTATCCGCTGACTATTAACGACATGCTTTTGCGCCGTGCTTTCCTTACCGATTATGGACTTCAAGACCTTGTTGGGCGCATCATGGAAACTCCGTACACGTCTGATTATTGGGACGAGTACCTTATCATGCGCAACCTGTTTGCCGAGTACGCGCGCATCGATGGATTCTACAAGGTGCAGGTGCCCGACGCTTCAGCAGCGACCACCCGTTCGGAGAAGCAGGATGACGCGATGGCAATCACGGAAGCCGTGCGCTCGATGGCTGGAAAGATGCGATTCCTTTCTGGTCAGTACAACGCCGCTGGTGTTCCCACGTTCACGAACAACGATGACCTTGTTCTGTTTGCCACGCCCGAATTTGTGGCGATGCTTGACGTGAACGTTATCGCGTTCGCGTTCAACGCTTCGGCTGCTGACTTCAAGATGCGCGTTGTCGAGATTGACGATTTCGGCATTGACGGGTGCCAGGCCATTCTGTGCGACCGAGATTTCTTTATGTGCGCGGACACGCTGATTGACTTTGAGAGCATCCGCAACCCGAAGGCGATTTCATGGAACTATTGGTTGCACCACCACGGGATTTACTCTGTGTCCCGATTCGTTAATGCCGTTATGTTCACTACGGAAGCAGGTACCAGTGTAACTGTTCCCGCCATTAAAGCGACTGGTGTTACGCTCGATTATGCGGAGGTTGACGGGGTGAAGCCTGCATTTGCAGAGCGAGGTGCGAAGACGCGCCTTATCGCCACGGTTCAGGGTACTGTTGCTCCCGAGACCGAGGGGTATGCTGTCCCTCAGGGCTGCACGTTCGCAATCACCGCGAACAACACTGGTGTCGCGGGCGGCGGTGTTCGCCTGAAAACGGGGACTTTCGTTGACGCAGAGGGCGTGCTGCACGTTGACCAGGACGAGGTTGCGGAGAACGTCACCGTCACCGCGACCAGCACCTACATCGACCCTGCGGTTGCGATGGGCGAGCAGGTGTACCAGCACACGGATTTGATTGTTGGTATTGGTAAGGCGTACACGGTGTAAGGAGAAGGTCATGGCACAAGATTTCCCTGGGTTGCCAGAGAACATCTATGAATATGAGAACAGGTTTAATTATTCGGTATGGACACCGAACACCACCATTCTCATGTGCAACGTGCCGTGGGATTCTTCGTACCGCGATGTTGTGCGCTTTGATTCCGACAAGGAGCGGGATGCTTATTTTGCATCCCGCACATCCGATGGTTATGCGTTCACGCTTAACGGGCTTGTATATCTGCGATATGGTGAGCCTGTTCGCGTGAACGCGCCATTTGATATGGTTACACGTTGCAACTATATGGTTGTTAAGAACTCTATGCAGCCCGTATCTCCAACAGAGGGCAGACAGCCCGATGTTTTCTATTACTTCATTACAGATGCAAAATACCTTGCTCCAAACACGACGCAGGTGAATGTACAGCTTGACGTATGGATGACGTACTACAATCGCATTGAGTTCAATATGTGCTACGTCAATAAGGGGCATATCGGCATTGCCAATGAGAACAGCACCATATACAATCTTTCCGAGTATCTCACGGATACAGAGGGTCTGAACATCGGCGATGAATATGAGATTACAGACCTTGTTATTGACAATTTTCTCAACGAACCGCCGTACATCGTCATTATGTGCACGGCAGACTTGACTGTTGATTTTGGAAGCGTGTCCAATCCTGCACTGAAAACCGCTACTGGCTCCATTAACGATGGTATGCCGTCTGGGTCGGCAGTGTACGCTTGCAGTAGCGAGAATTTTCTGGAATTGATGAGGAAGTTGCAAGATGCACCTTGGGTTTCACAGTGTATCAGCATGGTCACTGTTGTGCCTGCCCGCTTTGTTCAGAACGCGACCGAGACGACCGTTGCAGGCATATCGATGTTGAGAATGCCTGATAATCCTTCAGAGAACATCACGTCATTGCAGGTGATGAACGTTCTTGACAAGTTCCATGTTCCATCACGTTACCGTAACCTGCTGAAAATGTACACGGCACCGTATTGCGTGATTGAGATGACGGCGTACAACGGCGGGGAGATTGTTCTGAAACCAGAGTGTTTGCAGATAAACTCATATAACGGGAACGACAGTATCTCGCTTTTAACGGAGACTATCGTTGCACCGCCCGACATCAGGGGATACACGTATGTGTCTGATTACAACACCGCTAACGGCGTAGGAGGGAGCGTTCGGGCGGACTACTATCTTCCGAGCGGTAACGAGTTCCCGCATTCCGAATACAACCAAGAGGGGCTGGACATAGCGATTCAGTTCAGCAATTTTCCGCAGTTCTCGCTTGTGAACAACCAGTACATATATTACATGGCATCGAACAGGAACAGACTGGCGTATCAGTTTTCGTCGGCTGATTGGTCGCAGCAAAAGGCGATGACCGCCGCGCAGCTTTCTTTCAACCAGAGCGGCGCGAACATGCAGAACGCATGGGCCAACCAGCAGGTCGCGAACCAAGCGAACTGGGCTTTGAGCAACATTTCGCAGGAGAAGAACCTGTGGGGCGGGGCTACGTCCATGGCATCGTCTGGGGTGGGTGCTTTGGGAGCCGCTGCGTCTGGAAACGCAGGAGGTGCGGCGGCGGGTGTCGCCAACATGGCCCTTGCAGGTGCGAACACCGCGCTGAACGCCGACTGGATTAACAGAACGACGGCAACGCAGGTCGGTGCTGCGACGGCAACGACGCAGAACAACATCGGTTTGCAGGGTTATATGAGGGACACGAACTACGATTACGCAGTGTACGCCGCGAACGGGGATTATGAGACTGCCATACAAGGTATACAGGCGAAGGTTCAGGATGCGCGGCTCACGCAGCCGTCCACTTCTGGGCAGAACGGTGGCGACGCGTTCAACTTCTGCAAGGGGTACATGGGAGTGCGCTTGAAGTTCAAACGGTTGAAAGCGAACTTCATGCGGCAGATTGGGGACTTCTGGCTTCGTTACGGCTATTACGTGAACAGATGGTTGACCCCGCCCGCCGACTTGAAGTGCATGGAGAACTTCACGTACTGGAAGATGCAGAGCGTTTCTTTGTCCACAAGCGAGGTACCCGAACTTTTCAAAGAGACTATCAGGGGAATTTTTGAGAAGGGCGTGACAGTTTGGAGCGACCCTGATAAGATGTACAAGGTTGATTTAGCGGACAACGAGCCTGTGAAGGGAGTGCGTTACTGATGGGAAGGAACCGCAAGGGGAAGCGCGACACGTGGCAGTCAGCCGAGATGAACAATCTTCAGTACCGCATGTACTACGAGCTGCTTGAGCAGATGGCTTGCGCGATATACCGATGGGAGGGCTTGCCAGCGGAGATTGACCAGCGATTCTTGGAGCTTACGCTTTTCAATCGCGGTATGAGCGTGTTTTTCTGGGATGACGAGTACGACGCTTATTTCTCCACTATGGGTGCGCCGTCTGGGCAGATTAACATGTACCAGAATCCGTTGGCGTACATTGCGTATGGCGCAAACGGGTTTCATCGCCGCTTGAAGTCAACGGAATGTGTTCCGATATGGAACAATTACTTGCGCCGCCCCGATATTAACGCCATGCGCATATACGCGCGTCGCCTTGCAGACATTGACAGAACCGTGGACGTGAACCTTATGAGCCAGAAAATGCCAATCTTTGCGGTTGTTCCTGAATCGCAGAGGTTGACTATTCAGAACCTTATGAAACAGTACGTGGGCAACGAGCCTATTATTGTTGGCGCTGATGGGATGTTCGACCCATCGCAGATAACGTATCTCAATTCTGGTGCACCGTTCATCACGCCCGAGCTGCTCAAAGCCAAGCAGACCGTTTGGGCAGAGATAATGACGTACTTTGGAATCGAGAACACTAACATAAGCAAGGCAGAGCGAGTGCAGAGCGCAGAAGTTGAAGCCAACAATGGGCAGATTGAAGCGAACAGGCTTATCAGGTTGAATTGCAGACGTGAAGCGTGCAGGCAGATTAACCGTAAATATGGGCTTGAAGTTTGGTGCGACATGAACAAGGATATTTCTACCGACAATATGAACACGCTTCTTATGGTTGACCCCGAGATTCAATCGGAGGGGGGCGCAGGGCTATGAGTTTGTATGAAGATGGAGAGTGCGGTGTCCCGTACCATCGTGGGGCTATATTCACGGTTGAACTTGGTTCGCTTGTTGAAAACGGTTTCGATTTGGGACTTGACACCTACCCTATTTTTGACGAAAATTACCGCACACCGCTGAACGCTAAGATTGTCGAGCATTTCTATTTCAGAGAGATTGGTCAGGAAACACCTGCGCTTTTCAGGCGTTTCCTCAATCGCAAGATGAACGAGATTATGCCGTTCTACAATCAATTATACAAGAGTGCCTTGCTTGATTTCGACCCACTTAGCAACTATGATATGCGTACCGAAGGAAGCACCGCAGGAACATCCGACCAATCTAGGGATTATTCGCGCACGGAGAATACGAACACGAAAGCCACGAGCGATACAGTAAACGACACGGACAGCACGGCAAGAACGGTTGTCAGCGCAACTCCGCAGATGCAGCTTTCTGGAAACGAGGATTACGCTACCAACCTAACCGACAGCAACAGCAGCACCACTGCTAAAGGCACAAGTACGCAAGACAGCAGCGCGGACAGCGCAGCAAGCGATACCACGAAAGCGAGTTCGAAGACGCTAGAGGATTACGTAACGCACGTGAGCGGCATATCGGGTATCACCAAAGCACAAGCCCTCATGCAGTTCCGTGATACGTTCCTCAATATCGACATGATGGTGATTGGCGATTTGAACGAACTTTTCATGGGTATATACACTGATTATTGGAACGCTCTTTAGGGAGGTGAGATTTATGGGAATCTATTATCCGTTCCTTGGTGGCGGTCGAACGTGCAATCAGATTACAACGCCGCTTGTGTATGATGAATCGCTTTCCGTAGAGCAGCAGATTGCTTGCCTGTTTGGGAAGATTGCGAACATTGACAGCGATTTTGTTACAACTGTTGAGTTTGATGATTTTAAGAATCAGATTCATGCAGAGCAGGTTTCACAAACTGAACAGCTTGAAGGGTACACGAATTCAGAGATTGATAAGCTGGATAAAAACTTTCGAGATTTGATTGCAAGCTTGCAGATTGGTACGCTTATCTGGAATGTGACGGTGGGCACGTACACAGACAATGTTAAAGCAATGCGTGACTTCTTCAACGACGTCACGGTGCACGCAATCACCGTAGACCAGCTTGCTCAGCTTGACATGACTGTTGACCAGCTTGCCGACTGCGGGCTGAACGTCCGAGGGCTGGCAGTTTACAGCGGTCAGCTTATAGGGGACGGTTTTGTACCAGAAGGAATCATGTATGATGAGGAGAGTGTATAATGGCTACAGAGTACACACCGAACTATAATTTGGATTTGTACGCATCGGCGGACAAGCCGAACCTGCGCGACCAATACAACGCCGCGATGGGCAAGGTTGATGCGCAGATGAAAAAGACGACGGACGACGTTACCAACGCGAACGCGAACGTCCTCACGATGCAGACGCAGGTGAGCAAGAACAAGGAGGACATCGCGGCGCTGGAATCCACCGTGGAGGCGCACGGTGCTCAGATTACGGGTGCGCAGAATACGGCGGACGGGGCGCTCTCGCTCGCGCAGGCCAACGAGACTGACATCGCGGGTGCGCAAGCCGACGTGACGGCGCTTACGGGAAGGGTGAGCGCGGTCGAGGGCGTTGCGAGCAAGAACAAGGCCGACATCTCCGCACTGAACGCCAACGTTTCGCAGAAGGCGCCGACAGACCATGCGTCGTCCACCACGCTGTACGGCCAGGGAACCGCGACCGAGTACGGCCATGTGAGGGTCGCCGACGGCGGCAACGCCTCAGCAGCCACTGGCACTGCAGCATCGCCGCAGATGGTGAGCCAGGTAGCTGGGCAGGTTTCCTCGCTCACGGAACAGTGGGGCGCGGCTCCCGCCAGCATCGGGAGCGAGCTTTCGAGCGGGTGCTACGTCAAAGCATGGGGCAGGGTCGTCACGGTGACCTGTTTGGGCGTGAGCGTGCCAGGCAACGCGAAGACGCAGATTGGCACGGTAGGGGCGCAGTACGCGCCAGCAATCACGACGACTGGCGCGGTGGAAAGCTCTACGATTGGCATCCCACGGCCTGGCTATCTTCAGGTGGACACGACGGGTAACGTGTACATCAACATGCAGACAGGCGAACCCACGACCGAGGGTGCGACGGGAGTTTTGACGTACCTCGCGGGATAGGCGCAAGTACGAAGACAAGCTAGAAAGAGGTGCAGCATGCCCGCAACCAGAACCATATGCTACTACGCGATGTACGTCATCGGCGAGGTTGAATCCGATTGGAACTGGACAGAGGTGAACTACAACGACCCTATCACGATAGGGATGATGCAGTGGTATGGTACACGAGCTGCTGCGCTGCTCAACCGCATCAAAAACGAGATGCCAACTGCTTACGGACAGTTGGCATCCTCGTTGCGTTCAGACATTGAATCCCATGATGCTGGTAGTACATGGTGGACTAGTAGGTACCTTAACAGGGACGAGGGAAACAGCATCATAACTGTTTTCCAAGACGAGGAAAACCATGTGATTCAGGAGAATCAGGCTATCGCCGATTTCGAGGGGTACATCACAACGCTTGAAAATTGGGGCATGAGCCAGTCCTATCCTAAGCCGTTGATTTTCGCGATGAGCATGTACCATCAATCGCCCGCAAGCGCTGGACAGGTTATTGCAACTGCGGGCGGCAGCGCCGACCTCGATAGGATATACGGCGTTTGCATGAACCACGGGGTTCTTGGGCAGTACAGGAATCGCTACAACACCGTGTACCAGAGGTTGCAGGAATGGGACGGCGAGAGCGAGCCGCCCGACTTCGGTCAGAGCGGGGACGTTGACACCACACCAGGCGGCAACGAGTCAGGCATCGGAACAGGTGCGAGCAAGCTGGGCTATATCATTCAGAACGGCGACACGCTTGTCCTTTACGGCAAGGGCGAGTACAAGAACGGCGTCATATTCTATCCCGCGTCTGGACAGGTCTGGGTAAACGGATACAACGCTGACGGAACTGATATTGGCGGCGGCAACGAAGGCGGCGGTTCTGAAACAGGAAGCGAAGCACAGAACGCGATATGCGATTTGTACCGTTCGTGGCTTGACAATTTTGCGTATTCACAGGGCGCTGGACGGCTCGACCCCGTTAGCAGCGGTTACGGCGACTGCTCATCGACGATTTGGTTCGCGTACCAGCAGGTTGCTGGAATAGACGTGGGGACGTGGACGGGAGACATGGCCGACAAGGGGGAGAGGATAGCCAGCGGGTACTCTTCTGACGACCTTCCCATTGAGGACATGGAGCCAGCCGACCTGGTTCTTATCATGTGGCGCGGATGGAACCCGTCGTTCGACCACGTGGAGCTGTATATGGGGAACAACGAGCTGTGGGGGCACGGTGGACCAGACTACGGGCCAGACCAGACCACGACGGATGCAAGGAGCTACCCACGGCGCATGTACTACTGGGAGGTGAGACGGTACCTATGAGCGAGAGCATGTACTACGATGCACACGACATCATGACGCGGAACGCCATGTTCAACTTCGTCGTCGGCGGGCGCGGAACAGGCAAGACGTATGACTTCAAGTACAAGCGGATAAGGCATTTCATCAAGACTGGCAAACAGTTCATCTACCTGCGCAGGTACAAGTCGGAGTTCGACGACAAGCAGGAGTTCTTTCAGGATATTGTCGACCGCTTTCCATCGTGGGAGTTCAAAGTCGAGGGAATGAAAGGATACATCAGAAAGGTCGCAATAGGTGATGAAAAGCCAGAGAAATGGCGTGTGCTATGTTTCTTCATCACGTTGGCAAACGCGTTGACCAAAAAGTCTGTACCCTATCCCGACGTTGATATGATAGGATTTGACGAGTTCATAATTGACAAGGGTTCGTTACACTACTTGCAAAACGAGTTGAAGCAGTTTCAAGACTTCTACAACACGGTTGACCGATTTCAGGACAGGGTCAAGGTAATGTTCATGGCTAACGCCGTCGCACTGACTAACCCGTACTTCATCGGATGGAGATTGAAGCCGAGAAAGGGCAAACGCTTTCTCATGGCGCACAAGGGTTACATGTGCGTTGAGATTGTGCAGAGCGAAAAATTTAGGGCGCACGTTGACAAAACTAGGTTTGGCCAGATGATACGTGGAACGTCATACTACGATTACGCAGTTGGCAACATGTTCTATGATGACAATGACAAGTTCATAGCCAAGAAGTCGGAGGAAGCGAGGTTCTATTTCGCGCTCCGATTCGACAACAGGACGGTTGGCGTGTGGGTGGACTACACGGAAGGCGTGTACTACGTTTCACGCAGGTATCCGAAGGATGCGCTGGTTTACGTCTTGACAAAATCGGACATGCAGCCTAACCTGCTTATGATAGAGAAATCGAGCGTGGTGCTGCGGAGCGTGCGAAAGCTGTACATGCAGGGAAGCGTGTTCTTCGACACGATTGAAACGCGAGAGTTCTTTAACAACGTGTTCGACTACCTTGGTTTTTAGAAAGGAGGTTGACAATGGACACTGCTGTATTCGATATGGTGATTACGGCTGTCGGCAGCGTGGGGTTCCCAATCGTGGCATGCTGCTTCATGGGATGGCTTTACGTGAAGATGAACGACACGCTCAAAGACCTGACGCTTGCCATTACCGCGCTCACCACGAAGTTCGACGACCACGTAGACAAGATGGAGGAATAACATGCACATTGCGATTGCGGGCGGTCATTCCGCCATCGCGAGGGGAGCGTCGGGATACCTCGACGAGTACGAGTGCGACCGCGCTTTCGTAGCCCAGCTTATAGACGCTTTCGATGCGCAGGGCTGGCACGTCACCGACTGCTCGAACGAGGAATCCGACGTTTCCGCAGAGCTTCGCGAGGAGTGCCGAACAGCCAACGCGAGCGGGGCAGACCTGTTCATTGCCGTTCATTTCAATGCGGGCGGCGGAACGGGTACCGAGGTCTGGCACTATCCCTATTCAATCGCCGAGACTTGCGCGAGGGAGGTGAGCCGCGAGCTTGCATCGGCTCTGGGCTTGCCGAACAGGGGAGCGAAGAGCACCGATGGGCTGTACGTCTTGAATCACACGGAAATGCCCGCCATCCTCATCGAGGTGTGCTTCGTGGACACCGAGCAGGACGCGGAAGCCTGGCACGCGACGAGCTGGGACGCCCTTTGCGGCGCGGTGGTGCGCGGCCTGGGCGGAGATTACGAGAACGAGGAGGAAGATATGCTGACCGAGCATCAGGACAAGCTTTTAGCCACCATCTACGAGCAGGTAACGGGCACGTACGACCCTACGGGTCGCGGTATGAACTTCAACGACCACGATCATATCAAGTGGATTGCCAAGAAGGTGGCCGACAATGCCGAAGACATCAAGGCCGTCAAGGAGCAGCTTGCGGCGATTGCCGAGAAGCTGGGGTAGCCGCACCGCCCTCTGAGCGCTTCGGCAAGAAATGAGAAGGGCAGGAGAAGCAAAACGGAAGCAGCCCTCGAAAAGGGCTGCTTTTCTTGTTGACATGGCAAGTGGTTTTTGATACTATTCTATTGCAGGCAAACCGATTGAAAGGAATGTGTTATGACCAAGCTATTCTACTCGTACCGCGATGGGCAGGTGTACATGCTCCACAAGTACTGCCCATTGGAGCTGCTCATAGACGAGCAGATAAGCGGCGGAGACGGTCTGCTGATTTACGCCAGCGAGGAAGCGTTTGAGATTGTGGAGTACATGAACGGAAAGGAAACAGGTTATACAACCAAGGTGCGCCCGAGAACGGCCGAACCGCTGAACGGGGTCATGTTGACGAAGGTGGGAGAGAAATGATAATCTGCATTGCCTTGATTCTGTTCGGAACAGTGTTGATTTACTGCGCTTTGACAAGTACTGATTGCAACACGTGTTGGAGACGCCAGCACGAGGGCATAATCGCAGCCCGCGCAGGAATGGGCATAGTCGTCGTCGGTTGCCTTTTAGTTTGCTATCAGTTCGCGTATTGGGGGTAAAGATGGTCGCAGAGTTCATGGAGTTTGAAACTCCAAGTGAACCGCAAATGGGTTCAGCTACCGCCGTTCAGTACAAGTACAACAACATGATACTTGACCTGAGCGATGATTTGCAGGATGAAATTGGTGCACGTCGAGAACAGTTCGATTCCATTTCGAGGACTTGCTCTGATTTGGCCGCCCGAATTGGACGGGTCGATGTTGAAATGGAGACAAGGACGGAAAGGAACTTAAAACTTGCGGTTATCGGTATGACGATGGGGATGATTGGAATATGCGCAAGCGTGGCTTCTATGATTTTGTAGAATGTACTGATTCAAATACGAAAGGTGCGTCTATGCTATCTGCACATGAGGATGTTAAGTATGAATACTGGCGCGACGGTGAACTTATCGTTTCGTTCACAGACAAGGACAAGGCTATAAACCATTACAAGAAACAATGCAAACAAGCACCGACATCCTTGCACACAATCTTCAAAGTTGTCCCTACCCGTAAAAACATTGTTCAATGGGTGCCGTAGACAGAGATAATGTTGTACCTTGTTCCCTCCGTCCCTCATGTCCTCCTCACGCTGTACAAGGT
>ERZ780212.1643-NODE-1643-length-16588-cov-4.157382_pt1 | contig 16588 bp, 14 predicted proteins | sample MGYA00511364_ERZ780212 | MGnify/ENA primary metagenome ERZ780212 (study PRJEB29588, sample SAMEA2147991) | human gut metagenome | biome: human gut; feature: human-associated habitat; material: faeces | place: Denmark | collected 2008/2010 ...
CCCCCGAAGACATCCGCCGCTGCCCTTCCAGCGTCACCGGCCGCTTCATCTGAAAGGAATTTGTAGAATCTGTTTAGGAATTTAGATATGGATTTGAGTGATAAAATAGCAATTTACCGTTCTGCTGATGGAGAAACGCAGTTGGAGGTAAAGATCGATAAAGAAATGGTGTGGCTGAATGTCAGTCAAATGGCAGAATTATTTGGAAGAGATTCTAAGACTATAAGAAAGCATATTGACAATGCCATTCGTGAAGAACTGGCAGGAGAAGTGGTTGTCGCAAAATTTGCGACAACCACTCAGCACGGAGCCATGACTGGAAAAACTCAGACACATGATGTGAGTTTCTATAACTTGGATGTGATAATATCAGTAGGCTATCGCGTGAAATCGCAAAAAGGCGTCGAGTTCCGTATGTGGGCCAATAAGGTACTGAAAGATTATCTGGTTAAGGGCTATGCAGTAAATAAGGCCTTGACCGAACAGCGATATTCAGAATTGAAGCAATTGGTGGCCGTCCTGGGACGGACAGTCAAATCACAGGAGGCATTGACTTCCAAAGATGCACTGGACTTGATAGAAGTCGTTTCCAACTACACTTATGCATTGGATATTCTGGACAGGTACGATTATCAGCAGTTGTCAATAGAACAAACCACCAGTGAAGAAAAGTTCCACGCCACCTACGAAGGAGCTATGAATGTTATCCGCGAACTGAAGGCAAAGTTCGGTGGAAGCAAGTGGTTTGCAAATGAAAAAGATGATTCGTTCAAAAGCTCCATAGGCCAGATTTACCAGACTTTTGACGGACATGATTTATATCCCTCAGTGGAGGAGAAAGCGGCAATGTTGCTCTACCTGGTCACTAAGAACCATTCGTTCACAGATGGTAACAAGCGCATTGCCGCAACACTTTTTCTGTGGTTTATGGCGGAAAACGGCATCCTCTACAATCCGGACGGCACGAAGCGCATAGCTGACAACACTCTTGTCGCTCTTACGCTGATGATCGCTGAAAGCCGGGCAGAAGAGAAGGATACGATGGTAAAGGTGCTTGTAAACCTGATAAATAGGAACAATTATAAATAATCTATGGAAATAATTGATAGAAACAATGGATACGCGCTGCTGCGGATAGGCCTGGAGCGCGGAATGTACGGAAGCGAGTCTGCCGGACGGAGGCTGCTGGAGGAGGCGGTCAGGACCGGGGCGGCGATGGTGTACAGCGGCTACTGGCTCGTGGCGGCTGACGGGGGGAGGAAGGATGTCCCCGTCAATGACTGCCAGCTCGGAAGTGTCCGGGAGGATTTCGACTTCGGGGCTCTGGTGGCGGTCGATGAGGGTCTGATGCAGCAATGGGAGGCGGAAGTGAAATGCTCTCCGGTGCAGCCAGCTGGCGGTTCGGGGCATGATATGACGGCTGAGTCTGGAAATCCCGCCAGGCCGTCCGCGCTGTCTTTACGGTACGGTCAGTGGTATTCGCTGCGGCTTTTCCTGTCGCGGCACGGGGAGTTCCTGCATCTGCCTGAGCTCTTGTACGGGGTCTCGGAGGTGGATACCAGGGCTTCGGGGCAGAAGCAGTTCGATTATGTTGACCCCCGTAACCGCGAGGCCCAGGAGGAGATGGAGCGGATTTTCACGGACCACCTACGTCAAATCGGGGCTTGGCTGCCTCCCCGCACCCGCCTTGTGGATGAGACCGTTCTGCATCATGGGCAGGAGCAATGGCAGACAGTGGCATCGGTGATAATACCGGTATTCAACCGGCAGGCGACGATTCTTGATGCCATCTCCTCGGCATTGTCCCAGACAACCGATTTTCCTTACAATATCATTGTCATAGACAATCATTCCACTGACGGGACAACTCAGAAAATCGCCTCGTTGGCCTCGGCGGACAGCCGGGTCATCCACCTCGTTCCGGAGTCGGACGGCCTGGGAATCGGCGGGTGCTGGAATCTTGGAATCAATCATCCTGCCTGCGGGTGCTATGCGGTCCAGCTGGACAGCGACGACATGTACAGCGGCCCGGATACCCTGCAGCGAATCATGGACATGTTCCGGACCGAGAGGTGTGCGATGGTCATAGGCAGTTACATGATGACCGATTTCGACCTGAGACCCATTCCGCCGGGAATTATCGACCATAGGGAGTGGACCGATGAGAACGGACACAACAATGCCCTGCGGATCAACGGCTTGGGTGCTCCGAGGGCATTTTGTACGGCTGTGCTGAGACAGGCCGGCGGTTTCGAGAATGTGTCGTACGGGGAGGATTACGGGGTAGGCCTGCGCATCAGCCGCGAGTGGCGTATCGGCCGTATCTACGAACCGATATACAACTGCCGCCGCTGGAAGGGCAACTCCGATGCGGCCCTTGATGTTGTCCGGGTCAATGCCAACAATGCCTATAAAGATTCCCTGCGTACCCGTGAGATTGCGGCCCGTCAGGCTATGAACGCTACAGAGTGCCTCGCAGGGCAAACTTGCAGGTGACAGAGTAAGTGAACTTTATGGTTCTGAAAGCATCCGAGGCCGATGCCGCCGCAGCTGCCTCAGGTGAGCCGAAAGCAGCCGCATCCATACGTAACTTGCTGTTCTGTATGACAGTATAGTTGTCTATTCCGCCACCGTGCTCCTCGATGCTCAGGACTTTCCATATCTTCTCGCCTAAGGCTTCGGCCATATATTCAGCCTTGCGCTTTGCGGCCAGAAGGGCGTCTTTCTTGCCCTGTTCGTGATATTTCAGCATGTCCTTGTTGGTCATCTCGCCGATGCGCATCGAGTTGATACCCTTGGTGTCCACGACGGAGATTATCTGGTCTATCTTGGTGAAATCGTGCAGGGTGATGTCCAGATTCTTTCCGATGAGAAAGTCCAGTCCGCGCTCCCGCCAGTAGTCGCCCACTTCCTGGGTGCGGATATCTTCGTCAGTGATGCCGATGGAGTGGAGGGCGTCCCTGAGCTGCGTCTCGATTACGCTGATGGGAACCTTTGTCTTATAGTCCTCGGGTTTGGAGACCCCGTCAAATTCCTCTTCGTAATATTCCTTGATGCCGATGATGAAATGGATCTCGTCGGGTACCACCTCGACTTCCGACGTGCCTGTAACCTCGATATATCTGTATTGCTTGGAGTTGCAGTCGCACGTGTTCTGTGCCTTCAGTGAGGCATACGGGAGCAGCATCATCAGACCCGCCGCCGCTACAGCTAGAATCTGTTTCATATTCTCAGTTATTAGTGTTTGTTCCACTACATCTTTCAATAACCGTGCCCACAGTGGCTGTCCCCGCACTGCTCCTGACTCTCACTCCTTCTGATCCTCACTTTTCCTGACCGATGCAGGACTTGTCCTTTTCCGCCACCAGCTCACACCCTCGATGCAGGACTTGGGAGAGTGTTGTTTTGACTATCTTGCTGAACGTCAGGTGTTTACTTTTATACCCGCTCTCCCAAGTCCCCCTTTTTTACCCCACTTGGGCGAGCCATGATTTAAGTAACATTTGAAATATCAGTGTTTTATGGATTTCTACACTCTCCCAAGTCCTGCATCAGGAATTCATTTCCCGTAGATGCGGGCCAACAGGTCCGGACTGCAGAATGTCAGCCTTGCAAGTTGCCTGACCCCAAGACCATCGGTGCAAGTACTCTGTCGGCACTGAGCCCCTCTCGTTGCAAACTTGCTGAAAGCTCCAGAATATAGTTATTGTTCCAGAAGAATCTGTACTTCATCTTTTAATTTGGACAGGTGGTTTATTACTATGCTCCAGAGGATATCGGCAGAAAGACTGTCATATCCGTGTATTATATAGTTCCTTGCATCCACAATTTTTCTTGAGTTGGTTATAGCGATACTCCTGTCCTCTTTGAGAATCCTGCTCATTGCTTCTCCAATTATCTCGATTATCTATCTCATGAATTGCATCAAGGATGTCCTGTAGATGTTTCTTTATATTGTCATCCATATATCAATCGCTTTGTTGAATCTACATTTTTCCTGAAATAGGGGTTTCTTATCGTCTGCTCTTCTATCAGCTCCACTTCTCGTCCAAGCAGGTCCTGTAATGAGTACTTGAAGTCAAAATAGTTGTCAAAGTAGTCTGTCACCTCATCTTTCTTGAAATCAACAATCATGTCAATGTCACTTTCGTCATTGAATCTGTCTGTCAATATGGAACCGAATACAAAAAGCCTCTTCACCTTGTATTTCATGCACAAGGTAACTATGCTCTTGATATGAAAGTCTATAAGTTTCATCTTTTTGCAAAGATAGTCTTTTTCTGTTTATGGAAAGTGACAAATTCTCCTGCATCAGGAATTCATTTCCCGTAGATGCGGGCCAGCAGGTCCGGGCTGCAGAATGTCAGCCTTGCGAGTTGCCTGACCCCAAGACCGAACATCTTGCGCAAGGTCTCGGCCAGTTTCAACCGGGAGTGGATGTCCAGTTCTTTCGGTGTCCCGCTGCCGAAAGTCTCGAGACAGATTTTAGTCACGGTAGTCTCCAGTTCCTTGTCAGTGTAGCGTGTTTTGAGGAGCACTCCGAGTTCAAGTTGCCTGTCAAGATCTTTGCGTCTGGCGATACATGCCATCATGAAGCCCGGGTTGCCGAAAAGAGTTTCAACCTTGCTATGGTTGACATAGCAGGTAGGGTCTATCAGTCCGTTCTCTCTGATGCGGTAATGGTCCGGTAGCTTTATTTTGGTATGGAGGCGGCTTGAAACGTTACAGGAACTGATTTCACCAATAGTCTTGTGCGGATATGCAGGCATCATATTGAAGTAAACCGGTCCGGAGCACCAGAGATAGTTGAAAGGCGTGGCTCTTATGCCGGCGGCCATAGAATTCCTCAGTACGTATGCAATCTCATTGACCAGCATTTCCCTGTCCTTGATAAGAATCGCGGAAGACGGTATCTCGGCTATACCGGACAGCTTGCCCAATATATGCTTGTATGATTTGACGAAAAGTCTGCAAGCCTCGCTGGCGGCAGCTGCTACGATGTGTACATGATTGTCCATAAGACAGAATGCCAGAATGGAAATCCCATGCCTGTAGGCCAGAATCCCGATAGCGTTCATGCCGCGTATATAGTCCTTGTCAGTCCTGAAAATAAGGTCATTCCCCAGACCCTCTGTGCAGATGTGATAATACTGTCTCATAAATCTCGCGCCGCTTGCTTTCTTTATCTGCAAACTTACTGAAAGTTTCCGAATATACATTCCCCTTACGGTACAATTTTCTGAAAAAATTTACCGTTTTTGTAGGAGTTCATGTCTCGATGCAGGACTTGGGAGAGTGTCGTTTTGACTAGCTTACTGAACGTCAGATACTTACTTTTATGTCCGCTCTCCCAAGTCCCCCTTTTTTACCCCACTTGGGCGACCCATGATTTAAGTAACATTTGAAATATCAGTGTTTTATGGATTTTTGCACTCTCCCAAGTCCTGCATCGGGAAAGAATTGTTCTTTTATCAATGCGCCGACTTTATATTCCAGATTTATCATTATCCGGCGTTCTTCTTCCGACATTTTCATACCAATGCAATTCCGTCTTGTTCAACATTTTTGTAAAAAGGACGTGAATTCGAAATAAAGTTAGATATAAGTTGTTGATTATTTGGAAAATAGCGGTAAAAGTATTAAATTTAAAGTATCAAAAAAACAAACATAAAACTCTTACCGCTATGATCTCTGAAGACAAAGTTATTGAAATTTTCTACATGGCCGACGAATACAGCAAGAAATTTACAAAAGTCAGGCAGAAATACTCACTTGAGGGCGAGCGGAATGACGGCAGACGCCGCAGGAACAAGCCCAACCGCATGAGCGATTACCTCTCGCACTTCTATCTCGAATACGTCTGCCGACACATGCGCCACCTTTTCCCCGTCCTCTCCTCCTACAGCCGCTTCGTGGAGCTGGAAAAGGAGGTGGCCCTCTGTCTGGCGCTGTTCATCAAGGACGTCCTTTTAGGCAAGTGCACCGGCATCAGCTTCACGGACTCAACGGCACTCAGGGTGTGCCACATCAAACGCATGCACTCGCACCGTACCTTCTCCGGCCTGACACAGAAAGGAAAGACCACCATGGGCTGGTTCTACGGCTTCAATCTGCACCTGATTATCAACGACCGCGGGGAGATACTCAACTTCATGATAACCCCCGGCAACACCGACGACCGCGACCCGCTCAGGAACGAGCGCTACGTGCAGGACATCAAGGGCAAACTTTGCGGCGACCGGGGATATATCGGCAAGGCCCTCTTCGAGATGCTCTTCATCAACGGCATACAGCTCGTCACACGCGTGCGCAACAATATGAAGAACATGCTCATGTGCGCGGAGGACAAGATCCTGCTACGCAAGAGGGCTGTCATTGAGACTGTCAACGACGAACTGAAGAACATCGCGCAGATAGAGCATTCAAGGCACCGCTCTTTCAACAACTTCATTGTCAACATACTATCGGCTATCGCTGCCTACTGTTTCTTCCCTAAAAAGCCCTCGGTTGACGTCACTTTTGTTGATGACGGACAACTGGTTATCTTCTAAATTATTTCGAACTCACGTTAAAAATTAGCACCGGAATATCAGCGGTAATGTAAAGAAACCCTTAGCTCCTTTAGCTGTGTCCGCATAGATATTCCGGTGCATTTCAATATGAAAAAGTGTTGTTCTATCAGTATGGAACTTATCAGAATTCGAATATTTCATCGGCTTTCAGAAGCTCCACGGGGCCGTTCCATGAACCGTACCAAGTGTTGCTCAGATCATCTTTGAGGCTGAAAGTGATGTCGTATGTGCCGTCATCGTTGTTGGTTATTTCGATGTAGCTATTCTTGTCCTTGACGGCAGGTGCGTATTCGCGGGGAGTTCCGTTCTCGTCAAAGTCTGAGAAGAAGAATGTGTACTTGAAATCCCCGTCAGATGTCATCGATCCGAGCAGATACTCTCCCTCGTAAGGGTCATCATTGTAGTAGGCATAGGTATACTTCATACTCGGTACTCCCTTTTCGAACTCAGTGTCTTTACCACAAAGTACGAGGCGGACGCAGTCACCTCCATTGGCAGATTTGATGACCATCTCCCATACCTTTTCACCATAGTATGCTTCTGCAAACCAAGTGGCAGTAGCAGTGGCATCCACGAATACCACCTCGCGGTCGGAAGTAAGGGTCGTCATGCTGTTTGCCATAGTAAGGTTTGTGATAGTGCCGTTCCACGCACCGCTCCAGATATATTCCTTATCGTCAGTGATACTGAAAGAGATGTTGTAATTGTTATTTCCGGAGTTCTCTATAACCAGGTCTCCGCTGATGGCAGGTGCATATTCTTTAGGCAGACCGTTGGAGGTGTAGCCCGAATAGAAATAAGAACCCTTAAGCATATCTGAAGACATTGTACCTTTTACATATTCCCCATTGTCCACACTACTGTTGCTACTTTGTACTTTGTAGCTACCAGAAGGTATGCCGTTGTTTACATTACCCTTGTTTGCGGCTATGTGGAACCGGATGGCATCGCCTCCGTCGGGTGAGGCTACTATAAGCTCCCAGGCTGTACTGCTTCCGGTATCCCAAATCGAAGCATCAAGGGATTTTTTATTTTCGATAGTGGCAGTAGCGTTCTGCAGGTTGACAGTGCGGTCTGATGTTAGTGTGGAGAATCCAAGACTCTGAACGCTTATGCGGCCTTCAAAAGAACCCTTGACTGAGTAGCCCTCGCTGGTGGTCAGATCAAATTCTATAGTCTGTTTGCCATTGTTGAGAGAGGTTTCTTCTATCCTTTCTCCTACAGTCATGGTTCCCGAGCCGATAGCTCCGATTACGACTATGCTTTCCCCGTCTTCCATGTTATATGTGTATTGGGCGTATGTTCCAGAGACTGTCGGCCCAAAGCTGCCTGGAATGATGCTCATCGCTTTGTCGTCAGAAGATACGATGTATTCGCCGGGGGCTATACCTTCTTCCGGTACTGTCATATAGGCCTCGACAAACATGGTTACGCCCTGCTCGTTGTCGACAAACTCCATCGCTACGAGGCTAAGGCCGTTGGATTTGCTTTTAACCCGAGCCTTATACTGGGTTGCGTTGAATGTAAGGTCTTTGCTGAGCTTTTCGTCATCTGGATTCTGTGAGTAGTCAGCGTATGACAGTTCGGAAGCGGTATATGTTACTATGTGCTTTACTCCATCTGTATCTGTTAGTTCGGCATTGAACGATGCTCCGTTGTCGTCGCTGCTGAACACTATAATGCCGGTTTCAAATGCTATGGTTTCATTACTTCCGTCGGCATGAAGTCTGGTGCAAGAGGCTGACACAAAAGTTCCTGCTGTGTACTCTCCGTCTGCGCCAAGGCTATAGGAAGCAGAAACGGGCAAAGGTGCGTTCATGTCTGCCGGAGCGTTACTTACAATGGTAAAAGTGTAGGCGAGGCTGTCTTTGGCCGGGTCTGTGTCTGAGAAAGAGTGGTCTCGAACAGATGTGTGCCGTTGCCGCTCATCCAGCCTCCGTAGTATTTTCCGACAAAGACAGATGCGTTAAGAATAATGTCCTCAGGCACAACAGGGTTGTCCGGGTCGTCCGGATTATCAGGATCCTCATCCGGATCGTCAGGATTGTCGTTATGAGCAGCGGCTTGTTCCAAATCGATTCTGTCCTCAATGGTCTTATCTGCCTCATAGCTGTATGTAAGTACAATAGTGGCTGTCCTTGCCTCTTCGGCTTCGTTGGCCTCTACTGTAACTCTTACGACACCTGTCTTGCTCTTGCTGTCAAAGGCTGTGATCCAGTCGCAGTCTCCAACACTCTTCGCAGACAACTCTCCGCCTTTGACAGGGTTTGCAAGAGAGTAGGCGAAAGTCACGTCTCCTCCTTTGGCTGATACTTTAAGGGGTGACTCGGTGGTTATGAAAAGTTTGGGAGGATCGGCCTTCTCTACGGGCCGGCAGGTTGCTGTCAGAATGGCTGCTAATGTGATGACAGCCACTCTTAGATGCGATGATAATGATTCTTTCATATAAAGTTGGTGTTTATGTTTGGTGCTGTTAATATAAGGGTCACACTGTATGTGCGAATGTGTGACCCCTTGTAAAAAGTATGATAGTAGAGACGATGTCAGTTTAGTAGCCGACTGTGATTTTTTCGTCAGCTTCGATATGCTCGATGGCACCGCTGAATTCACCATACCACCAGTTCTGGCAGTCGTCCCATACCTTGAAGTAGATGTAGTATGTGCCGTCGCCGTTGTTGGTAAGCTCTATTCCTCCGTCCTTGCGGCCTTTGACTGCGGGCGCATATTCCTTAGGATTACCATTCGAATCGAAGTCAGAGAAGAAGAAAGTGTTTTTCAGTTCGCCGCTTTCAGTTACTATACCAGTCAGGAATTCCGGACGCCAGGGATCATCGTTGTCAAGCGAGTATGTATATTGGGTGCTTGGCACTCCGCCTTCGAATCCATTTTCGCCTGACGTGCATAGATTGAACCTTACACAGTCACCGCTGTTTTCGGATTTGATGACGATCTCCCACAACATCTCCCCCCTGCGATTGTTGCCATACCATTTGGCGGTAGCAGTAGGATTTTCGAAGATTACTTCCCGGTCGCTTTTAAGAGTTGAGATTACATTTTGGATAGCCAAGTTTTCTACTTCTCCTTGCCATGATCCGCTCCAGATATTCCCCATATCGTCCTCTATTTCGAAAGAAATAGTGTAAAGATATTCTCCAAAGTAGGAAACCTTGTTGATTTCAAGTGTACCTTTTGTGGCAGGAGCAAATTCTTGTGGTATACCATTGTCGTCAAAGTCTGAGAAGAAGAAAGATCCTTTAAAGTCTCCGTCTTTTCTGAATCCCTTTACAAATTCATTGATGTCGCATGAAGATGAAATTTGCTGGGAATATGTTCCGGCAGGAATGCCTTCATGGAAAGACATGATTTCACTTGCGAGCTGGAAACGTACGCGGTCTCCGTTTTCTGTGGCTATATTGAGTTCCCAGCCACTCTCGTACTGTCTTGAGTCGTAATATACATCCAGGTCGTATTTGTTTTCAATAGTAGCTGTAGCTCCACTTAAGTCTACTTCGCGGTCTCCGCTAAGAGTACTTAATCCAAAGCGGTCTATATTAACGTCTCCTTTATATGTTCCTTTTAGGGAGTATCCGTCTTCAGTCAGGAAGTCGAATGTGATATCATATGCACCTTTCTTGCCCGATACTGTCATAGTGCCTGATGTGACGATGCCCACGGCGATTCTACCTCCATCATAAACGAAGTCTAGGTAAGTGTCTTTTCCGGCCAATTGCACTCCGTTATATTCAAGCCAGTATCCAGGTTTGATGGTGAAGGCACCTATTTCATTGGATACCGTATATGTTCCGGTCATAAGCTCACCATTGCTTTCATCGAAAGGGAAATAAACAGTAACATTCATGTCGCTGTTATACACTTCATATCCGTCTTCAGCGAATTTCAGACTAACCTCGGCAAGGCGGCCTTCTTCCAGTTTTTCATAACTGGCTGAGGCAGAGTTGGCGGCAAATCTTACATCGTAGGTTAAAGCAAGAGTATTTGTATTCTGGGCGTTAAAGTTATATACTAAGCTTACTTTAGAAGAGTAAGTAACATGGTGTCTTTTACCTTCACTATCTGTGAATTTGGCTTCAAGCACATAAGCATCGCCATCCTTGCGGAACTCTACTACGCCATCAATGATATCAAGCTCAGATTCTATGTCCCCGTTTCCGTTTACAAATATGTATTTTGCGCTGAAGAAAGTCATGTCCTCGTAGCCATCGTTATAAAGATTATAAAGACCTGTTGTCGGGTAGGGATGTCGTCCGTCTTCCGGCTCTGAACATATCATTCCGAATTGATATATTGTTGTTTCAGGTTGTGAGACATCTAGGTTGTTAGATAGTTGTGTCACATAAGCATGTTTGCCCTTTTCTGTCATATATGTACCACAGTATTCGCCTGCGAATACTGAAGCGGTGAACTCATAGTCAAACACCTCAGGTTCATCATCGTTTATTCCATTACCTTTCTGTATAAGTTCTATGCTGTCTTCAATAGTTTGATTGCCAAATGTATAGGTAAGAGTTATGGTGGCCCTACGAGATTCTTCAGAAGGGTTGCGATCAACATCGAAAGCAACTATATCGGCCTGTTCGGTGTTGATTCCTGAAATCCAGTCACAATCTGAATCAGCGAATGCACTGATTGCTCCATTGTCTGCCGGATTGGTTATTTCATAGGAAAAGGTTGCTATTCCACCTGTTGCTGATACCTCCAAGGGACTTTCGGTAGTAATTTCCAACTCTGCCAAAGATGTTGCCTCCGGCTTATTACAGGAGTGGGTCAAGAGAGCTGCTGCACCCATAATGGCCGTCAGCAGTTTTAGTTTTTTTTCTTTCATGATTTGAATTTTGTTTTGTGGTTAGTGTTTGTTCTCTGACACAAAAGAATCAAATCGATAATTTTTTGTCAAGAAAAAGCCATTATCACATACTATAAGCTGGTATTATCAGAGTATTATCAAGGTCTGGTAAATTGTTCAATATCAATCCTTTATTCCTACAGAAAGTCAAACATCGAAGTGCTCAGGTACTTCTCCGCACGATCAGGAAATACTGCCACTATATTCCCCGAATTTAATCTTTCTGCTGTCCTTATGGCTGCAAGCATCGCAGCTCCACTGCTCATTCCTGCAAAGATTCCTTCAGTGGAGATGATCTTACGAGCCATCTCTATGGCACCTTCGCTTTCCACCATCTCCTGGATATCTATCTGTCCGGGGTCGTATATGGCAGGTACGATGGCTTCTTCCATATTCTTGAGTCCTTGGATGTAGTGTCCTTTTATGGGATGTGCACATACGATCTTGATCTGGGGCTTCATCATTCGTAGGAAACGAGCCAGTCCCATTATCGTTCCCGATGTGCCTAAGGCGCAGACCAGATAGTCTATTTGACCGTGTGTCTGCTGCCATATTTCTAAAGCCGTACTTTCGTAGTGAGCCTGATAATTGCAGGCATTGGAGAATTGGTCGGGCATGAAGTATCGTTCGGGATTTTCGGCCACCATCTTTCTGGCAAGTCTTATAGCTCCGTCTGTTCCTTCTTCTGCCGGTGTGAGTATGACCTTGCCTCCGTAGGAGCGTATTATTTTTTGTCTCTCTATCGATACGGCCTTGCTCATGACAATCTCTACGGGGTAGCCCTTGATGATACCTATAATTGCCAGCCCTATGCCGGTGTTGCCTGAAGTGGGTTCTATGATGGTTTGCCCCGGTTTGAGCCGTCCGCTTCTTTCGGCATTCTCTATCATCTTCAGAGCTATGCGGTCTTTTATGCTGCCTGTTGGATTGAATCCTTCGAGTTTGGCGTAGATGTTGACGTTGGGATTAGGTGAAAGTCGGTTGATTCTAACCAGCGGAGTATTTCCTATGGTCTCCAGGATGTTGTTGTATGCCATGTTTAGAGTATTAATGAGATAGTATGCAATAGTGTACAATAATACCGGATAATATCACGGAACACGTGTTTTGCGTATTATCAAATTAAGTACGGCTTTATATCAATATATTGTCATTCCGCTGGAATACACTAATAATAAGATGTGTATGTAGATGGGGCTTCGGGTGTCGGGCTTGCTGACTATATGTTCTTGAGGAAGTCTTCAAGTGATTCTTGAGAGCCTGTCAAGCCGAGCTTTTTGCGTAGGCGGTAACGGGCAAGATACAGGCTCTCGGGGCTTTGGCGGGTGATGTCGGAGATTTCCTTGGTGCTGAGATTCTTACTGAGCATAATCGCTAACTTTCGCTCACCGGTGGTCAGTGTGGGAAAACGTTTCTGCAGCTTCTTGTGGAAGTCACTGTCATAGTCGTATACGAAGGTGTCGAAGGCCTCGGTCTTTTCCGTGCTTACAGACTCTTTCAGTTCCGAACTGATGCGGTATAGGTCAGACTTGGTCTTCTCGCTCTTAAGTCCGTTGCGGATTTTGTCCAGTTCACATATGGCATCATTGATGATGCTTCCCATCTTGATATAGTACAGCTTCTTGACTTCAGCAATCTTCTGGTTGTTCCTCATTTCCGTTTCCTTTTTCTTGAGCCGGAAAGATTTGGCTTTGTAGATGATGATGGATACGAATGTAATGACCAGAAGGCAGATGGCGAAAATGAATACGATTAGCTTCCTCTTGTCATGTTCTTCCTTAAGCCGCAGCTCGGCGGTACTCTTTGTAAGGTCCTGGCGGATATGGAATAGTTCGAGCATTATATCACGTTCTGTGTAAGAGTTCCATATATCGGATATCTTTGTGAGGCTTGAATATGCCTTGGCCGTATCGCCGAGCTGTATGTAGATATTGTGTAGCGTTCTGTGGATGGAAGAAATCCTGTCCTCAAATTCTCCTTTCTCTAACAGGTTAGATGCTTCGTCAAGACATGATATGGCTTTGTTGAAGTCTCTACGCCCATAGTATATCCTGCCGTAAGCCTGTTTCCAACACCCCTTAAGGTAATCGTTGTGGGCAAGGGGACGGGCAAGTGCCATGAACTCTTCTGCCTCGTCGTATTGACCCATGACCAGATGTATGTTTGCTGTATTAAGATACATCATGCATAGCTCAGAAGTGTCTGTAATGCTTTTGCCGAAGTTGATGGCTAGTCTCAACAATCTCATTGTTCGTGCAGTGTCCCTGTCAGATAGAGCTAATATCGCCAAGTTGTGCAGACTCTTGCTGAGCGTAAGGCTGTCATTGAGCATTTTAGCTGTCTTGCCAATACTTTCGAAGCACTTGCGTGCTTCATCCATGTCGCCATATTGGTGATAGATTGCACCTAATATCATCTTGCAGGACATTAGGCCTCTGTCAGATTTAAGGTCTTCAAATGTATGTGCTGCCGTGCTGATATGGTTGAATGCTATGTGGTACTGGCCTTTCTGATAGTATAGTTTTCCCAAGCGGGTCTCGCATCTTGCTATCTGTTCCGGGGTTCCTGTGGCGAGAAGATGCCTTAGTGAGACTTCACAGTGTGATATGGCATCGCTGAATCGGAACAAGTCATTCTCATAGTAATCCGCAAGATAGTCGTGCATATGGGCGATGTAGATACTTTTGGCCGATGTATCTAGTCCGTTTAAGAACACTTCAGCCGCATCTGCCGCTGTCTCTTTGTCCGATGACTGCTTCTCGCACCATATCCGGTATAGTGTCATATCAGCCCCTTTAATAGATGAAAGTACGGCTATGGAATCTGCTTCACCTGCATAGGTAGGCACAAACAAAGTACTCAGAAGCAAGAGCAGCAGATAGAAGTGTTTTATAGTTAGTAGTCCTTTCATGATATCGAGATTTACATTTCCAGGCGGAAACGCACTCTCCAGCGGCCGTCGGCGTAGTCGTGGGAGATGATTCTGAACCGGCCTATCTCCGAGGTGTTTGCCACATGGGCACCGATGCAGGCGCAGGCGTCGTAGTCTCCGATGCGCACAATGCGCAGGGTGTCCGAGACATTCTCAGGCAGTTTGCTCAGATCCACTATCGCGCCTGCCTCGGTTAGGGGAATGAACTCCACGCTTACCGGCAGACCGGCGGCAATGACCTCGTTGACCTTGTCCTCGATTGCCTGCACCTGCTCCGGAGTCGGGCATTCGGAGAGCAGGTAGTCGCACTTGCTCTTCTTGCGCTCTATATGGGCGTTGCGCGAACGGGGACAGCCGAACATCCTCACCATAGTCTGGTTGAGGATATGCTCGGCTGTGTGCATTGGAGGATATTCCTCCTTATTGTGGGCATTCAGTTGTATTTCATCCATGGTCTCAGATGGTTTACAGAACGGTGACCGCTGTGCCGCTGACAGCTACCATGAGCATGGATCCGCCTACGGTCTCGTAGTCGATATCCACACCGATAATGGCATTGGCACGCATACTCATGGCTCTGTCTGCCATCTCCTGGATGGCCTCGTTCTTGGCCTTTTCTATGACCTCCTCGTAGGCGCCGGAACGGCCTCCGACGATATCGCGTATTCCGGCGAATATATCCCTGAAAACATTGGCTCCCATGATGCATGTTCCGGTGACTATGCCGTGGTATGCGGTAATCTGTTTGTCCTGCAGGGTGTTGGTTGTTGTGATAATCATTGCTGTACCGTTATTTTGAAGTGAAATTTCTTATGATGTTGAGGATGACCTCAGTGGCCTTTTCCATGCTCTGGACAGGTACGTATTCGTATTTCCCGTGGAAATTGAGACCGCCGGCGAAAATGTTGGGGCAAGGCAGGCCCATGAACGAGAGACGGGCGCCGTCTGTACCTCCACGGATGGGTCTGATATTGGGTTTGACACCGGCGTCCTCCATGGCCTTTACGGCCTTCTCTATGATATGGTAGTGAGGCTCGACCTGTTTCTTCATGTTGAAGTACTGGTCTTTGATCTCAAGAGTGATGACTCCATCGCCGTATTTGGCATTGATGAAGTCCGCGCACTGCCGGAGCATCATCTTCTTGCGCTCGAAGAGCTCGAAGTCATGGTCGCGTATGATGTACTGAATGTCGGCCTCTTCCACTACACCGGTGAATTTGGTGATGTGTATGAAACCCTCGTATCCTTCGGTATACTCAGGTCTCTGCCATGCCGGGAGCATGTCGTTGAACTCAGTGCCGATGAGGATTGCGTTGAGCATCTTGTCTTTAGCATAGCCCGGATGGATGTTCCTGCCCTGGATGTGTACCTTTGCGCCGGCAGCGTTGAAATTCTCGTACTCCAACTCTCCGATGGCGCCTCCGTCCATGGTGTAGGCGTACTGCGCCCCGAATCTGGCAACATCGAAGCGGTCTACTCCGCGGCCGATCTCCTCGTCGGGAGTAAAGCCGATCTTGATCTCTCCGTGCCTGAAGTCGGGATGTTCCATGATGTATTCCGCAGCGGACATGATTTCGGCCACTCCGGCCTTGTCATCGGCTCCGAGAAGAGTGGTGCCATCGGTTGTGATGATGGTCTGGCCGATGTAGTCTTTCAACTCGGGGAACTCTTCCGGATTCAGCTCTATGCCCTTGGACTCGTTGAGGATGATAGTGCGGCCGTCGTAGTTCTCCACTATGCGTGGCCTGATGCCGCAGCCGGGAGCATCCGGGGACGTGTCCACGTGTGAGATGAAGCCGACGGCGGGTATATCCTTGTCTATGTTGGACGGTATGGTGGCCATAAGATAACCGTTCTTGTCCACTTCCACCTGTTCCACGCCCATGTCCTGAAGCTCTTTACGGAGCTGTTCGAGCAGGGCGAACTGTTTGTTGGTACTGGGCTGGCTCTGTGAGTCCGGATTGGAAGCAGTGTCGAAAGCCACGTACCTTAGAAATCTGTCAATAATCTTTTCCATATCAATTTGGTTTTAGTTTATATCAAAATCATGCTGACGGCCATGACTGCCATGCCGGCTATGACGCCGATGATGGACAGATGGTGATGGCCGAATCTCTCAGCGGACGGAAGGAGCTCGTCCAGTGCGATGTAGGTCATGATGCCGGCTACGGCGGCGAGGACCACTCCGTTCAGGGACTCATTGAAGATGCTGGAGAGCAG
>ERZ780212.1654-NODE-1654-length-16509-cov-4.007536_pt1 | contig 16509 bp, 4 predicted proteins | sample MGYA00511364_ERZ780212 | MGnify/ENA primary metagenome ERZ780212 (study PRJEB29588, sample SAMEA2147991) | human gut metagenome | biome: human gut; feature: human-associated habitat; material: faeces | place: Denmark | collected 2008/2010 ...
GGGGGAGGGGGGGGGGGAGGAATTAAAAATTAAAAATTAAAAGTGAAAAATTAAAAGTGAAAAGTGAAAAATGAATAATGAATAATTCTGGGTATTGGATTTTTCATTATTCATTCTTAATTCTTAACTCTTAATTTAACCGTCGCCACGGTTTTGCCGCCGCGCTCAACCTTGACTATTGCCACGGCTGTCACGCTTGCCGGCACATCTTCTACCATAGACGAGGCCATGCGCCGCGCCGCCATCATGCCGTCGGCTGAATATACCGTGATGTCGTCGCCCGGCTCAACGCCCTCAACGCGCACCACGCCCGGCGACATGCTGTAAGCGCGTATGCCGCTGCCAATGTCGCCGGCCATGCGGTTGAAGCTGATAGTGAAGCGGCCCTCTATGCGGCCGGGCGCATTGGTGGTGAAGTTGTAACCGCCGTCGAGCAGGTTCACCGTGCGGTGCGCCCAAGCGTCTTCCAGCGTCACAGTCTCGTAGCCCTCAGCCGCGCAGTCGTCGGGCACGGCTATGGTGTACATACCTGCCTCGGGCACGCTCACGCCGACGGCCACCTTGCCCTCAACGCTTACCGCCGAAAGCAGCGAATAACGCTTGCCGCCCTGCACGGCATATATCTGCGCCACGTCAGCATCCGACATCCACTTCACGCCGTCGCCGCCCAAGTCAAACTCGGCGCGCGCCCTGTCAGGCTCTACCGCGCCCAGCTGCAGCACGTCAGGCAGTCCGCCGTCATCAGCGCGTGTCATGCCCGCACGGCTCACCGTCACCATCACCGGCGACATGCTGACGTAAGCCTCGCCGTCCTTCTCTGCCTCGCGCGGTTTCACGGCGAACGTTTCCTGCGTTTTCAGCGTGGCAGTCTGCGTGAACACAGCGTCGCCTGCCGGGATATGGCCTGTTACACCTTCATTTCCCGATGCCGTAATATCTGTATTTACGGTTTTATACTGATCATCTTGGAAGCCATAAATCACCCTGCCGTACTCCATGTCCGCATAGTTCATGGCGCAGAGGTAAGGCGAGCCAAAGAGATTCCAGCTCATGTTTTCCTTTGCCGTAAACTGATTGCGGTGTCCTTCCGGACCGAGGTTGTCGTCAATCCACGGGTCCCAATAGTTATATTTCGTCAGGACAACCTGCTTCTGCGTGTTCATGCCGTTGCCTTCACGGTAAACGTAATCGGTCATGCTTTCGCCCTTTCCAACGAAGCGCACCTTGGCATCATTCGCGCCTTCAGCCGTGTTGTCGAGCAACAAACCGAAGCTGCCGTCGTACGTGCCTCCGTTGCCAAACTCGACCCATGCGCCGCCGTCTTGTTTAAGCTCATAACCGTATTCGGCACGCTTTGCTCCGTCATAACGCTTCAACGCCACGCCGTCATGTTCTATTACGGCACGGAACGGAGCGTAAGCCATATCTTCGTGTCCGGCCTTAACATCGCGCTCTACAATGACGTATGACAGACCAACGTTGTTGCCCTCGCCGCCATCGTTCTCGCCGTTGCCTGTCACGCGCAATCCCGCATGGTGCTCAAGCAGCAGCACGCCCGGGTTGAACGGCACGTCTTGGGTGTATTGCCTGTTTACGGTCAGCTCGGCACCCTCACGCACGTAAACCACCGAGCGGGCACGGGGATAATCATCATCCTCCACCGTATTGTCGGCCGTCATGCCTGTCGTGATGTTCCACGTCTCGAAACATCCGTTGTCAACCTTGCCGCGTATGCGCTTGTTACCGGCTATGTCTCGCTCGTGGCCTACCATTTCTTCACACTTTCCGGTCTCGTCGTTATCGGAACTTTCCGGGTCGATGTCTGCCGATGTCTCGTTCAGCTGGTATTTCCATTCGTTATAGTCTACATACTTATTGTCAGCCGTCACACCGCCTCTATTATTAAAGTTGACATTTGTTGTCGGCACAGCACCCGTGGCTGTAACGTTAACCGTCTTTATGCTTTCGGGCACGTCGCGGTAAACCAGCGAATTGTAAAGCACGCCCCTGCCGCTTAACGTTGCGCCAACGTTGACTATCGACGTAGACAAATAGCCGCCTTCACCGAGATTTACGTTGCCGTTCACCTCGAAGCCATCGACTACCGAACTTACACCGCTCACCGCCACATCGCCTAACACGGAGCGGTACGCACTCGTGCGTTCTATCAGTCCGTCGCGCTGGTCGAGCAGTTCGCCTACTTTCGTCTTGATCGTCTCCACCTTGTTTTCAGTAACAAGATTGCCGTTTTTGTCATAAATCTGCGTTGGCGACGTCTCATCGTACATGCCGCCATATACCTTTGTATCAGCGAGTGTCAGGCGCAGATTACGAGACTCGTTGTCAAGCGGGCGCACATTGCGGTGTACAAACACATAACCGCACTCACCCTCATTCGTCGCCGCATATATTCCAGCAAGGTCTACAGCTCCCTGAAGGTCGTTCAACGCACTTTCCCAACTCTTTCCGTCAAGTCCTTCCGGGTTCACCACGCCTGCCTTCACATATACTATCGGTTGCAGCGGAGCCTCATACTCGTATGCGCCAATGTCAATCGTGCCGTCAACGAGACGGGAGTTGTTGCCGAGGTCAACCTCCGTATCAGGTATTCCGTCAGAGCTGCCGGTCACATGAGTTGAATAATTGCCGTTGCCGCCTTTATTCAGCAGCGTCAGGCTCGGGCGTATGTGATAGTCGCACAACTCAACGTCGTCGTTTAACGGGTCTACGAAGTTCGGGCCGTTGCTTATGTCGCCGTTGTTTTCTTCCGGCGTTTGCCGTAACTGTTGCCCTTGCCCGTCGGTAACGGTAATATATCCGTCCTCAAATTTGAACACCTTATTATTGTCATTGGCGTTAGTCTCCGACATGTTGGCTTCTCCGTTGTTCCATGAAACTGAGTTGTAAACAGCCGGAGTTCCCGTCATGTCAGCAGCCGTGTTGTTGGCGAACGTAGTATTAACCAACGTTATCTTGTCCGCGCCGGATTTTGCCGTCAATCCGGTACCGCCATCGGCAAACAGTGTGTTGTATATAAGCACCTCGCCGCTGTTGCTTGAAATATTCAGTCCTGTGCCGCCGTTGCCGCGGAACGCGCTGTTCTTCAACGTGAAGCTGCCACCATTGCCGGTGCTTGCCTCCATTCCGTTTTTACCAACTTCACTGTTTATGAACGTGAAGCCGTCTATCGTCACCTTCTTGTTATCGTTGGTGGTGACGAGCATCAAGCGTTCCGTTTGTTGATTTGCGTTCTGGTCGTTACGGATAACGGTTGGATTGGCGTAGTTCTGCTGCGCGTTGTCGCCTGTTCCCACGCCTGTGCACGAACCTTTTATCGTCAGTTCATCGCTTTTACTCAAACCTGAACCATTAGCCATATTCAAAACAAAAGCCGAACCTCCTGATATTTTACCCCACGAATAGTCGCCGTCTCTAACGTATATGGTTCGCGGGCCGTCATTGGTAAGCGGATGCGACGCTCCTACGATTGCGCCACGAAGGTCGGATGTGGCGTTTTCCCAACCGTCACGGCCAGTACCGTCACCGCTTTCTTCCGTAGCAACGTAAATGGCCAGTAAAGTTTGGAAACTTGAATAATACTGATATTCATAAAAGCCTATGTCTATCGGACGGTCGCCGGTCTGTCCGGTTTCCTCGTCCAACGGACCTGAATATCGGTCGTAATCATTCTGCATATAAAGGTCTTCATAACCTTTAACTTTAAGCCAAGTGTTTTCGTCTTTATTAAACCAATCAGTGTAACCTCCGGTAGCATTACCGTTTAATGGTATGATGCCGTCGCCCTTGTCGGTAACGACGGATATTGCCGACGGATTCCACAGGTTTGTAGCGTCGTTGCCGTCGACGCCTGCAACTGTAGAAGGATTGGCAAAGCGCGGTCCGTTAGTGCCGGTATTCCCTGTGTCAAGCCGAATGTTGCTGTATGCATTATTGTCTCCGAACGCTTTGAAATAGTCCACGTCGCTGGCTGAATGGCTTACGGGAACATGACCTGAAAAATCAGTCGGCTCGCCCTCATTGCCCCACATCAACGTGTTGGTAATCTGGCTTCTGCCGTTATCATTATATATAACGCCATTGTATTTCGCCTTGTTCTTGGCGAACGTACAGTTTATAATATCAAGCATGGCAGCATAATCAGCGGCTTGACCGTCAGCATAATTTGTCGCTATGGCTCCGCCTTCCAACGTCTCGTCCGTACCATTATTCACAAAGAGCGAATTGGCGGCGTAAAGCGACGTTGACGAGTCATTTATGCTCGAAGCCATGAATATGGCACCACCGCGCGCCGGCTGATATTCTGACCCGGTAGCAGCATCGTCAACCGTGCCATTGCCTGCGAAGATAGAACCTACGATGTTGAGCCGTGCGTCACGCACATACACCGCACCGCCGCGCACGGCAAAGTTGTTTTGGAAACGGCAGCGGCTTAGCGTGTAAGGCACACCGTCAGAATAAAGTCCGCCGCCTCGGCCTGCCTCGTCATGCTGGTCGGCGGTCGTCATTCTGTTCCACGTCTCGCCGTCCATAATAGTCAGTCCGTCGAGCAGTACGCCATGCTCAGAACCGCCTTCTTTATTAGAGAAAAGCACATGGTAAGCGTTCTGCGCAGTTGACGAAGCATTGATTGCTCCCGACAAGATAGTCTGCTGCTCCAGTTCCCATGGTTCCACTATGCCGTTGCCGTTGAAGTCGGAGTAGTGACGACGGCCAATAACATCAGCAATAGGTTCATCAGGAGTAACCGACTGGCTTCCACCACCGTCAAGAGGTATAGAGTTCACACCTTCCGTAGATATTTCCTCATTACCGACAAATCCGCCGTATATGCTTACATTCTGAGGTATCACGAACGAATAGAGCCGCTGGTCGTGGTCAAGATTTTCTATCTTTGTTTCACGCATCTCGGTAGGCTTATAAGTGCCTCCGGCTATGAGAATCTCAAACTCGGTGCCGGCATCAGCTTTCCCTGTACTTCTCATCTTACGGATATAGGACAAAGCGTCTTCAAGCGTAGAGAACGACGTGTAGAACGAACGGCCGAGATAATAGAGCATATCCTCACCGGCGGCAAGTTTAACGTTGGTGGTCTGAGAAACGAAGATGCGCTTAAACGGATCGTCAGGCAATATGTCTCTGGGATAAGCGAACGCGCCCGCGTCAATGCGCTTGATATAAGTAAGATTTTCATCATTGCGCACACGGCCTTGCATGTCATGCCCGGCGATATCGAACGCTGCGACGAACTTGTCAAAATAATCGCTGTTCATACCGTGCTTTATCAGCGGCGAAAGTTCCTTGAGCATATAAAGTTCGTCAAAATACATTTCATACTCACTCTGCATCGACGAGTTTTCAAAGTCTGACGGCATCTCCTGACTTTCAACAAAGCAGTCGTTGAATGGATAGAAACTCGTCTTATTCTCAGGCTTGCCGTTTACGATGGCCGTAATGCCGTATGCTGCGGCCAGCTTGTCGTCAGGGAACTGCTCGCCGGTAACGCCGCTGACGTTCTTGCCCTGCGGAGCGTCATTGCCCCAGATAACGGAGTTTACCGACATTGCCGCACCGTCCTCAAGATAGAGTCCGCCGCCGTCATCGGCAGTGTTGCCACCGACTGTGCACGACAGTATGTGCGCGCGGTTGGCCGCATTGCCGCTATCTGTGCCGCCGTTGTCAGCGTAGATGCCGCCCCCCTTGTCGGCTGTGTTGTTCATAACCACCGTGCCGCTGACCGTACCACCCGGCATAAGGTAAAGACCTCCGCCGTTTACTGCCGCACAATCCATTACGACGCAGTTTCTAACATGCGCTCCCTTTGGTACTATCGCGCCACCGCCCATAGTGTTGGCATTGCCCGCGCCGGCCATAGACGTGGCCGAACCGTCAACAAGCCAAACGCCGTCGACAACTGCGCCTTTCTCCAAACTATCGGCGAACGTTACGGCGTGGTAGCCATTCACTTCCTGCGTTATCGTAGACCCCTGCGAAGGCACCGCCACCGCACTTAACACCGTGCGGTATGTCATTACATTGCGCGTTGTGAAATCTTCATCGTAACCACCCTCAAGCGTTACACCGTCTGGGATAAGATAAGTATAGCTCTGTGGGTCAGAAGTATTTGCCAACGTATTGGCATGATAAACAAAGTCATTTACATTTTGATCGTAACCGGCAACCTTAACAACTACATCTATATTGTTTTCACTATTATCCGAAACAAATTTTCCTGCGGCAGTCAGAACCTGTTGCAATTTGTCAGCACAAGCGGCATCGTCAACAGAACCTCCGCTACGAATACCTGCGCCGTTTTGAGTGACATAATAAACATATTCAATACCTCCTTGGCTTGACGAATGTTCCTCATATTTAATATTTTCTTCGTTATCACTTTCATAAGCACCTATATCGATTGTACAATCTTTTATTCGGTTTGTAAAATCGACATCGGTAGCAGGCACGACAACACCTTTACCTAAATTAACCGTTCCATTATTCAAACAAGTACTATTAACAGCCAAACGATAATTATTTGACACTTGGGCTTGTCCCTGCTCCTCAAAAGGATTAGGTAAAGCTGAATTGCCATCTAATTGGTTATTTGTGTTTCCTGTTTTAAATTTGTTCAAAATATTTGAACCGATGTTTCCACTAACATAGTTATTATAAGGAATGTCAAAAGTTTCAGGAGCAGAAGATGCTATCTGATAATTAGTCCCTTTATCTCCAACATTACCGTAAAAGATACAATTATATAAACCTAAACTTGAAAGACGGCCTGAGCCCGCATCCGCATATTGGAAAATTCCACTTCCATTTCCGTTATCCAATTCACCAGAAGTTCTATTGTATGCTACGGTATTATTATAGAATGTCGCACTTTCAATGAAAAGACCGCCACCGCAAAATTGACTATGATTATTAGCAACAACCATATTGAAGCCGGTTCCGACTATCATATAAGCACCGCCGCCATAAGACTCTGATCCATTGACTTTATTATTAACAATGAAACTATTGCTAATTACGCTATTCAAGCCATCCATATATAGTCCACCGCCTCGCGACCTTGATTCGTCATAACTTGATCCGTCATTATAGTTGTTTATTATAACCATGTTCTCAAGCGTAACGCCTCTAAATACACGTATTCCAGCACCTCCGTCACGGTTTGCCTTATATTTTGTTATATAACCATGGCGAACGGTAAAACCATCCCACGTCGCCCCTTTTTTATATTCAACATAGTTATTATCTTCATTATAACGATACCTATTGGCTCCTGTTCCATAATTACTACTATTATTTTCAGGCCCCCATGTAGGAAGACATACATCAGGCTGATAAAGGACATGATGGCGTGACGTTGTGTTTGGCAACCAGCTTGCAGCCTCTCCTTTATTATAATTAGACCAGCTTACAGGATTTTCTTTACGCACCTGAAGTATTGTCTCATATTTGGTTTCGTCAATATTGGCATACTGTTTCCTCTTTGGTATATAACCGGAAAGCAAAGCCAAGCGGTCGTCTTCACCCGGAGTTCCCCCATTAGGAAAACCACCATAAACCTTTACACCGTCACGAATGACAAAACCTTTATAATCAGTATATATGCCGGCACCAACCCAAACTACAACAGAATCTTCTCCTTCTGAAAGATTGGCATTGGCCACCGCTGCTTTTTCTACTGCGTATTGGAGACCGCTTACATATTGTTCATACCTATTATTTTTAATTTGATTAGGGTAGCCAGTACTATTGCCGTATGCCGACCAAAAACCTCCATAGCTGTTGGAAGTAGACGCATAAATTCCACTTTCATAATCGTAATTGTCAAAAGAAGACTTTTGCAACGAACCGTCATTATTTTTTACATAAAAATCTGATTCCTTCGTTACGTCACAAATAGCGTTGCCGTTTATAGCAGTCGCCCATGACGAACCGTCACCGGCTGTTTCCACGTCCATATTAGGAGTACCGTCTTTTGTTTCACGGTCTCCCGACCAATCTTCATTATACGAACGAACGTAAATCACCTTTCCCGCTTTCGGCAGGTCGGCCTCGTATGCTCCGAGATCGGGCACGCCGCCAAGATTGCGGTCGTTGCCCATAATGTCCGTCTTCAAGCCGGTTGTGGCTGTCACCTTATTTATTATAAGGTCAGCGGCCTGCGAGTCTACATTTGTCAGCGGGCGGAACGAGGAGTAGCCGCCGAGGTAGGTGTCATAGCCTACGTTCTCGGGTGCTCCGATGCCGTTTGTCGGGTTTGCGAAGTTTTTCGCGCCATCAACCCCTGTCGTTTTTAAAGTCAAATTATACCCTTGCGTGTTGCCTGCGGCGAACGATGTGGCATAAAGTCCGTCGGCGTAGCCGGGGGCTGCACCGTCATTGTTCACTATCGTTACATGCTGCATGGTAAACGCTGAAGGGCTTACGATGACGGAATTTGTGTTGACGGTGTTGGTGTTGTTGTTCACCACGCAGTTGCGCATGGTGAGGCTTTCCGCGTCAGCAGCATGGATTGCCGCGCCATTGGCGGCCGTGTTGTTCTCAAAGATACAGTCGGTAAGGGTTACGTTGGCACCAGCATGGGCGAGCAGACCTGCGCCGTACTGCCGCGTAGCCGTACCGGCGGCGTAGCCATTGACGATGTGGAAGCCGTCAAGCTCCACCTGTGCGCCCTGCTCCACGGTGACAACGTGGTAAAGGCCGTTCTTGATGCTGCCGCCCTCGCTGTTGCCGTTGAGCACGGAACGGTGGTTGAGCGGGTCGCGCTCCGCAGTGTTGCTGTCGGTTGTGCGGTAATATCCGCCAACAATCTTCAGCGGCTTGCCGCTCTGCATCTTCAATATGTCGAGCGTAGCCGTCTTCGGGTCTTCATTCACAAAGGCGTAACGCGGCCACAAGTCGCCTTCAAGCACACGGATTTCTAAAGAATCAATATTTGCAAGCGGAATTACTGTATTCGGAGTTCCGTTATACACCCCAGTAACGTTACCTGATGACAAGCCTGCACAGAAAACTATCGCGTCATTAAGCGAGCGGTAAGCCTCCTTCCAAGTTGTACCGTGATGGTCGGGTTCTGTACAGTCTGCATCAATATAAACCACAAGTTTATAATTACGGCCACTACTCTCGAAGCTCGGCACAATATTCGATCTCTCCACATGAAACGCGCCTACTGCCGGTTTCTGCGCGAACAGTCCGCCCTTGATGTCTATTTCGGGTGCGAGCACCACCTCCTGTGGCAACTGGCCGATGGGCATACCCCGCGCCCATAGGTTTGAGCCGGCCACAGGCTCCCAGTAATAGCTGACAGCCGTGCCATTCTCTAAATCCCAGCCCGACTGCACGCCTACCTTTGTTTCGAGGTCGTCATCACTCTCCATATTCGAACCTGTAACAGGGTTGAACCTCGGGCCTATGCTGGTTGAAACCTCATCTTGCCCTGCATTCTTGTCGACGAGCGACAAGGTCTGTTCCTGACGGGTATTGTTCCAAATGGAGTTGTTAACGCCTGATATTGCGTTGTAAAGGAAGCGCACCGTCTCCGCCGTAGGGTTCTTGGCGTACATCGGTATGTTGGTAGACGACGACGCGCCCATGTGGTTATTCCAGATGACGGAATTCGCCACAAGGCCGTATTCGTTGACGTATACGCCGCCTGTCTGCGAGGCGTTAGGGTCGGTAAGGTCGGTTCCTGTTACACAGTTATTGTTTACCACGGTGTTCTGCAGCAACACTCCGCCACGGTTGCAATAAACGGCGGCGTTGCCCGTTGTGGTGTTGTTTGACACGACGCAGGTTGAAAGTATCAGGTATTCGGGCGTTGCATCATCAGCATTGTCGAGATATGCGCCAGCGCCGTTACGCGCCGAGTTGTTGGTGAGCATGGAGCGGTGCACAAGCCCTTGGTCGTCAACATACACCGCGCCGCCGTTGGCATCGGAGTTGTTATTGTAAATGAGCGAAGTCTGCACGCGGCCATACTTTACGTAAACGCCGCCGCCGTTGCCTACGGCGTAATTTTCCTTAACAATGCAGTTGGTAAGGAATGTGTTTTCACCTTCCATGTAAACACCCGCGCCCCGATCGGTCTTAAACTGCTCTAGGCCGGTGTCTCCCTGGGCATAGCCTCCGCGTACTGTCACGCCGTCGAGATACGTAGGAATGGTGAAACCGGGGTCGTCTTCACCGAGCGGAGCAAACCATACAACGTGACGCGAATCGCTCGTAAGTGTCCACTTGTCGCCACTGAGCTTAAAATTCTCGTGGTCGTAATAAGCGGCCACAAGCTGGGTTTCATTGGTGAAGTTCCACGGCATGTCGCCTTTCCCACGGAGAGCCTTGCTGTCCTCGGGACTGTCGGCACTGAAGCCGCCGTAGACGCTCACTCCGTTGCGCATACGGAACGAGGCCGAATAACTGGTACCGGTAATGAGCTGCGCCTGCGGCTCATACCTGCCTGCGGCCACCCACACTTCGCCGGGCTGTCCGTCGCCGTTCTCGGCCAGTTCGTCAATCATGCGCTGAAGGTCGCCCGAGGCGTTTTCCCACGACGAGCCGTCGCCCGTGTAACCTTGTCTTACGTAGCGTATGCGTGAAGTGCTGACGGGTTGGAACTCAAACGCGCCGATGTCTATCGTGCCGCGCCGGCGCGGATTGCCGTCAAGGTCGAAGTTACCGAAAGTCTCCAAGTCGTAATTTTCGTCGGCACCTTTGTCTATAAGCCCGGAATGGTCTAGAGGCACCCATGTCCACAGTGGGTAAGGTGTGGCGATTATGTCATAGTCACGATCGAAGCCCGTGCGTATCGACGGCGAGTCAAAATGAGGGCCGCCCTCGTCGTTGTTACGCTCGGCAAGGTGGATGTTGCCCTGCGTATCAGCCGAACCGGGGTCGGCTTCGGGATAAGCGCAATGGTTGAATATACCGTAACCGGCTGACGATGTAAGCCTTGAGTTGCCCCATATCACGGTGTTATACACTACGTTGCTGCTAACGTTGGCATCCACGCCTGTGCCTGTGTTGCGCACTATCGTCGAGTTGACAACCTTCGCCGCAGTGCTGCCTATACGCATGCCGCCGTTCTCGTTGTTAAATACGGCGGTGTTGACCACCGTGCCTGCCGCCTCGCCTTCAAACCATATCGCGCCGCCGCGGTTTTCGCTTTCGGCGCGGTCGCCTGCGGCGTTGTTGAAGAAGCCGCAACGGTCTATCAGACATTCGTTGTTATTCGGGTTGCCGACTGTCGGGCTGACGTAAAGCGCGCCGCCACGCACGGCATAGTTTTCGATGAAGAAACAGCGGCGGATGATGTAAACGCCACCGTCTGAGTTGTCGCCGGTTATAAAGATGCCGCCGCCATATCCGCTGTTGTCGTCAGCATGGCCGCGGGCTATGGTAAGTCCGTCAACTATGGTGGACTGCGTGTTCTTGTTGCCGCTCGCCTCGGTCGGGGTCATGTTGAGTGTCAACACGTGAGTAGCGTTGTCTGTGCGCGTCGTATTGGCCGGGAAGATAAGGTTTGTGGCGTCCACAGTGTCATTACGGCCTATGTCGCCCGTAAGCACTGTACGGTATTTCATGCGGTAAGCCTTACCGTCTATTATCTCGCGGTCGTCAATGGTCTGCTCCGTGCCGCTGAAGCCGCCGTAAAGCCGCACGCCTGACTTCAGCGTGAATCCGTCCACACCGGGCGTTCTATATACATTGTCTTTGCTTATCGCCTCATAGCCCATCATCCATATCTCATCGCCCGCCTTGGCGTTGTCCAAGGCGGTTTGCAGGGTCATGGCATCATCCCATGACGTGCCTGCGGCCGTACCAGTACCGTCGGCCTTCACGTAATATCTCGTAGCCTGCGCGGCCAATGTCGGCATCAGCGCAAGCAGCATAATGGTATATAAGGTTCGCAAAGTTTTCATCATAATCATCCTCTTTTGTTAGACGAATAAGCCTGATACAATGTCATTCATACTCAGGGTAGCCGTAATCGTCGGGGCCTTGGAATTCAATCTTTTCCTCAATATTTTTGGTCACGCCTCTTATTGTAACATTCAGTTTGTACCAAGTTGCACGATGCAGCTTTTCCGAAAACTCATAACGGCAGTCTATTTGTTTGGTCTCACCATCATTTACGCCAGTCACATTGAAAAACAACTCTGGACTCATTCCATTTGGGAAAGCGTAATGGTAAACACGCCCGTTGCGTTTGCTTATCTCGGTCGTGTTATAAAAAGTTTTCTTCGAGTCGGCTTTTTCCACCTTGTTTCCCGATATTGGAAAAAGCAAACCGCGTGTGTTCTCTATTATACCGTCAGAGCCTGACGCGTCTTTATTATAGTAATAGGTTAAACTGTTCACTTTTACATTGGTATACGACCGGTCGTAAGCATCGGCCGCGTCCCACTGTATGTCTATCTTCGCAGCGAGGCGCAATAATATCAGACGAGGCATGTCATCGGGATTCCATTCAGTCACGGCCTTGACGTCAAACGCCGCGGGCTTAGTACCGTCTTCAGTGTAAAAGCCAGAGGCCACGCTCAAGAATTTGCCGACATAATTGTCCTCACCTTCGGCATACTCGTTTGATATGGTCAGGGCCTCTACGTCATCCTTTGTCGCACAAGCGTTTATGGCATCTTCAAGCGACCGTGAATAACCTGTATATACATGTTGTCCGCATTTCTCCGTATACGTCACACCGTATATATATATGTCGCCCTCATACACGTCGAGCGAATAGCACTTGTAGCCGTTGCCAGCATCAGGCAGGGATGTAAAATCTTCAATAGAAAGATATCTTACGTCGACAGGATCGGGAACTGTCTGACCGTCGGCATAGACAATCATTATCGCCATTTTGTCCCAGTCCTCGCCTTCGCCCACGGCCTCGCCGGGGTCGCCTATGCGCGAACCGTCGCCGGGCACGGCAGGCACGCTGAGAAAAAGGCTCACTGTATGCTTTTCGCCTAAAACCAACCGCGGCGCATCGTCGTCGCCACCCGAACAGGACGCTAGGGCGAGCAAGAAAAACCCACCCCATCCCCCTCCCCAAGGGAGGGGCTTCATTAGCTTAGACAATATGGATAGTATCTTCATAGAGTTTTGTTTTTTAAAGGACTGGGAGTAACAAATTCCCACCTTTTCACTTTTTAACCTTTTCACCTTTCCCTCCCCCTCGGGGGAGTCGGTAGGGGGCTTATATTTCCACGTCGTGGCTGCCGCCGGGCTTCCAGTCCAATGTCACGCTGACGCCAACCTCAGGTTCGTCTACATCAAGGCTGCCGTCGTCGTTAAGCCGCGCCTTTATCAGCCGCGCCTTACCGGCGCGCAGCGGCGCGTTCACGGCCAGTACGCTCTCGGTAGTCTTGCCGTCGGGCATGGTTACATATACGTTTATACGCCACAGACCCTTGTCGGCGTCGGGTGTTCCCTCGCGCGAGGGCAGCATCACGGCATACAGGCAGTCGTAACCACCCTCGGTGAAGCGGCGCGTGCGCACCACGTGGCTGTCGTCGCGCGACGCGGCGAACGAATACAGGCTGTCGCTTACGGCGAAACTCTCGGCCATGTCTACAACATAAGCCTTGATGTCCTGTGGCTCATGGCCTTGGCGGTTGATTATCAGCGCCGCCGTGCTGTTCACCATGTAAAGATATGAGCGGTAAGTCATGGCATTACCCGTCATGTCGAGACGCGACGTAAACAACGCCGACCGCTGGCTGTCAACGGTGTCGGCCGCGGCGCAGCCGATGGTCATGCCCGTGTCAGAACCTGCGCCGGTAAGCGTCGCCACTGGTTCTTCGGCTATGTTGGCCACGCCTAGATGACGGTAGTCGGCGCGCTGCATGTACACCGTCAGACTGGCCGTACTGGCGTCAACGATTACGTTCTGGTGCCACGCCTGCCGGTGATTGTCGTAGAACGACAGGTCGAGGTCGTGGGCAATGTCCGAGCATACCGCGCCAAGCTCCGCCTCGAGGCGCACGCCTACGGCACGCTCCGCTTCGGTGGTAAACTCCTGCGCCATCTCGTCATGGAGCGACCCGCGCATGTCTTGCACCACAACATACTCCATGTCATAGTTTACGCCGCAGCGCGACAAGTCTTCGTCGATGCAAGAGGTAAGCAGAACCACCAACCCCAACCCTCCCAACGGGATGGAGCCTAATATGCTTTTGAGACCATATCGTTTAGTCTTTTTCATATCTATGTTATAAATATTACATCATTCAAATGCAAAAAAAATTACGGTTATGAGGTTTTACTTTTTTACCGTTTTACCTTTTTACTTTTCCCCTTTCACTTCGGCTCCTTGACTGAAGATTAACGGTTATCCGCCGGTGTGCCGTGAGTGAGTGGCAGGCCTACGAAAGCCGGCCACCCAGTAAGTTGCAATACGTGGCCTTTCAGCCGTTGAAAGGCTACGTATCGTGGTTCATTGCCGTTCCCGTTCCGGCGGATGCCATAACGGAACAGGCATTCCAAGCTCCCTCCCTTGGGGAGGGCTGGGGTGGGTCTCCTATTCGATTGTTACGTCGTTAACCAAGCCGCTCTCCCATTCGAGATTTACGCTGAGGCCAAGCTCGAGGCCCGGGGTGCGCAAGTCGGGAATGCAGTTGTAAGCCGACTTCAGGCTGCTGATAGTAACATTGGCAACGGTCGTGTGATCCTGCTCGAAGATATAGTCATTGGCTTTATTATTGCCACCTTCTGTCGGGTTAGTTGTCAGCTGGCCTACGAGATAGAACTTGCCGCCTGCGGGCACAATGCCGTCATGGCCTACGAAATCCTCGCCCGTGTTGTTCACGAACTCAAGGGCGAAGTTGGCAACCTCAGGATTAGTTTCTTTCTCTTTTGTCTGCAAAGCCAAAGTATAAGCCGTAACCGGAGTGTTGGCCTTAACGCCTAAGCCCGTGCCGTTGTCGCCGAGATAGCTGTCATAGATGGTCTGCTCCTTGGTTTGTGTCGTAGCCTGTGCGAAGTCCCAACCTACGTTCTTCTGTCCGCCAACGAGCACGCCGGTCATCGTCATACCGTCAGCAGGCACGGTGATGCTATTAGCCACACCTTGGCCGGCTGTAGGCCAATCCTTGCCATTGTCAAGCAGCTCGCCTCCTACAAACTGGACGTTCAGGTCAAAGCGCGCCACTGCGTAGTTAATCTGGTTTACCAGACCCACGCTGCGTGTGCTTGCGGAAACAGAGCCGTTGGTGTTGCCGTAAACAGAGCTCAATAGCGTTGACCACTCGTTGTCTTTATTTGTATCGTAATCATTAACCTCCGATTCGTCAGACACACGGCAGGCCGTGTTTGTCCAATAGTAAAGCGAAGCGGGATAAACGTAGTCATTGAGGGCGGCAACGTTCATTGTGTTGTTGTCATCAGTGTCGTAATCCACATTCGTAACATAAGTAAACGCCCCGTCAGCATCAGGCTCTGTCGTAGGCTCGGTGTAGCTGAGCTGCACTGAGCCGTCGGGCAGGCCGATGTTGGTGGGATAGCCATTGTCGTTGTATTTGGAATAACCATCTTTGAACGTCAGCGTAGCTTCGGGAGCTGTGCCTTGTGCATTGAAGTAAGTGGTGATTGCGGTGTTGATAGCAGTCTTTACATCGCCAGTAATTTCACTCTTTTCATCGTTGAGGTTGTTGTAAAGAGCCTGCACCGTGGCGAGGATGCTGTTTGAAGAACCGGCCTTGAGACTTACGAATGCGTCGTAAAGGTCTTTCAGCTGCGTGTCTTCAGCCTGCGTAGCCCAACCTTCGGCGTTGGCAATGGCGTTAAGAATCTTCAGCATGTCTTGCTCTGACGTTGTGCGGGTAGCTTCTTTCGACGCGTCATATATCTGCTTCAAGTCGAAATGTATCTGGTCGAGCGTAGTGCCTACCCAGCCGCCAGTAGTGTAGCTCGGCACGAGCGCGCCGTTCACGTTGTCGCCGGTTTGAGGAGTGGCCTCGCCGTAGAACAGGAAGGCGCTAGTGCCTATCTTCAGGTTGATGTCGTTGTAGATCTTGTAGCTTGCCTTGCCTGTCAAATCACTATTAGTGAGATCGGCCAGCAGGATTGCGTTCTCTGTTACTTGAGTCCTGCCGGTCAGCGGAGCATCATTGCCGGTCGTATTGGCAATGAGGAACGGCACGAGACGGATGTTGCTCATTCCGCGGAATTGCACGGGATCTTGTCCCTGCACAACAGTTTGGCTGAGGCGCGAGCCTGCGGAAGCGGCCGGGATGTTGATGGCAAACTGTGTCTTTACAGCCTCGCCGTCGAACGTCGGGTTGGGATTCGGCCCTTCCGCCAAGTCGTCAGACGAGCAGGCGGTGAAGCCGACAGCACCAGTGAGCAGCATCGCGCCCACGAATGCGTACTTGTTTAATTTAACCATAGTCTTTAATTTTTAAATGTTAGAAATATAATAAATGTTAACTATATGTATAAGTTTTGTGTTTTCATCTTTCCCACCTTCTCACTCTTTCCCCT